>Ga0075421_100010137_pt1 | contig 11631 bp, 9 predicted proteins | sample SoiMetdeltSBSDD5_FD_75292 | JGI IMG/M metagenome (GOLD analysis project Ga0075421, IMG submission 75292) | Bulk soil microbial communities from a Populus tree surrounding site in Tennessee, USA - Soil MetaG P. deltoides SBSDD5 | ecosystem: Environmental > Terrestrial > Soil > Tree plantation...
GGCCCGCGCCGCGATGGACACGATTTTATTATTGATGCTTATAAAAAGGGAATCAGGAATTTCATAGTAAGCCAAATGCCGGCTGAGAGCCCTGACGATGCTAATTTTATTGTGGTAAAAGATGTGCTTGCTGCTTTGCAATCACTCGCAGCAAATCACAGATCTCACTTCCACATACCTGTTATCGGTATAACAGGCAGTAACGGAAAAACCGTTGTAAAAGAATGGTTGAATCAACTATTGAACGACCGCTTTAATATTGTAAGAAGCCCAAAAAGTTACAACTCTCAGATCGGGGTGCCACTAAGTGTTTGGCAACTCAATGAAAATGCTACCCTCGGGATCTTTGAGGCCGGTATATCGCAGAGTAATGAAATGGATAACCTTCAGAAGATCATTCAACCCGACATCGGCATATTTACAAACATCGGCGACGCCCATTCAGGAGGATTCTTAAACAACAGGCAGAAGATAAGAGAGAAATTGCGATTATTCACAAAAGTGAAGACGCTCATTTATTGCAGGGATTTTCCTGAGCTTAATGAAGCGGTTGCTTCAATGTACCAGCAACTGAAAACGGGCTCCGAAAAGCCCTTTGAGATCATCAGCTGGAGTACGGTGACAGACGCCGAGCTTCATATCAAAAGCATAGCAAAAGATGGATCATCATCAACAATAACTGCTGATTATGTGGGCGTGAAGGTGAAAATCACGATTCCTTTTACCGATGATGCATCAATTCAAAATGCAATTAATTGCTGGTGTGTACTATTACACCTGCAGATACCGGCAGAAGAGATTGAAAGAAAAATGAAGGGCATTCATGCGATGGCAATGCGCCTTGATCTTAGAAACGGTATTAATAACACTTCCGTTATCAACGACAGTTATAGTGCCGACCTCAGCTCATTGAAGATTGCGCTTGATTTTCTTGCACAACAGAATCAGCATCCCAGGCGAACCGTGATCCTTACAGATTTCCTTGAAAGCGGAAGGAGCGAGAAAGATCTGTACGCCGACATTTCAAAATCTATCGACCAGCATAAAATTGACAGGCTCATAGGTATTGGTCCGGTCATATCAAGGAACGCTCCGGCGTTTGAAAGGCAATCACGAAAAACGGAATTGCAGTTCTTCAGTTCAGTGGATGATTTCAAGCAGCAATTTCCGCATATCCATTTCGCAAACGAAACTATATTAATAAAGGGAGCGCGAATATTCGCTCTGGAGCAGGTAAACCAGATACTGGAGCGCCAGACCCATCAAACCCTGCTTGAAATTAATCTCGACGCGCTACAGCATAATTTAAAAGCCTATCAGCACCTGCTTCAGCCTTCAACAAAAATGATGGCAATGGTGAAAGCATTTTCATATGGCAGCGGCAGTTATGAAATCGCAAGCAGGCTGCAGTTGAATAATGTCGACTACCTGGCCGTAGCTTATGCAGATGAAGGAGTAGAGCTTAGAAAGGGTGGAATAACTATTCCTGTAATGGTGATGAACCCCGACGAATCTGCGTTTAACACACTTATTAGTTACGATCTTGAACCGGAGATATACTCATTAGGATTGCTGCATTCATTCGAATCATTTTTGAAGGATGAAGGCCTCACTCAATATCCTATACATATTGAGCTTGAAACCGGAATGAACAGGCTTGGCTTTGCGCAGCATGAGTTGAATGAATTGATAACGGTTCTTCAGTCGAATACATTTAAAGTGCAGTCTGTTTTCAGCCACCTTGTAGCCAGTGAAAACCCCGACTTTGATTATTTCACCAGGCAACAGGCGAACCTGTTCAGCGAAATGAGCGAGAGTTTGAAGAGCCGGCTTGCATATCCATTTCTTCGACACCTGCTTAACACCTCTGGTATTTCGAGGCACCCTTCTTTACAGTTCGATATGGTAAGAATGGGCATAGGACTTTATGGAATCGACAGCGCAGATGTTCTCGAACTTAAAGAAGTGTCGACATTGAAATCCTCTGTGGCGCAGATCAAACATTTGCAACCCGGAGAATCGGTAAGTTATGGCAGATCGGGATATGTGAACCGCGAAACATGGGTGGCAACTGTTAGGCTCGGCTATGCGGATGGATATCCACGCAGCCTCGGCAACGGTCGGGGCAAGATGCTCGTTAACGGGCGGCTGGCTCCAACTATAGGACATGTTTGCATGGACATGACCATGATCGATATCACAGGAATACTTGACATTCATGAAGGTGATGAGGTAACCGTTTTCGGAAGGGGATTGCCTGTTTCAGATGTTGCACGCTGGGCAGAAACAATTCCTTATGAGATACTTACAGGCATATCACAGCGAGTAAAAAGGGTGTACTTTCAGGAGTAATTGCAAGCCTCATCTTCACTATCTTTGCCCATCAAAAATTTCAAGCTGTCGTGAAGATCAGAACCGTAGTTTTAATTATCCTCGCTATTATCGTTGCCGACCAAACTCTCAAATATTGGGTGAAAACTAACATGGCGTACCAGGAACAGATACCATTGATAGGATCGTGGTTCCGGCTTTTTTTCATCGAGAACGAAGGCATGGCCTGGGGATGGAAATTTGGCGGTGAATGGGGGAAAATGGCCCTTACTTTATTCAGGCTTGTTGCAGTTATCTTCGGAGTTTTCTATCTTAAGAGCATTGTTAGAAAAAAGATGCATCCAGGTTTTATCATCTGCGCGGCCATGATCTTCGCCGGTGCATTGGGTAACCTGATTGACAGTCTTTTTTATGGACTTATATATTCGGCAAGTGATGTGGGAATGCCATTGGCAAAGCTCTTTCCCCCGGAAGGCGGCTATGCAGGCTTCTTACACGGCAGGGTAGTTGACATGTTATATATGCCTATTATTGAAGATAAAGTGCTGCCTGAGTGGTTGCCTATATGGGGCGGGGAACGCTTTACCTTTTTTTCGCCTATCTTTAACATTGCAGATGCATCAATATCTATCGGGGTGATTCTCTTACTCATATTTCAGAAAAGATTCTTTAAAAAACAGCCCCACGCAGAGAACCAGACGACAGTTGGAGCCAATAGCCCTGTGAACGATACAGTCCGTGCTTTGTAAACTAAATAATGACCTGGTAAAATGACAGTTTTAAGAAGTTTATTAGGTTTCCTCGCCGTAACCGCAATTATTATTGTCTCCTGTAAGAAAGATCATAGCCTTGAAAATGGAAAGATACCAGGTATCATAGATGCCACCTGGGAATTCAAAGAGGGTGGCCAGCTTTATAGTGGCAACATGGATTCGGCCTATATCCAATCTGCCGCCGGTTTCAGTGCTCTCACAATGATCGGTTCCCAGCCCGATAATCAAACCGGTGAAATCATTCTTCAGATTGTAGTAGCAGATGTTGTAAAAGGTACCTACAGCTCTCCTGATATCTTTTTTCAGTATTCTGAAAACGGAAATGTATTATTTCAGACAATTCCTGGCCAGACATCTGATTTTTCTATAACAATAACTGAAATCGATTCATCCACAATCACGGGAACATTTTCAGGAACAGTACAGGACTCCCAGGGCAATCCCCTTACAATAACAGACGGGAAATTCACTGTTTCAAGAACGGGTAATAATAATCCACCACCGTACACCGATGTTCAGCTTACAGTATGGTCGAAAGGAATTTGTTTTGATGGCAGCTCAATAGAAGTAAAAGTAGCATCGCAAACCGGCTTCATTTCAGATGCAATGCTGTCAGAGCCCGCTTGTGGTGCACAAGGTGCTGCAACATTTACCCTGCCTCAGGGCGCCCAAACCGTCATTGCAATATGTGGCACCGATACTTTGCAGTATGACATTAACCTCACAGCAGCTTGCGTAAAGCTGGAAGTAGATTTTACTCATCCCCCAACCGTTGAAGACTTTCTTCCATTAACTATAGGATCAACCTGGGATTTCAAAGATCTTGCGCCAGGCGCATCAACATCACACCGAAGGACCGCAGTATCTGATACAGTTCTCGACGGAAGGCTCTATACAATGGTCACCAGTAATCTTCCGGACACATCATACTACAGGAAAGAAGATCATATTTATTACGAATACGTAACACTCGATTTCAACGACTTCGTGCAAAACCCTCCATCGTTCGAAATGGTAATACTGCACGACGATTACCAGGTCAACCAATCGTGGGAAACGCAACCTGTCGACATTGTTCTTTCAGGTATAGGCGTTAAAGTAAAACTGGTTTCAACAATCCTCAGGAGGGATTATTCAGATAATATTGCAGGAGTGGATTACAACGATCTGATTGAAGTACAAACTGAAATATTCTTTTCTTCGGATGGAGGCGCAACCTACCAAAGCTCAGGAAGTTCTTACATCACCGTATTCGCCAAAAACATTGGCATAGTCTATTATTACGATCTCGACAGGGGAATCGATTGGGGTGCATATGCAACCTCCGTGGTTCCATAAGAGTGCATTCTCAGATCTTTCCTACCATGTGTTCCGGCACCACCCACTCATCGAATTGTTCAGGAGTCACATAACCAAGTTTAACCGCCATTTCTTTCAGCGTAGTTCCTTCCTTGTGTGCTTTTTGAGCGATCTCTGCCGCCTTGTAATAACCAATTTTTGTATTCAATGATGTAACCAGCATCAGCGAATTCTCAACGTGTTTCCTGATATTGCTTTCTATCGGTTCGATACCAGTTGCACATTTTTCATTGAACGATCTGCATCCATCCGCGATCAGTCTTGCGCTATGCAGAAAATTATAAATGATCACAGGTTTGAAAACATTAAGTTCGAAATGACCGGTAGCGCCGCCAATATTAATGGCCACGTCGTTGCCAAGGACCTGCGCCGCAATCATCGTAAGCGCCTCGCATTGTGTCGGATTTACTTTTCCCGGCATTATAGATGATCCCGGTTCATTGTCGGGTATTGAAATCTCTCCGATGCCCGCTCTTGGTCCTGACGCAAGCATACGCACATCGTTTGCGATCTTCATCAGGCTTACTGCAATTGTTTTGAGAGCTCCATGTGCCTCCACAATGGCATCGTGCGAGGCAAGCGCTTCGAATTTATTATGCGCTGTGATGAATGGCTTGCCTGTAAGCTGCGCAATATGTTTTGCAACATTCTCTGCATAACCTTCGGGAGTATTGATGCCGGTTCCAACAGCGGTTCCTCCCAGCGCAAGCTCAGAAACATGGGAAAGGGTGTTTTTTATGGCCATGATACCATGATCTAACTGCGATACATATCCGCTGAATTCCTGTCCAAGTGTAAGCGGCGTTGCATCCATGAAATGCGTGCGGCCGATCTTTACAACTTTCATATACTTTTCGCTCTTCTCCTTCAGTGTATCTCTCAGCTCTTCGATCGCAGGGATCACCGAATCCACAAGGATAGTATATGCGGCTATGTGCATGGCCGTGGGAAACGTATCGTTCGACGACTGCGATTTATTGACGTCGTCGTTTGGGTGAAGGAATTTTTCCTTGTCTTCCAGCTTACCACCATTCATCACATGACCACGATAGGCTATCACCTCGTTCACATTCATATTACTTTGTGTTCCGCTTCCGGTTTGCCAAACAACCAACGGAAATGACTCATCAAGTTTCCCTTCGATGATCTCATCGCATACTTTCCCTATCAGGTCACTTTTATCTTTGGTTAAAACGCCGGCTTCGAGGTTGGTGATCGCCGCCGCTTTTTTGAGAAAAGCAAATGCCCTGATGATTTCCTTAGGCATCCTGTTTATGTCGCGCGCTATCTTAAAATTTTCAATGCTTCTTTGTGTCTGGGCCCCGTACAAAGCATCAGCCGGCACCTTCACTTCGCCCATTGTATCTTTTTCTATCCTGTAATTCATAACACGTAGTTTATTTTCCTTTGAATATAGCTTTTCGTTTATTCAGAAAGGCTTCCTTTCCCTCCTTCAGATCTTCTGTTGCAAAACATTCACCGAATATCTTTGCTTCCAGCTCGTATCCGTCAATGCTGGTGAAAACAGCGCCTGCCGCCTTAATGCATCCCGCCAAAGCCAAAGGTGCCTTTGAATTGATGAGTCTCAAAAGTTCCTTTGATTTTGAAATCACATCGCCTGGTTCTACAACGTAGTTTACAAGTCCATACTGCAAAGCAGTATTGGCGTCGATCATATTTGCCGTAAGCAGTAGCTCGAGTGCCCTTCCTTTTCCTATAAGCTGCGTGAGCCGCTGTGTGCCGCCATACCCCGGAATTAATCCCAGGTTCACCTCGGGTTGACCAAATTTTGCGTTCGACGAAGCCACTCTGAAGTGACAGCTCATGGCCAACTCGCAGCCGGCACCAAGAGCAAATCCATTCACTGCGGCGACAACAGGTTTTGGAGAGGTTTCTATTCCTGAAAAAATATCCTGCCCTTTTTTCGACATCGCGGTACCGTCTTCTCTTCCACCGCTGAATTCACTGATGTCGGCACCGGCAACGAACGCTTTAGGCCCCGCTCCGGTGATAATCGCCGATCTTATTTCCGGATTGGAATATATTTCCTGCATCACTTCGCCCAGCTCCCGCATCACCGCTTCGTCGATCGCATTTAATTTGTCCGGGCGGTTAACCGTAACCGTAAGTATATTATCTTCAAGTGAGGTAAGAAGTGTCTGGTACATGTCTATTATTTCGGCGCTTTAAAAATTCCGGTTCTTTGCAACCCAATCTTTTATATAGTCTGCAATGTCAGCAGTGGTTGTTCCTGGCGGAAATAATTTCCCGATTCCCATTTCGTTCAGTTTTTTCATATCGTCTTCAGGTATTATCCCGCCGCCGGTGACCAGCACATCATCCATTCCTTTTTCTTTCATCAATGCAATGACGCGCGGAAACACCGTCATATGGGCCCCGCTGAGAATACTGATGCCAATGGCGTCCACATCCTCCTGCAACGCGGCATTCACAACCATTTCCGGTGTTTGCCGCAATCCGGTATAAATCACTTCCATACCGGCATCGCGAAGCGATGTGGCAATTACCTTGGCACCGCGGTCGTGACCGTCGAGGCCGATCTTAGCAATAAGAACTCTTACTGGTCTTTCTTTTTTCATTACAAACGGTCAAGGGTAAACGAAATACGTTTTAATGTTTCTTCCTTCCCGATTACCTCTGCAATATCAAATACTCCGGGTCCTATTTTTTTACCTACAAGCATTATTCTTAGCGGCATCAAAACATCACCAGCTTTTATATTCATCGCCATTGCCAGTTCTTTGAAGCGTGCTTCAAGATCAGGCGCGTTCCAGAGGCTCGTAGCTGTCAGTTGCTCTGTTAGCTCCACGAAAAAATTTCTTTTTTCACTGTTCCATTTAGGTCTTATGCTGTCAACATCAACATCTGATGGCGTTTCAAAAAAGAAGTATGAATTTGCCCAAAGGTCGCCAAGTAAAGTGCATCTGTCTTTAATGAGGGATGCGATCTTTCTTAACTTATCGTCCGGGAAAGCCCCCTTTGCCTGCGCCTTCAGCCATCCCGCAATAATATCGTCCGGCGTTTTCTTTATCCATTCGTGATTGAACCACTTCGCTTTTTCAAAATTGAATTTTGCTCCTCCCTTATGAACCCTGTCCATCGAAAAAGCTGCAATCAGTTCCTCTTTTGTAAATATTTCCTTTTCGCTGCCGTCGTTCCATCCGAGCAATGCAAGCATGTTTATAAATGCCGCGGGTAAAAACCCCATCTCCCTGAATCCTTTTGTAACTTCTTCGGTAACGGGATCTTTCCAGTCCATGGCAAAAACCGGAAATCCCAGTCTGTCGCCATCGCGTTTGCTTAACTTGCCCTTACCGTCGGGTTTTAGTATTAATGGAAGATGTGCCCATTCGGGCATATCGTTCTCCCAACCGAGATATTTCCAAAGCATGATGTGTACAGGTGCGCTTGGCAGCCACTCTTCGCCACGGAAGGCGTGCGTGATTTTCATCAGGTAATCATCTACCACAACAGCAAGATGATATGTAGGCATGCCGTCGGCCTTCAGCAACACCTTATCGTCGCTCTGGTTGCTGTTGAAATGCACAGTGCCCCTGATCATGTCGTTGAAGCTGATGTCCTCATTTTCCGGCATGTTGATGCGGATAACATGAGGTGTATTCTCGCTTAGCAACCTTTGCACTTCTTCCTTTGGCAAAGTGAGCGAATTTTTCATTTTCAGTCTAAGCGCGTGATTATACTGAGGTGAAGGATTATCATCCGTTTTATACTTGTTCCGCATCTCTTCCAGCTCTGCCGTAGTATCGAACGCATAATAAGCATGCCCCTTCTCTATAAGCTCCAGCGCATATTTTTTATAAATATCCTTCCTTTCACTTTGGCGGTAAGGGCCATAGGGGCCGCCTATAGAGGGACTTTCGTCGGGCACCAGTCCACACCATTCGAGGCAGTTGTATATATATTCCTCGGCCCCTGCAACATATCGTGCCTGATCGGTATCTTCTATCCTTAAAATGAACTGCCCGCCATTTTGATGAGCAAAAAGGTAATTGTAAAGAACGGTACGAACCCCGCCAAGGTGTAACCCGCCTGTAGGACTTGGAGCAAACCTTACTCTTGGCTTTTTTGGCATAGGCGGCAAATATACAGAATGACGGGCGGTGATGGATACCACACTAGAGGCGGTAAAAATTCGTTTTTATACAGATGAAAGCTGTTCTCAGGATATTGTTCTTACTGGTCATAACCAAAGCTTCTTACGCGCAGCTTATCTATGAAACAGTTTGGGTTGATTACGATAGTGCAATAGAATATAAGTCCCTTCAGCTGATACCTATCAGACCGAAAGAAATGTCCGGGAAACCAGGCGCCCGGTTAATGAGCCTCAACAAGGCTATTGAAACGGGAGTAGCGAGTATAAGCGAACGCGGCACTGCCTCCACCGAAAACGTTCATTGGCTAAGGGTGAACAACAAGTCGCAGAATCCGATTTTTGTTTCGTCCGGACAAACATTCACTGGAGGCAGGCAGGACCGAATGATAACACGCGATACCATACTTAATCCTACAGGCTCAGATCAATACATCCCCGTGATGTGCATTGAAGAAGGCAGGTGGAGCGAAAAAGAGAAAAAGATCCAGTATGGTAATTACGCGAATGTGAATTTGAGACAGGTACTGAACAAATCGAAGAACCAGGTGCTTATCTGGAAAGAAATTTTTTCACAGCTGGTGGCCGCAAACCTTAAATCGCCAACATTTGCATACGCCGCCATTTCTCAGAATAAAGAAATTCAGCTGGCAGAGAATGAATATTTAACATTCTTTCGCGGGAAAGTAAAAAATTCCGACAGCTCTATGACAGGCTTTGTATGCATCAGTGGAAACAAAGTGATAGGTTGCGAAATCTTTGCCGACAGACAGTTGTTCTTTGACGAGTTCGAACCTCTTTTATATGGATATATCAATGAAGCTATAATGCGCGGCAGTCCGCCAATGCTGGTAAAGGAAGAAATAAAAGAGTTTATGGATAAGATCCTTACCAATGAAACACTGCAGGAAGAATACTGTAAAAAGAACGGAAAGATTTTCCGCGTAAATAACCGTGTGATCCAGGTTACTGCTTATTAAATACTGCTGATCCTTCATTGCATATCTTTGCCGGCGGAGGAAAACTCTTTGATGTTCTATCTTACGAAAACACCGGGCCTGCTGAAAAGTTTTTATAAATCATGTACGTGGAACTTTTCCCGCGACTCCAGGGCGATATACTTCACTTTTGATGATGGACCACATCCTGTGGCCACGCCATTTGTATTGGATATATTGAAAGAATACAATGCGAAAGGAACATTTTTTTGTATAGGTAAAAATGTCGTTGCATATCCTGATATCTATAAACGGATATTAAATGAGGGACACTCCGTAGGCAACCACACCTTCAATCATCTTAATGGCTGGAAAACTCCCGACAAGGACTATATAAAAAACATTGGAGAAGCGAGAAAATATATAGACAGTAATTTATTTCGTCCGCCATACGGTCGCATAACGAAATTCCAGATAAGGTTGCTTACTGCAGCCGAAAATCTGAAGCAGGAAACGATTTATAAAATCATTATGTGGGATGTGTTAAGCGGAGATTTTGACCTTGCAAATAATGGAGATAAATGTGTGAAAAATGTTACGTCGAATGCACAGGAAGGCTCGATCGTTGTTTTTCATGACAGCGAAAAAGCACTGCCGCGAATGCAGAAAGCATTAACAGAAAGCCTGAAATATTTTTCGGAGAAGGGATTTAATTTTGTTGCTATTAAATAGAATTTATCCGTAGTAATTTTCCCAAAATTGGAGAAAGCTGGTGTCTATAAACAAGTTGGGCCGGGGTAGAAACCCTGGCCCGTTTTTAATCCGTACCCTATGAAAACTGCTTTAAAGGTAGAACTTTTTTAATAAACTCAAATTTATTTATATATACTTCCGGACCGGTGTAAGCCGCTACAGGATTGTACTTTAGGCAATTAGGGATCGCGTAGAAATACGCACTTTCGCAATCATCAAAGATTATGCATTATAGTTGATACCATGAAAAAAGAGCTTGTTGATACACACTGCCACCTTTACCTGGAAGACTTCGAAGCCGACTTGGCAGACGTATTAAGCCGGGCAGCTGGGGAGGGAGTAAGGCGTATTTATATGCCTTCGATCGACAGTAATCACCTTAAAAGGATGCTTGAACTGCAGAAAACGTATACTGGTACATGTTATTCAATGTTGGGACTTCATCCCTGTTCCGTGCGCGAAGATTACCGTGACGAGCTTCAGAAGATGAAAGACGCTATTGAGAAAGATCAATTTTATGCAATAGGAGAAATTGGCCTGGATTACTATTGGGATAGAAGCTTCGACGAACAACAGATGATCTGTTTCCGGGAGCAGATAGACATGGCCGTTGAACACGACCTGCCCATAGTTATACATTCACGCAGCTCGATGGATGCCTGTATAGAAGTTCTGAAAGAAAAGAGAAACAATGCGGTCCGTGGAATCTTTCATTGTTTTTCAGGGAATGTTGAATATGCCCACGAAATAATTAATTGTGGTTTCCTGCTAGGCATCGGAGGTGTGATCACCTACAAGAATTCCGGACTGGCAGGGGTCGTGTCGCAGGTGCCTCTTGAGCATATAGTTCTCGAGACCGATGCACCTTATCTCACGCCTGTGCCGTATAGAGGTAAGAGAAATGAAAGTAGTTACCTTAAGTATGTGGTTGCGAAAATAGCGGAAGCAAAAAATGTTTCGGAAGAACAAGTGGCTGAAGTGACCACGTTAAATGCTAACAGGATTTTTGGTGCCTGATGTTATGTTACACGGCCTCTGTCAATGCTACGACGCGGGAATTCTGTACAAAGTACATGTCGATGTCGCCCACATTCTTTGCATAGATCTTTCCACGATAATGGCATTTGAATTCATCCTTTACGAGTTCATACGTTGATGACGAAATATTTATTTCGCCTGGTGCGCCGTTGCTTTCCATACGGCTTGCAATATTCACTGTGCGGCCCCAGATATCATAAGCATATTTATTCTTGCCTACCACTCCTGCGACAAGTGGACCCGTATGGACGCCTATTCTTACCTCCCACAGGGGCAATCCTTCCTCCATGCGTTTCTGGTTCTTTGT
>Ga0075421_100010139_pt1 | contig 11631 bp, 9 predicted proteins | sample SoiMetdeltSBSDD5_FD_75292 | JGI IMG/M metagenome (GOLD analysis project Ga0075421, IMG submission 75292) | Bulk soil microbial communities from a Populus tree surrounding site in Tennessee, USA - Soil MetaG P. deltoides SBSDD5 | ecosystem: Environmental > Terrestrial > Soil > Tree plantation...
GCGCTCACGTGATCAGCGCGGCGTTACTCCGTCGATCTCCGCTTGCTTCGTTCATCGGATTCATCATTGCCTTCCATGTTGCATGGATCGGGTGGCCATACCTCGTCTACCCGAGGCTCATCACACTCGGCGAAACAACGCTGACCTACGCGATCCTCAACATTGGCTTGAGGCTTCTGATATGGGTCTTGCCCGTGTTGGCCTACCTGAGGTACATCGATCGCGTCAATCCTTTTGACTATCTGAAGCTGAAGGGCCACGTACGACGAGGCGTGGTCGTTGCGGTCGTCCTCACCGCCGTGAATGTGCTCGGCTCGGTTCTGCGATTCGGGCCTCCGCACCTCAGTTTGCAGCGAGTCACGTGGAACAGCGTCCTGGGCACCTCGTTCTTCGTCGGCTTCATTGAAGAGATTCCCTACCGTGGTTTCATGCTCCAGAAACTTGCTGAACGCGTGAATTTCTGGGCCGCCAACCTGATCACCTCGCTGCTGTTCCTCGCCGTTCACCTGCCAGGCTGGATCGCTCTCCATCAATTGCGAATAGGTCGGGTGGCCTCGATTTTCATCGTGAGTCTCGTCCTGGCAGTCGCATTCAAGCTTTCGAAGTCACTGTGGGCTCCAATCGTCGCCCACAGCGCGAACGATTTCTTGTCGTTCGTCGTCTTCGGCCTGTGAATGCCGCGCACTGAAAGACGACCGAACACAACCGTTCAGCCGGCGGAGACACCGAGACCCGAACGCGAAGTCAATTCGCGCCACCTCGCTGAGAAAGAGCCGTACGACCGCCGTACGGACGCCGTGTGGGCGCTGTCGCTGTTCGCCAACTGGCTCGCCCTTCACACTGGCCGCATGGGAAGTAACGGACAGGCAGGTGGCGGCCCGATAGGCAACCAGTTCAGCGGGGTCACCAGTACAACTGCACGCGGAGAAAATTTTGACGAGGTAGTGTTGCCCCACCTCGGCGTCGCCTATCGGTTGGCGCTCAGGCTGATGCGCAACGAGCACGATGCAGAGGACGTCGTGCAGGAAGCGTCGTTGCGGGCGTTTCGATACTTTCGGACCTTTGCTGGTGGCAACGGCCGCGCGTGGTTCCTCAGAATCGTTCGCAACACCTGTTCCGACTGGCGCGGCCGCCGGCTCGACGCAGTGAGCGACAGCTTCGACGAAGAGCGACACCGCAGCGAAGGGTCAGCCCCCAATCCTGAATCGTTACTGCTGCAGATCGGTGACGCCACGCTGATTGCTCGCGCCATGCGCCACCTGCCAGATCGTTTTCATCGACTGCTCGTTCTCCGCGAGCTCGAGGGTCTGTCCTACCGGGAGTTGGCCGGCGTGATCGGAATTCCTCTCGGAACGGTGATGTCGAGATTGTCCCGCGCTCGTGAAGCGCTTCGCCAGGCAGTCGATAGCGAACTGAATCGGTCCGGCATTCCAGAGAGGGCGCATTCCCGACAAGAGGGATCAGGCACCGTTCTCATGTGACGCGTGTCGTGGAATAGACGAAACGCGCGCGAGGTAGATCATCGAGACGCGTCTGCGATGTCGGCAGCGCAACCCTTACATGTCCACGCCAATTGAACAAGGAATTCATATATGAAGAACCGCACGACACACCCATATCAGATAGTTCGGTCTTTCTCGTCCATCGCGCGCGCTGCGCTCGGCATCGCTCTCGCGATTGTCGTGCCGTACGCGGCTCATGCCCAGACGGTCACACCACCTTCCGTGCCCGCCGGTCTGGAGGTGCCCGCGCCGAATGAGGCATTTCTGCTCGGTCGCGGTGTCGGTACTCAGAATTATGTCTGCCAGCCTTCAGGTCCTCTTGGGCGCGTTGCCTGGACCTTGTTTACGCCACAGGCCACACTGTTCGATGACCAGGGAGAACAGCTCACCACTCACTTCTTCAGTCCCAACCCCGTCGAAGGCGGAATCGTACGCGCCACGTGGGAGGACTCCGGTGATACGAGCATCGTGTGGGCACGAGCAATCGCCTCGGCCACTGTGAAGTCGAATGCGATTGCCTGGGTCCTGCTGGAGGTCGTCGGAACCAAGACAGGACCAACCGGTGGCGACACGTTTTCGAAAACCACATTCATTCAGCGAGTGAATACCGAAGGCGGCCTGGCACCTGCGACCGGCTGCGACACGTTGCCCGACGTCGGCGGCAAGCAGTTCGTGCCGTACACCGCCGATTACTTCTTCTACACGAACTAGCGCCTGGCGGTCCTTCGCGATCGTTAACGGGAATTACCCGCACCTGTCGGCCGCCTCGGAATCCAGCCCGAGGCTGCCGAATCCACTATCTGTAAACGCTCCGCAAAGGGTGAGATGTGTTGGACCTTTTTATCGACCTGGTCGACGCTGTCGAAGGCGTGCACCTGGAACAACTACCGCCATTGACGACGCTGCTGGTGTGGACGTGGAACTCGCAGTACCAGCTCGTGGTGCGAGAAGGCTCCCATGTTTACGTGCAGGGTGGGACATTCTTCCCCGATCCGACGTCTGCACACGTTGATGGAGCGAGCCTTGGTGGCAGTCTGCTGAAGATGGGGTGGATTGGCGTGGGCTTCGTGATGGAGTTTCGCGTCGGCGCCAGCCGCATCATGACCTCACCGGTCCTCGCGATTGCCACAGAACGACTGGATAATCAGCTCGTCCACTAGAAACCGAACCCGACGGATCGGGTGTAAGAGGGGGTGGACACGGCAGTAAGATGAAGAGCTATGCCATCCGCGGCTCCCCGGCCGTTCGGCGCGCAGCTCAAGTCGCTCCGTGAGGCTGCGGGGTTCACCCAGGAGGAATTGGCGGCCATTGCGGGGCTCTCTGTCCACGCCGTGAGCGCACTGGAACGCGGGGAACGACGGCGGCCGCAGTTCGAAACCGTACGCTCGCTGTCCGCTGCACTCGATCTGCCCGGTGCGACGCGGGATGCGCTTCTGGCAAGCGCGCGCTTGCCCACTCAGGCAACCGCAGTCGAAGAAGCCGGCGGTTTCGCACTCCCATTGCCGCTGACGGCGTTTGTCGGCCGAGAGGCCGACATGCAAACCCTGCGGCAGTGGACCTCTGATCCAACCGCGCGCCTCATTACCCTGGTCGGTCCGGGCGGCGTCGGAAAGACTCGGCTGGCATTGGAGCTCGCTCGTTCGATCGCCACCGCGAGCGCAATCCGTCTTGTCTTCGCGCCGCTCGCCGCCATTCGGAATCCTGTCTTCGTCGCGTCAGCGATCGCCGAGGCGTTCGGGCTGTCGGATGTCACGGCGCTCGACCTTCCGAAATGCGTGCGCGTTGCGTGCGACGATCGGCCCACATTGCTGGTGCTCGACAACTTCGAGCAGGTGCTGGGCGCGACGCCCCTGGTTGCCGATCTCCTGACATCGATCGCCACGCTGAGATGCCTCGCCACCAGCCGCGCGCCTCTCCGCCTGCGCGGGGAACGGGAGTATGCCGTCGGACCTCTTGCGTTGGAGGCGGACACAGATGCGACCGACGCCCTGGCTCGATCTCCGGCGGTGCAGTTGTTCGTGGATCGGGTTCGGGATGTGCAACCCGATTTTCGCCTCACACCAGCAAACGGCCCTCTCATCGCCGCGATTTGCAGGCGCGTCGATGCATTGCCTCTGGCTCTCGAGCTCACCGCCCCGTGGATGAAATTGCTGACTGCCGAGGACCTGCTGCGCCGGCTCGAGGACAACGTTCTGCTATCGCCAGTGGGCCCGCGCGACCTTCCCCGACGCCAGCAGACGATGAATGCCGCAGTCGGCTGGAGCTATCAGCTCCTCACCGCCGATGAACGACGGGCCTTTCGCAGGTTCGCCGTGCTGCCGGGGCTCTTCCCGATTGACGCGGCCGCCGCCGTTCTTGTCGGTCACGATCACGAGTCCGCCGAAGACGATGCGCTGCGGGCCGCGTTGAGCTTGATCGACAAGAGCCTGCTTGTGCGAGCGGAATCAGCCGTGGTCCCGACGTGTCCCTTGTATTACATGCTCGAAACCGTCCGTGCATATGCGACTCTCGAACTGAACGACGCCGGCGAGCGCGACGACTCGATGGAAGGACTCGTGCGCTACTGCATTGCCGAAGCCTCTCAGGCCGCTGAGGGGCTCCGTGGACCTGCACAAGTCGAATGGTTGGACCGCGTGCGCGAGGATCTCGAGAGCTATCGCGCCGCGCTGGCCTGGCTCGTCGAACGCCGCCGTTCTGCTGAAGCAGCAAACATCGCATGGTGGCTGAAGTACTTCTGGTTGATTCGGGGGCATGCGGCCGAGGGACTCCAATGGTACGAACAGATTCTGAGCCTGCCCTCTCTTCCGACCACTGCCGAAGCCAGAGCCCTGCTCGGGGCGGCAGGCATGTGGTGGACGCAGGGAGAACTTGCGCGTGCACGCGCCGGGGTCAACCGCGCCCTGACGCTCGCCTCTGAGGCCGGCGACCTGGAAACGGTGGCGCAGGCTGAGCATGTGTCCGGGCACGTCGAACACTCGCTTGGAAACGTGGGGCTCGCGCGAGAACGGTTCGCCCGCAGTATCGAGAGATTTCGGATGCTGGCGATCCCGTCGGGCATCGGCAATGCCCTGAGCGGGATGGCGGTGCTGGCGCTTGCGACCGGAGAGGTCGGCGAGGCAGAACACCTGCTCGACGAGGCCACCTCGGTGCTCAGAGGCGCAGGCCCCTGGTTTCTCACCTGGGCGTTGTATGCAAGTGCCGTCCTGACGGTCCGACGCGGGAACCCCAATGGAGCGATCCTGTTGGTGCGCGAAAGCCTCACACGCATCCGGGAGCTCCACGACAAGTTCGCGTTCGTGTACGCATTGGTCCCCCTTGCTGCGGCGGCAGTGTTCAAAGGGGACGACGCGTGGGCGGCACGAATCCTTGGCGCCCGCGACACCGTCACAGAGAGTACCGGTGTCACGGTCGTCGATCGATCGGTGCAGGACCTCAGGGACCAGGCAGAACAGGCGCGGGCGCGGCTCGGCCCGACTCGTTGGGCTGTGGCGTACGCGGCGGGCCGCAGGGGCACCATCGATTCGATCCTGGTGGACATCGACCGGGCGCTCGGCTAGAACACTTCAGCTGCACCGTCGTTCAGCCACCACTCTCAGTGATCAGTCGCCGCAGCTTGAAGAAGTAGTCGCCGCTCGAGATGAGCGTCAGCGCCAGCGACAACCAGATACCGATGTCGACGATGACTGACGTCTCGCCTCGATAGTTGAAGAACATCACGACCACGCTGGTGACGATGAACGCAGCTGTGGTCGCCTTGCCAAAGAGCGATGGCCGGAACGTGCGTGGGCCGACCGCCAGGTTGACAATCGCCACCACACCGACAATCACGACGTCCCTGCTGATCACGAGCACCGTGAGCCATAGCGGCAAATGGTTGGCGAGAGGAATGCCGGGAAGCGTCAGCACGACGAACGTCGTCACCAGCAACAACTTGTCCGCCATCGGGTCGAGCCAGGCGCCCAGGCTCGTCCGCTGGCCCGCGCGCCTGGCGATGAGTCCGTCGAGAGCGTCCGTCAAACCCGCAAAAGAAAACACGAGCAGCGCCGCGCCAAGATAGCCGTAGACGACGAGCAACACGAAGGCTGGGATCAGTGCGATGCGGAGAATCGTCAGCTGGTTGGCCAGCGTCAGATTTTTCACTGGCGGGACGCGCCGAGTGTCGTCGCCGCCAGGATACGGATGCGATCGATCACTTCGACGGCCTCTTCACCCGAGACCTGACGAGCAACCTGGAACCGATCGCCATCGACAAGCGGCATCGCGCCGACCGCCACGGCCGACATCACTGCGTCGTACTGCAGGTGGCGTGGCGGGACGTCGGCGATCGTTGGACGCTGACTGAGACGTTCGCGCACGGACGGATTCGACGCGGCAATCAGCGCGACCAGTCGACTGACTACGGTTGCAAGGTCACCGCGGCGAACGGGCGCCCTCGGTTGGAAGGTATGGTTTTCGAACGGCTCGATGATGCCTGTACTGGCTGTCTCCGTGATCCACGTGGATGCCCAGTGTCTCTGCGTATCGGTCACGACCACCTGGCGTGCGGGCGCCTGGCGAAGGAGTCCCTCGAGACGCACCCCGATCAATGCCGCCAGATCGCCTCGTGTGATTTGCGGCGCTGTGAGCGCAGCCCGGAATTCGGGGGGCAACGTCGATTCGCGCGCTCGCTGCGCGACGGCGGCAATGCGGCCGGAAAGGTTCAGGCTCGGATCGACCGCGCTCGCTTTCCTGTAGGCGTTCTCGGCGCCAGCGGCATCGCCTCGCGCTTCGAGGAGCTCGCCCGTCTCGGCGAGCGCCGTCGCGTCGTTCGAATCGAGTTCGACGGCGCGCCGCAGGTGCTCCAGGGCGCGGTCGGTATTACCCGCACGCCGTTCGAGCTGCCCAAGCTCGTGGTGGAGAAACGCGCTGTCTGGCGAGATCGCGATCGCGCGCTCGTAGGCGTGTCGCGCGTCGTCGATGCGCCCTTCCTTTGCGGCGGTCTGGGCCGCGACGATCACGTCCTGCACGTTTCGAAAACGCAGGACTTCCACCCGTCGTCTCAAGTCGGTGAGCGAAGAGTCTATCGAAAGGGCCTTCTCGAAGGCTTCGAGCGCCGCGTCGGTCTTCTCGGAGGCGAGAAGAGCCTGCCCCCTGCCGACCAGGGCCGGCACATACGACGCGTTTGCTTCGAGTGCCGCATCAAAAGCCGTGAGGGCGCGCGCGTAATCGCGCATGGCCATCGCCACGTACCCTTGCCCTGTTCGCGCCGGGTAGAGACGTGGACCGAGCTTCAGCGCTACGCCGAACTCGAGATCGGCATTCTTCAAGTCATCGACCTGCAGGTAGCGCCAGCCGACGTCGACCCTCGAGGCACCCGGCATCGTGGCGAGCGCCGAGGGGACCTGGGGATAGAGAAACTCCGGATGCGCGATCGTGGTCGGCGTCGGAGGCGGTACGCGCGTCGCACATGCCGCGGCACATGCGAGAACGAGGGCAACCGAAGCAACGTGGCGCATGCCACGGCGATCGGACAGCGTCAGCCGCTCAGTGGACATCGGCCCGATCCTCATGGCTCTCAGTGGAGGTGAGACGCTCGATGAATCGTCTCGGCACGTCGGCCTCGATGACGATGCGTCCATTGGTGGCGACGTGGCTGATGACCCGGGCGACACGGTACAGGCGAGAGACCTGTTCGCGGTCGAACGCCTTGTCGCTGTCGAATGTGATCGTGATACGCCTGGTGTCAAGTGCCACGCGGGCCGCCACCATCTGCAGCAACTCGTCGAGTCCCTCACCGGTACGAGCAGAGACGAGGGCAGCCGCCGGATCCGCGTTTTGCAGCCGGCGGCGCTCGTCCTGACTGATCATATCGATCTTGTTGTACACGTCGATGACGGGTACCGCGGCGGCGCCAACGTCCTCCAGGACGCGGCGAACTGCCATCATGTGACGCTCCCGGTCAGGGCTCGCCGCATCTATCACGTGGAGAGCCAGATCGGCTTCGCCGACCTCTTCCAGCGTCGCACGGAACGCGGCAATCAGCGCGTGTGGAAGCCGGTCGATGAACCCGACCGTGTCTGAGACGAGCAGCTCGCGCTGATCGCGCAGCCGTACCTGCCTCACGAGCGGATCGAGCGTGACGAACAACGCATTCGACGCGACGGCGTCTTCATTCGTCATGCGGTTGAACAGCGTCGTCTTGCCGGCGTTCGTGTAGCCCACGAGCGCCACCGTCGGGACTGACCGCTTCTGCCGACGCTCGCGGAGCTGTGACCGGCGTGTGCGGACATGGTCGATCTCGCGCTGGATCGATTGGATGCGAACGCGGATCCGCCGTCGATCCGTTTCCAGTTTCGTTTCGCCGGGACCACGAGTCCCAATCCCACCGCCTAATCGAGACAGTGCCGTCCCGCTTCCTGCGAGACGAGGAAGGAGATACTTCAGCTGCGCGAGCTCGACCTGCCACTTGCCCTCGCGCGTGCGAGCGCGCCTTGCAAAGATGTCGAGGATCAACTGGGTCCGATCGACCACCTTGCACTCGAGTTTCTTCTCCAGCTGGCCGAGCTGAGCAGGCGTGAGCTCGTTGTCGAAGATCACGAGGTCGATGTCGGCCTCGGCGCATGCAGCAACCAGACTCGCAACCTTTCCGGCGCCGATGAACGTCGCCGGATCAGGCTTGGGCCGCTCCTGGAGCATGCGAAGTGCGACCGAGGCACCGGCAGCTCCGGCAAGGCCAGCCAATTCGTCGAGTGACAGCTCGGCGTCGACACGACGCAAAGCGCTCGTGACGAGACCGACCAGCGCTGCACGCTCGGTGGCGGGTGGATGGGAGGGCATCGCGGAACTCGTAAAGGGCTATGACGACGGCAGGGCTCTGCTGACGATATCGGGACAGAGACCGTGCCCGGTTAGTATCGTAACAGTCATGAAGCGCTCCCGACGCACATCAGCCAAATCTCAGTCACGACCGCGAGTGCCACTCCCACGGCAGACTGGCGGGGTGCATGAGGATAAGTCGAAGCGGCCGTGGCGACGGCGAAAACACAAGAAACTCGAAGAGTGATATCGGCCCGGCTAAAGCCGGACAACACGTACACACCGTCTCTTACTGCTCATCCACGGACGGCGCCGCCTCGATCGCGGGACCTCTCTCAGCCATGAGACGTCGCACCATCACCACGATCAGCGTCAGGATCGCAGCCCCGGACAGGAACACGACTCTGATGCTGCGTGAAGCGACGAGCCCGCTGACGATTGGGCTGATTGCCGAGCCAATCAAGGACGCACTCGACAGAAAGCCAAAGCCGACACCATGTGCCTCGCGCGGAACAACGGAGCAACGAGGTGAAGCCGACGAACGACGCAGCGGTGACCGCGACTTGATTTCGTCGCCAGTGTTCCACCGCAGCGTCAGAACCGGATCTTCGCGGTGGGCCCTTTGGCGTGCACGTGGATACTGTCGATGAAACGGATCCGGTGCGGGTGGGTCTGCATCACGAGCGACGTGGTCCGGATACCATCACCGAAGAAACGCACGCCCTTCATGAGCGTGCCGTCGGTCACACCTGTCGCGGCGAAGACGATGTTTTCGCCCGACGCGAGATCTTTCGAGCGATAGATCCGCGAGACGTCCGTGATGCCCATCGCGTGGCACCGTTGCTCGTGCTCGGGACTATTGACGACGAGCCGCGCGTAGATCTCACCGCCCAGACAACGCATCGCAGCCGCGGTGAGCACGCCTTCGGGAGCGCCACCAGTCCCCATCACCGCGTGCACGCCGCTGCCGACGACGGCCGCAGCAATACCAGCCGAGAGGTCGCCGTCTCCAATCAGACGGATGCGGGCGCCGGTCGCGCGAATCTCGTCGACCAGCTTCGCGTGACGCGGACGTTCGAGAACGATGACAACGAGATCCTCGACTCTGCGGCTGTTTGCCTGAGCAATCGCCCGGAGATTGAATCGGACCGGCGCGTCCAGGTCGACGACGTCGCGGGCGCTTGGACCGACAACCAGCTTCTCCATGTAAATGTCGGGGGCGTGGAGCAGGCCCCCGCTCTCGGATGCCGCCAGCACTGCAAGCGCATTGGGCGCGCCGGTTGCGCACAGGTTCGTACCCTCGAGCGGATCGACGGCGATGTCCACCTGGGGATAGGGGCCCGCCGAGCCGTGCGCCATCCCGACCTTTTCGCCGATGTAGAGCATCGGCGCCTCGTCGCGCTCACCCTCGCCAATGACGATCGTGCCGTCGATGGGAACCGAGTCCATCTCCTGGCGCATGGCTTCGACGGCAACCTGGTCAGATTTGTGACGGTCGCCTTGTCCCATCGTGTGGGCGCAGGCAATCGCAGCCTGCTCCACCACACGCAGGAAGTCGAGCGACAGATCGGAGTCAGCCAACGCCGACGAATCCGCAGGTTGAGGTTTCGAAGTCGTCGTGGTCATCGTGTCTCCCACGCAGGCAGGTCGCAGCGCGTCGGCCTGTCCGTGCGATAGCCGAGCAGGTAGTCGGCCTGCATGATCTTGTGGATTTCGCGCGTGCCTTCGTAAATGACGGCACCCTTGCAATTCCGATAGAAGCGACCGACCGGATACTCGTCGGAGTAGCCGTTCGCACCGTGGATCTGCACGGCGTCGCCGGCCGCCCGCTCCGAGGCGACCGTGGAAAACCATTTCGCAAGGCCGGTCTCCCGCGTGTTGCGGCGCCCCTCGTTCTTCAGCCAGCCGGCCCGTAGCCACAGCAGCCGGGACGCCTGGTAGTCCGATTCCATCTGGGCGATCAGCTCTTTCACGAGTTGATGGGACCCGATCTCCACACCAAACGTCTTTCGCTGCCTTGCGTAGTTTACGCTCGCGTCGCGACAGGCGCGAATCAGCCCGGTCGCTCCCGCCGCCACGGTGTAGCGCCCCTGGTCGAGGGCGAACATCGCGATCTTGAAACCCTCTCCCTCATGCCCGACCAGGTTCTCCGCTGGAACCTCAACGCCATCCATCTTGAAGTGACCGGTGTTCCCCGCGAGGATGCCCCACTTCTCCGTCAGGGTCCCGCTCGAGAATCCCTTGAACGACCGTTCCACGATGAACGCGCTCATGCCTGACGGATCGCGCTGCTTTTTCTTCTCCAGGTCGGACCAGGCAAATACCAGGAAATTGTCGGCCACGTCGGCGAGCGAGATCCACATCTTCTCGCCGGTCAGTTCGTAACGGTCGCCTTTCTTGATCGCGACCGTCTGAATGCCGCGCGCGTCACTTCCCGCCGATGGCTCGGTGAGACCGTAGGTGGCGATCTTCTTTCCCTGTGCCTGCGGAACGAGGTACCGCTGTTTCTGGTCCTCGGTCCCCCACGACAGCAGCGTCAGGCAGTTCAGACCGACATGTACCGACAAAATCACGCGGAGCGACGTGTCGACGTATTCGAGTTCCTCGCTGGCCAGCCCGAGGCAGAGGTAGTCCATGCCAGCGCCACCGTACTCGGTCGGCACGGACACGCCGAGCAGCCCGAGGTCGGCCATCTGGGGCAGGATCCCGCGGTCGAACTTGTGGGCGCGATCGAGCTCGCGAATCCTGGGCGCCACTTCGCGAGCCGCCCATTCCCTGACAGACCCTTCGAGCAGGCGCTGCTCGTCGTTGAGATCGAAATTGAGCATCACGCCGATGGTGCCACAGGCGCGGTGCCAGGCGTCTCGGGAGGCTTTCGGAACAGGACTTCGCGGAGATTTGTTTTGAGCAGGAACTGCTCGACAATCCTCAGCGGCTCGAACAACCGCTGGATATCACGGTTGGGCAGGGGCCGCTGCTTGGGACGCGCCGCGGCGTACGACCGGTGCTGGAGGTTGGCCTTGTCGACGACGACGTGGCGCGTGTATTCGGGCCGGTTTCCGGGTTGTGGCTCCGCCGTCCCGAAGAAGGCCAGGAGCACACCGTCTGGTCGAAGCATCCGAATGAGCTGATCGGCCAGAGGCTTCGCAGACTTCTTATCCAGATAGTCGAATACATCCCAGCACAGAATGCCGTCGATGCTGCCAGACTCCTGGGGAAACCGTTTCATCAGAAACGCCGGCAGCTGATCGAGCGAACCGTCGCGCACGTGACGATCGATGTCTTTGGACAGATCCTCGACGATGATCTTGCAGCCAAGCTGCTCGCCGAAAAA
>Ga0075421_100010140_pt1 | contig 11631 bp, 9 predicted proteins | sample SoiMetdeltSBSDD5_FD_75292 | JGI IMG/M metagenome (GOLD analysis project Ga0075421, IMG submission 75292) | Bulk soil microbial communities from a Populus tree surrounding site in Tennessee, USA - Soil MetaG P. deltoides SBSDD5 | ecosystem: Environmental > Terrestrial > Soil > Tree plantation...
GCTGACACCGTCCTCGCCGGCGTAGACCATCCGGAAACTCTGATAGTCGAAGTTGGCGAGGCGGTTGTTCTTCTCGGTGGGCGGGTGAAAGATCTCGTAGCGCAACCCCGCGTTGATGGTCAGACGGTTGCCGAGCTTGAAATCGTCCTGCACGAACGCCGACTGTTCGACCACGCGGAATTCCGGCGTGTCGAGCAGGAAGCCTCGCGACGCGTTGTTGAAATACCCGAGCAGCACCGCGGCGAGCCCGGTGCCGCCGCTGTTGTTGACCGGATTGTTGACGAAGCTGGTGCCGAAGGTGATGGCGCTGCGCGTGTTGTCGTGCGTCAGCGGCGACGGCCGTCGATCGACCAGCCGATAACCGAACTTCCACTGGTGGCGGCCCTTCAGCCACACCACCACGTTCTCCACCTGGTAGTGGAACTGGCTCGGGTTCACCGGGAGGAACGCCGGGCCGCCGGACAGGCCGGTGAAGTTCGTGACGTTGATGTTCGGCAGCCCGGTGGTGATGTCGTTGACGTTGATGCCGTTGATGCCGAGCGACTGGGCGGACTGGTGGCCGTAGTCGGACTGGGTCGTGAACGGCTCGGTCTTCGCATAGCCGACGCGAAGCTCGTTGACGAGCGTCGTCTTCAAGACCTTCGAGTAGTTGAACGCCGCGCCGTGCGTCGTCAGCTTGGTGTTCTGGATGCCGGCCACGAACGGTCCGAGATCGAACCGCGAGGCCGCGTCCGGCGGCGTCGGCAGACAGCAGTTCGCCTGCCCCTGCGGCGCGTCGAGCCGGAACTTGCCGTAGTTGAAGCGCACGAAGAACGAGTCGTTGTCCGTCAGGCGGTGGTCGATACGGCCCGAGATGGCGTTGTCGGTAATCTCGCGGTCCGGCGTCGAGATGTAGTTGTCGAAATTGCTGGTGCCGTTGTTCGGCGTCGGGTAGATGCTGGCGATGTTCCGGCCGACGGGATTGATGCGGTCCTGGGGAATGATGTTGTTCGGGAACTGATCGCGGATGACGCGGCCCTGGGCGTCGAGCCGGGTGGTGAGCGGATCGTAGATCGGGATCAGGTTGCCGTTGCGATCGCGATAGTTGCTGAAGTCGCCGGTGCGCGTCGCCGCGGTCGGCACCGTGTTGACCGTCGTCACGCCGCGCCGCTCGCGGATGCCGGAGTAGTCGGCGAAGAAGAACGTCCGGCTGTGGCCGTCGTAGACGCCGGGGATGACGACCGCGCCGCCGATCGCGCCGCCGAACTGATGGCGGTTGAGCGGCGGCACCGGATCCTTGACCAGCGATCCGTCGGCCGCGACCACTTTGCGGACGAAGAAGTTGCGGGCATCGAACGCGTCGTTGCGGAGGAACTCGAAGCCGGTGCCGTGCAGCTGGTTCGTCCCGGCCTTGGTCGAGACCGACACGACGCCGGCGCCGCGGCCGAACTCGGCCGAGAACACGCCGGAGAGCACCTTGAACTCGCGCACCTGCTCGACCGATGGCGAGACGATGACGGTGTTGAACGTGAACTCGTTGTTGTCGATCCCGTCGATCAGCCACGCGTTGGAGTTCGCCTGGCTGCCGAGTGCGTTGAAGTTCGAGGCGCCGCGGGGGTTGAAGGTGCTGGCGCCCGACAGGTTCTCGCCTGCCTGGCCGGGGGTGATCCCCGGCGCCAGATAGACGAGCGTCGCGAAGTTGCGCCCGTTCAGCGGCAGTTCCTTGACGGCCTTCTCCTCGATGACCGTCCCGACCTCCGACGTATCGGTTCGCACCAGCGGCGCATCCGCGACCACCGTCGTCGCTTCCGTCAGCGCGCCCACTTCGAGCGTGGCGTCGATTCGGAGCCGATCGTTCACCTGCAGCACGATCGACTTGCGCGTCCACGACTTGAACCCCTGGAGTTCGACCGATACCTCATACGTCCCCGGTACCAGGAACGGCGCCGTGTAGACGCCGGACGCGTCGGTCGTCAGGTTCGTGGTCGTGTTCCGGTTGACGTCCCGGACGGTCACCTGAGCGCCCGGCACGAGCTGGCCGCTGGAATCGTGGACGGTGCCGACGATGCTGCCCGTGGCGACTTGTGCCGTCACCGCCGTCGTGGACAGGAGCGCGATGGAAGCGAGAAGCGAGAGGACTCGTCGAGCGCGCTGCAGGGGGATCGCGATCATCAACACCTCCGTCGGGCATCGCGCGGGCGATGCTCGAGAGCCGAGAAGGACGGGGACGGGGCCGTGAGAAGTTGCGCGCCGGGAGGCTAACATAATAGAAGGGTGGCGAACAACGAATAATCGATAATCACATCGTCTGCGCCAGCCGAATGGCCGCCGAAGAGGAGCATCTCGTCGATCGTCGGCACCGCAACGGTCGCGATGTTCGGTGCCAGCATCTGGCGGCATGTTCGCCTCAGCGCTGAGCCGGGGATGCCGCGCTACTTGATCAGACCGGACTGCCGCAGAAACGAGAGCAGCTGCGCCGGCCACTCTTGATGCGACTGCCACGCACGCTCCGGCCGCAGGCCGAAGCCGTGGCCGACCTTCGCATACAGGTGGAGCTCGGCCTGGACACCTGCCTTCTTGAATCGCAGATACGCTTCGGCCAGGCCGATGGAGATGTCTGGGCGATCGTCGTAGCCGGCGGCGAGGAACGCCGGCGGCGTGCCGGCCGCCGGCTGAATCAGGTGGCTCTTGCCGGGATAAATCAGCACCTGGAAATCAGGACGCGAGCTCACCCGTTCGACCGGATCCGCGGCGTCGGCCTGACCCGGATCGTTGCGCAGCGAAGCCAGCGCGGCGAGCTCGCCGCCGGCGGAAAAGCCCGACACGCCAATCCTGGCGGGATCGACACCCCACTCCGCGGCGCGGCTGCGGACGACGCGAACCGCGCGCTGCATGTCGGCGAGTCCCTCGACGTCGAACTTGTAGCCCGAACTCTGGAGCCGGTTCTTCAGGACGAACGCGGCGATGCCTTTCTCCGCGAGCGCCTGCGCCGGGTTGAAGCCCTCGTGCATGATCCAGAGGCTGCTGTGCCCGCCGCCCGGCGCGACGATCAGTCCCACGCCCGTGTTGATCTCCTTCCGGGGCAGGAACACGATGATCGAAGGGTTGTGGACGTTGAGCACCGTCTCGCCCTTGATCTCTTCGGCCTCGTCCTTTCGCGCTTCCGAGCCCGGCGCGCCGTTCGGCCACAGCACGACGGTTGGTTTGCCGGGAGGCACGACCACCGTGGCCGCGGTGGATTGTCCCGACGCCTGGACCGCGCCGGCCGCCGCAGACAATGACGCGCCGATCAGCATCGCCAGGGCCGCACGCGCGAGGGATGGTTTCATGGCTGCCGCACATCATAGGACAACCGCGAGCCGCCCGCGATCCATGAGGACACGACTGTCCTCCACCGGTGCCGGGGCACTGGCGATCGGTCGGAACGCGCCTGAAAACCCGCCGGTCCTGACGTCCCTTCGATCGGCACGCGGCTTGCCTTTCGGCCCGTCAGCTCGATCGGGACTATTCCCCTGGTGACAAGGAAGGGCCAAGTGAACCGTATCAAAGCGGCAACCGTCGCACTGCTCCTCGCCTCATTCATCGCGCTGCCGCAGACCGCGGCGCCGGCACAGAACAGGGATCGCCAGGATCGCTACGAAGACTACAGAGACCGGCGGGAATACCAGCGCGATCGCCGCGAAGCCCGCCGCGACCGGCGCGAGGATCGACGCGATCGCCGCGAGGACCGCCGGGACGACCGCCGCGACCGGCGCGACGACCGCTACGAGACGGGCGGCGGCTACTGGGATGCCGCCCGCTACTACCGCCGGGACGATCGGCGCTACCAGGCGTGGCGTCTGGGCCGGAACGATCGCGTCTATCGCGGCTCCGACAACCGCTACTACTGTCGGCGCGACGACGGCACGACTGGCCTGATCATCGGTGGCATCAGCGGCGCCGTGCTCGGCGGCATCATCGCGCCCGGCGGATCGAAGACGCTCGGCGCCCTCATCGGCGCCGCCGGCGGCGCGCTGCTCGGCAAGAAGATCGACGACGGCGACATCGTCTGCCGATGATGGCGGTGGCTCAGAACGGATTCGACGAGAGGCGCCGCATCGTCTCGCTGTAGGTCCGGCCCGATAACAGGCGTTCGCCGGCCGTGAGCTCGACGACGTACTGCCCGTGACTCGAGGACCACAGCTGCTTGATCCGCTTCACGTTCACGATGTGCGAGCGGTGGATCCGCACGAACGATGACGGGTCGAGCGACGCCTCGATCGTGTTCATCGGCACGTGCAGCAGATGGTTGGCGCGGCCGGCGTGCAGGCAGACGTAGTTCTGCTGCGCTTCAATCCGATCGATTTCGTCGACCGGCAGGAACACGATCCGTTCGCCGGAGCGGATCGCCAGCCGCGTCAGGTAACGCTTCGGATTCGAAATCGCCTCCAGCACCGACAGCATCTGCTGCGTGGAGTCAGCCGCCGGGGTTGCCTGCAGACGCCGCCGCGCGCGCTCGAACGCCTTCCTGAAGCGTTCTTCCGTCACCGGCTTGAGCAGATAGTCGACGGCGCTCATCTCGAACGCGCGGATGGCGTACTGGGAGTGCGCGGTGACGAAGATCACCGCGGGCATGCGCTCGGGTCCGACCGCCTCGACGACGGCAAAGCCGTCCATGCGCGGCATCTGAACGTCCAGAAGCACGAGGTCCGGCCGCTGGCTGGCGATCGCGGCCACCGCTTCCCTGCCGTTCCGCGCTTCGTACACGGCCTCGACGTGCGGATCCCCCTGGAGGAGCAGCTTCAGGCCCTCGCGCGCCAGCGGCTCATCGTCGGCAATCAGGACCTTCACGCGCATTCGCCATCCTCGAGTCGCCCGGTGTGGAACGGCAGCGTCATCGTCACGCGGGCTCCGCGCGGGCTGCCGTTTTCGGCAACGAGGCTCGCGCCGGCGCCGTAGAGCCGCGCGAGACGGCTCCGCGTGTTGGCCAGACCGATGCCTCGTCCCTCGAACCCCGCCGGGCTGCCGGGGCCGTCGTCGATTACCGTCAGAACGAGATGGCTCGCGACCCTCGCGGCTGTGACTTCGATGCGGACGGCCCGCTCGCTCGGTCCGAGCCCGTGGCGGACGGCGTTCTCGACGATCGGCTGCAGCGCCATGTGCGGAACGGCAGCGTCGAGCAGGTCGGGGTCGGCCGCGATCTGGACGCGAAGGCGATCGCGAAAGCGGATCCCCTCGATTGAGAGATAGAGCCGCAGGAACTCCAGCTCGCGCCACAGCGGCACCTCCTGCGTTTCCACTTCGTCGAGCGTCAACCGAAGCAGATCGCTCAGTCGAGCGATCATCGCCTCGGCCTGCTGACTCTCCCGCTGCCGCACGAGCGACATGATCGCGCCGAGCGTGTTGAAGAGGAAGTGCGGCTGGAGCTGCATCTTCAGCGCGCTCAGCTGCGCCGACGACAACTGCGCTTCGAGCTCGGAGGACGCGATCCGCAGCCGAAACGACTCCCGCTCGCGCTCCTGCGCATGCAGATGCGACCTGTACACCGCCTGCAGCACGATCACCGCCCAGTAGCGAATCACGCCTCCGTGAAAGCTCGTGACGAGGAGGAACAGGAAGACCGTCAGGATCGACGCCGAACGCCCTGCCGGAAGGACGCCCAGTGCGGTGAGCATGGGCGCCTCGATGCCGGCCGTCACGACGGAGAAGACGGCCGAGAAGCCAAAGTGGAGAAGGGCTCGCCGCCAGCGGCTGCCCTGCTCGATCGGCCAGCGGCGGCCGCCCCACAGCACGGCCGGCGTGAACGCGGCACAGATGTACATCGCGGCCATCCAGCCGACGAACACGTTCAGCCACGGGACCTGCTCGTTGCGATACAACCGCGGGACGAAGTCCTGCGTCGCGTAGAACAGCCCCGCTGCGGTCCATGCCAGCAGGATCAGTCCGTAACGTCGGGCCGCGCTCTTCACCTGGTCCATGTTGTGCGAATGCCCGCCGGGCGAAAGCCGCAGGTGACGAACCGGACGAACGCGGTGACCAACGGCCGCCCCCGAGTTCGACGCCGGAAAGGGCCGGTTGAGCATCTCACAGGGACGGCTGGTCAAATGCCGCTCGTGGCGGATCCACTTCCCGATCGACGATCCGCGCATGGGATTCACTCTGCCGCACGCGCTCCTCGTCTCCGCACTCGCCCTTCTGACGATCTCGACGCCGGCCTCGCTCACGGGGGCCAACGATCAGCCCGCCGTGCCGTATCCGCGCGACTTCCGATCCTGGCGTCACGTCAAGTCCATCGTCGTCGGCCCCGAGCACAGGTCGTTCCCCAACCGCGGCGGCATTCACCATTACTACGCGAACGACAAGGCGATGAAGGGGTATCGCACCGGCACGTTCCCCAACGGGGCGATGATCGTCGACGAGGCCGTCTTCGCGAAGGACGGCACCGATCAGGCCCGGGGCATCCTGCTCGAGGGCGACCGCCGCGCGCTGGACGTGATGGTCAAGGACGACCGGCGCTACAAGGACACCGGCGGTTGGGGCTTCGAGCACTTCGAGGGCGACACGACGGCTGCGACGTTGTCGGCGACGGCGCGCACGAACTGTCATGCGTGCCACGCCAAGGCAAAGCGGGACCACGTGTATAGCTCGGTGCGGCCCTAGCTCTTCGCGCTGTCGATCAGCGCCTGCCACTTCGGCAGGTCTTCGCGCAGCAGCCGGGCCGCGCTGACGTTGCGAGGGTTCATCGTGCCCGCCGGCGACATGATCGCCCAGTCGGTGAGCCGTGTCAGGTCGAACTCTCCCCGCTGACCTATCTTCAGCGACGGCACGTGATGCGGCGAGTTGACGAGCGTCGCGTCCACCGAGCCCTCGCCGATGCGGTGGACCTCGAACCACAGGTGCTCGCGCGAGCCCGGCCCTCCGCCTTCCGTCGCGTACCCGAGCTTCACCAGCACGGGCAAGCCGAGGCTCTCGAACTCCCCTTTCAGGCCGCGGAGCACGTCGATTGTCTGTCCGGCGCGCTCGGCCGTGAGCTCGCTTGCCGCGGCCGAGAACGGAAAGGCGATGTCGCTGTCGACATTCGAGATGAATCGCGACGGTGACGGCCGCGTGCGCCACCGGCCGAAGAGCCCCCCCACGGGCTCACAGACGACGGCGCGCCGGCCTGAATGGTCCGGATCGCCGGAGCGAAGCTGCTGGTGCTCGGGTGCGGCCTCGGTCTGGAACCTGCCGGCCGGGACGAGCCGCACGTCGCCGCGGGGATGCGCGAGCGTGAAGCGCTCGGTGTCCGGACTGATGGCACCTTCGAGCGCGGCGAATGCCAGCGCCCGGAACGGATCGCCTGGATTCGCGGCGAACAGCGGCGAGGGCGACAGCACGTCGACGTCGAACGCGCCGATTTCTTCCAGCCCGTGGGTGTGGAACCAGGCATCGCGCTTCCCGCCGCCGGCGTCGAGGACGGCATGAATCGTATACAGGGCTTCGATGTCGAGCGGGGCGTCGTGCGCCAGCTCGTCGTCGAGCATCGCCGTCGACCATAACAGCGTGGAGGTGCCGTCGACGGCGAGCACGCCATCCGGCTGCATCAGCGCCCGCAGCCAGAACAGCAGCCGCTTGCGATCCTTCAGGACGTGCTTGTGGCGAGCGTGCACGCGAACGGCAATCGTCGACGCTCCCAGCCGCGCCCGCGCCTTCTCGGCGTCGGTGAGGCCGCGCGTATGGTCGATTAACGCGTCCGGCAGCGGCGCTGGCGCCCGCTCGCAGACGATTTCCGCCGTTCCCCACGCGGGATGCGCGGCCTCGATCGACCACGCCTGCCCGGCGGCAGGCGCGAGCCGCTTGACAGTGACCGGCGCGCCGAGGCCCGGCAGACTCTCCAGCGACGGCGGGATCGCGCCGGGATACAACACGCGGCCCACAGCGGGGATGTCACGCTGGAGGAACGAGAACATGCGGGGCGATTATCACATGGCCGCGGCCGCGCGCCCTACGATGATAGTCGTAGACAGTCTACGTCCCAGGCCGTAGACTGTCTACCGCTATGGCCAGGCCACCTCACGATCGCCGACTCGACCTCCTGCAAGGCACGCTCGACATGCTCGTTCTCCGGACGCTTCAGTGGGGCCCCCGGCACGGCCACGGCATCGGCCAGGCCATCCGCGCCCGGTCGGACGACCTGCTGAGGGTCGAAACCGGCTCGCTCTACCCCGCGCTCCACCGCCTGGTGAAGCGCGGCTGGTTGAAGGCGGAATGGGGCGTGAGCGAAGCCAACCAGCGCGCGAAGTACTACCGGCTGACCGCCGCGGGAAAGGCGCAGCTGGTCCGCGAGCAGAACCGCTGGTCGCGGCTCGTCCACGCCATCGGCCGGATCATGAACCCGGCGTGAGGGATCAGGCCGCGGTCATCGCAGGAGCGCGCCCTTGCGCCAGGTGGCCGGCGGTGACCCCGTCGCGCGCTTGAAGGCGCGGTTGAAGGCCGCCTCGGAGTCGTAGCCGACGCGCGTCGCCACGTCCTGGATATTGCGCGCGCCCTCACGCATCATCTGCTTCGCGAGCTGCATCCGCCAGCCGGCGAGATACCGCATCGGCGCTTCGCCGACGAGGTCGGTGAAACGCTGGGCCAGCACCGACCGCGACAAAGCGACCTCACGCGCAAGATCGTCGACGGTCCAGTCGCGGCCGGGGCTCGCGTGCAGCAGCCGCAGCGCCTTGCCGACTTGCGGATCGTTGAGCCCCGCGAGCCAGCCGCCGTGCTCCGCCGGCAGCCGGTGCATGTACTCCCGCAGGATCTCGACGAACATCAGCTCGGTGAGCCGCCCCAGCATCGCGGCGTTGCCCGGGCGCGCCGTCCTGGCTTCGTTGATGGTGAACTTCAGCGTCGTCCCCAGCCAGGTTCCCGATCCCTGCGGCACGACGGTTGGACGGACACCGCTCGCGTCGACGGCTTCGATCTCGGAATAGTCGTCGCGGCTTCGAATCACCAGCATCGTCGGCAGCCCCTCGACGAGCGGCGCGAATCGCTGATCGCAGTTCAAGTAGCCGCAGACGAAGCGCGACGTCTTCCCTCCCCCGCCGTACGACAGCAGCGGCGGCTCGTCGTGTCCGCCGGGCGAGAAGATCGAGGTGAGAGGCGTCGCAACCGCCGCGACGTGGCTCCGCATCGTGTGCTGGTCGCCGCGCAGGAACACCACCACGTCACCGCTCGCCATCGTCAGGGTCGGATGACGGTCGCACAACACCTCGCATTCGCCTTCGACCAGGATGTGGAAGAGGACGATGCATTCGGCTTGGGGCATCACGGCCGCCGCCAGCCGCTCGGGCATTGGCGATTCGATCGACCACGGCGCCGAGAAATCGGCGGTGAAGAACACCGATCCCGACAGCCGTACGACGCGAAGGACGTCCGACAACACATCCATATGCAATCTCGTGAGGGCGAGCCGATGCGGTGCCGGCTTCAGCCGGGGGCTCCGGTCAAGGATTCCAGAGGCTCAATCAAGACGTCAAGCGAATCCGGCGTTCCAGGCAAGAGCCGTGGAGGCGCAGTCATAGAACGGCGCCGGTCGCCGGTTCAGGATTGCCGTGGTGCGACGAAGCCCACTACGAGGAGCAAAACAATGCCGCTACTGACACCCGACCCGACGTTCTATCCCTCGCCGACGATGGCGACGCAGTCACCCGCGGAGACATTCGCCTATGTCGCGCTCGTCAACCCGGACGAAGGAGGCCGCGACGCGCTCGGCGTCGTCGACCTGGATCCGGCCTCGAAGACGTATCGCCGGCTGATCGGGCAGACCGACATGCCGCATGCCGGGGACGAGCTCCATCACTTCGGCTGGAACGCGTGCAGTTCCTGCCTCTGTCCCTACGCGCCGCATCCGCACATGGAGCGGCGCTATCTGGTCGTGCCGGGCATCCACTCGTCACGCATTCACATCCTCGACACGAAGCCCGATCCGCGACAGCCGCGGATTGTGAAAGTGATCGAGGCGGAGACCATTGCCAGGCGCACCGGCTACGCGGCGCCGCACACCGTGCACTGCGGGCCCGACGGGATTCTTCTCAGCGCGCTCGGAGCGCCCGACGGCAACGGTCCGGGCGGCACCTTCCTGCTCGATCCGGAGACGTTCGAGGTTCGCGGGCGCTGGGAGCTCGATCGCGGACCGCAGGAGCTGGCGTACGACGTGTGGTGGCACCTCGGGCTCGACACGATGATCACCAGCACCTGGGGCACACCCAACATGGTGAAGGACGGAATCAATCCCGAGCTCCTTCTCGGCGGCAAGTACGGAAGCAAGCTGCACGTGTGGGACATGCGCCGGCGGCGTCACCTGCAGGAGCTCGATCTCGGCGCCGAGCAGCAGATGGTGCTCGAGCTGCGGCCGGCTCACGATCCGACCCGCGCCTACGGATTCGCCGGCGTGGTGGTGTCGCTGAAGGATCTGTCTTCGTCGATCTGGTTGTGGTACCGCGACCCGTCGCAGAAGCGGACGAATGGATCGGACGGCCGCTGGGCGATCAAGAAGGTGATCGAGATTCCGGCGCAGCCGGCGGACCCGGAGAAGCTGCCGCCGCTCCTCCAGGGATTCAAGGCCGTGCCTCCGCTCGTCACCGACATCAACCTGTCCGTCGACGATCGTTATCTGTACGTCTCGTGCTGGGGGCTTGGAGAGTTCATCCAGTACGACGTGACGGATCCGTTCAACCCGAAGAAGGTGAGCTCGCTGAAGCTCGGTGGCATCGTCAATCGGACGGCCCACCCGAGCAACCCTGACAAGCCGGTCAACGGCGCACCGCAGATGGTCGAGGTCAGCCGCGACGGGCGCCGGATCTATTTCACCAACAGCCTCTACACGCCGTGGGACCGGCAGATCTACCCCGACGGGATTCAGGGCTGGATCGCAAAGGCGGACATCCCGGCCAACGGCGGTCCGATGGCGCTGGACGCGAACTTCTTCATCGAAACCGGGGGGCTGCGGCCGCATCAGATCCGGCTCGAAGGCGGCGACGCTTCCTCTGACTCGTACTGTTACGCGTAACCGGCGTGGCGAGGGCTCCCATGGACTGGCAGGCAATCGTCTTTCTTGGCGCCTACCACGGCATCAATCCCGGAATGGGATGGCTGTTTGCCGTGGCGCTGGGCATGCAGCAACGCAGCGCGCGCGGCGTGTGGCGCGCGCTGCCGCCGATAGCGCTCGGCCACGCCGCGGCAGTTGGTGTGGTCCTGGCGATCGCGGCGGTGGCGCGGCTCGTCGTTCCGCCTGCGGCGTTGAACCTCCTCGTCGCGGTGGTGCTGATGTCGGCAGGTCTCTACCGGCTGTGGCGTCACCGGCATCCGCGGGTCGGGGGCATGCAGGTCGGTTTTCGCGACCTGACGCTCTGGTCGTTTCTGATGGCCTCGGCGCATGGCGCCGGACTCATGGTGCTGCCGTTCGTCATGCCGGGCGCGGACACGGTCGCGGCGGCGCAGCACACGCATGCGCATCACGCGGGCGCAGCAGCGGCGAACGTCGCCGCAGCCGCCGTCACTCTCCATACGGCAGCGTATTTCACCGTGATGCTGCTTGCCGCGTGGATCGTCTATCGAAAGCTTGGTCTGAATCTTCTTCGCAAAGCCTGGTTCAACATGGATTGGCTATGGGCCGGAACGCTGGTGCTGACGGGCATCGTCGTTCTA
>Ga0075421_100010143_pt1 | contig 11629 bp, 5 predicted proteins | sample SoiMetdeltSBSDD5_FD_75292 | JGI IMG/M metagenome (GOLD analysis project Ga0075421, IMG submission 75292) | Bulk soil microbial communities from a Populus tree surrounding site in Tennessee, USA - Soil MetaG P. deltoides SBSDD5 | ecosystem: Environmental > Terrestrial > Soil > Tree plantation...
TCCTCACCGGCTTTACTCTTCCCAAGCTCCTATGGGTCCGCGACCACGAGCCCGAAAACTTCGCCCGCATTCGCCACCTTCTCCTTCCTAAGGACTACGTGCGCTTCCGCCTCACCGGAGAATTTGCCACCGAAGTCTCCGACGCTTCCGGCACCTCGCTGCTGGATGTTGTTCATCGCCGCTGGTCGGGCGAGATGATCGAAGGACTGAAGCTCAATCCCGGCATTCTGCCTCCCGTGTACGAGTCTCCGGAGATCACTGGACGTGTCTCCGAATCCGCAGCCGCTACAACGGGACTCAAGCCGGGTACGCCCGTCGCTGGCGGCGGAGGCGATCAGGCGAGTTCCGCCGTCGGCAACGGCATCGTCGAATCCGGCATCGCCAGCGACACCATCGGCACCTCCGGCGTCGTCTTCGTTCATCTCGACCAGCCTGCATACGACCCCGAAGGCCGCGTCCACACGTTTTGTCACGCCGTACCAAGCAAATGGCATGTCATGGGCGTCACCCAAGGCGCCGGCCTCTCTCTGCAGTGGTTCCGCAATCAGTTCGCTCCCAACGAGTCCTATGACGAACTCACGGCCCTTGCAGCCACCGCGCCGCCGCTTTCACAGGGTCTCTTCTGGATGCCCTATCTCATGGGTGAACGCACGCCGCACGTCGATGCCTACGCCCGCGCTGCCTGGATCGGTCTTACCGCTCGCCACACACGCGCCGACTTGGTCCGCGCCGTGCTCGAAGGAGTCACCTATTCGCAAAAAGATTGTTTGGTCTTGATTGAGAAAATGGGTGCGCGTGTCGAGAAGGTCCGTCTCTCAGGCGGTGGTGCGAAGAGCCCCATGTGGCGGCAGCTCTTTGCCGACGCACTCCACAAAACCGTTGCCATGCTCGAAACGCAGGAAGGTTCAGCATACGGTGCGGGCCTGTTGGCCATGGTAGGCACCGGTCACTACTCCTCGGTTGAGGCCGCGTGCCGCGCCGCCGTTCGCGAGACTTCCACGGTTACTCCCAACGCCGCCGCCGCCGAAACCTACGCCAGCGGCTATGCCACCTACACGCAGCTCTATCCGGCGCTGAAGCATATTTACACGCAGCTCTAGTCATTTTGTTTGACTCCCGGACCATTCAGGTCATAGTGCTTGCCATGGTCTGGGCACTCGCTCGTTCTAGCCTCTCCGGCCGACCCGCGTCGCAAAGGCCTGAAGCAAATTATTTTTGCGGGCTGGCCGTAGGGGGCGCGAATACAAACAAGCGGCTCGGTGCATCTTCCGGCAGCATGTACAGCCGTCCACCTCGCCACGTCATTCCCTCGTGTGTGAGCGGCAGGCCGCGATCCGTTTTTCCAGTCGTAATTCGCCGTACAATCTTCCAGGATGCCGGGTCCCACCACTCAACAGCGCCCGCCTCGCGCGACGTGTTTCCTGAACCCATCAGCAGCGTGCCGTCCATCTTCAGGTCTTGAAAATTCGCCGTGCTTGGACTCATCTTCCGCGCCAACTCACGCCCGTCCTTTGACCACGTGTACACGATGCGGCTATCCCAATTGCCGCCCATCAAGCGGTCCGCTCCCACCGCCACGCAGCCAATGTGATCGGCTACCTCGAAGCTGCTTTCGAGCTCCAACGTCCGCTTGTTCCGCCGCTGCATTGTCGTCGGTCCGTCACGATCGTACTCGGCCACCGGCAGCCACAACGATTCCCCATCCACTTGCAGCCCGCCCGCATGAAACCGCTTCCCCTCCTGCACCTCTACCTGCTTCACTAGCTTCCCGCTCCGCGCGTCCAGCAGTGACAAATACCCCTTGCCCGCCTTCGCATCTACTGACGACACCAACAGCCGACCGCCTTCGACATCGATGCCCTGCACATGGCGCAGGTCGGCCTCTAGCGTCACCACAGTCTCCTGCCGCCAATGCGCCAGCGGTTCGTCGCTCACGCCCTGTGCAAACGCCGTTAGCGCCACTACCGACACCCACCTATGCAAGCAACTCCTCCCTCACGTGCCCATGCACATCCGTCAGCCGGCGGTCGATTCAATACAGTAAGATCGGCTCCCGGCCGACTTTCTACGTTACCGTGACTGTCATCTCGTTCGAAGTCTTTCCGCCCACCACCACCTGCACCCTCAACTCGCCCGCTGCCGCCGTATCCTCCGCGGTTAACGCAGCCTCGATTTCCATCGCACTCTTAAACTTGCACTCACGCTCGGCCCCATTTACTTTCACCTTTGCGCGCGCCGCAAAATTAGTCCCTGCAATTTGCACTGTCGTTGCTCCGGAACCTACCGCGACGTTTCGTGGCTCGATCTGAGTGATGGCCGGAACCACCACTTCCTCTGCCTCCAACTTGTGCGGCCTCGGGTCCGCCGCAGGTCCGAACACGACCTCCACCACCTGTTCCAACTTCCGCACTGCCTTGTCCGAGAATAATCCGGTGAGGCCCGCCAGCGCGGCCATCGACAGCCAATCGGCCGTGACCAGCCTCTGCGCATCGCCCACCAGGTTCGACCGGAACACTAAGAACACGAGCGCTGCCATGAGCCCGCCTACAAAGGGCCGCGCCAGGTAATAAATCGTCCAACTGCTCAAGAACTGCCGCGCGCCCGCGTACGCCGCCAGCGAGTTGATTCCATGCAGCGTTGCCCCCAACGCTCCGCACAAGGCCGCCATTAAGATCAGCAGCCAGCCTGGTGTCTCGCTCGCAAGATTCGCATCCGCGGGCAATAACAGCACGTGCGCCGAAGCCGCGTAACTTGGCTGGGCCGTATGTACCGTCACCAGCGCTACGGAAGCAGCTTCGATTTTCCCCGGCGCGGTGAACTCTCCGTCTACCAGTTTTCCCTCACCGGTCGATTCCCAAGTCAGCTTTAAATCCTCTCCCGCGGCGGGCGCTGGAGAATCTAACTTCCCTTCAAACACCACCCTCTGACCTGGCTTTACCACGGCATAGCTGGGTGTGATTTTGAGCGACACTTCTTGTGTCTCCACCACTGCCACCGTCATCCCAGGGCCTGAATCCGAGGAAAACACTCGTGCGGCGCCCGCTCCGCCTTTCGCCTCATACCGGCCATCCGTCAAGCCGGCCCAAGCCGCCTTCTCGTTTGATGTGAATAACTGCGCGTCGCCCTGTTTGAGCGTGACCAGCGCCGGCCCTCCCACGACCAGAAGGACTGGTTTCGACGGCGGCCATAGGCAATAAATCGCCCAACTGCATCCCAGCACGACGAGCGCCAGATACGACCACAACAACGCAATCCAGAAATCCGTTGACGATATCTTCACTTTCGCCGACACACGCTCGGTCCCGGCCAGGGCCGTTACAATGAAACGCTTGCCGGTCGGGATGAACCGAGGGGCTGTGTACTTGCCCTCCTTGAGAGTGCCCGGCCCTTGGAACTCCCAGTCCTTCACCTCAATTGGCGTTCCATCCTTCTTCACTACAAACTGAACGCTCTCTTTGCCAGTCAGTGTGACTTGATCGGGAATGATCTCCAGTGCCATCAGGTGTCGACTCCTCGCTCCGGTAAACTAACATGTACACCCGTGAATTCCAACCCTCTCTTTGCGGATATTGCTTTACCTACACCACTAGACCGATTGTTTACTTACAGTATTCCGCCTTCTTTCGCCTCTCGCGCCGCACGCGGATCGCGCGCCACCGTCTCATTCGGCTCTCGACGCCTCACCGGCGTCATTCTGAACGTCCACTCCACACAGCCCGAACCCGGCCTCGCTGTCAAAGACATTTTCCGGATCCTGGACGACGCTCCCGTTCTCGACGAAAACATGCTGTCGCTCGCCAATTGGATTGCGGGTTATTACTGCTCTCCGATTGGCGAAGTGCTTCGCGCGATGACACCGCTTACAGGCGAAATCCGCCGTTCCCGCTACTACTCCCTCACCCAATCCGGCCGCGCTGCCGTTCGCCAGCTCTTGCTGGGCGCTTCGGACGAAGAGCTATCCGTCCGTGTCCTCCGTCTGCTCGAGGTCCGAGCACTATCTGGCGGCTATATCGAAAAGAAAGTTCCTGGAGCCAAGAGCGTCCTCGCCGCCCTCGTCAAAAAAGGACTTCTCGAGCTCGAAGATACCGATTCCGACCGCGATCCGCTCCGCTCCGCTTCCGCTCGCCTCCGCGCCGAGTTTAAGGAGCGCACGGACCTGAAGTTACCCAAAGCCGAGCGTGAGTTACTGTCTTACTTAGAACTTCACCCGGGCTCGCATAACTTGGCGGTACTTGAGGAAACGATCCGCAACGCCTCCACTGCCGCCCGCTCCCTCGCCCGCCGCTCGCTCATCGCCCTGCGTCCCGAGGCCCCTTCCATGCTCGCCGCCCCGCGTCGAGCGGCGCACGATTTGAATCCTCATCAGCAGGCTGCCTACCTCACCATTCGCGCTGCCATGGAAGCAGTTCGCTTCGAGACCTTCCTACTCCACGGCGTGACGGGCTCCGGCAAAACCGAGGTCTACATGCGCCTCATTGATGCCGCGCTGGAACTGGGCCGAGGAACGCTCCTGCTCGTTCCCGAAATTGGCCTCACCCCCGCCGTTGCAGGCCAATTCTTCCATCGTTTCGGCGACCGCGTAGCAATTCTCCATTCCGCCTTCACCGATACCGAACGCGCCGAGCAATGGCGCCGCATCCGACGGGGGGAAGCTCCCGTCGTCGTCGCCACGCGGTCCGGCGTTTTCGCGCCGGTCGCCAATCTTGGCCTCATCCTGGTCGACGAGGAGCATGATGCGAGCTACAAACAAGAGGAAACGCCGCGCTATCACGGACGCGACGTCGCGATCGTCCGTGCCCGTTCAGAAAACGCCGCCATCGTCCTCGGGTCCGCCACGCCCTCGCTTGAATCCCGCTACAACGCTGAAAAAGCGAAATACACGTATCTCGAACTGCCGGAACGCGTCGAATCCCGCCCCATGCCTTCGGTCGACTTAGTCGACATGCGCCAGGAATTCGTCGAGACCAAAAAGACCAACTTACTCTCCCGAGCCCTGATCCAGTCCCTTCGCGAGCGCCTTGTTTCCGGCGAGCAGTCCATGATCCTGATGAACCGCCGCGGTTTCTCCAGCTTCGTCAACTGCCGCGCCTGCGGCCAATCCATTCTCTGCGCCAATTGTGCCGTCACCCTCACTTGGCACCGCCGCGACAAGCGACTGCTCTGCCACTATTGCGGCTATGCCGAACGGGTCCCCGAGGCCTGCCCGAACTGCTCCAGCGAACACCTCTATTTCCTTGGCGCGGGCTCCGAACGGCTTGAAGACGAACTGCACGCCGCATTTCCCGAAGCCCGCATTGGTCGCATGGATCGCGATACAGTCACCGGCCGCCGCGACTACGAGCGCTTTCTCTACGCCATGCGGTCAGGCGAACTCGACATTCTCGCGGGGACCCAGATGATTGCCAAGGGTCACGACATTCCCAATGTCACGTTCGTGGGAATCGTTAACGCCGATATTGGCCTCGCCATGCCCGATTTCCGCGCCGCCGAGCGCTGTTTTCAACTCCTCACGCAAGCGTCTGGACGCGCGGGGCGGGGAACTATTCCCGGCCGCGTTCTTATCCAAACTCTCAATCCCGAGCACTACGCCATTCGCTTCGCCGCTGCACAGGATTACGCGGGCTTTTACAAGAAGGAGATCGAATTCCGCTCGCTCATGCGCTACCCGCCTTTCGCCGCGCTCGCCAACGTCCTCTTCCGTGCACCGCAGCAAGAGGAAGCACTCCGGCTCTCCACTGAAGCCGCGCAGTTCTTCACCCCGCCTCCGGAAGGCGTGAAAGTCCTCGGGCCTGCCGAAGCGCCCGTGCCTAAGCTCAAGCAGGAGTTCCGCTACCAGATGCTCCTCAAGACGCCGCACCGGACGCGGTTGAACGAACTTCTGCGTGCCCTCCGGCGCCATGCGGAAGCGCAGAAATGGCCCGCCACCTCGCTGGTCATCGACGTCGATCCGCACTCGCTCATGTAGGCCTCGCCACCACTCCCCTGTTGACATCCCACATGAACTCAGGCGATACTCATGTGGTACGACAACAGGAATCGATTGCGCATTTATGTCCACACCCAAACTTGACCTCCTCCAAGGCACCCTCGACCTTCTTGTGCTCCAAACCCTCGCCACTCTCGGCGCAACACACGGCTACGGCATCGCGCGGCGCATTGAACAGGTCTCCGGCAATCAGATACTTCTCAACCAGGGCACTATCTATGCGTCGCTCGTGCGCCTTCAGCAGCGGGGCTGGATCGACGCTGAATGGGGCACGTCGGACAACAACCGTTCGGCGAAGTACTACACGATTACGCGCGCAGGCCGCAAACAGCTTGCCGCCGAGACTGAAAAATGGAACCGCATCTCCGCCCTGGTGCAGTGCGTATTGAGTGCGGGACCTGAAGGAGCTGCCCAATGAACTCCACGCCCCGCGAACTCCTCGCACGCATCGGCTCGTTCTTCCGCCGGGGCCAACGCGATGCCGACTTTGACCGCGAGCTCTCTTCTCACCTCCAACTCGCCATTGACGATAACATCCGCGCCGGCATGTCTCCTGGTGAAGCCCGCCGCGCCGCGGCGGCGCGCTTCGGCAGCGTCGCATCGGCGGCGGAGGAGCACCGCGATGCCCGCGCCCTGCCGCGGCTAGACAGCGTTCTGCAGGACGTCCGCGTGGCCGTGCGAGGTTTCCGCCGCGATCCCGGCTTCACTCTGGTCGCGCTGCTGATCCTCGCCCTCGGCATTGGGGCGAACACGGCGGTGTTCAGCGTTGTGAATACGATTCTTCTTCGCGACCTTCCGTTTCGCGATGCCCAACGCCTGGTGTGGATTGAACGGCGCGGCGGCACCGGCCTCAGCGACGCCACATTTCAAGCGGTCGCTTACGAGGAGTATGCGCAGCATAGCCGCACCTTTGAATCAATCACCGGGTACTTTGCCTTCTTCGCCTACAGCACGTACAAGTGGACCGGACATGGAGAGCCCGAGCGGCTCGGGGGCGTCGACGTGCTGCCGAACTTCGTGCCAGCGCTTGGAATCCGTCTTGCATACGGCCGGAACTTCAGCGAGGAGGAGAGCAAGGCGAATCCTCCGACGGCGATCCTAATCAGTCATTCGCTATGGAAGCGCCGTTTCGGCTCCGATCCAAAAGTGATTGGGACGAAGATGATTGTGCAAAACCGCCCGCTGAACATTGTCGGCGTCATGCCCGAATCGTTTGATTTTTCGTCCACGTTCGTGCCGGGCACGCGTGTGGATCTCTTCCTTCCTGCCGTCGTGTCGGGCATGCGTAATTGGGGCAACATTTTCTCGTTGGTCGGTCGTCTCAACCCGGGTATTTCTATCGAGCGCGCCAACTCGGAATTCGACGCCACGGTGGCGCAAGTGAACCAGCGCCATCGCGATTGGGGGGCGGGCTACAGCACGAAGCTTGCGCCGCTACAACAACACGTGAATGGCAACATGCGCCGCCCGTTGCTATTGCTTAGTCTCGCCGTGGGCGCAGTGCTGCTCATCGTGTGCACAAACCTTTCGAATCTCCTGCTGGCGCGCGCGGCGTTCCGTTCGCGTGAAGTGGCTCTTAGGGCGGCGCTCGGCGCCGGGCGCTTGCGCATTCTGCGGCAGTTGCTCACCGAGAGCCTGTTGCTCTCTATCTTCGGCGCTGCGCTGGGCGTCGGTGCGGCCTACGTGGCCATTGGCGCGCTCGCCGCCTCCATCCATCTCAGCGTGCCGTTGCTGAATACGGTGCGGCTGGACACGACGGCGCTCGGGTTCACCGCCGGCATTGCAGCCCTCACTGGCGTTCTCTTCGGACTCCTTCCCGCGGTTAAACTCTCCACCGCCAATTTGAACGACTCGCTCAAAGAGGGCGCGCGCGGCTCGGCCGGTGGACAGGGCTGGCTGCGGTCGTCGCTTGTCATCGCGGAGATCGGGGTTGCGTGCGTTCTCGTTCTCGCGTGCGGACTTCTCATCCGCAGTCTGTTCGCCGTGCTGTCAGTGGACCCGGGGTACCAGCCCGCCAAGATTGCGGCGCTGCGGCTGGACCCGCCACGCAACTCCACTCGCGAGCAGCGGTTTGCTTTTTTCGAGGAAGCCATTCGCCTAACGGAAGCCGTTCCCGGTGTGGAGCGCGCCGCTTTCACCGACGCGCTTCCGCTCGACCGCAACCGTACGTGGGATCTGACGGCCGAAGGCCGTGTCTATGCGCCGGGCGAAGACGTCGGCGCGTTCTGCAATGTTGTGAGCGCGGGGTTCATCGAGACGATGGGGATTCCGCTGCGCTCGGGGCGCACCTTTAACCGGCACGATACACGAGACAGCGAACAGGTGGTGATCATCAACGAAACTGCCGCGCGGCGGCACTGGCCCGGCGTGGATTCCGTGGGGCGTATCGCCCTTAACGGCGGCGGGCGCAACAAGTGGCGCGTGGTTGGCGTGGTGGGCGACGTTCGCAATCGCGGAATGGAAGAGGTATCGGAAGCCGACTTCTACGTTCCTCTCACGCAGCAGGGTCCGGCCGGCGTTCCGGAACTGATCTTCCGCACGCGCCAGTCGCCCGCCGCCCTGGCGCCCGGCGTCCGCGCGGCGCTGCGTAAACTTGACCCCAACATGCCTCCTGGCGACCTGCGCACGCTCGACGCCTTGATCGATCGTGCGACCTCGCCCCGCCGCTTCCTCGTCACACTGCTCTCGGCGTTTGCCGCCATGTCCCTCGTGCTCGCCTCGCTCGGCATCTACGGGGTCATGTCTTATTCGGTGAACCAGCGCCGCCGCGAGTTCGGCATTCGCATGGCGCTTGGCGCAAACCCAGGCGACATGCGTGGCCTAGTGATCCGCCGCGCTGTCGCGCTCACCCTCGCCGGCGTCGGCCTCGGCACTGTCGTCGCCGTCTTCAGCACACGCCTCATCGCAACGCTCCTCTATGGCGTCGAACCCAATGACGCCCGCGCCTTCGCCGCCATGCTAGCCGCGCTCATCGCCGTCGCTCTCGCCGCCGCATTCGTGCCTGCGTTGCGCGCTTCGCGCGTCCAGCCCATCGAGGCGCTGCGCGCCGAGTAGGACTCGAAGGAGCCGCCAATGAACTCCACGCCCCGCGAAGTTCTCGCCCGCATCGCCTCGTTCTTCCGCCAAGGCCAACGCGACTCTGAATTCGACCGCGAAATCTCCTCTCACCTCGATCTCGCCATCGACGACAATCTTCGATCCGGCATGTCACCCGGCGAAGCCCGCCGCGCTGCGCTCGCCCGCTTCGGCAGCGTCGCGAATGCCCACGAAATTCACCGCGACGCCCGCGGCCTCCCGCGCCTCGAAAGCATCCTCCAGGACGTCCGCGTCGCTCTCCGTGGCTTCCGCCGCGACCTCGGCTTCACCATCGTGGCGATCGTCATTCTTGCCCTCGGCATCGGCGCCAACGCGGCTGTCTTCAGCATCGTCAACACGATCCTATTTCGCGAGCTTCCCTTTCGCCAGCCTGCGCGCCTCGTCTGGATCGTTCCCCGGAACGCCACTAGTCTCAGCAGCGCCACGTACAATGTGGGCGCATTCGAGCAATACCGGCGGCAGAATCGCTCCTTCGAAGACATCACCGGTTACGTCGCCTTCTTCGCGTTCGGCAGCTTCAAATGGACAGGACAGGGCGAGCCCGAACGCCTCGCCGGCGTCGACATCCTACCCAACTTCATTCCCACCCTTGGAATCAATCTCAAACACGGCAGGAACTTTACGTATGAAGAGTCGTCGCGCAACGGCCCCCGCGCTCTGATTCTCAGTTACAGCTTGTGGCAGCGCCGCTTCCAATCCAATCCCAATGTCGTCGGCACTTCCATCACCATCAATGGAATCGCCACCACAATTGTTGGTGTCATGCCCGAGAGCTTCGACTTCTCGTCCACTTTTTCGCCCGGCACGCGAGCCGAAATCTTTCTTCCGGCAATCACCGACGCGATGCGGACATGGGGCAATATTTTCTCGTTCATCGGGCGGCTCAAGCCCGGCGTCTCTATTGCCCAGGCCGGTTCGGAATTCGATGCCGTCGTCGCGCAAGCGAACCTGCGCCATCCGGAATGGAACAACACCTACACCGCTGCGCTCTCGACGCTGCAGGAACATGTGAACGGGCACGTGCGCCGGCCACTACTTCTGCTCTGGCTCTCCGTCGGCGCGGTCCTTTTGATCGTTTGCACGAACCTCGCGAACCTTCTCCTGGCCCGAGCCTCGGCGCGCACGAAAGAGACCGCGTTACGTTCCGCGCTCGGCGCCGGACGCGGCCGCCTGATCCGGCAATACCTCACCGAAAGTCTGCTCCTCTCGCTTGCCGGCGCGGTGCTTGGCATCACCTTCGCGCATGCAGCCATCCGATCGTTCGCCGCATCGCCACACCTCGGCATCCCCCTTCTGAACAATCTTCGATTGGACGGCACGGCTCTTGCGTTCACAGCTGGCATCGCCGCTGCTACTGGGTTCCTCTTCGGTGTGCTTCCGGCCCTCAAGCTTTCAGCTTCGAATCTACAGGATTCGCTCAAGGAAGGCGCTCGCGGGACCGCCGGCGGCGACCAAGGCTGGCTCCGCTCCTCGCTGATCGTCGCGGAAATCAGCCTCGCCTGCGTGCTGATCGTCGCCGCCGGACTCCTGGGTCGCAGCTTGCTCTCCGTGCTCGACGTCAATCCCGGCTTCCAGCCTTCGCGCGTCGCCGCTCTCCGTCTCGATCCGCCCCGCAACGCAACGCCAGCTCAGGTCCAGGCCTTTTTCGACGCCGCAATCCGCGCCGCCGAATCTGTCCCCGGAATCGAGCGTGCAGCCTTCACTGACGCGCTTCCCCTCGACCGCAATCGCTCGAATTACCTGACTGCTCAGGGCCGCGTTTATAGACCCGGCGAGGACATTCTGGCATTCCTGAATGTGGTGAGCGCGGGCTTTGTCGAAACCATGGGAATTCCCCTACGCGCCGGGCGTAGTTTCGACAGGCGCGACACCGGCACGAGCGAGCGGGTCGTCATCATCAATGAAACCGCCGCCCGGCGTCACTGGCCCGGACAGGACCCGGTCGGCAAGGTCGCCTTGAGTGGCAAGTACGAGAAGTTGCGCGTTGTCGGTGTGGTTGCCGACGTGCGAAATCGTGGACTCGAAGAGAACGCGGGCGGCGAATACTATCGCCCGATCACGCAGCATCCGACGGTTGGTACTCCCGAACTGGTCTTCCGCGGTCGCGTTTCTCCCGCCGCACTCGCTCCTAGTGTGCGCGCCGCGCTCCGCGAGCTCGACCCCAATATGCCCGCCGGCGACCTGCGCACGCTCGACGCCTTGATCGACCGCGCGACGTCCCCACGGCGATTCTTTATGACATTGCTCTCTGCCTTTGCCGCAATGGCTCTCTTACTGGCCTCGCTCGGCATCTACGGAGTGGTCTCGTATTCGGTGAATCAACGCCGCCGCGAGTTCGGCATCCGCATGGCTCTAGGCGCAAGCGCGGGCGATGTGCGGGGCCGGGTCGTGCGCGCCGCGTTGGCACTTTCGCTCGCCGGCGTTGTGATCGGAGCGGTTGTATCGTTGTTCGCGTCGCGCCTGATATCGGCGCTGCTGTTCGGCGTGGAGCCAACGGACGCCGCGACATTCGCCGCAATGGCATGCGCGCTCATCGCGGTGTCGCTT
>Ga0075421_100010144_pt1 | contig 11628 bp, 9 predicted proteins | sample SoiMetdeltSBSDD5_FD_75292 | JGI IMG/M metagenome (GOLD analysis project Ga0075421, IMG submission 75292) | Bulk soil microbial communities from a Populus tree surrounding site in Tennessee, USA - Soil MetaG P. deltoides SBSDD5 | ecosystem: Environmental > Terrestrial > Soil > Tree plantation...
CGCGCGCTGGACCGCGCAACCGCAGTTGCGAGCGCGGAGCTGTACGGGGTCATGAGCCGTGCGCTCGAGATGAGCGTCGAGTACATGAAGACGCGCGTCCAGTTCGGCCGCCCGATCGGGAGCTTCCAGGCGTTGCAGCATCGCGCCGTCGATCTCTACATCCAGCAGCAGCTCGCCTCCGCTGTATTGGACCAGTCGTTGCGCGAGCTCGATACCGAGCCCTCGGCCACTCAGCGGGCGATCATTGCAAGCCGGGTGAAGGCACGCTGCTCGGAAGCCGGCGTGCGCATCGCGCGTGAAGCGATCCAGATGCATGGCGCGATCGGCTTCACGGACGACTACGATGTCGGGCTGTATCTCAAAAGGGCGCTGGTGCTTGCCGCGTGGCTGGGTAACGCCGTCCGGCACCGGAGACGGTATGCGACGCTTGCGCTGAAACGGGAGGGCTGACGATGGCGACGCTCGACGCAACCGATTACAACGCCTTGACGGATGACGAGTTCCGACTCGAAGTGCGATCTTTCTTCGAAAGCCGTTATCCCGAAGCGCTGCGATATCTGCCGCGGCGTGTGCGTATGCGCGAAATCCGCGACTGGTGGAACACACTGTACGAGAAAGGTTGGATCGCGCCGAACTGGCCCCGTGAATGGGGTGGCATGGGACTCGACGCCGGCAAAATGGTCATCTTTCTGGAAGAGATGGAACGGCACGGCGTTGCGCGCGCTGCGGACCAGGGAATCACGCAGGTCGGTCCGATTCTGATGCGGTATGGCACGGGCGCCCAGAAGGAGTACTACCTTCCACGCACGCGGTCAGGCGAGATCATCTGGTGTCAGGGTTATTCGGAGCCGAACGCAGGTTCCGACCTGGCAAGCCTTCAGACTTCCGCTGTGCTCGATGGCGATCACTTCATCGTGAACGGGCAGAAGATCTGGACGACGCTCGCTCATGACTCCACTCACATCTATCTGCTCGTGCGGACAGACAGGGAAGCAAAAAAGCAGAAAGGCATCAGCTTCCTGCTGGTCGACCTCACGACGCCGGGCATTACGATCCGGCCTATCCGCAACATCGCGGGGCACGAAGAGTTCTGTCACGTCTTCTTCGACAACGTGCGTGTGTCGAAGGACGCGCTCGTCGGGAAGCTCAACGAGGGCTGGACGGTCGCGAAAGCCTTACTTGGCTTCGAGCGGCTTAACATCGGCAGCCCGCGCCGTCCGCAGTATGCGCTCATGAGGCTGGAAATGCTCGGGCGCGCGAAAGGCCTTTTCGACGACGCCGGATTCGTCGATCGGTTCACGCAGATCAAGCTCGATCTCGAGGACCTTGCTTCGCTGTACGCCCGCTACGTAGAGCAGGTGAAACGCGGCGAGCCGCTCGGGCACGACGTTTCCTCTCTCAAGATCTGGGCGATGGAGGCATGGCAGCGGCTGACAGACCTGCTGGTGGAGACCGGTGCGGAGGACGGCGTGATCGAGGGCGCACAAGAAATTGCCGGCGTCGAGATCGATTTCCTGACGCCTTTCTACTATGCGCGCCCTGCTACGATCTACGGCGGCTCGAGCGAGATCCAGCGCAACATACTGTCGAAGTACGTGCTCGACCTGCCGTCGCAGTAGGTCTCAGGTCGACTTGCGTTCGAGGCGTCGCGCGAACACCGTCATTTCTTTGGCCGCCTGCTTGTCGCCTCTGCCCTCGGCGATCCGTATCCCTTCGCGATACGCGGCGAGCGCGTCGCCGGCCTCACCGCTTTCTTCGAGCGCGCGCCCGAGCAGTTTCCACGCGGCGGAGTAATTCGGATCGTGCCTGATGGCAGCGCGCAGATGCTCCGCGGCCGATCGCGCGTTGCCGGACTTGAGATACTCGTTGCCGAGGCTGAAGCGCAGCAACGCGCTGTCGCGACCCGCCTCGAGCATTTTCATGAGATTCGTCAGTGTGACAGCAGCCATGACGCCGCGCGCCTGGAACGTTGAAACTTCGACGCCGCCCATTCATCATAGCACCGTGACCAAGAGCGATTCCGTCGTAAGCCGCGCGCGCGCGTCTGCGAAAACATCAACGCCGGAAGTCTCGACCGCGATCCAGCCTCGTGACCGCGGCATCGCCACATTGAGCAGGTCGACCCTCGACAAGCTCGGGCGACTCGGCATTACCCGCGAGCTCGATCTCCTCCTGCACCTTCCGTTGCGTTACGACGATGAGACGCGGCTTTATTCGATCAATGAAGCGCCACCGGGGCAGGACGTGCTCGTGCAGGGCCGTGTGGTCGAATGCGAGGTGAAATACCGTCCCCGCCGCCAGCTCGTGTGCCACATCGAAGACGGCAGCGGCGTGCTTACGCTGCGTTTCTTCACGTTCTATCCCAGCCAGCTCAAGCAACTTGCGCGCGGCACGCTCGTTCGCGTGTTTGGCGAGATACGTCATGGGTTCTTCGGAGCGGAGGTCGTGCATCCCCGATACAAGGTCGTGCGCGGTGACAGCCCGGTTGCCAAATCGCTGACGCCGGTATATCCGACGACGGCCGGCCTCGGACAGGACACGCTCAGGCAACTGATCGAGCGCGCGCTCGCGCACTGCGACACCTCGGACACACTGCCGCCGAAGATCGTCGCGCCACTGAAGCTGCCGCGTTTTCGCGACGCGCTCCTTTTCCTGCACAATCCGCCACCGGAGGTGTTACAGGAAGACCTGCAGTCGCGGCAGCACCCTGCGTGGCAGCGCATGAAGTTCGACGAGCTCCTCGCCCAGCAGCTATCCATGCGTTTGCATTATCGGAAACGCAAGACTGCGGGCGCGCCGGTGCTACAGCCGAAACGCGCGCTGACGCCGCGGCTTCTCGATTGTTTGCCCTTCGCCCTGACGGAGGCCCAGCAGCGGGCATGGCGCGAAATAGAGCGGGATCTCGCGCAGCCGTATCCCATGCAGCGCCTGCTTCAGGGGGACGTCGGCAGCGGTAAGACCGTCGTCGCCGCGCTCGCGGCTTTGCAGGCGGTGGAGAACGGCGCGCAGGTCGCGGTCATGGCGCCGACCGAGCTGCTGGCAGAACAGCACTACAGGAAATTCGCCGCGTGGCTTACGGAGCTGGGGGTACGCGTCACGTGGCTTGCCGGTGGACTGCGCAAGCGCGAAAAGCTGGCCGCTCTCGAAGCGACCGCGGACGGAACCACCCAGGTGGCCGTCGGCACGCACGCGTTGTTTCAGGAGGACGTACGGTTCTCCAGGCTCGCGCTTGCGATCGTCGACGAGCAGCATCGGTTCGGAGTGCACCAGCGCCTGGCGCTTCGCCTGAAAGGGACCTGGCAGGAGAGTGGCGCTCAGCCCCATCAGCTCATGATGAGCGCAACGCCGATACCGCGAACGCTCGCGATGAGCTATTACGCCGATCTCGATGTGTCGATCATCGACGAGCTGCCGCCGGGACGCACACCCGTTGCAACGAAACTCGTGTCGGACGCGCGGCGTGACGAAGTAATCCAGCGTGTGCGTGACGCGTGTATCGCAGGGGTTCAGGCGTACTGGGTCTGTCCCTTGATAGAGGATTCGGAAAAGCTCCAGCTCGAGACTGCGGTGGAAACCCATGAGACCCTGAAAGCGGCCTTTCCAGAGCTCAGCGTGGGGCTCGTGCACGGCCGGCTGAAAAGTGACCACAAAGCTGCCGTGATGGCGTCATTCCAAAGCGGTGAAATTCAATTGCTCGTCGCAACGACAGTGATCGAGGTCGGTGTCGACGTGCCGAATGCGACGCTCATGGTCATCGAGCATGCGGAACGTATGGGTCTTTCGCAGCTTCATCAGCTGCGCGGCCGCGTAGGCCGGGGGTCTCGCGCGAGCGCCTGCATACTGCTCTATCAGAAACCGCTCACTCCGACCGCACGAGACCGCCTGCAGGTCATCTACGAGAATCACGACGGCTTCGAAGTCGCTCGCCACGATTTGCGCGTGCGGGGGCCCGGCGAGCTGCTGGGGGCGCGGCAAAGCGGGGTTCCGATGCTGCGCTTCGCGGACCTCAGCGCCGACGCAAAGCTGCTCGAGCGCGCGCGCGATATCGCCGACAAACTGTTGCGCGATCATCCGGCAGCCGCACAGGCGCACCTCGCCCGCTGGATGGGCACAAAAGACGAGCTTCTGAAAGTCTAGTTCCAGTGAAGGCTCTCCCGCGCGACATCCTCTGGGCGCCTACTCCTGTTGCGGCCGGCCGTTATCGTCCATGGCTGACGGACCGCGGCTCGCTTACGGCACGCATCGCCGAGCGCTGTCCTGGCGTGCGCGTGCGGTTGATCTTCCAGGGCATGCGGCGTCCCGATCGCGACGAACGTTTTCTCTTCGCGGACGCCGGCGCACCGCGCGTTCTGGTGCGCGAGGTGATCCTCTATTGTCGGGATACACCGGTCGTTTTCGCGCACACCGTTCTCGACCCGGAGCACCTGCGCGGGCCATGGCGTAGCGTCTCGACACTCGGCAACCGCCCGCTTGGTGCTGCGCTTTTCGCAGACCCGAAAGTGAGGCGGTACCCCTTGCGGCAGCGAAAAATCGGCTGGCATCATGAGCTGCATCGACGCTTGAGCGCTCACGTCCCGGGCGCGCCAGGCTCGCTCTGGGCGCGGCGTTCGCTTTTTCAGCTCGACGATTCCCCTATACTCGTGACTGAAGTATTCCTCCCCGCGATACTCCGGCTATGACGCTGGTCGAACGACTCAACGCTTACGAACGGCTCCTGCGGCTCGACAAGCCGATCGGCATTCTGCTGCTGCTCTGGCCTGCGCTCTGGGGTGTGTGGTTCGCGGCAGGCGGGATGCCACCGCTCCTCATCCTGTTCATCTTCGTCGCGGGCACGGTGCTCGTGCGGTCGGCGGGTTGCGCGGTCAACGATTTTGCCGATCGTGACTTCGACGCTCACGTCGAGCGCACGCGCAATCGGCCGCTCGCGGCCCGTCGGATCGCCACATGGGAGGCGCTTGGACTTGCTGGTTTACTCTTCCTCACCGCGTTCGTTCTAGTGCTGCAGCTGAACAAGCTGACGGTGATGCTCGCGTTCATTGCCCTCGCGCTGACCGTCGTCTATCCGTTTCTGAAGCGCGCTTTTCCGTTTCCGCAGGCCTGGCTCGGCATCGCGTTCGGCTTTTCAATACCCATGGCGTACGCCGCGCAACACGACACTATCCCGGCGGTCGCATGGGCGCTCATGATCGCGAACATGTTCTGGTCCATTGCGTACGACACCCAGTACGCGATGGTCGATCGGCGCGACGACATGCGGCTCGGCCTGAAATCGTCAGCAATTCTGCTTGGCCGCTACGATGTTCCGGGCGTCGATATAAGCCACGCCCTTTTTCTCGTCCTGATGATCGCCGTCGGTATATGGCAGCGCATGGGCGTGCCGTACTACCTCGGCGTCGCGATTGCCGCAGTCCTGGCCGTATACCAGCACAAGCTCATCAGCACGCGCGATCGCGATGCCTGCTTCAAGGCGTTCCTCAATAACAATTGGGTAGGCTGCGCGATTTTTGTCGGTATCGCGGCCGATTTCCAGCTCGGCGCGATTCGGTGAATTACGCTGATTTGCGCGGCTTCATCGGGCGCCTCGAGGCGCTCGGCGAGCTCAGGCGTATTCCCGTCGAAGTCGATCCACGTCTCGAGATCACGGAGATCTGCGACCGGGTCCTCAAGGCGGCGGGACCGGCGCTTCTGTTCGAGAAACCGAAAGGCTATTCGATCCCGGTGCTCGCCAACCTCTTTGGTACGCCACGCCGCGTGGCGCTCGGCATGGGCCGCGATTCGGTCGAAAGCCTGCGCGAGCTGGGCCAGCTTCTGGCGTATCTCAAGACGCCGGAGCCGCCGAAAGGCCTACGCGACGCCTGGGACAAATTGCCCCTGCTGAAGCAGGTCCTCACGATGGAGCCGCGAACCGTTCGCTCGGCGCCGTGTCAGGAGCTCATGGTGGAAGGCGCCGAAGTCGATCTTCACGCGCTTCCGATACAGACGTGCTGGCCGGGCGACGCGGGACCGCTGATCACCTGGGGACTTACCGTCACGCGCGGCCCCCAGAAGAAACGGCAGAACCTCGGTATTTATCGCCAGCAGGTCATCGCGCGGAACAAGCTCATCATGCGCTGGCTGGCCCATCGCGGAGGTGCGCTGGATTACCGCGACCACCAGCTTGCGCATCCGCGGGAGCCTTTCCCCGTTGCCGTCGCGCTTGGCGCAGATCCGGCGACGACACTCGGCGCCGTGACGCCTGTGCCGGACACCATGAGTGAATATCAGTTTGCGGGACTGCTGCGAGGCTCCAGGACGGAGATCGTGAAATGCACGCTGCACGACCTGTACGTGCCCGCGGCCGCTGAAATCGTGCTGGAAGGATTTCTGCATCCGGGAGAAACGGCGCTCGAAGGTCCTTTCGGCGATCACACCGGTTATTACAACGAGCAGGATCGTTTCCCCGTGTTCACCGTCGAGCGCATGACCATGCGCCGAAATCCCATTTATCACTCGACCTACACAGGCAAGCCACCCGACGAGCCCGCGGTGCTCGGCGTCGCACTGAACGAAGTTTTCGTGCCTCTGCTCGCGCAGCAATTCCCCGAAATCGTAGATTTCTATCTGCCGCCCGAAGGCTGCTCGTATCGCATCGCGTGCGTCAGCATCAGGAAACAGTATCCCGGTCACGCGAAGCGCGTGATGTTCGGCATCTGGTCGTACCTGCGGCAGTTCATGTACACGAAGTTCATCATCGTGACCGACGAGGACGTGAACGTGCGCGATTGGAAAGAAGTGATCTGGGCGCTCACTACGCGCGTGGACCCGCGCCGCGACACGCTGATCGCAGATGCGACGCCCATCGACTACCTGGATTTTGCGAGCCCGCTCGCTGGGCTGGGATCGAAGATGGGAATCGATGCGACCAACAAATGGCCCCAGGAGACGGACCGCAAATGGGGCACGCCGATCACGATGAGCGAGGAAGTGCGACGGCGCGTGGATGCGCTGTGGACTGAGCTGGGGCTTTGAGGAGCCGGGCCGCATGCGTCGGGTACGTGCCCGGCGCGCAGCTTATCGGGCGCGCTGAAGCGCCCGCGGCGCGCGTCCCGCTTCCTCCCTCCCGTGCACCCATTTCAGCAGCGCATCCTGCGCCGCGTGCGCGTTCGCCGCGTTCGGATGGTTAACGATGAATACGACCACCACCCGCCGGCCGCGCGCGTCCAGGACATAGCCGGCGATCGCGCGAACGCCTGTAAGCGTCCCGCCTTTGATATGGGCCTGCCCGGCAACCTGCGCGTTCGGCAGGCGCTTTCTCATCGTGCCGTCCGCCGCGACGATCGGCAGCGATGCGATGAATTCAGGCATCACGGGACTGTGAAACGCATCGAGCAGCATTTCGCCCATGCTGCGGGCACTGATGCGCTCCATGCGCGAAAGCCCGGAGCCGTTCTCCATCACGAGCTCCGGCATCGCGAGCCCTTTTTGTGCGAGCCACTGCCTGATCACCTGTCGCGCCTTTGCCATTGTGCCGGGCGCGCCGCTGCCGGATGCACCGAGCGTGAGAAAAAGCTGCCGTGCCATCACGTTGTTGCTGTACTTGTTGATATCCCGCACGATCTCCGAGACAGCAGGCGAGCGGGCGCTCGTCAGAGTCCGCGCACCGGCCGGCGCCTGCCCATCGCGAACGGTGCCCGTTACCGTGCCGCCGATCTCTTTCCACAGCTGCGCGAAGAGCGCTGCGACGTAGGCGCGGTGTCCGAGCAGACTGAAGCTGCGTGTGCGCTCGCCGCAGTCTCGCGCATACGTGCCGCTTACGACGAGCCGTGCCGCTTCGCTGCTGCCTTGCGGCTCGAACTTGAGCTTTGCGACCCAGTCGTCGCAGGCACCGTCCACGAGCGACACATGATTGACCACCTGCACGGCTTCGAGCGGCGGCTCGACGATCAGGCGTACGCTGCGCGAGGCCGGTTCGGGCACGAACTGAACGGTAATCGCCTTGAAGTTGACGAGGAGCGCATCGGGGCCGGTGTTGTAAGGACGTATCGGATCGCCGTCGAAACGTGCCGGATCGAAGTCCTCGGCGGAGAAATAGCTCCGATCGAGAAGGACGTCACCGCGAATCTCCCGCACGCCGCGGGCGCGTACGTTACGCAGCAGGAGCCAGAAATTCTCGAGCGTGAGCTTGGGATCTCCATAACCTTTGACGATCAGGTCTCCGGCGAGCACATCGTTCTGTAGCGAGCCCGCGGCATACACTTCGGTGTTCCACGTGAATGCCGGCCCGAGCATCTCGAGAGCGGCGTACGTCGTAACGAGCTTCATCGTCGATGCCGGATTCAGCGCAAGCTCCGACCCGTGCGATATCGCCGGCTTTTCCGCACCGATGTCGTGCACGTAAAGCGCAACGCTCGAAGCCGGAATGCCTCCCGAGGCCAGCGCCTGGGCTACAGGGCCGGGAAGCGCTGCAGCGCCCGCACAAGAGATAAGAGCAAGCCCAACGAGGCCGGCGCAGCAAAGCCGTGCGGCGTACGCACCCTTCATTCGAGCGATTCCACGATCTCGAGCGTGCGCGTGACGAGGAGGTCCTGCTCGTCGTTGGAAATCGTGTAGGGCGGCATGAAATAGACGGTGGACCCGATAGGCCGCAACAGAAGCTCGCGGCGAAGGCCGGCTTCATGGATAGACCGGCCGATTCGCGGATCTTCGCTGGCGACTTCAAACGCCCAGATCATGCCGGTATGGCGAAAGTTGCGTACGTGCCGGTGTTCGGCGAGCGGCGCTGCCCGCGCCGTGAATGCCGCCGCTTTCGCACGGTTGGCATTGATCACATCGTCGGCCTCGAAGATGTCGAGTGTTGCCAGTGCCGCGCGACATGCAAGCGGGTTGCCTGTGTAGGAATGCGAGTGAAGAAAGCCGCGTGAGACCGAGTCGTCATAAAAAGCGCCGTAAATGGCATCGCGGGTGAGCACGACCGAGAGTGCCAGATAGCCGCCGGTCAAACCTTTCGAGAGACATAGAAAATCGGGCGTGATTTCAGCCTGCTCGTGTGCGAAGAAGGTGCCGGTGCGGCCGAATCCGGTCATGATCTCATCGGCGATCAGGTGGACGTCGTAGCGGTCGCAGCTCGCACGGGCGCATCGGAGATATTCAGCGTCGTACATCGCCATGCCGGTCGCGCCTTGCACCAGAGGCTCGAGGATCAACGCCGCCGTGCAGGCGTGATGCTTTTCGAGATATCGATCGAGCGCCCGGGCCTGGCGGGCGGCGAACTCTGGCGCAGCTTCACCGTCTGCCGCCAGGCGCCAGTCGGGACTCGGGGCTTGGGCGCTCACCCGGAGCAGAGGCGCGTACGTGTCTTTGAAGATCGCGACATCCGTGACGGAGAGAGCGCCCAGCGTTTCGCCGTGATAGCTGCCGGCGATGCTCACGAACCCGGTTTTCTCGGGCCGCCCGACGTTGCGCCAGTAGTGAAAGCTCATCTTGAGCGCGATCTCCACTGCAGAGGCGCCGTCGCTGCCGTAGAAGCAATGCCCCAGCTTGCCGCCCGTGCGCTCCGAAAGGCGCTCGGAGAGCTCAACGACCGGCGCGTGCGTAAATCCCGCCAGCATAACGTGCTCAAGTTCCTCAAGCTGTTTCTTCAGGGCGCCGTTGATTCGCTCATTGGAGTGACCGAAAAGGTTCACCCACCATGAGCTCACAGCATCGAGGTAGCGGTGTCGGTCTAGATCGAAGAGCCAGCATCCTTTGGCGTATGCCACCGGAATCAGCGGTGTGGTTTCATGCTGCTTCATCTGCGTACATGGATGCCACACGGACGCGAGGCTGCGCTTTAGCAGCATGTCGTTCGGAGTGCTAGTTTGCATTTAGAAAAGAGAGCGCGTTATTAATATCGCGCGGTGGCATCGATGTTGCTTTGTCGAGTGTAGCACTGGCCAGGGAGGGCACGAGCTCATGCGAATAGTCGAACGCATCGAAGATCAAATGGCTTCCACCAATCTGCCGTTGGTCGCCATTACACTCGCGGCCGTGCCGTGTCCCGATACGCCGGTGATACTCACACTGCACTGGCACGGATTCATCAAAGAGAAGCTTGCGGATCTCGAAGAGGCGGAGACAGTTTCGTATACGCCGATACCGAGCTCTGCGCTTCAGCTGAACGATCGCTGGCGCAGTCTCGTTGCGGTCGATCTTGCTGCCATGGAAGCCGGCTGGCACCTTGGCGCCTGGGATGTCGCGCGCGCGGAAAGACCCGGATGCATGCGCGCGGGCGCGGAGTCGGCGGAGGCGCTCGAGTGTCTCCAGGCTTTTGGGGCATTCCCGTACGGGATCAACGGTCACCAGGTCGTCGTCTCCGACGCGCCGGATGCCGATGACCTCGTCCAGCTCGCCGCGCACCGCGGTTACCTGATGTGGGTCTTCAGGCCGGTCAAGGGCAGCATATGGGCCGAGTTTGCCGACGATGCCACTCTCGGGCCGCAGGGCACGCGCACTACGCCGTGTCCGCATCAGCCGATCCCGCCCACCTGCGAGGGCAAACGCCAGACGATCTACCGTTTCGGCGTCTCCGCGTCCCGCCCGTTCGACCTGAACTAGTCAGGCAAGCTCCCTGACCGCCCCAGCGGCAGGCCTTTGGGGCCGTCGCGGGGCTGCCCAAGCCCCGCGTGTGGCGGGATCGTTTCTTTCGAGCCTTGAAAACGGGGCGCCGTGCCCTTATCATTAGCACTCGCCAAGCTCGAGTGCTAACAGCCGGCTCGGCCCTCAGATTCAACCCCAACCGTTTCAAGAGGAGATTCAAATGAAAATTCGTCCGTTGCACGACCGTATCATCGTGAAGCGGCTGGAAGAAGAGCGCAAAACCGCTTCCGGTATCGTGATCCCGGACACCGCCGCCGAGAAACCCGACCAGGGCGAAGTGAAGGCCGTGGGCAAGGGCAAGAAGACTGACGACGGCAAGGTCGTTCCCATCGACGTGAAAGTCGGCGACCGCGTCCTCTTCGGCAAGTATTCCGGGCAGACGGTGAAAGTCGAAGGCGAAGAGCTGCTCGTGATGCGCGAAGAAGACATCATGGGCGTCATCGAATCCTAATTTCCCGCTATTCGCACCCCTCAGGAGAACATCAACATGGCAGCAAAAGACGTCAAATTTCACGAATCCGCACGGAACAAGATCGTCGCCGGCGTGAACGTCCTGGCTGACGCCGTCAAAGTTACGCTGGGCCCGAAAGGCCGCAACGTCGTGCTCGAGCGCTCGTTCGGCGCGCCGACCGTTACGAAGGACGGAGTTTCGGTCGCCAAGGAAATCGAGCTCAAGGACAAGTTCGAGAACATGGGCGCGCAAATGGTGAAGGAAGTCGCTTCCAAGACTTCCGATGTGGCCGGCGACGGCACCACCACCGCGACCGTTCTGGCGCAGGCGATCGTCACGGAAGGCATGAAGTACGTGGCCGCCGGCATGAACCCGATGGATCTCAAGCGCGGCATCGACAAGGCCGTCATCGCGACGGTTGAAGAACTGAAGAAGCTTTCCAAGCCGTGTAAATCCAGCAAGGAAATCGCGCAGGTCGGCTCGATCTCCGCGAACGGCGATCCGGAAATCGGCAAGATCATCGCCGATGCGATGGACAAGGTCGGCAAGGAAGGCGTCATCAC
>Ga0075421_100010146_pt1 | contig 11628 bp, 9 predicted proteins | sample SoiMetdeltSBSDD5_FD_75292 | JGI IMG/M metagenome (GOLD analysis project Ga0075421, IMG submission 75292) | Bulk soil microbial communities from a Populus tree surrounding site in Tennessee, USA - Soil MetaG P. deltoides SBSDD5 | ecosystem: Environmental > Terrestrial > Soil > Tree plantation...
GAACACTTCCTCGTGCGTCACCGTCCACGCCACGGACGCCACGGGAATAGCGAGCACGACTAGCCAGAAGGCTTGTTGAGTATTGTTCATATCAAACACACCTGTGCGGCGCCGGGTTCATCGCTATGCCGCGAACCCGACGCCGCTCGCATGAAAACTTTCGGGACTGGCTCAATAGCTGTTTCTGTGAGCTGAGATTGCCTCCCCACCCACAGCTCTTTGACAAAGCGGCCGAGCTGAGCATACTGCCAATATGCTCAGGATCGACAACTTGATCGACGACGCGAAGTGCTACCAGAGTGTTCGCCAGATGCGTTGGCCCGAAGGGGTCCGCTGCGTCTGGTGTCAATCCGACCAGGTCAAAAGGCGCGGGCTGCATCAACGCCAGCGTGAGCGTCAGCGCTATCACTGCAAGGCTTGTGGCAGCGACTTTGACGACCTGACCAATACCGTCTTGGCACATCATCATCAGCCGTTGCGCAAATGGATCCTCTGCCTGTACCTGATGGGGCTCAACCTGTCGAATGAGCAGATCGCGCGAGAACTCGACCTTGACAAGGACGACCTTCATCAGATGACCACGCAATTGCGCAGCGGAGTCGTTGACCTCAAACCGGAGCCTCAGCTCGAAGGCACAGTCGAATGTGACGAGGTCTATATCGTCGCCGGCCACAAAGGCCATCCCGCGGCAGTCAAAAAAAGGGGCGCGCCGGACGCCGCCGCCGATTGAAAGGTGAGCGCGGGCGCGGCACGCTCGCGAAAGAGAAGCCCCCCGTCCTCGGGATGATACAACGTGGCGGCCAAGTCGTCATCAAGATGTTGCCCGATGTCCAACAGCAAACCATCAAGCCCATCATCACTGAAACGATTACCCCTGGGGCAACTGTGATGACTGACGAATATGACATCTACAACAGGCTGCCGGCTTGGGGCTATGGCCATGACACAGTTTGTCACAGTCGAGGTGAATTCGCTCGCGACGAAGACGGCGACGGCTTCTGCGAAGTCCACGTCAACACGATCGAGGGTTTCTCCCTCGTTGCTGCGCTCCTCCCTTGCGACCAGATCGCGGTATCTCGCAGGAACTGCTGCCGCTCTATCTCGGATTCTTTGAATTTGTGCACAATGTCCGCAAACGCGGGAAAGCGCTGCTCGGATCGCTTCTCACGCTTTTGCTGACTTAACCCCAGTCTTGGGTTGAAAACTAAAGGTCGTCATCCGACGGCAGGTGTGTAGAATGAAGTTGCGACACTCATCTCCACACCCGAAGGATGACGACCTCGATGACCACGATAAACGATCAGCTGACAGAAATCTACGTCGTGATTGATGACTTTCTCAAAGCCCATCCGGCCCTCCTCAACTGGCGGCGCTCACCACACCACTCCCCGGCTTTGACTGACGCCGAGGTGCTGACCATCGCCCTGATGCAAGGCTCGCTCGGGGCGCAGAGCCTGAAGCAGACCTTCCGGCTGGTGGCGGCCAACTCCGCGGGCGCCTTCCCCCACCTCTGCTCTTACCAGCAGTGGCTCGCGCGCCTGCACGCGCTCCCGGGGCAGATCGGCGCGCTGATGGCCGCCACCACGGGGCTGCCCGCGGGCTCGCCCTCCCTCTACCAGATCGACGCCAAGCCGATCCCGCTCTGCCAAGCGCTGCGCCATTGGCGCCTCCGGCTCTTGCGCGAGGACGGGGCGCGCTTCGGCAAGACGAGCAAGGGATGGTTCTTCGGCTTCAAGCTCCACGTGCTGCGCCACATCACGGGGCGGATCGTCAACCTCGTGCTCACGCCCGGCAACTGGGATGACCGCGGCCCGGCACCCCACCTGGCGCTCGGCGCCGGGGGCGGCATCGTCGTGGGTGACCTCGGCTACCGCGGCCGGGAGGCGGCGCAGCAGCGGGCCGAGGAGGCCGAGATGCTCTTGCTGACGCGGGCCGAGGCGCCGGGGCGGAAGTTCTTGCTCTCGCGGGTCCGGCAAGGGATCGAGACCACGTTGTCGCAGCTCTGGTACAAGTTTATCGACCGAGTCTTCTCGCGCTCCTGGCAGGGGTTGTGGAACACCATCCAGCTCAAAGTGATTCACTACAACCTCTGCCACCGAGGCGCGATTTCTCTTTAGTCAACCCAAGACTGGGGTTGACTTAGCTCCCAGAAACAGCTATTGAGCCTTAGCCAAATATCGAATTCGGCAACAGTATCACGTTAGTTTTGGACAGCCCACTTCAGCGTTGAAAACCCCACGAAAATCCCGAGCTTCCACACCCCGTTCTGAAGGGTTTTGGGAGGATTCAATACCGAAGACCATGAGGCAGAGGATTGTATCGGAAGCTCTCAGAAACCAGTCGCGCGGTTCCTGCCGAAGTTCGAGCTGAGCGCTCCCGATACAATCCTCTGCCTTTTGTGGCCTCGGCCAGCGACCGGAAACGCGCTCCCAACACCATCAACACGACAGGCGGCAGATCAGTGCACGCATGGGAGTGACGTGGCTGTGCTTTCCAGGTCGGCGGATACCAGCGCGGCCCCGCCCGGGATACCGCGCCTACGGGCCCGGAATGTTGCCGTGGGGCGACTGGTTAGAATGCCGGGTGGACGATCTTGGGATTGCATGTTAATAAAGTCCCCGAGCTCTTAATGATTGGCAATAGCGGGGCACGCATGGAGTACTACGGCCGAAGGCTCGCGTCGATGTTATCGCTTGTCTTATTCGTCGCCGCGCCCGTCACCGCCAGGGGCGCGCAGCAAGAGGAGGACTTCATTAAGCCGGGCCGGCCGGGCGTCGCCAATCACGCCGAGATTCAGAAGCCGGGAGTGCTCCAACTCGAAGCGGGGTACGACGCTAACTTCCGCGCGGAAGAGTTCCGCTCCCAGCAGGAATTGCCGCTGGCGCTGCGCTTCGCCGCTAACCGCCGCCTCCTCCTGGCGCTCAATTTCGACGCCGTCTTCTCAGAGGCCGACGACGCGGGGGTGCGGATGACGGGGGTCGGCGACGTGCGGCTCGGCGTCCAGGCCGTGGCGCTCCCGGACTCCGGGAAGCGACCGGCGCTCGCCTTCGCCTACTACGTCAAGCTCCCGTCGGCGAGCGAGGGGAAGAAACTCGGCACGGGTCGGGTCGATCATAAAATCGTCCTCCTGCTGAGCAAGAAAGCCGGTCAAACGGAAGTGGACTTTAACGCCGCCTACCTTAACGTCGGCCGTGAAGGAAGTAACGGCCGTAAGTCCGGCGGGCAGGCGGCGCTTTCCGTCTCGCAGGAACTCGGGCGGGATTTCGGCCTCCAGGGCGAACTCGCCGGGCAGAGCGAAGACGACGGCCAGCCCAGGGGCGTCTTCGCGCTCGGCGCCCTAACCTATAAGGTGAGCCGCCGGCTCCAGCTCGATGTGGGGGTGCGCTTCGGACTGAACCCGTCAGCGCCGCGCGTCGGAGTCTTCGCCGGGGTGACCGTGGCTGTGGCCGACCTCTACAAGCATGATTGAAGCCCGGCGGCTCGCGGGCTAGCAACGCGGCCCCGGGGCCGCCGCCTGTCGAAGCCGGAGGTGTCATGGGACGCGGACTTAAGGAAAACGGCCTTTCGGTCGTACTTTTCACGCTCTTCCTGGCCTTCCTCATCGGCCAGTGCGTAATGGGCCACCGGGAGTACAACTCCGAGCGGCAGGAGCACGGGCAGCCGGCCGTGAGCTACGCCGGGTACCTCGCGAGCAGCTACTTCGCCGAGGCGACCTTCGAGAACTGGGAGAGCGAGTTTCTCCAGATGGGCGTCTACGTGCTCTTCACCGTCTTCCTCTTCCAGAAGGGGTCGTCCGAATCCAAGAGGGTCGGGGTCAGGGAGGCCGTCGACGCCGAGCCCAAGAATCCGCCCGGCGAGGATGCCCCCTGGCCCGTGCGCAAGGGGGGATGGGTCCTTAAGCTGTATAAGCACTCGCTGAGCCTGGCCTTCCTACTGCTCTTCCTCGTTTCCTTCGCCCTCCACGCGGTGGGCGGCGCGAGGGAATATAACGAGGAGCAGTTACAACATGGCGGGGAAATGGTCTCGATGCTGGGGTATATCACCACCGCGCGCTTCTGGTTCGAGTCGTTCCAGAACTGGCAGAGCGAATTCCTGGCGATCGGGTCGATGGTGGCGCTCTCGGTCTTCCTCCGCCAGCAGGGGTCGCCCGAGTCGAAGCCGGTCGACGCCCCGCACTCCGAGACGGGAGGGTAGTAATGCTGGAGAGGGCCTACCAGCGATGACATGCAAAAAAGGTGTCGGCGCTCGTCGGATCCGCCCCACCCTTGCGCCGGGAGTGCCGCCAACGGGAGTTTCGGGTTATGGAACAAGGATAAGGGAGCGCTAGCGCCCTTAAGGCCATAGGGCCGTAATTACGAACGAGAGGCGGGCAAAATTAAATGGCAGATTCGCAGGAAGTCATCCGTGGCGGCCCACCCTCAATCAACGCGTTGTCAGGGCAAACGCAATCGGGCCGCATTGTATGTGAGTCGACGGCGGTCGTTGGTGCGGTATTGCACGCGTTCCGGAACAAGGAGATGAGGGGCGGACCCGAAAGCCCGCTCCAACAGTCTGACAAGTTGTCAGTTCAATTATCACACAGTAACCGCTCGCTTGCTCGTCTACTATTTTTACCTCCCCACTGGCATTGGCTACCACATAGCAGTAGCTCGGAGTAGAACCTGCTTAGCCCGCGCGGATCGAACCAGTCAATAGCGCTCCAGAGGGCGCGGAACTCTGTTTGCCACCGATCAGAACTAGAAACGTTGAACTGACTCAGCCAACCATTTCAGTCACTATCAGGCTCACTACCCCTCTCAGACATCGCCGTTCGTAATGACACTTTCAGGCCGGGACATCCCCTTTCTGCTCACGGCTCCAGTGGCGGTGCTCGGCGATAGCCAAGATGAAGTCATCCGCCACTTTACGCGCGTCCGACGCTATGCCCACGACGAGTCCGTTGCCCGCGACCGCTAGCAGTCCCTTCGCACCCTCCTCGATCTGCAGTTCGCCGACGGCGTATGCTGCGCGCAGCAGGCCAATACCTTCGCCGGTGGCGGCGATCGCTTTGCAGTGCTTGTAAGCCTCGTTGATAAAATGCAAGGCGTCGGCTTCCCGCCGCAGGGCCGCGACGCTTTCGGCGCCGCCGGGGACGTAGACCGCGTCGAAAAGCACTGAACTCGTGGTCAGCAAGCTGAAATCCACCGTTAACTCTTTGCCCTTCGAGCCCAGGAGAATGCCGCCGCGCGGCGCGACGATTTTGGGGATCGCTCCGGCGGCTTGCAACGCCTTAGCCATATTCTGCACCGCCGCCTCGTCGAAGCCGTCCGCGACGAGGAAGGCGACCTTGCGTGTCTTGATGCTACCCTTCGGCGTATTGGCCATGCTCAGGGCAGGCGAGATGACGCCGGCGGCATCGGATTTCTCGGGGCGCTTAGGTTGAAACCTGGTGACGTCGCCGTCCGCCGGGACGCTATGGTTGATGGGCATAGGTATCTCCGCGGGCACGCTCAAACCCAGCCCCTCGGCGACGCGGCTCGCCAGCGTCTGATCCACGAATGAGAGCAGGCCGACCATCCGCTCTCGGATCGCGGGGATCTCCACCTTGCCGAGTTCGAACCGCAAGGCTTTGACGATGTGGTTCTGCTCCGGCTCGGATTGGCTGCGGTAGAACATCGTGGCCTGGCTGAAGTGGTCGAAGAAGCTCTCGCCGCGCGCGCGCACCTTCGAGGCGGCGATCTTTTCGGCGTGACTGACGAAGCCACCTATCTCCCTGCCCGCCTGGAACGGGCATCCGCCGCTGATCGAGTTCGGCTCGTAGCTCGTGCGGCTGCGGTTGATCGTCTGGCGCATGTATCCGTCGCGCTGATTGTTATGGGTCGGCGCGACGGGGCGGTTGATCGGGATTTCATGGAAATTCGGGCCGCCCAGGCGGATCAATTGGGTGTCGGTGTAGGAGAACAGACGCCCCTGCAAGAGCGGGTCGTTGGTGAAGTCGATGCCGGGTACTACGTGGCCGACATGGAAAGCGACCTGTTCGGTCTCGGCGAAGAAATTATCCGGGTTGCGGTCGAGCGTCAGTTTGCCGACGCGCTCGACGGGGACGAGTTCTTCGGGGATGATTTTGGTCGGGTCGAGCAGGTCGAAGTCGAATTTGTGTTCGTCCCGCTCCTCGACGATCTGCAAGCCGAGTTCCCATTCGGGGTAAGCGCCGTTTTCGATCGCCTCCCACAAGTCGCGCCGGTGGAAATCGGGGTCCTTGCCGGAGATCTTCTGAGCCTCGTCCCAGGCCACCGAGTGCACGCCGAGCAGAGGCTTCCAGTGGAACTTAACGAAGCGCGCCTGCCCGGCCCCGTCGACGAGGCGGAAGGTGTGTACTCCGAAGCCTTCCATCATCCGGTAGCTCCTCGGAATGGCGCGGTCCGACATGAGCCACATAATCATGTGCATGGATTCGGGCATGAGCGAGATGAAGTCCCAGAAGGTGTCATGCGCGGAGGAAGCCTGCGGGATTTCGTGGCGCGGCTCCGGCTTGACGGCGTGGATGAGGTCGGGGAATTTGATCGCGTCCTGAATGAAGAAGACGGGCATGTTGTTGCCCACCAGGTCAAAGTTGCCTTCTTCGGTGTAGAACTTGACGGCGAAGCCGCGCACGTCGCGGGCCAGGTCGGTCGAGCCGCGCGACCCAGCCACCGTCGAGAAGCGCACGAAAACGGGCGTTTTGACCGAGGGGTCTTGCAGGAACCTTGCCTTCGTCAGGTTTTCCATCGACTGGTAAACCTGAAAGTAACCGTGCGCGCCCGCGCCGCGCGCGTGAACGACGCGCTCGGGGATGCGTTCGTGATCGAAGTGGGTGATCTTCTCGCGGAGGATGAAATCTTCGAGCAGCGACGGGCCGCGGTCGCCCACCTTGAGCGAGTTCTGATTGTCATTGATCCGCACCCCCTGGTTGGTGGTGAGGTAAGCGTCCACACCGTCTTCGGTGAAAGCCGAAAGCTCGACTACTTTTCCAGTCGGTGCGGGCCCTTTACTATTGGTCTTCTTGCTATTTTTCCTGTTATTAGCCACTCCCAGATCCTCCCGTTGAATGAATTTAGTCCTACCCTGACCGGAAAAACCACAGCGCGGCGGGGAGACGGATCAAAGTGCATTCTATTCGATCCCTCTTCGCGCCTCATCGCTCCGTAGTTCAATGGCCGTTGTTGTCCGCTGCGTTACGGGCCTATCCCCAAGCCCGATGATGCTAAATCTACCCGCCAGATATTACCGGAAGTGTGAGTGCGTACGCTCACGCTCCGGGCATAGGGGGCGAGCCGGAGCCTACCCCCGCCTGCGGCGATCACTTTGACGAGGCGGCCTTGGCGCGGGACTTCTTTGCGAATTCTTTCTTTGCGGCCTCCAGCCCCACCCCGATTTGTTCTAGCTCCTCTTCGGAAAACTGCTCCTCGACCTGCGGGAACAATTCGCCCTCCTCCTCCTCGACGTGGTGCTCGACATTGTCGATCAGCACCTTGAGCTTGGCGTCGAACCGCTCATTGCCGTTCGAGAGGCGATCCATGTCTCGGATCAAGGTCTTAACCTGGAGATGTTCTTCGAAGGCTTCGAGCACGGTACCCTCAAATTCTTCATATTTCTTCAAGGTCGGGTACAAAACCTTTTCCTCGATGTAGGTGTGTGTCTCCAGCTCGGCTTTGATCTTCTTGTAGAGCTGTCTGTGCTGCTTTTCGTTCTCGGTGGCCGTCACTTGGTCGAAAATCCCTTGTACCTTCTGGTGATCTTCCTTCAACAGGTCCAACGCGTTCATGCGACTCCCCTCCCGGTTGGCTGTACCGTCAACAAACAGACTTGCATTGACGCGCTACACTAATTGACAGCGGATCATAAACGAAGCTAGCTTTTATTCTTTCCTGTTTATTTTTCCGCAATCTGTGGGCCAAAAGCTACTATTTAGCTCAGCCCTAAGCGCGCAAGGAAAATGCCTCTCATGGCACAGCGGTTGCACGGTCTACTTTGTAGGCCAAGCGCGATTTGGAGAGGCCATAGTATGAAGCCCCTCGGAGACGGGGGTGTTATCGGTAGACTCGGCGCACGAGTCGGCCAAAGTCGCGGCGGGAATTCATCACCGCCATCGCCCGACCTCGCCATCGGGGCCACGAATTGAAGGACCGGATTGCGGCCCGATCCCTTGGCGAGAGTCGAGACTCAGTTCCACCTGACTTCACACGAGGGGGTTCAATCATGAATAAACGACCCGGGGGCGAACTCGCTTCACGGCCGCTGCACTTCATCTGGATCGCTGACAGTTCCGGTTCGATGCAGCAAGACGGAAAGATCCAGGCCTTGAACACTGCGATCCGCGAAGCCATTCCCCACATGCGGAAAGTCGCCGACGACAACCCGAACGCGCAGGTACTCGTCCGCGCCGTCAAGTTTTCCGACGGCGCCCAGTGGCACATCTCGCAGCCCACTCCCGTAGCGGATTTCGCATGGCAGGACCTGCCTGCCGATGGCGAGACAGATATGGGCAAAGCCCTCTCGCTCGTCGCCGAACAACTTAAGATGCCCCCGATGTCCGACCGGGCGCTCCCGCCCGTGCTCGTGCTCATCTCCGACGGCCAGCCGACGGACGATTTCGACGGTGGCCTCAAAGATCTGATGGGGCAACCGTGGGGCAAGAAAGCCGTGCGCATCGCCATCGCCATCGGGCAAGACGCCGACCACGAAGTGTTGCAAAAATTCATCGGGCATCCGGAGATGAAGCCACTCGCCGCCAACAGCCCCGAAGCCCTCGTGAGACACATCAAGTGGGCTTCGACCGCCGTCTTGAAGTCCGCCTCGTCACCTGCGGCCCAGGGGACCGACCACCCCGCAGCGTCACCGGCATCGGCGGCGACGCCGGCGGGCGTGCCCGTTCCGACCGCCGCCCCCGCCCCGCCCGTCTCGACACCTGCCGCCCCAGGGACCGACCCGGCGGCCGATCAACCACCAGTCGACGACGTGTGGTAGGAGAGGGGGCGGGGATGGCGGAAGAGACCAGCGCGGGCGGCGACGCCGCGGCCTCGCAGGAGTGGCGCGTCATCGGGGAGACTGTCCCCGGCGCGTCGCACCTGCGTGCCGGGACGCCGAACCAAGACGCGATTCTACAACTGCGCGAATCGAGCGTCGGACTGCCGGTGATCGTCTCGATCTCCGACGGCCACGGCAGCAACAAGTGCTTTCGCAGCGACCGCGGCTCTCGCTTCGCCGTCGGCTTGGGCGCGGGGTTGATGCGCGAGATTCTGAACGACAAGCGGAGCGACTATGACGCCTCCAGGATTGAGAGTCGGGCGGGAGAAATTCTGCCCGTTGAGTTCGCCCGCAGGTGGCATGAGGCAGTGGCGGCTGACCTCGAACGCGAGCCGCTCGCTCCGGAAGAGTTTGACAAGCTGGAGGCAAAGGACGGCGCGCGCGCGCGCCAAATCGTCGAGGCTCACCAGACGCTCGCCTACGGCGCCACGACTCTCACCGTTGCTTTAACCAAGTCGTTTGTTATTTACCTACAGCTCGGCGACGGCGAAATCATCAACGTCTCGGAGGAGGGGGAGGTCTCTAAGCCGCTGCCTGAAGACGAACGCCTGCTCGCCAACGAGACGACCTCATTGTGCTCTGGCACGGCGTCACAAGATTTCCGTTTTGCGTTCCGACAGCTGACTGCCCCCCTCCCCGCGCTGATCCTGCTGACTACCGACGGGTACGCCAACTCGTTCACCAATGACGTCGGGTTCCTTAAGGTCGGCAGCGACATCCTGGGAATGCTCCGCACGGACGGCTTCGACGCCGTGAACGCCGGCGTCAAAGGGTGGCTCGAAGAAGCGACCCGGGCGGGGAGCGGCGACGACTGCACACTCGGCATCATTTGTCGTATGGACGCACTGAAGAGTTGGGCGCCGCGACCGTCGCCATCACAGCCGGCCGCCGCCGGCGCCGGTACCGAGCAGGTAGTGGCAAAGGAATGATGCACAATTTACCGCGCGAGAAACTCCGCGAGATCGTCGCCCGTCACGGGCGCTCCGTGGCGGACGAACCGCGCCGCTGCGAAGGTCTGCTGCGGGACCATTGCGGCGCGTACCGTCGTGAGATCGCGGTTCTCGTGGGCGCGCTCGAAGAGCGGGTCGCGGCGGATTTGCTCGCGGCCGGCGAAGGCATGCCGCGCGAGGTGTTGCTCGCGAGACTCGCACGGCGTCTGCACGACAACGTCGCTATGGAGGAGGCTGCAGCGAGGTGGGCGGTTCACTCCTGGGCGCTCGCGCTCGGCGCCGTCTCCGGCGCCGAGCTCGAAGCGATCGAGCGGGGGAGGCCAAAGCCGGCGCCGACGGCGCCCGCCGTCCCGGTCGCGCCGAGAGCAAAACGACGGCCGGTGGTCCCGCGCCCCTCGTCCGGCATCGTCGTCTCCGCCGCGGGAGACGGCGACTACCCGAGCCTCGGCGAGGCACTCAGGGCCGCGGCGCCCGGCGCGCACATTCTCGTGCGCCCGGGCCTATACCGCGAAGGCCTCGTCATTGATCGGCCGGTCGAGATCATCGGGCAAGGGGCGCGGGAGGAGATCGTCATTGCGCAGGCGGACGCGAGTTGTATCCGGATGCGGACGGGCGAGGCAACGGTGCGCGGCCTGACGCTGCGCGGGGAGGCGGGCGGCGGCCGCGGGGGCGAAGGCTTCTTCGCCGTCGACATCCCGCAGGGCCGCCTGACGCTCGAGGACTGCGAGATTACTTCCGACTCCCTCTCGTGCATCGGAATCCACAATGACCTCACCGACCCCATCATCCGGCGGTGCCGGATCCACACGAGCGCGGACTCCGGCGTTTACTTCTTTGACGCGGCGCGGGGGACGGTGGAAGACTGTGACATTTACGACAGCCGTAACGTCGGCGTGGCGATCACGGGCCGCGCGACGCCCGTCATTAGGCGTTGCGCGGTCCGCGGTGGGGGGGATGCCGGGGTCGTGGCGTGGGGCGGCGGCGGCGGTTTGGTTGAAGAGTGCGAGATTTCTGGCAACGCTAAAGCGGGTGTGGGCGTGAGTGACGAGGGCAATTTGGTCATGCGCCGCTGCCGGATTTACGGGGGTGGGAACTCGGGCGTCTTCGTCCATGACCATGGGCGGGCCACCCTGGAAGGGTGTGACGTCCACGGTCACGGGGAGCCCGAAGTGGCCGTCACCGTCGGTGGGGACCTCGTCATGCGCGGATGTCGGATTCATGAGGGGAGAAGCTCCGGCGTGTTCATCTATAACGAAGGGCGGGCCTTCCTCGAGCGGTGTGACCTGTACAGTAACGCCGACGCGGGGGTCAGCGTCGGCGCCGGTGGCGTCGCGGCCGTCCGCCAGTGTCGCGTCAACGGGAACGGCAGCGTCGCGATTAGGGTCGGGGCGGGCGCCGCGGCGGACGTCGATGGCTGCGACCTGACGGGAAACCGCGCCGGGGCCTGGGGAACGGAGGAGGGTGCCGCGGTCGAAAGCCGCGGGAACAGACTGTAGAAAGGCCGGGGCGGTATGGAGCAGATCTTGAAAGAGGGGCAGACGGTATTGACGGAGCCTTCGGGGATGCCCTGCACGGCGGAGCAATTGCTCGGCGCGGGCGGTCAGGGCGAGGTTTACAAGGCGCGACTGGGGGG
>Ga0075421_100010148_pt1 | contig 11627 bp, 8 predicted proteins | sample SoiMetdeltSBSDD5_FD_75292 | JGI IMG/M metagenome (GOLD analysis project Ga0075421, IMG submission 75292) | Bulk soil microbial communities from a Populus tree surrounding site in Tennessee, USA - Soil MetaG P. deltoides SBSDD5 | ecosystem: Environmental > Terrestrial > Soil > Tree plantation...
CTTGCCCTCGGCGTTCACGTACATCGAGCGGAACTTGTAGATCGTGAACGCGGCTCCGCCGAGGTCCTGAAGCCTTCGCTCGCGGATGGCGAGCTCGCGACGGCCGCGCCGGTCGATGCCGACACGGGTCTGCGTGTAGAAGATAGGCCCACGAGACGTGAGCTTGATCGCGATCGCCGCGAGCACGAAGAATGGTGCAAGCAGCGCGAGAGCGATGAGGCCGAGAGTCAGATTCACCACACGGTTCAATCGCTCCGAGCGCTCCCGGGGCACCACATCGACGACAGGTTCGGCAACGTCGACCTCTCGAACGGCCTCGATCTGCCTCGCGCGTTCGATCGGTTTTCCATCCGAAGGCTCGGTTCTTCGTGAGCGGCGCGTGCCGGTGGCGGGGACGCGGACGCTGACGTGATCTGCAAGGTGCGTGTAGGACTCCATATCCTCTCGATGTTGCCGCAGGTTCTTGCGTTCGCCCAGCAACTCTCCAACGTCAGCGGTCGGTAAGGTAAACCACCGCCCACACCAGTCCCATTAGACTTGCGGCAATCGCGGCGGTTTTCTGCCATCGGTTTGAGTCCGGCTTTGCGGGCACATAGATCTCATCACCGGATCGCGCGCCGATATCACTCATCGTGAGCTCTTTCTGGATCGCCGTCTGAATTCCACCGCGATGGACCACCGTCGCTGACCCACGACGCAACTCCGTCTTGTTCATTTCTGCCGACTGCCCAGGGCCGCCGGCATTCATGATGACGTCACTGACGGGAGTGTCCGTGCGAATCGAGTAGAACCCCGGTTTCGCGACGTCCCCACTCACCTGGACCCGCAACATCGCTTGAGCGCGTACCGCGGGGTTCCGAATGTACTGAGCCAACTGGGTTGCCAGATAGCCCTGAAGTTCGGAATCCAAAATTCCGGTGAGTGGAATCTCGGGTAGGTTGGGCAACTGCAACTTCTGATCCGACATCACCGTGAACGTGTCGGAAAGGACACTGTCACCTGCGACAAACAACAGAATGCGGTGCCCCGTCTGAAAGTCACCCTCGGCCAGTCTCTTTCGAATCACCTGCGCCTGCCAGAGATACTCGGCGCGCTTGTCGGCGTTCTTCTCTGTGCGGGCAGCCTTTTCGAAAGTCTCGGCGGCCTCACGCAGCATCGATCGTTTGGGACTCTCCGGGCCTGGCGTCGGGATGGGCGCCACAGGGGCAACTGTCGTTTGGGCCCCAAGCGTGGACGCCTGGAACGTCGACGACGCTACGCCGATTCCAGCGACTGCAAGCGTGCCTAACAGCGACCGGCGGATTGGGATGCCCCACCGCGTTGAATTCAGATTGGTAATCATCTCAGGTCCCCCATTGCAGCCTTCGTGCTACTGGGTACGCATCGCGGCAAGGCCGTAAGTTGCGATCGCCCACCGCATTCACGGTGGCTGCGCGGCGTTCCGCCCGCCAGCATCGCCTCGGATTGTCGTATTCGCACAACAGGCGTCAGGCAGATCTCCAACACTTCGCGAATGCTCGGGGTCGCAAAGCTATAGCCACTGCGTTCGATCAGGCCAGGCATTTGTTGCCGATGCGGCGGACTTGGGGACTTCTACAGCCGAATTTGCCCCTCGAAGTCGACGAAAAGTTGTGGCCTCGGTAACGCATTTCCATCGAAAGTGTAGCGACTGAACCGCAAATACCGCTCGCCCATAGCGTTCAGAACCACGTAAGTTCTATGCGGGCAACGAATTGAGTTTCGACTATCTAGCTGCACGAGTTCTGCAACGACCTGGGGCCTCAGTGAGCTGGGTCACACTAACGCGACGCGATCCCGTGGATGCCTGAGGGTGCATGCTCGACATCGATAAGACAACCGCCCCTCCGCTCGTTCTGATTGCGAACGACCAGGAATGGTCCGCCCGCTCGCTCGAAAGCATCCTCGGACCCCAGGGCTACGCGGTCGTCCGCGCGCATACCGGCCGCCAGGCGATCGACCTCGCGCGCCGAACACACCCCGACGCGATCGTCATCGACTCGGGCATGCCCGACATTGGCGGCGTCGAAGTGTGCCGATTGCTCCGGGGCGATTCGCGGTTCTCCGTCAGCACGCCGATCATCGTGACGACGTCCGGCCCCGCTGCGCGCGCCGAGCGCCTGGAAGCCTACCGTGCCGGCGCTTGGGAGTACTGTACCGACCCGATCGACGCGGACCAGCTGCTGCTCAAGCTCGAGACGTTCATCGCGTCGAAGCGGGAGCTGGATCAGTGTCACGACGACAGCCTGCTGGATCGTGACACGGGGCTCTACAACGTCAGGGGTCTGACGCGGCGCGCTCAGGAGCTCGGCGCGGACGCCTCGCGGCGGAGCGCGCCCCTCGCGTGTGTCGCCGTCTCGGCCACGCCTAACGGGACGGTCGACGAAGGCAACGCGAACGAAGTCGCGCAGCGCATTGCCGAGCATCTCGGCGACATTTTCCGCCGTACCGCGCGCGTGTCCGATGTCATCGGACATCTCGGACGCTCCGAGTTCGGCATCATTGCGCCGTCGACGGCCGCGCCCGGTGCCGTACGTCTCGTGGAGCGGATTCAGGAGATGGTCCAATCTGCCCCGTTCGACGGCGGGCACCACGTCCAGCTGCGGGCGGGCTACTGTGCGGTTCCGAACTTCGCCGAGTCGTCCGTGGACGCCGTGGAGCTTCTTCTTCGGGCAGCCACCGCGCTCCGGCACGTGAAGGGCAGCGAGAGCGCGCAGATTACGGCATTCGAGGACGTGCCGCTCCGCTTCGTACACTGAGTGCCGGGCGAGTCACAGCGCGCCAGCCGCATAAGGGCCCACCTGACGCGAGCAGGGCCGACCGACTCCCGAGTCGATCGGCCCTGCTCGCATCCTGCACTGTACTCGGCCTAACGCCGGCGCAAGCCGCTAGTCGGTCCGCGACGGCAAAGACGCCCCACCTGCCCGCGCGAGCCGGGGGTCGTCGTCCTCGTCGAGCGTGCCATAGCCATCGAGATACGCGTAGTACTTGTACATCCCCTCGGCCTGAATGTCGTTGAGGACGGCGCCGATCAGCCGGACGGGGAGGCGGTCGAGCGTCGTCAGCTTGGCCTGGGCAAGCTTCCGGTCGGTCTGGCCGGTGCGAAGCACCAGCATCATGGTGCCGGCGGCGGCGCCTAACGCATACGGATCGATCCCGGCGCCGAGCGGCGCGGTGTCCACGATGATGGCGTCGAACCGCGACCGCAGCGCACGGATCATCTTCACCGTCGTGTCGGCGGCGAGCAGCTCCGGCCCGCGGTGCCGCCGCGTTCCACAGGGAATGAGGAACAGGTTGCCGTGCGAGGTCTCGCGAATGACGTCCTCGACGACAATGTCGCCCGTGAGGTGGTCGACGAGGCCGGGTCGCTGTGGCACACCGAACGTCGAGTGGAGCTGCCCACGTCGAATGTCGCCATCGATGAGGAGCGTTCGATATCCGGCTTCGGCGAACGCGAGCGCGAGGTTCGACGAGATGAGCGACTTGCCATCGCCCGGTCCCGGGCTGGATATGGCGACGGTAACGGGCCCGCTGCCGTTCGCGGCGTTGCGCACGTTGAGTCGCAACCCGCGGAACGCCTCGACGAGCTGTGCTTCGTCTTCCATTCGCGTCGCGCCGTTCTTCCCGCGGCGGATCGTGGGGATGGTCCCGAGGATGTCGAGTCCGAGCTCGTGGGTCGCCTGCTCCGGATATCGGAAGCGCTTGTCGAACAGGTCGAGCAGAATGGCCAGCAAGATCCCGAGCGCAAGGCAGCCACCGATGACCGCGAGGAGAACCATTGGAGCGGTGTTGCTCGTCGGTTTGAGCGGAGCAACCGCGGAATCGAGCACGCTCACGTCCGGAATGGCGCTGGCCTCCGCCAGCTGCGCGAGCTGGTACCGCCCTTTGATGTCGGCGTAAAGCGTTGCTGCGAGGTCGCGTTCGCGAGTCAGCCGGGACTCTTCGATCGCTGTTGCGGGGATGCGTCGCATGTCGGAAGACGCCGCGGCGATGCGTCGATCGAGCTCGCCTTCCTGCCGACCGAGCTGCTCGAGCACCTGGCGCGTGATGGACGGAAGCGTCTGAGTCTTCATGCGCTCCACTTCCTGCGCCTTGGCGATCACGAGCGGCATCGCCTCGGTGTAGCGGGAGCGGAGCGTGCGAAGGTCGGCCTCCGCCTTCGTGAGCTCGTCCACCGCCAGCTTCAGGTCCGGCGAGGCGGTGAGCAGACTCGGGACGCTCAGGAGCTGCTCCGGCGTTATTCGCGCGTTCTGGCCAGACCCGAGCAGCGCCTGGACCGCTTCGCGGTCACGTCGCGCCGTCTCGCTCTGGACTTTCAGCGTGAAGAAGCTGGTGGACGCCGGATCCTGAACGACAAGCCCGTTGGGAAGCATCGGCAGGCCCTTCGGGCGGTCGAGCGCGCCGGCCACCTGGAACTCCTTCAACTGGCGCTCCAGGCTCTGGAGGTTGCCGCTCGACTGCTCGAGCTGTTCCTCGAGGGCGACCCGTTGATCGGTGAGGTTCTTCTTCTTCAGCGCCGCGGCCTCCGAGATGAACTCACGCAGGATCGAGTTCATTTCGGTCGCCAGCGGCTGCGACCGTTTGCCGCGCAGGGAGACCTTGATGAAACGGCTCTCCGGCGGCAGGTAGACGCTCAGGCGAGTGCGCAGATCGGCGGCCGCCTCACGCGGGGTCTTGACCTCGAATTTCACCTGGCCGCGGCTGGCCACGAGGTCGGCGTTAGGCACCCAGGCGAAGCCGACGGTGCGTCCGACGGAGTCACCGAGCGTGCCGCTCTCGACGACCGCCGTGGAGCGTGCCCGCTTCACCGCCAGATCGTACTTCCTGGTTTGCTTGTTGGAGGTCAGAGCGTAGTCGCCGGCCCGGAGGTCTGAGGTCGGCTGAAAGTCACGGAAGATCGCTGAATCGGCCTCGGATTTCGGAGTGAGGTAGGATCCGGACTGACGTGCTACCGGGTCCAGGATGGCGAAGCTGAGCAGCAGCTCGCGCCACGCCTCTTCTCGCAACGTCACCTGCGGGCGGACAGGGCCTTTCGGATCGGGTGACTCGCCGATGACGATGGTGGTGTCGACCTGATACGTCGGCTTGATGAACTGTGTGGCGACCACACCGCCGATGACGCCCACCAGCGTCATGATGGTGATCAGCCACTTATACCGCCGCAGCGCCGAGAAATAGCGTCCGAGGTTCATGGCGCCCGACGCTGCCGGAGCTGGTGGCGCTGGCGGCCCCCAACTCTGCATCGCGCCATGGCCCACGTCAGGGGCCGGCTCCATGGACTGGGACGTCGATGGGACGAGAGATCCGGACATTCGAGACGGTGAGAACGTGAGGGACAGCCTACCCAAGTCTATCAGAAACTAACAATGCGCCGTGTGACCCATGTCGCACGCGCCTGGTTCGAGGACTGAACGCAGCCACCTTCCGCAAAATCAGGCCCACGGTCGAGGGTGCTGGGCAGAGCGCCCGGGCCTCTCTGGCCCCGCCCGCGGCAGCATCAAGTGGACTATGTGGGTTCGCATGTCGATGTGATGCACCACACGGTGTGGAATGTGATACACAACCAGTGTTGCCCGCCCGCTATGCTGTAGCTTGTTGGCAGCATTTTTTCGTTGTGTCGACACACAGTCGGTCGTCATACGGATGAGTCAGCACCGCAGGTCTCGCAATAGCGATAGTCCGGCAAGTTGGTTACGGTGATCGAATCCTGACGAATTCGGCGCGCCGCGGAGACGGACGCGATCGCGCCTCTGCTCAAGGAGTTGTGGATGTCGACTTCGGCTGCGGTTCTTGGCGATTCGGGGCGCTCGCTCGCCGCGGGAGATAGCGAGAGCGCTCGGGATCCGTTGTCCATCTCGGCGGAGGTCAAGTCGAGTCTCAGTCTTTTGATCGTGGACGACGACCGCACGCTCCGCGAAGGGTGCGCCAGCGTCCTGCAAATGGACGGATTCAACGTGACTACGCTCGGTCGCGGAGACGAGGCGCTCGAGCTCGTGCGTCGCCGCAAGTTCGACATCGTGCTCGTCGATCTCTACATGACGCCCGTGTCGGGAATGGAGATCCTCCGCGCCACACTCTCCGCTCACAAGGAGACGATCGTGGTGGTCATGACCGGTAACCCGAGCGTGACGACAAGCATCGAGGCCCTTCGTGCCGGTGCGTGGGACTATCTGCCGAAGCCGTTCTCGGCAACGCATCTGCAGGTATTGATCGGTCGCGCGTCACACGCCGTGATGGTCGCCCGCGAGACCCGCGACCTTCGCATCCAGCTGCTCAAGCAGAACGGCAACAGCGACAAGCTCACGCTGCTCGGGGTCTCGCCCGCGTTCCGCAAGGCCGTCGACCTGGCGCGCCGCGTTGCCAGCACGGACGCCTCGGTCATGATCATGGGCGAGAGCGGTACCGGCAAGGAGCTGATCGCACAGTTCATCCATCAGCACAGTCGCCGCGCGAGCCGCCAGCTCGTGCCGATCAACTGTGCGGCGCTTCCTGAAGGCCTTCTGGAGAGCGAGCTGTTCGGCCATCGGAAGGGCGCGTTCACTGGTGCGGACCGCGACAAGCCGGGCCTGCTCGAAATCGCGAATGGCGGGACGCTGTTCCTCGACGAGCTCACCGAGATGTCGCTGCCTCTGCAGGCGAAGCTCCTGCGCGTGCTGCAGGATGGGGTCGTCCGCCGTGTCGGAAGCGAGCAACAGGACGCCGTCGTGGACGTGCGGTTCATATCAGCGACCAATCGTGACCCGGCGGAGTGCGTGGCGAAGGGGACGCTCCGCGAGGACCTGTTGTACCGGCTCCGCGTCGTGCCCATCAAGCTGCCGCCGCTCCGAAAGCGTCTCGAGGACATCCCGCTGCTCGCGAACCACTTCCTGACGCACTTCTGGGAGCGCCATCGCCAGCCCGGCGAGCCTGCGCCGCGCCTAACGGAGGCGTCGATCGACTTCCTGCGGTCGCGGCCGTGGCGCGGTAACGTCCGCGAGCTGCAGAACGTCGTCGAGCAGCTCGCCGTTCTGGCCGAGCCCGGGCAGGGTGTGCAGCCTGACGATGTGCCGCTGTACGACGATGCGACGGCGGCTCCGGCGACGGCGACCGGACTCCCCGCGAGCATCATGAGCGAGAGCTTCCACCTGGCGAAGGAGAAGCTGGTCGCGCATTTCGAGAAGGAGTACCTGACGCAGCTGATCGCGCGGGCCGGTTCGAACATGTCGAAGGCAGCCCGGCTCGCGAGCATCGACCGGACGACGCTCTACCGACTCATGGAAAAACACGGCTTCCGTCGTGATGAGTTCGGTGGCGGCGTCGACGAGTGAGCTCACGCCTCGAACCAGGTCGCGTGTCGCGGTCGAAAGCACAGAAGCCAACGTCACGTACCACAGCGGTGATCGACCAGGAGGCGCGAGCCTCCGAGCCGGTCGCGTCGAGCGCCGTGTGGCGTGCCCTCACGGCGGCGATCTCCGACGTGTGCGCCGAGTGGCCTCACACTGAACATGGCGCCACGTCGGCCGCCGACGTGCGCACGACCGTCACCGCGCTGGCTGAAAACGTTAGGCAGGCGCTGAGCGGCGATCCGGTCACGCCAGGGACGTTCCCGCCGTTCATCCCGGTTCGCCGTGCGCTCGAGCTCGTGCGTCGAGCGTTCCTGGAACGAGCCGAATCTCCCGAGGTGACGTCGGCGGGCGAGGTGAGCGTTCTGGAAGTGATCAAGGCGATGGAGCGAGTGCAGCAGTCGATCGACGAGGATGCCGCGCACCGGTTCGCCGCGAGGCTGTCGGGCCAGGACGCTCAGCAGCTCGTCGTCGAAATGGCGCACGACATGCGCTCTCCGCTTGGGTCGATTCTCATTCTGGCGGAGCGCCTCCGGTACGGGTCGGGCGGCACGCTGACACCGATCCAGGAGCGACAGCTCGGGCTCGTGTACTCGGCGGCGTTCGGGTTGAGTGCCCTCGCCGGCGACGTGATCGAGCTCGCGCGGGGCGGCACGACGCTGATGGACCAGCCCGCGATGCCGTTTCTCGTCTCGGATGTTCTTCAGTCGATCATGGACATCCTGCGGCCGATGGCCGAGGAGAAACGGCTCATCGTGCGCTGCGTTGGCCCCGAGGCGGATCTGCGAGTCGGCTACCAGGCTGCGCTCAACCGCGTGCTCCTCAACCTCGCGACGAACGCCATCAAGTTCACGAATGCAGGGTCGGTCGATGTGACCTGCAAGCAGCTCGACCGGAGCCGCATCGAGTTTTCGGTGAAGGACACCGGGCGTGGCATTCCGCCGCACGTGATCTCGAACCTGTTCGAGGCGTTCCGGCAGCGTCAGATCACGGGCGACTATGCGTTCTCCAGCGCAGGGCTTGGCCTATCGATCTGCAAGAAGTTGATCGCGGCGATGGGCGGCGAGCTGGGGGTCGAGACGGAGCTCGAGAAGGGCACGCGATTCCATTTCGTTCTCGATTTGCCTCAGGGATCTAGGCTGTAAGGAATCGGAGTCGGCGGCGCGCCGAGGCGCGCGCCCGGGAACCGGGAACCGGGAACAGGGAACTGAGAGCTGAGACTGGACGACGCCTAACTCGTCCCTCAGGTTAGACGCAGCGCCGAAGTTTCATCGGTTCCCGGTTCCCGGTTCCCCCCTCCGCGGTTCCCCGTTTCCCGGTTCCCGTTATGTCCGATCGACGCGCTTTCCTCGCGACACTCACTCGTGCAGGGCTCGCCGTGCCTGTCTTTCGCTCCAACGCGCTCTCGTCGGTCCTGCGTGCGGAGCACATGGCGGCGGGGCGCCCCGCGGTTCCGCTCGCGGAGGATGAGGCCTACTGGGGAGAGATCCAGCGCGCGTTCGACGCGGATCGCACCCTCATCAACCTGAATAACGGCGGCGTGAGTCCCACGCCGACCCATGTGCTGGAAGCGATGATCCGGGACCTGCGGTTCTCGAACGAAGCACCGGTGGAGCACATGTGGAGCGTGCTGGAGCCGCGTATCGAGAGCGTGCGCCGCGAGCTCGCCAAGGAGTTCGGCTGCGATCTCGAGGAGATGGCGATCACTCGCAACGCCTCGGAGTCGAACGAGACGATGATCTTCGGGCTCGACCTCAAGCGAGGTGACGAGGTCATCGTCACGACGCAGAACTACCCGCGCATGCTGACATCGTGGGACCAGCGCGCGCGCCGCGAAGGGATCGTCGTGAAGCAGATCAAGTTCACGGTGCCACCACCATCGGACGACTACATCGTCAACCAGTTCCGTGAGGCGATCACGCCGCGCACGCGGGTCATCGAGATCACGCACATCACGAACCTAACGGGGCAGATCCTCCCTGTCGCGAAGGTCGTGGCGATGGCGCGGGAGAAGGGAATCGAAGTCTTCGTCGACGGTGCGCACGCGTTCGCGCATTTCCCCTTCACGCGGGATGAGCTGGGCTGCGATTACTACGGGACCAGCCTTCACAAGTGGCTGCTGGCGCCGATCGGGACAGGCTTCCTGTACGTTCGCCGGTCGAAGCAGAAGTCGCTGTGGCCTCTCATGGCCGCGCCGGCGAGCATGGACGAAAACGTCCGGAAGTACGAGGAGATCGGGACCCATCCGGCGGCGAATCACAATGCCATCTCGGCGGCTCTCACGTTCCATCGCGCGATCGGAGGCGAGCGGAAGGTCGCGAGACTCCGCTATCTCCGCGACCGATGGGCGAAGCGCCTCCTGGCAGAGAGCTCTCGGGTCCGCGTGCTCACCCCGCTCGACGGCAAGCAGGCCGGCGGTATTGCGCTCTTCAACGTGCATGGCATCGACAGCGCGAAGCTCCAGGGATGGCTGTGGGCAAAGCATCGGATCATCACGACACCGATCATCCACGCGGAGTTCAGCGGGATTCGCATCACGCCTAACGTGTATACGACGCTCGACGAGGTCGACCGGTTTGGCGACACGGTTCTCGAGGCGATCGCGCGCGGCGTGAACGTGTAACCAGGCCGATGGCGATCGGTGGGTTGGTGCCGCACCTGAGCTTCCGTATCAGCGCTCAGATGCGAGTCACCAGCCACAACGAGCTCGCAAGGCCAATCGCGATGATCGCCTGACGGACGCGCGCTTGCGGTACGCGCTGCGCGAGTCGCGACCCGCCATAACCGCCAAGCGTTGCTCCCACGGCCATCGTGCCGGCCACCGGCCAGCTCACAAGGCCGCTGAACGCGAACGTCGCCGCGGCGGCGGCGTTCGCGCACAGGCCGCCCCAGTTCTTGAGACCGTTCATGCGGTGAATGTTGCGACACCCCATGAACCCGAGCGCCGCGAGCGTGAGGATGCCGATTCCTGCGCCGAAGTAGCCGCCGTAAACGGCGACCAGGAACTGATACGCGAGCAACTTAGTTGGCTGGCTCGATCGCGCGATCGGCGGCGTGATCGTCCAGCGGTTCGGTCGTGCCGATGGATTCGACGCGTCGCGGCAATCGTTCGGTGAGCGGCTGTTGCACGATGAATAGCAGGGTCGCGCCGAGCACCAGCCAGGGGACAATCACATCGAACCGCGATGGCGGCGTCTCCAGCAGCAACAGCGCGCCGACGAGTCCGCCGACGAGGCTCGGAATCGCGAAGCGTGCTACCCACGACCGCAACCCGACAAGCAAGTCGCTATAGCCCCACATGCTGGCGACTGCCCCGGGCCATAACGCGACGGTGCTCGTCGCGTTCGCCACCATCGCAGGGATGCCGAGGCCCACGAGCGTGGGAAACGTGAGCAACGTTCCACCGCCCGCGATCGAGTTGACCGCACCCCCAATGACCGCGGCGACGAGGACGAAAGCGAGCCGGATCGAGCCAGAGGGAGCGAGCGGCGGCGTCATGGGGCGGAGAAGAAAGCACTCCGCCCCGAGTGCGGCAATGCCGCTCGCCGCCGCGGTTCGCTACTTTTCACCGCACATTATCAAAAAGACCCGAGATCGCTTGACGGAGAACGCGGCATGACGAAGACGGAAGCAGTTGGCGCGCCGGCGGCAACTGATGCGCTGGAGATTCGCGACACGCGAACCGGGAAGAGCTACACGGCCCCGATCGCCGACGGCGTGATTCGCGCCAACGACCTGCGACAGATCAAGACCGACAGCGAAGACTTCGGTCTCATGAGCTACGATCCGGCGTTCATGAACACGGCGTCGTGTCGAAGCGCGATCACCTTCATCGACGGCGACAAGGGAATTCTGCGCTATCGCGGCTATCCGATCGAGCAGCTCGCCGAGCACGCGAGCTTCCTCGAGGTCGCGTGGCTGCTTCGCAACGGCGAGCTGCCTAACCAGGATCAGTACGACCGCTGGGTGCACGACATCACGTTCCACACGTACGTGCACGAGAACATCAAGCGGTTCCTCGAAGGCTTCCGGTACGACGCGCATCCGATGTCGATGTTGTGCAGCAGCATCGCCGCGCTGTCCTCGTTCTATCCGGAGGCGAAAAACATCTTCGATCCGGACCAGCGATACATCTCGATCATCCGGCTGCTCGCGAAGGTCCCGACGTTGGCGGCGTTCATCTACCGTCACAACAAGGGGCTCCCGTTCATCTATCCGGACAACGACCTCTCGTACTCGGAGAATTTCCTGTCGATGATCGCTCGCATGAGCGAACCGAAGTACGAG
>Ga0075421_100010150_pt1 | contig 11626 bp, 10 predicted proteins | sample SoiMetdeltSBSDD5_FD_75292 | JGI IMG/M metagenome (GOLD analysis project Ga0075421, IMG submission 75292) | Bulk soil microbial communities from a Populus tree surrounding site in Tennessee, USA - Soil MetaG P. deltoides SBSDD5 | ecosystem: Environmental > Terrestrial > Soil > Tree plantation...
GAGAATGGGATGGGGCGAGTGTACAAGTGGCGGGGCGTTAGCGTCAAGCAGATTATCAGAGATTTCTAATGAATTTCTAATATTTAAGTTGTGTACCTGAGTTCTATAATCTGGCAGCTACAGCCATGCTCAACCATACTTTTTTCCTACCTCGCTCTTGCCCGCCTACGACCTCAGTACTGTTGAAGGGACCTATTGAAACGCGATACGTTCAACGTAACTGGTACAACAATTAGACCAGTTCATCGTGTCGCTCTATGAGGTCAATCTTGTTGTGAACCTGACGCCCATCGAACGGAATACACTGGCCCGCGAAGTGGCAGCCCGACTGATCGGGCTGATCGTTAGCGGTATGTGGAAGCCGGGAGATCGGATTCCGTCTGAGCGGGCAATGGCAGAAGTCCTCAACGTGAGCCGCACAACGGTACGTGAAGCGTTGGGACTTATGGCAGGAATGGAACTGGTCGAGACGCAAGCTGCACGCGGCACATTCGTCAAAGAGCCGGGGATCGATCCGGTAGGGTATGACGCGGGATTGCGCGATCTGCTCGAAAAGGAAGGGTTCGATATGCCATCGATACGCCTCGTCGGGGGCAAGCCGCGCTCTGAAGGTCGGGGCAACGGGAAGAAAGACAAGCCGCCGATCCGCCTGCCGAACTTAAAAAAGGATCGCCTCGGAACGTTCGAGTTCATCTCATGGTGGGAACGCGAAACCGTACAGAAGGCCCGCGTCATGGTAGTCGGCGCAGGGGCACTCGGCAACGAGGTCTTGAAGAACCTCGCGCTGATGGGCGTCGGGGCGCTGTACATCGTGGACTTTGATGAAATCGAAGCGGCGAACCTGAGCAGATCGGTGCTGTTTCGCGAATCGGATAACGGCAAGCCCAAATCGATGGTGGCGGCGAAGCGGATCAAGGAACTCAACCCCGATGTGCAGGTGCAGTATTTTCAGGGCGATATTACGACCGAACTCGGCCTCGGCGTGTTCCGGCGAATGGATGGAATCGTCGGGTGTCTGGATAACCGCGAGGCGCGGCTGGCAGTCAACCGATTTGCCCAATGGCTGAACAAGCCCTGGGTCGATGGGGCGATTCAGGAATTGCTTGGATTAGTGCGGGTCTTTGGCCCGGAGGGCGGAGCGTGCTACGAGTGCACGCTCACAGAGCAGGCGCGGCGGGAAATGTCGCTGCGATATTCGTGCCCATTACTCGCGCGGCACAACATTCTGCTTGGCAAAGTGCCGACTACCCCGACGATCTCATCGATTATTGGGGCAATGCAGGCGCAGGAAGTGCTCAAACTGCTGCACAATATGCCCGTCGAGTTTGGCTCGGTGACTCACTACAACGGGCTGAACAATGAAATGCACACCACCGCTTATGGTGTCGATGAGGACTGCGAATCGCATTGGCACTACGGGCAAATCACCGAGCTGCCGCAGGCAACATCAGAGGGTACAACCGTGCAAGAGATGCTCGATATTGCACGGCGCGATCTGGGGAACGATGCAGTGCTAGAACTGAACAACGAAATTGTCCTCTCGCTGTACTGCCCGGTCGATGACATGACAACGGAAGTGTTCCGACCGCTCACCCGCGTTAGCTTCGAAGAGGGATTATGCCCGATCTGCGGGAATCTGCGGCAGGTGAATATGACACACATCATCACAGGCGAAGAACCGTTCGTGGATCGGAGCCTGAGTGAGATCGGCGTGCCGCCGCTCCATATTCTGCGGGCACGCAACACGATGGAATATCGCTTTTACGAACTCACAGGTGATCTACGCAGCGCCTTGAGGTTCGACGATTTTGCTGTCCCCGGTCGGGGAGAGCGGATCAGCGACGCAGTTCCTAAATCGGTGAGAGGCAGCACGAAGCCCCGGATCAAACTCGGCAGCAAGAGCGAACAAACAACCGAGACGCAGCGCCCGCAGATCCGCCTGCGTGACTCAGGTGGATAGGTGGAACTAGATCAAGGATGAGCAGCGCTGCTGTGACAAACTCACCTAATGTAGAACCCGTCAGCCCTGGAAGGAACTTCTGGGTGCGCGCGCGGCGGGGATTAATAATGGCTAGCTGGCTGGCAATGCTGCTGGGGGCGATGGTTGGATTTCTAGCGGTATGGCCGGATGTGCTCAGCAGCAAGCTACCAGAAGGGATGATGACCTCAACAAGGAACTTTGTGCTGATGGTTCAAGTGGGCGGCTTTCTGCTCATCGGCATCTTTGTTGCCGCGTTCGCAGGGCTGTGGCTTCGCGGGATGAGCGCCCTGCTCCGGTTCCTAACAGCACTGATCGCGCTCATTGTAGGGCTGCTGGCTTCGGAGCTTGTCATCGTGTTTGAGCATGTTGTCGCACCGCCAACCATGACGTTGAGTCATGCCGTGACACTAGCGCGGCAACCTGGACTCGAAATGGCACAGTTGCTTATGGGTATGCTCGGAGCATTCGGTGGGGTGCGGCTGACAAGCTGGGGGCGGGCGAGGCCGTCCAGTTCTACAAGCGCGGTCGAAGCCGTGCCGCGCAACGCGCAGGCTACATCTTCACCAGCACCAAGCCGTAGCCGACGGGCACGTCAATCGACTAGCCCTCCGCCCGCCCGGCAGGCGCAGCGAAATGCACGGCGAGCCGCGCCAGTGGTAAATCGGATCGAAGTGCAGCCGCGTGCGGAAACTCCCGTCCGGCCCAAGCCAACCCGCGCCAGACGATTCTCGCGCGTCAAGGTGAGGTTGGGACGAACTGAAACCAGTGTATGCCCGTACTGTCTGGAAGAAGTGTTGCGTAACGATCCACGCGGGCGGCGGGTGTGCCCGATCTGTGGCGCGCCACATCACGGCGACTGCTGGGCGATTACCGGAAGATGCGCGGTTCCGCATGGATAGTCATAAGGTTTAAGTTGTGAGTGTTAAGTGGTTGGTTGTAGGAAACTACACCGGGGTAAAGAGAGGATTAATGCCATGCCTGATGTTCCTGTCACGTTGATTTTGCCCTCTGGCGGCACTCAAACCGCCGAGGTTCCGAACAATGTGCCCGTCAAGGACTTGCTGCCGGAGCTGGTGTCATCGCTGGAACTTCCCACGACCGGGCCAGATGGCCGCGCGATGGGATACCGAATCGACAGTAAGGCGCTGGGACGAGAACTCAAGGAAGATGAGACGTTGGAAGCAGCAGGCGTGCCAGAGAGCGACCGATTGATGCTCACCGCAGATATTACCGCCGGGGCATCATCGGTTTCGGATAGTCCCCGGATGCGCCGATTGCGCTCGGATCACCAGCGCATGATGGAGCTAGACGCACGCAGCGACAAAATCGATGTGCAGTCTTTCTCCACTACAAAGGGGATGCCTCCAGAGCGCTACATTGTGACCTATCACGTGCCGAGCATCGTCGGGATAGACAAGAAGGGGAATCCGAAGATTGCGAATGAGCACAAGGTAGAAATCTATCTGCACAGTGATTATCCGCATCGCTGGCCGGGGTTAAAGTGGCTTACCCCGATCTGGCATCCCAATATCAATCACACGAACGGAAGTGTGTGTATCGATGCGGCGTGGTGGGGTGCGGCGCGGGCGCTGGATCGATTAGTCATTATGATGGGTGAGATGCTCCAGTATAAGAACTTCCACGACGATCCGAAGAAGCCACCTTTTCCCTGGGATCAGGAGGCGGCGGCTTGGTGTCGAAGCTACCGGGCGAAGAATCCGAAGGCGTTCCCACTCGACAACAACGAACTCCTGCGCCCAGAGCGGGTGAAGCTGGGCGGAGGATCGGCGGGAACTGCGGCTAAAGCGGCTCCGGCAGCGAAGCCGAAGATTAGGTTGTTCGGCGGCGGTAAGGATAAAGACGACAAGGACAAGCCACAGGTGAAGTTGAAGAAATAGCAGTTAGCTAAAGGCAACGGCGAAGGGTGGCTGGCATCTGGCTTAACGACACGGTAAAGGCAGAAAAGCAGAACAGTAAACTGCAACGACAAAAGCTAATACCTGCCCTGTAAAAAGGGTGTTGAGTTGTAATTTCGAATCACTTTACGTTCAAGGAGAAACAAGAAATGACTGATAAACCCGTAACTCTCATTCTCCCCTCCGGGGGCACACAGACCGCCGAAGTGCCAGATGATGTGCCTGTGAAGGACCTGCTACCGGAACTTGTTTCGGCGCTGGAACTTCCCACGACCGGGCCAGATGGCCGCGCGATGGGGTATCGCGTGGACAGCAAGGCATTGGGGCGCGAGTTGAAGGATACCGAGACGCTCACTGATGCGGGCGTTCCGGAGAATGATCGGCTGATGCTGACCGCCGACATCACGGCGGGGTGAATTCAATATTTCGTAGGGGCGAGAGGCTTCTCGCCCCTACGAACAACGTTTCTGACATGGTAGCGCGTTTATGACCAGTTCAAAGACGACACAAGATTTCGCTCTTGCCATCCGCCCGATAGAACCGGGTGCGGCGGCTCCTGTGGTATATGACCTCAACGGGACTGCCACGAATATCGGTTCCGCCGAGGATAATCATATCGTGCTGCGCGGGCCCGGTGTCGAGCCATATCATGTTGCGCTACGGAGAGAAGATAAGGACCTGGTGCTGGTCGTGGATTGGGCGCTAGCCCGCCGTGAAGGAATACCATTTAAGGCATTCCGCGCAGGGGATCGTCTTTATTGTCAGCGACACGGCAAGATACCCGGCAAGCAGGGGCGCTGCCCGAAGTGTATCAAGGGTGAAAGAGCGCCGGTCTGGCTGTTTCGCCCGGTTCAGGCAGGTGACGTATTTCCCATCGGGCAGGAATTTGAGGCGTCTGTGCTCAGTCAGGCCCGCCCCAAAAAGGTCAAAGAAGAAGCTCCAGAAAATGCATATATTTCGCCCTGGCCCGATTTAGCCTACCTGGAATCCCTGGGCCGTCCGGCGGTGCAGATCGGCAAAGCGCCCGCAGCAATTGAGGATCAATCTTACCCGCTAGACGATTCGAATTACTGGGTGTGGAGTCCGCCCGAATCGCCGCTACCTGTTTTTCTGCACCAGCGTGCCAATCATGCGATGACACGCCACGCCTACCGCAACGCGGATCGCGAAGTAGGTGGGCTGATGCTCGGCAGGGTGTACCACGATCCGAAAGACGAAATCTTCTACCCGGTAGTGACGCAAACTCTTCCGGCGAAGTTTGCTACCGAGGCGCGCGGTCATCTGACGTTTACTCATGATACGTGGCGCGAACTGAACCGCCAGCGTGATGACCTGTATCCGGGTTTACAGGTTGTGGGATGGTATCACACGCATCCTGGCCTCGATATTTTCCTCTCGCAGATGGACTTATTTATTCATCGCAATTTTTTTCGCCAGCCCTGGCAGGTAGCGCTGGTGATCGATCCGAAACAAGACCTGGCAGGGATATTTGTTTGGTCGGGCAAAGACCTGCTCGATCCACAAAAGCCGCACCAATTATTCCGCGTGGCCGATCTAGCGGATGATGTGCTCGAAATTCCGCGCTCCCGAATCCGCATCAAGTTGGGGGAACGAGTGAAATGAGTCCGATTAAACTTACCTCAGGGCCGGGCCAGCCCGAAATGGAAGTGCAGCCCGCGCCGTTTGATTCGGCGCTGTACTGGCGTTCCGAATACGAGGATATGCCTGATGATACTTGGCCGTTTATTTTTTTGACTGAGGAAGCCTATTACGAAGCGAACGATCACGCCGACAGTGATATTACACATGAGGTTGGCGGAATCCTGATCGGGCAGGTGCGGCAAACTCTAGCCGGGACGCGCTACGTGGTGATCGAAGTTGCGATGGCAGCCGAGCATGTGAATCACAGTGCGGTGCATCTGACGTTTACTTCGGACACCATTGTCGATCTGCACAATCGGAAAGACGATTTATATCCGGATAAGCAGATTGTGGGATGGTTCCATACCCATCCGGGACTGTCGGTATTTTTATCTTCATACGACGTATTTCTGTATACCAACTTCTTCCCGCAGCCCTGGCAGGTAGCACTGGTGATCGATCCGAGAGCAGAGCGGGCGGGCTTCTTCCGCTATCCGAACGGCAATAAGTCAGAACTTGATCCGCAGCGTTATGTTGGATTTTATGAATTGGCTCCAAGCGGGCAGAGTGTGATCGCGTGGCGGAATTTCGAGCGCGTGGGCGCTGCTCCGGGGAGACGGTAGCCTGAGCAAGAGGTTGGGAAATCAGTAAAGGATGTGGGTTATGAGTCGAAATATGCGTTTGTATTATTACGGCATTCTTGGCGCGATGGGCGGATTGGTCGGCGGGAGGATTTTTGACGCCATCGGCTTTGGCCGCCGCGCAGTGTATCTAAGCGATGCTTTGCTCGGCGCGGCGCTGGGGCTGGCTATGGGGTTGTTCATCGGGTTGGCAGAGATGATCCTTTCGCGGTCGGTGGTGCGCGGCTTGCGCGCCGGGTTGATCGGCGGGGTTATCGGCCTGATTGTTGGGGCGATTACGCTGCCTCTCGCCGAATTCATTTTTCAGGCGGTCGGCGCAGGAATCCCCGGACGCGCGCTTGGCTGGGGAATCTTTGGGGGACTGCTGGGGATTGCCAACAGCATCGGCGTTCGCACGCAGATGTGGAAGGGCATCGTTGGCGGTTTCATAGGCGGATTAATCGGAGGAGCGCTGCTGGAGTTCGTATTTGGACAGTTCGATAATCCCCTGCTCGGCAAGTTCGTCGGGTTGATGATGCTCGGCGCAGCGATTGGCCTATTTACGGCGTTGATCGTCGCTACCCTCTCCCGCGCGTGGATTGAAGTCAAGACGGGCAAGCTCAAGGGCACAGAATTTATCCTCGACAAGTTTGTCGGAGACGGCGCGCCCGCTGCCATCATTGGGAGCAATGTACTCAAGAGCGACATTGCGCTGCCCGATCCTCTCATTTCACCACAACATGCTCGGCTCAAGGGGGGCGGAGCAGCAATGACGCTCACTGACATGAGCATGGACGGTACATACGTCAACGGGCGTAAGGTGGAAACAGTGAATCTGGCCGATAACGCATTGATCCGCCTCGGCAAGACTGAACTGGTCTACCACGAAAAGAGAGTGTGATATGAATCGCAAACACCAATTAAGCGTTTTATTAATCTTCTGTTTGACCCTACTATTAGTCGCTGTGCCTGCCTTCGCACAAGATTCGCAGGGGAGTGGGTATACCCCAAAGGTAGTTCAGGTGGATACCTCGAACTACCCGGAAGTCACGGTCTACGTTTCGGTAGTCGATGCGAACGGCAATCCGGTGCGGAATCTCAAGCCGGAAGAGTTCCGGCTACTGGAAAATGGGCAGCCTGTCAACGCCACCGGGGTGACACAAGCAGGCGAGCAAGGCCCGGTGACGACCATCCTGACTATCGACAAAAGCGGCAGCATGCTCAAGCTGGGCAAGCTGGATGCAGCAAAGGCGGCTGCACTCGCCTACGTCGATTTGATGCGCCCTGAAGACAAAACCGGCGTGGTGGCGTTCAATACGCAGGTCGAAGTCGTGCAGCCCATCACCAGCGATAAGAACGCTCTGAAGCAGGCGATCAACAGTATTGTGGCGGTCAACGACACGGCACTGTATGACGCACTGATGGAGTCGATCAACCAGTTGAGCGGTGTTCAGGGCCGCAAGGTGATCATTCTGCTGAGTGACGGCCTCGATAACAAGAGCCGACAGACTCTCAACCAGATCATGCAGACGGTGAACCAGTCAGAGATCAGTATCTACACGATTGGGTTAGGCGATCCGTCGGCGGGGCTGACTTCACTGAACGCAGTTAACGAGGCGGCGCTGCGGCAAATCGCAGATCAGTCACACGGAACGTACACCTTCGCGCCCAGCCCTGATGCGCTGAAATCGATGTACGAGCAGCTTTCGACGCAGCTACAAAACGAATACAAGATCACCTATACCAGTCCCAACCCGCTACGCAATGGGCTGGTGCGGAATTTGCAGGTCGAAATCGTGCCGGGCGGGGCAGGGGTAGTGGAAGGGACGACCTCGACAGAAGGAACAGAATTTGGATACAACCCCGGCGGGCTGATCCCTGAAACATCAGGCACTATTGGCTGGATGTTGTTTGGTGGGTTGTTTGTCGTGCTGCTGGCGCTGCTATTCGTCCCGGATGTTATCAAGCGGGTCAGCGAAGGGCGGGAAGCGGCTCCCAAACCGAGCCGCGTCAAACTGAGCAAATCCGTCCCACCGACAGGTAAGACTGTAACACCGGATATGGAACCTACGCCGGAAAACAAGCGGCCCGCGACGGCTAATCGGGTGAAGCTGCGGGATAAGAAATCCTCATAACAGTCACGTCTGACCCCCTCCCGATTCAGGGAGGGGGTTTTGCATCGGACAGTATTACGCTTTAACTCCAACAATCTCTGCAAACTGGCGAAGGGTATCAAGGTGCTGCTGCACGGAGGTGTAGCCTGCGCCCATCGTGTTGAAGCTCAAGTAGGTAGCATTTAACCCTCGCCACTCCTCGACCAGTTTGGGCCAATCATCGGGTTTGATCAGACTTCCGGTGATGCGCGGCTCCAATCCGAAATCACTGCCCCATGAGCGACCATGCCGTTGGAGCGCTTCAGATGCCTTCTCCCATGCGGTTTTCACATCTTCGGGGGCGCGCTGGTTGACCATCCAGCCATCGCCGAGACGGGCCATGCGGTCGAGGACGCGATCATCCGAGCCACCAAACCAGATCGGGATATTGCCGTTGACCGGGCGCGGCAGAATCCCCGCATCAGGGACGGTATGGTATTTCCCTTCGAACTTTACCAGGGGCTGCTTCCACAACAGGCGCAGGAGTTCCACCTGTTCTTCCATGCGCCTGCCGCGATTGTGGAAATCCTGACCGAGCGAGATGTACTCGACCTCGTTCCAGCCATTCCCCACACCGAGACGGAAGCGATCCCCGCCCGTGAATACATCAATTTGAGCGGCTTGCTTGGCGACCAGCGCGGTTTGGCGTTGCGGGAGGATCACAATGCCCGTCGCGAACTCAAGACGAGTGGTGATCCCAGCCATGAAAGCAAAGAGGGTGAAAACTTCCTGAAACGGATTCTGGTATGTATACGGCCCCTTCCATCCGCCGGGGCGATCCGGGTTTGCGCCGAGGACATGATCATAGGCCAGGATGTGAGAGAAGCCCATCCCTTCGACTGCCTGTGTGTAATCGCGGATGGCGGCTGGATCACTGGGGAATTCAATCTGGGGAAAGACGACACCGATTTTCATTGGTTTCACCTGTCTCTGTAAGGATGTAGAAGTGATTCATGAATAGATGAAAGATAGGTCTATAATTACCGCTAAGTATCTCAATTAGACGACAGATGTACGGCTCAGGATCATACGCTTGAACGTTTTGATTGCAACCAGCAACGTCGGGCTGCGGCTTGACGAGATTGCAACTAAGTATCCCGATAAACCGGCGCTGATCCTTGCACCTGGGCCGAACCGCCGTACAGAACGGGTGATACCTTACCGTGAGCTACTTGATCACAGCAACCGGATTGCACGCGGCTTGTCGAGCATCGAAGCGGTGAAGGGGATGCGCGCTGCCCTAATGGCTCCGCCCAATGCGGAATTCTTCGCACTCGGATTTGCGCTTCTGCGTGCCGGGATTGTGCCGGTGATCGTCGATCCAGGAATTGGTCTCAAGAGTGTGACGGAGTGCATCGCAGAATGCGAGCCGGAGATTTTCATCGGGTCGCCTGCTGCTCACATGATCCGTCACGGGTTGGGCTGGGGCAAGGCATCAGTGCGGGTGAACATCACAGTGGGCGGGAACAACCTGCTGGGCCGCCGCCAGTGGGGAGGCATGTCGCTGGAAGAAGTCGAACGGAATGGTCAAGACGCACCGCCGATCACAGTTGCGCCGACAAATCCCGATGATGAAGCAGCAATCATCTATACGAGCGGGAGCACAGGTTTACCCAAAGGGGCAATCTACACGCATGGCAACTTTGCGGCGCAGATCGATTTGCTGCGCGCAACTTTCCCCATCCATCCCGATGAGATCGATCTGCCCGCGTTCCCATTATTTGCACTGATAGACTTTCTAGTTGGCGTGACGGCGGTTGTGCCCGATATGCGCTTCCCCCGGCCTGCTGATGTTGATCCCTCCCTGCTCATCCGCACGATTGAGGATTATGAAATCGCCAATATGTTTGGCTCCCCAGTGGTGATCGAAAAGATAGGGCGCTATGCCGAGGAACATCATCTCACGCTCCCAACCTTGAAGCGTGTAATTACAGCAGGCGCACCAGCTTCCGCCGACTCGCTGGAGCGGTTCCGTAAGCTGCTGCCGCCTGAAGCTGGATTATTCGGGATTTATGGCGCAACTGAAATCCTGCCAATTTCTTGTGTGGAGAGCGGGGAGATTCTGGAAGAGACACGCTACCTGACCGCCGAGGGTGCAGGGGTGTGTGTCGGACGACCGGTGGCGGGTGCGGGTGTGCGGATTATTCAGATCAGCGACGAGCCTATTTCAACATGGGATAACTCCCTGCAAGTACCGCGCGGGCAAATCGGGGAGATTGCGGTGAAAGGCCCCGCCGTTACTGCTGCCTATGCAGGCCGCCCAGAGGCTAATACTGCCGCGAAAATCCGCGATGCGGATGGTCAGGGGATTCACCGGATGGGGGATGTTGGATACATTGACGAGGAGGGGCGGCTGTGGTACTGCGGGCGGAAAGCACATCGAGTCATTACGCCAGAGGGCACGCTGTTTACAGAGTGTGTTGAAGGGATTTTCAATGTGCATCCCCAGGTATCCCGTACAGCCCTGGTCGGCGTTCTGATCAACGGTGTGACAACCCCCGTGCTGTGCGTCGAATTGAAGAAATCACTCATCGAGCCAGATACCGAAGCAATCCGCACCGAGCTATTAGCGTTGGGCGCTGAGCATCCGATGGTGTGCTGCATCTGCAAGATTCTGTTTCACTCCGGTTTCCCAACTGACATTCGGCATAACTCGAAGATCATTCGGGAAAAGTTAGCAGTCTGGGCACAGGAGAAGCTGATACGATGAAAGCACTCGTCACCGGAGCGACAGGTTTTGTCGGTGGGGCGCTGGCCCGCCGTCTGCGCGCGAATGGTGCGGAAGTTACCGGGATCGGGCGGAATACCGAAGTGGGTACAAAACTCGAAGCCCAGGGTATCCGCTTTGTGAGGGCTGATATTGCTGACGCCGAGGCAATCCGCGAGGCGTGCCGGGATCAGGACATTGTGTTTCACAGCGCGGCACTGGCTTCGCCCTGGGGCCGCCCCGCCGATTTCTACGCCTCGAATGTTACGGGTACGGAGAATGTCATTCGTGGGTGTATGGATCAACAGGTTGGAAGGTTGGTTTACGTTTCTACGCCGAGCATCTATTTCGAGCATAAGGATCGTTTGAACGTCAAAGAAGATGATCCGCTCCCGGCGAGACCCGTCACCGAGTATGCACGGACGAAACTTCAGGCTGAACAAGCAATCGACCGGGCGCATCATGATGGCTTACCTGTAATCACAATCCGACCCCGCGCGATCTTCGGCCCCGGCGATACAACGATCTTGCCGCGCCTGATCGACCGCTTGCAATCAGGCAGACTGCCTGTGATTGGGGATGCGCGAAACGAATCCGATATGACCTAT
>Ga0075421_100010152_pt1 | contig 11626 bp, 7 predicted proteins | sample SoiMetdeltSBSDD5_FD_75292 | JGI IMG/M metagenome (GOLD analysis project Ga0075421, IMG submission 75292) | Bulk soil microbial communities from a Populus tree surrounding site in Tennessee, USA - Soil MetaG P. deltoides SBSDD5 | ecosystem: Environmental > Terrestrial > Soil > Tree plantation...
CCTAATCGGCAAGACGATGCCCCAGATGAACGTCATGGCCGCCGGCCTCACCATCCGCTCCGTCGTGGGCATGGTGATCGTCATCGCCGGCGTCTCGCTGACGAGCCGGGTCATCCGGGAAGAAATCGGCAGTTCGATCGTGAACGTGAAGGCGGCGTGGACTACCCCTCTCCCCACCGGGGAGTAGGCCCAGATGGCTGAAGAATACGGCGAAAAGACCGAGGCCCCGACGCCGCGCCGCAGGCAGGAGGCGCGCGAGCAGGGGCAGATCGCCCGCAGCCAGGACCTCACCGCCGCCGCGATGATCGTGGCCGCGCTGCTGCTGCTGAACGCGTTCGGGCAGGACCTGGTCAAGGCGCTTCGCGCGCTGCTGGCCGAGACGCTCTCCCTGCGGTCGCCCGCCGCGGGCCCCGCGGCGACCGGGCCGGCCCTGGAAGAGCTCGTGCGGTCGCTGGCCCAGGTCGTGAAGGCGGCGCTGCCGTTCCTGGTCGGCCTGACGCTGGTGATCGTGGTGGTCAACCTGCTCCAGGTGGGGCTGCACCTGAACCTGAACCGGCTGCAGCCCAACCTCGGCGCCCTCAACCCCTTCAAGGGCGTCGGCAAGCTGTTCGGCAAGGGCCGAAGCCCCGTGCAGGGGCTGATGGCCGTGCTGAAGCTGGTGCTCATCGGTGCGGTGGCGTACTCGGCGCTGCACGGGCGGCTGGAGCTGATCGTGTCGGCGCAGGGGCTGGGCCACCTCCAGGTGTTCGCGCTGGGCGCGCAGGTCGTCTACGACGTGGCGCTGCGGGTCGGGATCGCGCTGCTCGTGCTGGCGCTGATCGACTTCGCCTACCAGAAGTGGAAGCTGGAGCGCGACCTGCGGATGACCAAGCAGGAGGTGAAGGAAGAGATGCGGCGGATGGAGGGCGACCCCAAGATCAAGCAGCGCCGCCGCCAGATCGCGATGCAGATCGCCCACCAGCGGATGAAGAAGGACGTGCCGACGGCGGACGTGGTGGTGACGAACCCGACGGAGTTCGCCGTCGCACTGAAGTACGACGCCGGCTCGATGCACGCCCCGCGCGTCATCGCCAAGGGCCGCGGCCTCATCGCCCAGCGCATCCGCGAGATCGCGATCGCCTCCGGCGTGCCGATCCTGGAGCGCAAGCCCCTGGCCAGGGCCCTGTTCAAGCTGGTCGAAGTCGGCCAGGAGATCCCGGAGCAGTTCTACACCGCGGTGGCAGAAATCCTGGCGTACGTGTACGAGTTGAGCGGCAAGGCGAAGCCGAAGCAGATCGCCTGAGCGTATCACGGGTTTTTAACCCGTGCCGGAGATTGACGGGAAGCAGACACGGGTTAAAAACCCGTGATACAGGAGAGCCACCGGACAAGGATGTCCACCCTCACCGCCAACCCGATCTTCATCAAGGTTCACGAGAACCGGGGGATGCTGTTCCCGCTGGCGTTCATCAGCCTGCTGGTGGTCATCCTCGTCCCGCTGCCGCCGACGGTCTTGGACTTCCTGCTCGTCTGCAACATCACGATCTCGGTGATCATTCTGGTCACGACGATCTACGTCCAGAGCCCCCTCGAATTCGCCGTCTTCCCCTCGCTGCTGCTGGCCGTGACGCTGTTCCGGCTGGTGCTGAACGTCGCCACCACCCGGCTCATCCTCACCGCCTCCGGCGACGTCGCCGTCGCCCAGCACGCCGCGGGCGAGGTGGTCCTGACGTTCAGCGAGTTCGTCACGGGCAACTCGCTCGTCGTCGGCGTCATCATCTTCATCATCATCTTCGTCATCCAGTTCATCGTGATCACCAAGGGCGGCGGGCGCATCAGCGAAGTGGCCGCCCGCTTCACCCTCGACGCCATGCCCGGCAAGCAGATGGCGATCGACGCCGACCTCAACGCCGGCGTCATCACCGAGGCGCAGGCCCGCGAGCGCCGCGAGGCCGTCAGCCAGGAGGCCGACTTCTACGGGGCCATGGACGGTGCGTCCAAGTTCGTCCGCGGCGACGCCATCGCCGCCGTCGTCATCACCTTCGTCAACATCCTCGGCGGCCTCTACGTCGGGATGGTCGAGAACGGCTGGCAGGTGATGGACTGCATGAAGCTGTACACCCGCCTCACCATCGGCGACGGCCTGGTGAGCCAGGTGCCGGCCTTCATCGTGTCACTCGCGGCGGGCCTCATCGTCACCCGCACCAGCAGCAAGCGCAACCTCGGCGACGAGGTGCTCGGGCAGGTGCTGAGCAAGCCCAAGGCCCTGATCGTCGCGGCGATGTTCCTCGTGCTGCTGGCGTTTACCGGGCTGCCGAAGTTGCCGCTGCTCATCGTCGGCGCGAGCTGCGGCGGCCTGGCCTACGTGCTGACCCGCAACGAGCAACGCACCGTGCGAAACGCCGCCGCAAAGGAGCGCGAGCAGGCCGCGGCGGCCAAGAAAGAGCCGGAAAAGGTCGAGAAGCTGCTCGACCTCGACACGATGGAGCTCGAGGTCGGCTACGGCCTTGTGCGGCTCGTGGACGCGGGCAAGGGCGGCGACCTGCTGGAGCGGATCAGCATGATCCGCCGGCAGGTCGCCGTCGAGCTGGGCATCATCGTCCCGCCCGTGCGCATCCGCGACAACATGCAGCTCGGCGCCAACGACTACGTGATCAAGATCAAGGGCCAGGCGGTCGCCCGCGGCGTCACCTACCCGGAACAATTCCTCGCCATGGACAACGGCGCCACCAGCGGCGCCATCCCCGGCGGCACGATCACGACGGAGCCGGCGTTCGGCCTGCCGGCGTACTGGATCACCGAGTCGGAGCGGTCGCACGCCGAGATGCTCAACTACACCGTCGTCGAGGCGACGGCGGTGCTGGCCACGCACCTGACGGAGGTCATCAAGAGCCACGCCCACGAGCTGCTCACGCGGCAGGACGTGAAGAACCTGCTGGACAACCTCAAGGGCCGCGCCGCGGCCGTGGTTGAAGAAGTCATCCCGACCCAGATCAAGCCGGGCGAATTGCAGCGCGTCTGCCAGAACCTGCTGCGCGAGCGGGTGCCGATCCGGGACATGGAGACGATCCTCGAAACCCTCGGCGACTACGCCGGGCGCACCAAGGACCTGGAGGTGCTGACCGAGTACGTGCGGAACGCGCTTTCCCGGACCATCTGCAAGCAGTACGTGGACGACCAGGACCGCCTGTGGTGCGTGACGCTCGACCCGGCGCTGGAGGACCTGGTGCGCGGGCACGTCGAGCGGACCGAGCACGGCACGATGAACCGCATGCCGCCGCAGACCGCACAGCAGGTCGTGAAGAACATCGCCGACCGCGTGGCCGAGCTGACGCAGACCGGCCGGTCGGCGGTCGTGCTCTGCAGCCCGGAGGTGCGGTCGGCGCTGCGGCGGATGACGGAAGGCAGCCTGCCCCACGTCGCGGTGCTGGGCTACAACGAGGTGGCGGCGGAAGTACGGCCGGAGGCGATCGGGCTGGTCGGGTTGAACGGGTGAGAAGCGAACGATGAACCTGCAAACCTTCAAAGCGGCGACGATGGCGGAGGCGCTGACCCAGGTGAAAGGCGCCATGGGCCCCGACGCCGTCATCCTGCACACGCGCACGTTCTTTACGCGCCACTGGCTCGGGCTGCGCCGGCGCGAGATGGTGGAGATCACGGCCGGCAAGGGGCTGAACGTCCGCCGCCAGAACAGCCTTATCCGCGAGCCGGCAACGCCGCAGCAGACGCGATTGCCGTCGCGGCCGCCCGTCGGCCCCGACGCCTACCGGACCAACGCCCCGTCCACCGCCGTGACCCGCACCCGCGGCGGCGGCGGGGACGAGCGCCCCGGCAGCCAGGTCCTGGAGACCCCCGGCGCCACGACCGCCGCGATGCTCAGCATCTCGAAGGAAGTGAGCGACCTGAAGCAGACCGTGAAGGAACTGCTCTCGCAGCAACGCCACCAGCAGTGCCCGCAGGTCCCCGAGGAGCTGTTCGACTACTACCTCCAGCTCATCACGAACCAGGTCGCCGACGAGCTGGCGGCGGAAGTGGTGAAGACGATCCAGAAGCAGGTCCGCCCGGAACACCTGAACCAGCCCGAGTTCGTCCGCGAGAAAATCGCCGAGCAGCTCGAGAAGCTCATCCCCACGTCGGGCCCCATCCTGCGCAGCAAGACGACCGGCCCGCACGTCGTCGCCCTCATCGGCCCGACCGGCGTCGGCAAGACGACGACCCTCGCCAAGCTCGCCGCCAACCTGAAGCTCCGCGACAAGCACCGGGTGGGCCTGGTGACGCTCGACACCTACCGCATCGCCGCCGTCGACCAGCTCAAGCGCTACGCCGACATCATCGGCTCGCCCCTGCGCGTCGTGCAGAGCGGGGAGGAGCTGCGCGAGGCGGTGCGGTCGATGTCCGACTGCGACTTCGTCCTCATCGACACCGCCGGCCGCAGCCCCAACGACGCCATGAAGCTCAACGAGCTGCGGGGCCTGCTGTCGGCGGTGGAGCCCGACGAGGTGCACCTCGTCCTCTCCTCCACCGCCAGCGAAACCTGCATCAACCACGCCGTCTCAAAGTTCGGCGAGGTCCGTGTCGATAAGATCATTTTCACCAAGCTGGACGAGGCGACGCACGTCGGCGTGCTGCTGAACGTGGCGCGGAAGGTGAACAAGGGGTTGTCCTACGTGACGACGGGCCAGGACGTGCCGGACGACATCGAGGTCGGACGCGGCAAGCGGCTGGCGCAACTCATTCTCGGAAGCTCACTATGACCGTCCTGACGCGGCAACCGCAGTCACAACCTCACCCCGGCACCCAGGCGAAGGCGCAGGCAAAGGTTCAAGCGCCGGCGCAACTCGCGCCGGCGCAGCCCCAGCCGGCCCCCAGGCCCGTCGACCAGGCCACGCACCTCAGGATGCTCATGCAGGCGCAACTCCAGGAGCAGCGCCAGTCCCGCCGCGCCAGCGTCATCGCCGTCACCAGCGGCAAAGGCGGCGTCGGCAAGAGCAACGTCGCGGTGAACCTGGCGATCAAGCTGGCGTCCGCCGGCAAGACCGTCGTCCTGCTCGACGCCGACCTGGGCTTGGCCAACGCGGACGTGCTCTGCAACATCGACCTGCCGCACAACCTCTCGGCCGTCATCGCCCGCAAGAAGGAACTGCACGAGGTCATGGTGAAGGCGCCCGGCGGCTTCAGCCTCATCGGGGGGGCATCCGGCCTGGCCCGCATGGCCGACCTCAGCGACGCCGACCGAGGCCGCATCGTCGGCGCCCTGGCCGAACTGGAGTCGCGCGCCGACATCATCCTCATCGACACCGGCGCCGGCATCAGCCCGAACGTCCTGTCCTTCACCCGCGCCGCCGACCAGGTGCTCGTCGTCACGACGCCCGAGCCCACCGCCATCACCGACGCCTACGCCGTCGTGAAGGTCCTGCACCGCGACGCCCTCGCCGGCGGCGGCAACGACCTGGGTCCGGCGGCGGCGGTGGGGGAGCGGCGGATCAGCCTCCTGGTCAACCAGGTCCGCTCCGCCGCCGAGGCGCGGGTGGTGCACGAGCGCATCGCCAAGGTCGCGCGGCAGTTCCTCGGCGTCAGCCTCTACGACGCCGGCCACGTCGTCGCCGACGAGGCCGTGCAGAACGCCGTCCGCAGCCGTTCCCCGTTCGTGCTGTCGAACCCCAAGTGCCCCGCCAGCCACTGCATCGCGCAGCTCGCGATGCGGCTGGAGCAGGGCGTGGTGGCCGCTTCGGCCGGTGGGGCGGCGCACGGTGACGGGTTTTTCAATCGCATGAGCCGGTGGTTCCGGAAGTAACCTGGCCACCTCTCTCCGCGCCGGGGTGGTTAGCCGCCCCGCTCGCGGGGCGCTGTACCAGGCAACGGGCCCGGTAGGCCAGTCATCGGGACGTACGTCAGGAAGTCGGCTTTCATCCGGACGAATCTATGGTACGGAAGACGGCCGCGGCGCTGGCACTGGTGATGTTCGCCGTCTGCGTCGCCGCCGGCCTCGGCGCCGGCAATACCTTCTCCACCATCCTCACCAACGCCCTCTTCGGGATGGGCGCGGCGTTGGTGGTCGGGCTGGTGGTGGGGGCCATGGCGCAAAAGATGCTGGACGAGAACCTCGCGGCCGTTGCGAAGAAGCCGCCCGCGGACGGCAACCGGCCGGCGGGGGAGCCGTCGGACGCCGAGGCCCCCAAGGCGGGGGTGAAAGTTTAAGTTTTTCCGGAACGGATTCCGGAGTCCGGGCCGATAAGTAGATCCGGGCCTTTGTTTGCCAGGACACGCCGCACGCCGTCGTGCGGCGGCTCGTAGCCCAACGGATTGGGAGTACCCGTCATCATGCCGAAGGCGCAGCCGAAGCGGGAGATCAAGGACGTCTGGACCGAGTACAAGAAGACGCGCTCGGAGGAGCTGCGGAACGTGCTGATGGAGAACTACCTCCACCTGGTGCGTTACAACGCCGAGCGGATCCACGTGAAGCTGCCCGACGAGGTCGAGCTGGACGACCTGATGTCCGCCGGCATCTTCGGCCTGATGGACGCCATCGCCGCCTTCGACCTGGAGCGCGGCGTCAAGTTCGAAACCTACTGCGCCCCCCGCATCCGCGGCGCCATCCTCGACGAGCTGCGCTCGATGGACTGGGTCCCGCGCCTGGTCCGCTCCCGCGCCCACAAGCTCGACAGCGCCAGCAAGCAGCTCGAAGTCGAACTCGGCCGCGCCCCGACCAACGACGAGATCGCCAAGCGGCTCAAGGTGTCGATGGGAGAGTTCGAGAAGATGGCCAAGGACGCCAGCGCCGTCGGCCTGGTGTCGCTGAGCCGCAAGTGGTTCGAGACGGACAGCAACAAGGACGTCCGCGAGATCGACGTGCTGGAGGACAAGCGCGGCGCCGACCCGGTCCGCGAGATCCAGCGCAAGGACCTTAAGGACCTGATCACCAAGGGGCTCTCCCGCGCCGAACGGCTGATCATCATCCTCTATTACTTCGAGGAGATGACGATGAAGGAGATCGGCGCGACGCTCGACCTGTCCGAGAGCCGCGTCAGCCAGATGCACTCCAGCATCCTGGCCCGCCTCAAGGCCCAGATGGCCGACCGCCGCAAGGAGTTCCAACAGGCGACGGCGGTGTAGACGCCCGCCGCACGAAACACGGAGCCACGGGAGGCACGCCAGTCGGCGTGCCTCTTTTCCTATTACCACCTTGAAGTTGCCGAAGGATTCGCTCCCTCTCCCGGTACTCTGGGAGAGGACAGGGGTGAGGGTCTTCCTGTTCTTCCTTTCGGTATCTCAGTCGCCCTTCTCGCGCAGCGTCACCGTCTCCTCCCCGCGCTGCACTTCCACGACCAGGCCGCCCATTGCCTCCGTTACCGCGGTGCGGAGTCCGCCGGTGGTGTTGACCTGCTTGCCGTTGACGGAGCGGATGACGTCGCCGGGCTTGAGCCCGACCTGCTCGCCGCGCGACTTGGGCAACACGCGCGTGACGGTGACGCCCTCGTCGTCCGGGTCGGCCAGCGGGTCGGCGTCGAGCGGGGTCCCGACGCTGATGCCCAGCCGCGCCTTGGCCGGCGGCGGCAGGGCGTTGCCCGGGTCGGGCAGGTCCAGGGCCTCCAGCCGCTTGCGCAGCGCGTCGGAGAGGAGGTTGTACTTCTCCATCCGCACGTCCAGGTTGTCCTCGAGCAGCATCCGCCCCTCGTCCTGCATCCGCCGCATCTGGCGCATGAGCTCGAGCACGTCCTGCTGCTGTTGCGGCGGGACGCCGGCCTGCAGCATGTTCCGCCGCAGTCGCAACTCCAGGTCCAGCAGGTCGTCGGCGGGCGGCCGCGGCAGACCGCCGAGCGGCGCCATCGGCAGCAGCCGCGCGCGGGGCAGCCGGCGGGCTCGGAACTGCGCCCCGGCCTGCATGCCGCCGTCTGCCCACTGCTCGTACAGCCGGTAGGCGTCCGGCGCGGTGCGGCGGAGCTCCTCGGCCGAGCGCGCCCGGAATCGCAGCGGGGACGGGTCGGCGCCCTCGCCGCTGAGCTCCAACTCGACGCCGGCCGGCCCGTCCACGACCCGCAGCCGCCGGCCCTCCTCGTCCCGCACTTCGACCACGCGCCCCCCGTTGACGCCGATCGACACGCGCACCTGCTGCCCGGGGCCGCCGTCCAGCCGCAGGAACGCGCGCGGCACGCGCGGCTGTTCGGCGTGGCGGATAATGGCGTCGGCGCGGGCGCTCACCTCCGGGTCGCCGCCGTTCCTCACCGCCTCCTTGAGCGCCGGCACCGCGTCCGGTCCGAGGGCCCGCAGTTTCTCCGCCGCCGACTCGCGCGCGCGGAAGTCATCGTCGCCGAGCTGGCGGATCAGGTCCTGGACCTGGCTATTCGTCTGTGGGGAAGGGGCGTCAGGCGCCGGCGCGGCTGCCGCCCGGAGGGACATGAACAACCCGCACGCGCAACACCCGCCCGCGAGAATCGCCCGCCACTGCCTCATGTGGACCTCCGACGCCGTAACAGTTTTGCCCCGGCGGTCGGGGGACGCAAGGGATATTTCCGTGCGTGCCTGATCTAGCGGCTCCAGCGGCCCGCGCCAGTTGCCGGTGCCTACCGTTTCCTCACGCCAGCAGGTCCGGCGACTGCTCGTCCCACACGTCGGCGGCGGCCAAGTCCGGCGGTGGGGCGGCGGGCGCGGTCAGCAGCGGGAGCTGGCTCGACATCGCCGACCGCACCAGCCGCAGGTCCAGCGCGTCCACGCGGCCGTTGCGGTCGAAGTCGTAACGGCCGTCGATCGGCGACGTCGAGAACATCGCGTTGCGCGTCCGCACCAGGTCCACCGGGCTCACCGCCGCCTCGGTTGCCGAGTTGCCGGTTTCGGCGACGACGTTGCCGAAGTAGCACAGGTGCGGGGCCGAGAGGCCGGTGTTCGCGTTGGCCAGCACGGTGAGCTGGAGCCACGTGTCGCGCAGCACGCCGTCCGCCCAGGTGAGGGTGACGCGGTCGGAGCCGTTGACGCCGGCGCCCCGGCGCACGTCCACCGAGGCCGGCGCCGGCGCGGGGCTCCACTGTGCCGCGTTGGCGGACGTGCCGCTGCGGAACAGGAAGTCTGCCGCCGTCAGGTTTACCGGCAGGTTCTCCACGTCCACCATCACGCCGTTGAGGCCGTGCACGTAGCTGGTGTAGTTGGCGAACCGCGCCGCCTGCCCCGGCAGGAGCGCCGTCTTGTCGGTCGCGATTGCGGCGTCGTCGGCGGCGTTGGCGGCGGAGTTGCGGCCGTCGTAGGCGCTGTTGTTGTAGAACACGAACGACCCCACCACCGACGCGGGCAGGTCCACCCGCCAGGTGTCGCTGGCGTTGAGGGCCAGCGCGTTTCCGGCGGCGTCCTGGATGCCGCTGCCGTTGGCGCGGACCGACAGGACGTACGTGCCGACGACGCCGGTCAGGCTTGCCAGGTTGTTCAGCGTCCAGGTGACGCCGTCTGCGCTGGTGAGCGTCTGCGCCCCGGTCAGCAGGTTGGCGCCGCCGCCGCGCGACAGCGTCAGGTCGGAGAGGTCGAAGCCGGTGACCGGCTCGCTGAATACGATCGTCACGCCGCCGACGGCGGTCGTGCGGGGGTCGGGAGTCACGTCCACCACGTCCGCGGTGGGGGCGGTGGTGTCGCTGGTGTCGGCGCGGCCGGGGGAGCCGTGGATTGCGCCGCTGGGGCGCCAGCCGGTCGCCTCACCCCAGGCGGTCAGCGGACCGGCCGGGTCCACGACCACCATTGACGGGCCGTCGCCGTCGGTGGTGGGGTGCCAGACGTCGTCAAAAATGAAGTTCTGGATCTCCTGGTTCACGCCGTCCATCAGGATGATCCGCTCGCCCGCGTTATCGAGGCTCCCGCCGTACACCCCAGGCGCCAGCCGCGCCGCGGCGGCCTCGCCGTAGCGGTCGAGGAAGGCCTGTCGGTCCTTGGCCACTACCACGTACTGCCCCGGCTCGAGCAGGAACGAGTCGGTAAACGTGTAGTCGATGCCCTCCTCGAAGTGCACGCCGCGCAGGTTGATCGTGCGGGTGCCGATGTTCTGCAGCTCGATGAACTCGAACGCGTCCTCGCCCGGGGGGCCGGCGGCGTTGTCCTCGGGGTGGTAGTGCAACTCGGTGACGCGGAGCGAGTCCTTCACCGTCGCGTCGGGCGCGCCGGCGACAAACTGCCTCGCGTCAGACCAGTGGCTCCACCGGCCCGTGCTGTCCTTCATCCGCACCCGCACCCGGTACGTCTTGCCAGCCTCGATCAGGTGGGCCGGGAAGGTCATCTCCGGCGCGAACGTCGTCAGCTCGCCGCTCTCCCACAGCGCCTCGATCTCGTACTTCTTGGGGGCCTTGGGGTCGTAGCCGGGGGCGCTGGGGTTGGTGACTTCGGCGATGCGCCACTCCATGGCGGCGAAGCTGCCGGTGGCGTCGCTGAAGTCGGAGCTGCGGAACCGCAAATCGTCGGCGGGGAAGAACTGCCCGCCGATGTACGTGAGCGTGGGCTTGGCGGGGATGGCCGTGTCGTTGGCCAGGCCGTCGAGCACGCCGCCCCGCGTGTTCACGTACGCCTTCATCTTCGCGATCATCCCTGCGAAGCCGCCGGGCGCGGGGATGGTGATGCCGCCCCCGCCGGCGTAGAACCGGCCCTGGCCGGCCTTATTGCCGCCGGCGGACAACTTGGACAGGTCCACCATGACCGGGTTGTAGTCCCACATCGCCCGGTCCAGGTCCACGAACGACGGCTGGCCCGCCGTGTAGATCTTTGCCGCCATCTCGTCGATGAGCGCGCCCGCCTGGTCGGCGTTGAACAGCAGGTTGCGGATTTCGCGGATGCGGTTCTTGAAATCGACGTTGAACGCCGCCCGCGGCAGCACACGGTTCTTAAACGGCTCGTTGCCGCCGCCGTACATGTTGTTCGACCACGTGAGGTCCAGGTCCCACGGGACGGTCTGCCACTTGTCGGTGTCCGGGTTGTGGTAGAAGAAGTAGTTCTTGCCGGCGGTCTCGTCGATGTCGTAGTGGTGGATCCCCTCCAGGATCGTGCGGTAGCCGTAGTAGCTGTCGAGGTTCATGTTGTCCCGGAACCACTGGTCGGTCTGACCGACGGTCTGGTAGCCGGTCATGAACTCCTCGAGGTCCGACTTGTCGGCCGGGTGAGTCGGCCCCTGGTTGTTTAACTCGCCGTCGCCCCACTCCATCTTGTAGAGGTTGCCGTCGGGCAGGCCGTGCTCGTCGAGGAAGTTGCCGTCCACGCCCTCGATGGCGAGGTACAGCCCCCAGAGGTCGCCGTCGTATTGCGAGGCGCCGAACTCGTCGGCCTCGTCGATGATGCGGAACTGCAGGAAGTTCGTCTTGGGCCCCTCGACCCCGGCCAGGTTGAACAGCCTGAAGCCGACGGACTCGAACAGCCCCTGCTCGCCGCGGTGCCAGAAGTCGCCCTGCTGGATGACGGCGCTGAGGTTGAGCTTGTCCCACCGGGTCTTGTAACGGTTGCCGTAGTCGTCGCGGGCCTGCAGCTCGTGGTTGTGGTTGAAGTTGAACTTCCACATGTTCTTGCCCATGGCGTACCGCCACACGCCGCCGCGCATGCGGTAACTGATGTGGTCGTAGACCACGCCGTCATAGACAAGCGTCCCCTTCCAGCGGTACACGTCGCCCGAGTCCTTGGAGTACCAGGTGGC
>Ga0075421_100010155_pt1 | contig 11626 bp, 8 predicted proteins | sample SoiMetdeltSBSDD5_FD_75292 | JGI IMG/M metagenome (GOLD analysis project Ga0075421, IMG submission 75292) | Bulk soil microbial communities from a Populus tree surrounding site in Tennessee, USA - Soil MetaG P. deltoides SBSDD5 | ecosystem: Environmental > Terrestrial > Soil > Tree plantation...
GGGGCGGCGCAGATGGACGGGGCGATCCTGGTGGTGGCGGCGAACGACGGGCCGATGCCGCAGACGCGGGAGCACGTGTTGCTGGCGCGGCAGGTGAATGTGCCGTACCTGGTGGTGTTCATGAACAAGGTGGACATGGTGGACGACCCGGAGATTTTGGATTTGGTGGAGTTGGAGGTGCGGGAGCTGTTGAAGAAGTACAACTTTCCGGGGGACGACATTCCGGTGATTCGGGGGTCGGCGCTGGCGGCGAACGAGCACCCGGAGGATCCGAAGGCGGCGGCGGCGATCTGGGAGTTGATGGCGGCGGTGGACAGCTACATTCCGACGCCGTTGCGGCCGGTGGAGAAGCCGTTTTTGATGCCGGTGGAGGACATCTTCAGCATTACGGGGCGGGGGACGGTGGTGACGGGGCGGGTGGAGCGGGGGATCGTGAAGGTGGGGGATGAGATCGAGATCGTGGGGATGCAGGACGCGGCGCGCAAGAGCGTGGTGACGGGGGTGGAGATGTTCCGCAAGCTCCTGGACGAGGGGCAGGCGGGGGACAACATCGGGGCGTTGTTGCGGGGGATCGACAAGGACGAGGTGGAGCGGGGGCAGGTGCTGGCGAAGCCGGGGTCGATCAAGCCGCACAAGAACTTCAAGGCGGAGGTGTACGTGCTGGCGAAGGAGGAGGGGGGGCGGCACACGCCGTTCTTCCAGGGGTACCGGCCGCAGTTCTACTTCCGGACGACGGACGTGACGGGGGTGTGCACGTTGCCGGCGGGGGTGGAGATGGTGATGCCGGGGGACAACGTGGCGATGACGGTGGAGCTGATCACGCCGATCGCGATGGAGCGGGAGCTGCGGTTCGCGATTCGTGAGGGCGGCCGCACGGTGGGCGCCGGCGTCGTCACGGAGATCGTGGAGTAGGCGGAGGAGCCGCACACCATGCCCCGAGAGATCATCAACCTGGCCTGCGGCGAATGCCAGCGGCGGAACTACACCCAGACCAAGAACCGGCGCACGCATCCGGACCGGCTGGAACTCAAGAAGTATTGCCGCTGGTGCCGGAAGCACACCGCTCACAAGGAAACGAAGTAGAGCCGAGCCAGGGCAGTAGCTCTAACGGCTAGAGCACCGGACTCCAAATCCGGGGGATGGGGGTTCGAATCCCTCCTGCCCTGCCATACAGGATCGAGCGCGGACGCGACATGGAGGCGCTGAGGAAGGTTCGCGAGTTCTTTCACGACGTCCTCGTCGAGTTCCGGCGGGTCTCGTGGCCGACCCGCAAGGAAGTGATGGGCTCGACGAGCGTCGTGATCGTCATGGTGCTGGTCCTCGCCGTGTTCTTGGCGGTGGTCGACCACGCCCTGACGTGGCTAGTCCGACTGGTGATCCGGTAGGGCACTCATGGCGAGAGAGTGGTACGTCGTGCATACGTACTCGGGCTTCGAGGGCAAGGTCGCGGAGGCCATCCGCCAGCGCGCCAAGATCTTCGGCCAGGAGGAGGCGATCAGCCAGGTCGTCATCCCGACCGAGGAGGTCGTCGAGGTCCGCAAGGGGCAGAAGCGGATCACGCCGCAGAAGTTCTTCCCGGGGTACGTCCTCGTGGAGATGGAGATGACCGACGATTCCTGGCACCTGGTGAAGTCGACACCGAAGGTGACGGGGTTCGTGGGCTCCGGGGCGCGGCCATCGCCGCTCCCCCGCGAGGAGGTCGACTCGATCCTCCACCAGATGGAGCTCGGCGCCGAGAAGCCGAAGCCGAAGTCGGTCTTCCAGAAGGGCGACAAGGTGCGGGTGGTCGAGGGCCCGTTCGTGAACTTCAGCGGGATGATCGAGGACATGAGCCCCGAGCGGGGCAAGCTGAAGGTCATGGTGCAGATCTTCGGCCGGCTGACGCCGGTGGAGCTCGAGTACTACCAGGTGGAGCGCGGGTAGGGCCGCGAGAGGCGCGCGAATGGCGAAGAAGGTCCAGGCCGTCGTCAAGCTGCAGATCCCGGCGGGGAAGGCCAATCCGGCGCCTCCGGTCGGGCCGGCGCTCGGCCAGCACGGCGTCAACATCATGGAGTTCTGCAAGGGCTTCAACGCCCGGACGGGGAGCCAGGAGGGTCTCATCCTCCCGGTCGTCGTCACGATCTACGCCGATCGCTCGTTCACGTTCGAGGTCAAGACCCCCCCGGCGGCGGTCCTCCTCAAGCGCGCGGCGGGGATCGCGAAGGCGTCGGCGAACCCCCTCAAGGTGAAGATCGGCAAGGTCACTCGGGCCCAGGTCCGCGAGATCGCGCAGACGAAGATGCCGGATCTGAACGCCGGCAGCGTCGACGCGGCCATGCGCATCGTCGAGGGGACGGCGCGCAGCATGGGCATCGAGGTCGTCAGCTAGGGAGGCGGAGGATGGCACTGGCGAAGGCTTACGCGAAGGCGAGCGCGGAGATCGTGTCCAACCGAGCCTACTCCGTGGAGGAGGCGGTGGCGCTCTCCAAGCGCGTGGCGCACGCGAAGTTCGACGAGACCGTCGAGATGGCGGTCCGGCTCGGGGTCAACCCGAAGCACGCCGACCAAATGGTGCGCGGCGCGGTGTTGCTACCGCACGGGACCGGCAAGTCGGTGCGGGTCGTGGCCTTCGCGAAGGGCGAGAAGGAGCGGGAGGCGCGGGAGGCCGGCGCGGACGTGGTGGGCGCCGAGGATCTCGTGGAGCGGATCCAGGGTGGCTGGCTCGAGTTCGACACCGCGGTCGCCACGCCGGACCTGATGGGCCAGGTGGGGCGCCTCGGGAAGATCCTGGGGCCCCGGGGGCTCATGCCGAACCCCAAGGTGGGGACGGTCACCTTCGACATCGCTCGCGCCATCCGGGAAGTCAAGGCCGGCAAGGTCGAGTTCAAGGTGGACAAGGCCGGGAACGTGCACGTGCCCGTCGGGAAGCGGTCGTTCGCGGCGGAGCACCTGGCGGTCAACGCGAGCGCGATCCTCGAGGCGCTCGTGAAGGCGAAGCCGGCCGCGGCCAAGGGACAGTACCTGCGGAGCATCACGGTGTCGACGACGATGGGGCCCGGCGTGCCCGTCGACGTCCAGCGCGTCGCCAGCCAGTACAAGCTGTAGGAGGCCGAGCGTGCCCACGGCAGAGAAGGCAGAGACGATCGAGGCCCTTCGGGAGCGACTCGGCGGCGCCACCGCCGCGGTCCTGACCGAGTACCGCGGTCTCACCGTGCAGCAGCTTTCGGAGCTCCGCAAGCAGCTGCGGGCCGCGTCCGCGGAGTATCGGGTGGTCAAGAACCGGCTGGCGCGCGTCGCCGTCGAGGGGTCGCCGCTGGCCGCGCTCCGGCCGCACCTCACCGGCCCCACCGGGGTCGTGATCGCCCGCAAGGACCCGGCGGCCGTCGCCAAGGCGCTCCAGGGGTTCGCCCGGGGGAATCCGGCGCTGCAGCTGCGCGTCGGCGTGGTCGATGGGCAACTCCTGGACGCGCAGGGTCTCAAGGCGGTGGCGGACCTGCCGACGCGGGAGGCGCTCCGCGCGCAGGTCGTGGGGGCGGTGCAGGGGCCGCTGGCCCAGCTGGTCGGCCTCCTCCAGGCCCCGCAGCGTGAGCTCGCGTACATCCTGGCCGAGCGCGGCAAGGGCGCGGCGGCCGAGTAGAGAGCCGGATCGAATCGGGAGAGTGCGGTCGGAGCCCGGGTGGCTTCGCCGATGACAAGGGGGAACAGAGGATGACGAAGGTCGAGCAGGTGGCGGAGCAGCTGGACCAGTTGACGCTTCTGGAGGCAGCCCAGCTGTCGAAGCTCCTCCAGGAGAAGTGGGGCGTGTCGGCCGCCGCGCCCGTGGCGGTGGCGGCGATGCCCGGCGCGGCCGGCGCCGGAGCGGCCGGCGCGGCCGTCGAGGAGGAGAAGACGGAGTTCGACGTCGTGCTGGGTGCCGCCGGCGACAAGAAGATCCAGGTGATCAAGGTCGTCCGGGAGCTGACCGGACTCGGGCTCAAGGAAGCCAAGGCAGTCGTCGACGAGGCGCCCAAGCCGGTCAAGGAGAAGGTGTCGAAGGCCGAGGCCGAGGACATGAAGAAGAAGCTCGAGGAGGTCGGCGCCACCGTCGAGGTCAAGTAGGGGCCGGATGGCGACGACGGCCGCGCGTCGGATCCGACCCGTCGGCAGCACCGGCGGGCGGGGCCCGCGGGGGATGCCCTGCGAGCGGGCGGCCGATCGGACCGGCTCGTGACGGACCGTGCGCAGATTGACTCCGGGCTCCCCGGAACACCGGGGCTGAGGGGATAGATGGCGGGACAGATTCAGTGTGGCCGGCGCGTCCGCCGGGATTTCGGGAAGATCGCGTCGATCGTGGAAATCCCGAACCTCATCGAGATCCAGCGGAACTCGTACGAGGCCTTCCTGCAGAAGGACTACTCGCCGGAGCACCGCGAGGACATGGGGCTCCAGGCGGTGTTCAAGAGCGTGTTCCCCATCTCGGACTACAACGAGAACGCCTCGCTGGAGTTCGTGGGCTACCACTTCGGCGATCCCAAGTACACCGTCGAGGAGTGTCACGATCGGGGGATGACGCACGCCATCCCGCTCAAGGTGACGCTCCGCCTCGTGGTGTACGAGCAGGACAAGAGCGCCCGCCACCGGGCGGTCAAGGACATCAAGGAGCAGGAGGTCTATCTCGGCGAGCTCCCGCTCATGACCGAGAAGGGCACGTTCATCATCAACGGCACCGAGCGCGTGGTCGTGAGCCAGCTCCAGCGCTCGGCCGGGGTGTTCTTCGACGACGACCGGGGCAAGACGCTGGCGTCCGGCAAGAAGATCTTCTCCGCCCGGATCATCCCGTACCGCGGCTCGTGGGTGGAGTTCGAGTTCGACGCCAACGACATCCTGCAGGTGCGGATCGATCGCCGGCGCAAGATGCTGGCGACCGCCTTCCTGCGCGCCTTCAAGTACCTCGAGACCTACGACGGCTCGAAGCAGAGGGGGGACGTCCTCTCCGACGAGGAGATCCTGGGCACGTTCTACGACCTCGAGGAGGTCCAGGGCTTCGAGGACGGCGCCGCCGTCGTCAAGCTGAACCCGGAGATCCACCGCTACGAGACGCCGGTCGCGGAGGACATCAAGCCGCCCCGTCATCGCGAGGCGATCGTCCAGGCCGGCCGGCGCCTCAACAAGGGGCGGGTGGAGCGGATGGCCGAGGCCGGGATCGCGAAGTTCCCGGTTCCCATGGGGTGGATCGAGAACCGCCGTACCGGCAGCCGGGTCGTCGACGCCAAGACGGGAGAGGTGCTGCTCGAGGCGAACCAGCTCCTGACCTCGAACGAGCTGGCCAAGATCGCGGCTCGGCCGGTCGCGCCCTTCAAGGTCGTCTTCGAGAATCCGGACAAGAACGACGCGTCGATCCACGAGACGCTGGCGCGGGACACCCATCGGAACCCGGACGAGGCCCTCGTGGAGATGTACCGGCGCCTGCGGCCGGGCGATCCCCCGACGGTCGAGTCGGCCCGCGCGCTGTTCCGAGGCATGTTCCTCGACCCGCGGCGCTACGACCTCGCTCGGGTCGGCCGCTTCATGCTCAACAAGAAGCTCGGCACGGAGTCGCCGCTCAACTGGAAGACGCTCCGCACGGAAGACATCGTGGCGGTCGTGCGGCGCCTGCTGGCGGTCAAGCAGGAGCGCTACCCGACGGACGACATCGACCATCTCGGCAACCGCCGCGTGCGGTCGGTCGGCGAGCTGCTGGAGAACCAGTTCCGGGTGGGCCTGACCCGCATGGAGCGGGCGATCAAGGAGCGGATGTCCATCGCGGACATCGAGAGCTTGATGCCGCACGACCTGGTCAATGCCAAGCCGGTGTCGGCGGTCGTCAAGGAGTTCTTCGGCTCCTCGCAGCTGTCGCAGTTCATGGACCAGACGAACCCGCTGGCCGAGCTCACGCACAAGCGCCGCCTCTCCGCGCTCGGGCCCCGCGGCCTCTCGCGCGAGCGGGCCGGCTTCGAGGTGCGTGACGTCCATCCGACGCACTACGGGCGGATCTGCCCCATCGAGACGCCGGAAGGGCCGAACATCGGGCTCATCTCGTCGCTCTCGACGTACGCGCGGATCAACGAGTTCGGGTTCATCGAGACGCCCTACCGACAGGTCGAGGCCGGCCGCGTCTCCGACGACATCGTGTTCCTGACGGCGCTGGAGGAGGAGCAGGTCGTCATCGCCCAGGCCAACGCCGAGATCGACCCCAAGCACGGGAAGTTCGTGGCGGAGCGCGTGGAGGCCCGCAAGAGCGGGGAGTTCAAGCTCGTGCCGCCGGAGGAGGTCCAGTACATGGACGTCTCCCCGAAGCAGCTCGTGTCGGTGGCGGCGAGCCTGATCCCGTTCCTCGAGAACGACGACGCGAACCGCGCCCTCATGGGCTCCAACATGCAGCGCCAGGCGGTGCCGCTGCTCCAGCCGGAGGCGCCGCTGGTCGGGACCGGGATGGAGCACGTGGTCGCCCGGGACTCCCAGGCGGTCGTGCTGGCCCGGCGGGGCGGGGTGATCGAGTCGGTCTCGGCCGACCGGGTGGTGATCCGGGCCGAGGGCCGGGGCAAGAAGGCCGATCCGGTGCACGACCGCACGCTGGAGATCTACAACCTCACGAAGTACCGCCGGTCGAACCAGAACACGTGCATCAACCAGCGGCCCATCGTCCGGAAGGGCCAGCGGGTCGCCGCCCGCGACGTGATCGCCGACGGCCCCGGCACCGATCAGGGCGAGCTGGCGCTGGGGCGCAACGTCCTGGTCGCCTTCATGCCCTGGGGCGGGTACAACTTCGAGGACGCGATCCTGGTCTCCGAGCGGCTCGTCAAGGACGACCGCTACACCTCGATCCACATCGAGGAGTTCGAGATCCAGGCGCGGGACACGAAGCTGGGCAAAGAAGACATCACGCGCGACATCCCGAACGTGGCCGAGGAGGCGCTCAAGGACCTCGACGAGTCGGGGATCGTGCGGAAGGGGGCCAAGGTCAAGGCCAGCGACATCCTGGTCGGGAAGATCACGCCGAAGGGTGAGACGCAGCTCACGCCGGAGGAGAAGCTCCTGCGGGCCATCTTCGGCGAGAAGGCCGGGGACGTGCGAGACACGTCGCTCACGGTTCCCCCGGGTATCGAGGGGACGGTGGTCGACGTCAGCGTCTTCTCCCGACGGGGCATCGACAAGGACGAGCGCGCCAAGTCCATCGAGCGCGAGGAGATCGACCGTCTCGAGAAGGACCTGCAGGACGAGATCGTCGACGTCGAGATGGAGCGCGACCAGAAGCTCAAGAACCTGCTGGTCGGGAAGACGCTCACGGTGGACCTTCCCGACGGCCGCAAGGAGCCGCAGGGCCGCAAGGGCCAGCGGATCGAGCGCGGGTGGCTCGACGAGCTGGACTGGGATGCGCTGACCAAGGTCAAGATCAAGGAGGATGACGGGCACGCCTCGAACATCCGCCGGATCGCCGAGGTCGCCGGCGAGGCCGTCGACTATCTGCGCTCGGAGCACCAGTTGAAGATCGAGCGCGTCCAGCGGGGGGACGATCTCCCGCCGGGCGTGATCAAGATGGTCAAAGTCTACGTGGCGGTGAAGCGCAAGCTGTCCGTCGGGGACAAGATGGCCGGGCGCCACGGCAACAAGGGCGTCGTCTCGCGGATCCTGCCCGAGGAGGACATGCCGTATCTCCCCGACGGGACGCCGGTCGAGATGGTGCTGAACCCGCTCGGCGTGCCCTCGCGCATGAACGTGGGCCAGATCCTGGAGACCCACCTCGGGTGGGCCGCCCGGGCGCTCGGGCTCCACATCGCGAGCCCGGTGTTCGACGGGGCGACCGAGACCGAGATCAAGGGGCTCCTCCGCGAGGCCCAGCTCCCGACGTCGGGGAAGACGGTTCTCTGCGACGGGCGCACCGGCAAGCCGTTCCACCAGGAGGTCACGGTCGGCTACATCTACATGCTGAAGCTGGCCCACCTGGTGGACGACAAGATGCACGCGCGTTCGATCGGCCCGTACTCGCTCGTCACCCAGCAGCCGCTCGGCGGCAAGGCGCAGTTCGGCGGGCAGCGGTTCGGCGAGATGGAGGTGTGGGCGTTGGAGGCCTACGGCGCGGCACACACCCTCCAGGAGATGCTGACCGTGAAGTCGGACGACGTGGAAGGTCGCAATCGAATCTACGAAGCCATCGTCAAGGGCGAGAACTTCCTGGAGCCGGGGACGCCGGAGTCCTTCAACGTCCTGGTGAAGGAGCTCCAGAGCCTCGCGCTCGACGTCGAGCTCGTCCAGCGAGACGGGAAGGGGAAGGCCTGACGTGCCGCTTCTGGCTGCCTCGACCCGTCGCCCCTAGCGCACGGGTCGTTGGAAGGGCATCCCCGGCGTGCGCGCCGGGGCGGCGGCCGTCCCTGTTGGACGGCGCGGGGGGCCATCCCCCCGATGAAGGAGGGAGCGAATGCTGACGGATCGGCCGTTCGGGAGTCTTCTCAGGGAAGAGCGTCCGACGAAGGATCTGTGGGGGATCCTCGACAATCGCTACGCGAAGCCCATCACGTTCGACGCCATCCGCATCCGGCTGGCGCCGCCCGAGAAGATCCGGAACATCTGGTCGAGCGGCGAGGTCAAGAAGCCCGAGACGATCAACTACCGGACCTTCAAGCCGGAGCGGGACGGGCTCTTCTGCGCCCGCATCTTCGGGCCGACCAAGGACTACGAGTGCGCCTGCGGCAAGTACAAGCGCATGAAGTTCGCGGGCGTCATCTGCGACAAGTGCGGGGTGGAGGTCACGCGGGCGCGGGTGCGCCGTGAGCGGATGGGCCACATCGAGCTGGCCTCGCCGGTGTCCCACGTCTGGTTCTTCAAGGGGCTGCCGAGCCGCATCGGGCAGCTGCTCGACATGTCGCTGCGCGACCTCGAGAAGATCCTCTATTTCGAGGAGTACGTGGTCCTCGATCCCGGTCCGTCCAACCTCAAGAAGAAGGATCTGCTGACGGTCGACAAGTACCGGAAACTCGCCGAGGAGTACTCGGCCGACCGCATCAAGGTGGGCATGGGCGCCGAGGCGATCCGGGTGCTGCTGCGGGACCTCGACCTGGAGGCGCTCGAGCGCGAGTTGCGGGCCTCGATGCTGTCGGAGACGTCCGCCCAGAAGCGGAAGAAGGTCGTCAAGCGGCTGAAGGTCGTGGACGCCTTCATCAAGTCGCAGAACAAGCCGGAGTGGATGATCCTGGAGGCGATCCCGGTCATCCCGCCGGAGCTGCGGCCGCTGGTGCCGCTGGACGGGGGCCGCTTCGCGACCTCGGACCTCAACGACCTCTACCGCCGCGTCATCAACCGGAACAACCGGCTGAAGCGGCTCATGGAGCTGCGCGCGCCGGAGATCATCATCCGGAACGAGAAGCGCATGCTCCAGGAGGCGGTCGACGCGCTCTTCGACAACGGGCGCCGCGGGCGCGTGATCACCGGGCCCAACAACCGGCCGCTGAAGTCCCTGTCCGACACGCTCAAGGGCAAGCAGGGCCGGTTCCGCCAGAACCTGCTCGGCAAGCGGGTCGACTACTCGGGCCGCTCGGTCATCGTGGTCGGGCCGCAGCTCAAGCTCCACCAGTGCGGTCTTCCGAAGAAGATGGCGTTGGAGCTCTTCAAGCCCTTCATCCTCCGCAAGCTCGAGGAGAAGGGCCTGGCGTCCTCGATCAAGGCCGCCAAGAAGATGGTCGAGAAGGAGCGGCCGGAGGTCTGGGACATCCTCGAGGACATCATCAAGGAGCACCCGGTGCTGCTGAACCGGGCGCCGACGCTCCATCGCCTCGGCATCCAGGCCTTCGAGCCGATCCTGGTCGAGGGCAAGGCGATCGAGATCCATCCGCTCGTCTGCACGGCCTTCAACGCCGACTTCGACGGGGACCAGATGGCGGTGCACGTGCCGCTGTCGCACGAGGCGCAGCTCGAGGCGCAGATCCTCATGCTGTCCTCGAACAACGTGCTCTCGCCGTCGAACGGCGCGCCGCTCGTGATCCCGACCCAGGACATGGTCCTCGGCATCTACTACCTCACCAAGGAGAAGAAGGACGCGAAGGGCGAAGGCCGCAGCTTCGCCGACATGGAAGAGGTCCGGATGGCGTACGACGCGGAGGACGTGGACCTGCAGGCGCGGATCCGGGTGCGGGGCTTCGACCCACCGAGCCCGGCCGAGCTGGTGGAGACCACCGTTGGCCGCGTGCTGTTCAACGAGGTCGTGCCGATGGAGCTCCGGCCGATCAACAAGGAGCTCAAGAAGAAGGAGATCACCAGCCTCGTCCAGGATTGCTATCACCGCCTGGGCAACGCCGAGACCGTGAAGTTCCTGGACGACCTCAAGGACATCGGGTTCCGCTACGCGGGGCTCTCCGGGCTGTCCATCGGGATCGACGACATGAAGACCCCGTCGCTGAAGCGGGATCTGATCGAGCAGGCGCGGCGCCAGGTGTTCGAGGTCGACCAGCAGTACCAGGACGGCGTCATCACGAACGGCGAGCGCTACAACAAGGTGGTCGACGTCTGGGCGCACGTGACGGAGGAGATCGCGGACGAGATGTTCCGCGAGCTCGAGTCGGACGAGCAGCACGGGCACTTCAACCCGATCTTCATGATGGCGGACTCGGGCGCCCGGGGCTCGAAGCAGCAGATCCGCCAGCTGGCCGGCATGCGCGGCCTCATGGCGAAGCCCTCGGGCGAGATCATCGAGACGCCGATCACCTCGAACTTCCGCGAGGGGCTGACCGTGCTCGAGTACTTCACCTCGACGCACGGCGCCCGCAAGGGGCTGGCCGATACCGCGCTCAAGACGGCTGACTCGGGGTACCTCACGCGGCGCCTCGTGGACGTCGCCCAGGACGTGATCATCAGCGAGCAGGACTGCGGCACGGTCAAGTCCATCGACGCGACCCCGCTGGTCGAGGGCGGCGAGATCATCCAGTCCCTCAAGGACCGCGTGCTGGGCCGCGTGGCCGCCGAGGACATCCGGGACCCGTTCTCGGACGACGTCGTCGTGCGGGCCGGCACCGAGATCGACGAGGCGCTGGCCGGACGGATCGAGGACACCGGGCTCGAGCGGGTGAAGATCCGCTCGGTCCTGACCTGCGAGGCCAAGCGCGGCGTGTGCATCATGTGCTACGGCCGCAACCTGGCGGCCGGGCGGCTCGTGGAGCTGGGTGAGGCCGTAGGCATCATCGCGGCCCAGTCGATCGGCGAGCCGGGCACGCAGCTCACGATGCGGACGTTCCACATCGGCGGCACCGCCCGCATCACCGTGCAGTCCAAGCACGAGACGAAGCAGGGAGGCATCGTCCGCTACCACAACGTGCGCACCGTCGTGAACCGGGACGGCGACCTGGTCGTCATGAACCGGAACGGCGAGCTGGCGGTCGTGGACGACAAGGGGCGCGAGAAGGAGCGCTACCCGGTCGTGTACGGCGCCAAGATCAAGGTGCGCGACGGGAAGCGGGCGACGGCGGGCCAGGTGCTCGTCGAGTGGGATCCGTACACGACGCCGATCCTCACCGAGGTCGCAGGGAAGCTCATGTACCGGGAGATCGAGGAAGGCGTCACGATCCACGACGAGATCGACGAGGTCACCGGCCTCGCCAGCAAGGTCATCATCGAGGACCAGGGCGGGCAGCGGCAGCCGCGG
>Ga0075421_100010157_pt1 | contig 11625 bp, 6 predicted proteins | sample SoiMetdeltSBSDD5_FD_75292 | JGI IMG/M metagenome (GOLD analysis project Ga0075421, IMG submission 75292) | Bulk soil microbial communities from a Populus tree surrounding site in Tennessee, USA - Soil MetaG P. deltoides SBSDD5 | ecosystem: Environmental > Terrestrial > Soil > Tree plantation...
TCGCACCAACTCACGCGCCGGCCGGTTTCGCACCTGCGCCACGATCTCCGCTATGAAACGTTCGCCCTCTATGCTAGCGGTCATCAGCGTTTCCTGTAGGTCACTGTCCAGACGGCCGATCCGCTTTTCGATGATGCCTTCGACCCGGGCAGGTAAGGCGTTCCAATCTAATCTTGATGTGGCGACCAGGCGACCGCCGGCGTCTGGGATAAGTTCTGCCCGTTCCTGCAAATCGTGCAGCAATTCGACGGTAAACAAGGGCAGCCCACCCGTATGCTTGAATAATGCCTGCCTGAAGGGTTCATCTAGCGCGTTGGGCTGCGCATCCAGCAGGGCGTCGACAAAGTGCCGGCCTTCGCTCGCCCGGGCCAGATCCAGATCAATCTGGATATCGCCCCAGTAGCGCTTAAACTCGTTGACAACGTCCGCCAACGGGTGTGGTTCGGCGTCCCTCCCCAGGGTAACATCCTCAGAACGATAGGCGCCGAGAATGAGTATGCGACTTTTCTCCAGGGCCCGGCCCAGGTGGAAAAGCAAACTGGCTGATGCGGAATCGACCCAATGTAAATCATCCAGCCAGAGAACCAGGGGGCGCCTGGATGCCATGGCTTGCAGCACAGCTGTGTACTGCTCGAAAATATGCTCCTGAGTCAAACCTGGCTTTTCGGCGGTCTCTGTTGTTAATGTCTTTAACTTGTCTAACCAGCCCAACTTCTTGGCGGCAAAGATACCGAACCGGCTCACCAGACCCGCGCCGGGCACGAACGTATTGATCAACGTGGGGCCGAACTCGACCAAAACCTCCCCGGAAATCTGGAAAAATTTGCGCAATCGTTGGGCAGCCTCCGAGGTAATCGACCCTTGAGCCAATTTGGACTCGATGTCGCCGGTGAGCAAGTTCAAAATTTCGCAGAAAGGCAGGTAAGGGTCGCTCATACCCGTTTGCGCATTACAGTTCCCCATGGCGAACAGCAATTCGTCATTATTTTGTTGCGCCTGACGGATGAACTCCTTTATCAAGGTGGTCTTGCCGGCGCCCGCTTCACCGGTCACGAAGACTGCGCTGCCCTGCCCGGTCATGGCCCACTCAAGATAGCCATTCAGCTTGGCCAATTCTCGTTCGCGTGCGACAACCACTTCAGTCTCGGGTGCGCTCAACATTGTCTAGCCTTCCTGAGGGAATGAGAGCAGAACATCGCAGCGGCGATCACCTTCTTCCAGATCCGAAAGCCAGCGGTTAATCTCTATAACTCCTCATCGCTCTCAACTTGAATATTATATCGCGCCCGTATCCTACAGCGCCGGCGCGACTTTCCAATTTGTTGCAACGATCGTTCCGCGTTGTGAGCGAGTCAAACTGCATGAACTGAACTTCCGACGCTTGCCCTACCAAAGACGTCGAACCCGAAATGAGTCTGAAGGGACGGTGCGAGCGACATCGGCGAAGTATTAAACAAAATCGCCCTGCCAAAACATGACAGGGCGTTAGACTACCTGATTTGATTATCCGACCAGGAAAGGCCTAAACTTGTGGCCGTATACATGATATATGCCGCGCTGGGCAGATCTTTGTAAAGCTGTAAAACAGCGTTGGTTTAAGATCAAAAGTCGAGATCCCAGTTTGCCCATCTCTGCATTTATGGCATGGATGGGCACATCTCTGTGTGTAGATACTTCTGACATTCGTTTTGGGTCAAATCACGCGTAAGACGTGACCTGGCAATGGCGATCAACTCTTCCATATTCAACGCATAGATGCGCACCACATGGTCGCGTCCCACCGAAACAACGCGCGTTCCATCCGGGCTGAAAGCAACGCGATATACTGCGCCAATATTGCCATACAGCGTAAGCGGCTCGGCGATCGATTCACCAGGCGAAGGCAGCACCCAAACTTTTACCGTGCCATCGACAGAGGATGTGATGAGACTACTCCCATCGGCGCTGAACATTACACCAAACGTAGGACCTGTATGACCGATCAGAGTGAAAATATCCACTCCTGTTTCGGCGTCCCATACTTTGATAGTCGAGTCATTGCCAGAACTGGCAAGCCACTTGCCATCGGGACTGAATGCAATACCGCTGTTTCGTACGCCCTCGCCGTGCCCGCTATATTTCAGCAACAGCTTTCCTGTGGTTGCATCATATACGTACGCGCCATCTCCGGCAGCAATCGCGAGCCGCTTACCGTCTGGACTAAAGACAATTTGCTGGAAGACGTCGCTTTCAGGTGGAAGTTGAAACTCAATGAGAGACTCCCCACTTTCACTATTATGAATCCTGATCCTGCTGTCTGCACCTGCATCCGCCAATAATTTTCCATCTGGGCTAAAGATAACGTCCACACCTCCCTTCTCAAATGGATCAAGTGCGATGATTTCCGCATCATTGGCTGTATCTATGATCCTGGTTGTATTGAGATCGTTGTAGGCAAGGCGTTTCCCATCAGGACTGTAAGCCACATTGCCGGCAAATCCATTCCCGGTCCCATAATCACCTTCCAGTGCGATCATGTGTAACTCTGCACCTGTGATCGCATCCCATATTCTGACAGTGCCATCCCAGCCAAACGTTGCCAATTGTTTTCCGTCAGGACGGTAAGCCACCGTAGCTACGCGACTCGTATGACCCACAAGATTAAGCGCATCACTTCCAGCGGAGGTTGAGAGGTTCCAAATTTTACCTGTCCCATCGCGGCTGGAAGTATAAAGCCGTTCACCATCGGCACTGAACGCCACGCTCAACACACCGCTGGCATGCCCTGATAGTGTGAGCAATGCCTTGCCGGTTTCAGCATCCCAGAGGCGGACACTCCCATCTTCACTGGCGGTCGCGAGTATTTTTCCATCGGGGCTGAATGACAAGCCGTTCACGTAACTTGAGTGACCAAATAATTTGAGGAGAAGAGTACCCGTCGCGGCGTCCCAAATCTTTACAGTGGTATCAAAATCGCCGGTGGCGATGCGTGTACCATCCGGGCTGGCGGCAATTGCCGTCACATCCGTTCCGTTGCCGGGTTCGCTGGAGGTAAATAATTTTTCGCCGGTGGCAGTATCCCAGGCGGTGATGGGGAATCCATCGCTGCCTGTGTAAAGAATTTTCCCATCCGGGCTAAATGCGACATATAAAGCAAAGGCTTCTTCATCGCCAAGCGCAAATAATTCTTTGCCCGTTGCTGCATCCCATAGTTTTGCGGTGCCATCATCGCTCCCCGTTGCAAACATTTTGCCGTCGGAACTGATCGCAACAGTGGCAAGATGCGCGGAGTGACCTTCCAATTTCAAAATGGCATTGCCTGTTGACACATCCCACAGCGTTGCGTTCGCTTCGCCGCTGACCGTCAATAGTTGCTTTCCGTCCGGGCTAAATGCCACACCATGACCACCGGGACCAGAATCCGTATCCACTTGAAGCGTGGATACCACTTTGTTCGTTGTGAGATCCCAAATTCGCACGGTTCGATCATCCCCGATGGTTGCCATGTGTTTTCCATCAGGGCCGATATCCAACGCCCAGACACTGCCTCCTGCATCGTGTCCTCTCAATGTGGCAAGGACGCGCGATGTCTGAATGGAACGATGGAGCGCATCCTGTGCTTCGATCAAAACAGGCTGTCCGTTTTGCGTGCTGATGTTCACAGCCTGCAACGCCAGCAGGATGCTCCTTTCAGGATCGACCGAGAGATTGTTGATCGCCGATCCAGCCAACTCGCGCTCGAAAGCGACTTGCTGTTGTTCCTGTGTGTTGACTGCATTTTGATTCGATTGCACGCCAAACAATCCAGCCAGCAGCGCTAAAATGACGGCAATCGCTCCCACCGTTGTGATGACGCGGTTGCGTAAGCGCAGGCGTGAAGCGGAATTGCGTTGGGTCTCAGCCAGTTCGACTGCCGCATCCCGTTCCCGCTGGAGTCCGGCTTCACGTTCCTGTTCTTCTCCCTTCGCCTGCATATTCGACGCCTCGAGAAACATTCGCTCCTGTGCATTCAAAGCGCTGGGATTGAGCACAAACCATTCATTTGCCTGCGCCAGACGTGCGCCGCGATAGACCGAGCCGGCATCGCGTTCAAGTAATTCCCATTCGTGCGCGGCTTCGGTCAGGTTACGATGCAGGATGATTCCTTCACGATCCTGCGACAGCCATTCACGCAACTTGGGCCACTCACGGATCAACGCTTCATGCGCCACTTCAGCCGAATCCTCGCTCAAGGTAACGAGTCTTGCCTCAGCCAATTTGTTCAACACCGCGCGCACCTGATCGGCATCCTCCGCATGTGACCATAACTCATCAAGCGAGGCGCGTCGCCGCGTATCTTCCGTGCCCTCGCCGAATTCAGTCAGTCTTAAGAGGATATTCCGCACGATGATCTGTTCGTTGAGCGAAAGATTTTGATAAACACTTTCGGCTGTGTGCGCAATCGCGCCATGTACACCGCCGGCATCGGCATAGCCTTTGAGCATGAGCCTGTGTCCGGCGCGTCGTTTCCAGGTTTCAAGCAGTGCATGGGAGAGCAGGGGCAGCGCGCCAGGCTCATCGCCTACGTCGCGCAAAATCAAATCCACCAGTCCAGGCTCAAATTCCCAATGTCCGAGCCGTGCAGGCTCTTCGATGGCGCGCCGCAGTTCATCGCTCGTCATGGGTCCGATATATTCCTGTTGCTGCGCCACCGCATCGCGCAGTTCGGGATATTGCGCGAGATGCGCATAAAAATCTGCGCGCAGTGTAATGATGAGTGTGAGGTTACCTTCGCCCTTGCGTTCCTCGCCTAATGGAAGAGGCGCAGGAGTGAGCGCCGCGAGCAAATTGTCAATGAAAGCTTCGCGTTCGAACTCGTCGTGGCAGAGGGTAAACAACTCTTCGAATTGATCGATCACTACTACAGCGTGACGGGGGATCGATGAGTCGCGCGACTGGAGTTGACGCGATAAGAAAAAATGCAGACTGCGCGGGTCTTTCGAAAGATCGTCCATTAAAGTCGCCGCGGCCGTCACTGATTCCGAAGCCCGTGTGAGTTCGATTGCCAGCGCTTCGAGGGGATGTGCGGTGGGCGTGAGGATGTGGACCTGCCAATTGGCATTTCCTTTTTTGAGCGTTGGGATTAATCCCGCTCGCACCAACGAGGATTTTCCACTGCCCGATGCACCGACAATGACCGATAGAAAATTCACACCCTGTAAACGATCCATTAATTTCAGCGTCAGTGTTTCGCGCCCAAAGAATAATTCTGAGTCATCCACATCGAAAAACTGCAAGCCTTTGAAAGGCGCTGCTCCTGGTGTGGGTGATTCTGTGCCGCTAAATTTTGTTCTAATCGGTGCAAATTCAGCCGGCAATCCAGCCACCACCAATTGATACATGGAGGCTGGGTATTTCATATCCTTAAGACGGTGTTCGCCCAAGTCCTGAATGGTCAACCCATCGGGCAAATCCTGGAGTACGAGTTCGCGTGTGGTTGGCGATAAAAGGATTTGCCCGCCATGACCTGCATCGCCAATGCGCGCGGCGCGATGCACATCCATGCCCACGTAGCCGGTCGAAGCGATCAACGGCTCACCGGTGTGCAAGCCCATTCGTACGCGCAGGTGTTCACCCCGGTACCAGGGATGCGCGGCGAGCGCGCGCTGGGCTTCGGCGGCGCATTGTGCTGCATCGAGGGCGCGCGTAAACGTGACAAAGAACGCATCGCCTTGTGTGTCCACTTCGTGCCCATTCCATTTTTGAATTGCGGCGCGCAGAATCTCGTGGTGCTCACTCAATGCAACTGCATAGTGATCGCCAAGCTTTTCGAGCAGACGGGTCGAGCCTTCGATGTCGGTGAAGAGGAAGGTAATCGTGCTGGATGGCTGAGCGGCTGAGGTGCGTTGGGGAATTTTCGCGCCTTTGAGCAGCCCATCATATAACCCGCGCGTTTCGGCGGACGGCTCGACGCCAATATTTTCCAGTAGTTCAGCAGTGCAGCGTTGATACAGGGAGGTAACTTTTGCCATATCACCGCGCACGCCGCTTGCCAGCATGAGTGCGCGATAAGCGGGTTCGCGTACGCCGCTGAGGGTAAGCCAGCGTTCGCCCCATTCCTGTACGGCAATCCAGCGTTCCGCCGCGATGAGTTGCTCAAGCAGTTGTTCCATCCTTGATTCAAAGATGGCTTGAATTCGTTCGCGTTCAAGAGCTACCCACTCATCATAGAAGCCGGGCAGAAGTTCTCCCTGATACAGAGACAGATTGACAATCAGAGATTGCAGATCGAGATCGGGTCTCTCGATCTGGGAAATATCGAGCCAATATTCAGAATCGCGGTTGAAGGTAAGCGTAATTTCATCGGCGAGCAGATATTCTTTCTCAGCCGGTTGACCTGTGGAAATGGCTTTGCGGATGCGCCATAATTCCTGGCGCAAGTTCTTGCGCGCATTCTCGTCGGTGGTATCGGGCCATAAGATGCCCGCCAATTTTTCGCGGCGATGGGTAGTCCCAACTGTCAGCATCAGATAAGCCAATAGTGATTGACCAGCCCGCGATGGAATCGTGACGCGCTTACCATCCATGCGAATGTCGAATTGTCCGAGTAGTCGAACTTGCAGCATTGAATCCTCCTAGCCTGGGAATATGCCCTGCAAACTGATAAGGGCGAATTAGATGAGTATAGCACTTTCGTTGTGGGAACTTTACTATAGCCGCGTCTTTTTAGCGTCTCGGATAAATGGGAAATTGGAACGACGCTAAAAAGATGCCCCTGTGCAAAAATACGAACAGAAATCAATACGACTATTGATTCCAAGATTTTCATAACAGGAGAAAAAAATGAACACCCGTAACTTGCTCGTTTCAGTTTTGATGTTCGTATGTGTTGTGCTCGCGGCTTGCGCGCCAGCCGCGACGGCAACACCAATTGTGCCGACCGCCATGCTGGCAACCACTGTTCCGGCAACAGAAGTGCCCGACGAATTTGCATTGGCAGGCGACCCAATCCCTGACAAACTTCTAGATGTTGAGTATCTATCCGGGAAGGTAGCACTGCGCCTGCGTTCCGCAGACGATCCCATTTGTCAGGAACTTAAAACTCAGAGTAACTGTTTCACATTCCTGCGTACCGACCATGACCCTGAGCAAGACCCCGGTGCACGCGGTCCGGCGGCGCTTGTGGATGGTTTGATAGCTCTCAAATTCCAACTGTGCCCATTTTGTGGTCCTAGTGAGATTGGTGGCATAGAGTATTTTGAGTCGCAAGAAGATGGTGGAGTCCTGACCGGAGTCAAATGTGAAACCGACACAGGTGCTGAATGCAATGATGACGTCGGAACTACCTGGCAGCCCGCGACTCAACAGACAAATTTCCCGGTAATTATTGAACACAAGATTCCAACCCTTGCTGCTCATGCAGGCGGCATCAAGGTTGGACCCGATGGTGCACTGTGGTTTGTCGAAACGACAACACAACAGATTGGGCGTATCAGTACAGAGGGTGTTGTCACTGAGTTCCCTCTTGAAGAGGGAGGCATCGCTGAAGCTCAAGGATTCATCGCAATAGGTCCAGATGGCGCGCTCTGGTTCAACATGGATGATGCCAATCAATTGGGACGGATCACACCCACTGGTGAAATCACGCAAATCAATCTCCCTGAAGGACTTTCACCAATCCGTGAATTGGTCACTGGACCCGATGGAGCACTGTGGGTAACATCACGCGGGATGAGCGCGATCGTCAAGCTTGCCACAGATGGAACCATAGTTGCCCAGTATGCCCTGCCGAAAGAAAGAAGTAACCCCACCGGTATGATTGTTGGACCAGATAAGGCATTGTGGTTTGTTGAAGGTGGTGTCAATCAGATTGGACGGCTCACAACCGCTGGACAATTGACCGAATATCCCATCCCTGATGAAAACAGTTTCCCGCTGCGCCTGACAGTAGGGCCCGACAACGCAGTATGGTTCACTATGTTCGGCGTGAATAAAATTGGGCGTATCGACATGGATGGTAAGATCACCTCGTTTGATGCTCCTGATATGGGTCCTGTGGGAATTACAACCGGCGCAGATGGTGCAATTTGGTTCACTGGTTATAGCTCTACAGAAATTGGACGCATGACGACCGATGGAGTACTAACTAAGTTCGCTGTGCCTACGTATGCCAGCGTGCCCTATCATATTATTGCCGGTCCAGATGGCAGCATCTGGTTCACTGAGCAGGAAGGCAATCTAATCGGACAGATCCAGTTGTCAGCGCCATAGTTCTTCCGAAGAATGATTATTTCAGTAGGCAGATGGCGTGCCTCGGACAGATATCGTTGGCACGCCACACGTATTGTGGCATGATCGTGTATCAGTATGCATGGACGAAACCACCCCTACATGTGTAGGGGTGGTTGATTGTCTGAGAGGTTTGGTTCTTTGCTTGGTTAGGCGACAGCGGGTCGAAACTTGTAGCCATAAACAATTAACCCTCTTTCATCGCCATCATTTCTCATCTTGCGGGTGACCATCTCAACGGGCATGCCAATTTCAACAGCGTCATTATCTACATCTGTCAGTTGTGCAGTGACCATTGGGCCTTCATCGAGTTTTACAAGTGCTACAGTGTAAGGAGCACTGCTGTCATAACCGCTTGGGGCTTCGTAAACGGTTGTATAGGAATACACTTCACCTTTACCGCTAAATGTATAGAGGTCTTTGGCTTCGTCACCGCAGTTTGGGCATACGTCGCGCGGAGGAAAAATCTTATAATCGCAATGGGGGCAAACTTCGCCTACCAGCCCGTAACGTTGTTTCTTGAGTCTCCAGTGTCTCGGGATTTCCATAGAATACGTTCCTTTCTTCACATATAATTCTACGCCGTAAGACTCTCAAAGACTCTCAGGGTTATTTCCTTGCTAAATTGAAAATTAGATTTTATTAAGGAGTACTATCATTTTCAACAATTTGTCGGAATAAATCACAACAGCGTGGACATGAGAACGTCCACGCTGTCGTTGCTTTGCTTTTTTGTCTAGTCTAACAGTTCCTTTGGAATGTTGCCGCCATTTTGGGCAACTTCCTGTAGAACTTTCTTATGCAACCATGTGTTCATTTTGGCAGAATCATTCATCAATTCGGGAGGACAGCCCAGCTCGACCGCCATTTCCTTGCGTGCCTCGTAACTGCTTTCCAGATCCAGGAGTTTTAGAAGATCAACGATCGATACCTTCCAGTTAAGTTTTGCAGGATTCTTGGCGGCAAGTCCCCAAGCTTGCTGACCACATCAACTTCCGAAATTGGAGTCGGAGCGGGTGCCTGGGGTGCAGCAGCGGGGACGGGAGCAGGTTTAGGTGCAGAGGCGGTCTTGGATGTAACTGATGGTGCCGGCTTGGCGGGTGCCGCCACTTTTGATGCCGGAGCTGGCGCGGCAGGTTTTTCAGAGACAGTCGCCGTCGCTCCTGCTGGTTTGTCCTTTTTAAGCCCAAGCTTTTCAAGAATTTTTGAGAAGAGGCCCATGGTAATTCCTTTCTATTTGTTGTATGGGAGTGGATATAAGGATTCGCGTTAGATTTTTTTGGAATCCTCCTATGTTTACTATAATTCAAATTGATTTTGAAAATATTGTTAAATTCAAATGTGCGTGAAGCAATAACATTAAGCATTTGCCTGTAAGAAAATTTCTAACTGATAGAAATATATCATCGAAGCGAACCGGCTTGGGTGAGGCATGAAGTGGTTCTTTATCCCACATGTAATTTATAATGAACATCAATGAAAATTTTATTGCTCAATCAAGCATTTGTATCTCCTGATGAGCCAGGGCATACTCGCCATTTTGAGATGGCCCAATATTTGCTCAAACACGGACACGAATTGGTCATTGTTGCAAGTGACCTGAATTACCAGACGGGTCAACGCATTGTAAAACACCGCGGCTTGTTCACCGAGCAGGTCATTGATGGTGTGCGCATTCTTCGTTCTTATATTTATCCTGAATTGCATCGCAGTTATTTTTGGCGCATCGTTTCTTTTTTCAGCTTTATGTTCAGTTCGTTATGGACAGCGTTGTTCGTAAAAGATGCAGACATCATCATGGGCACAACACCGCCGATCTTTCAAGCGCTTTCTGCATGGTTTGTAGCCTGGCTGCGGCGCAAACCGTTCCTATTGGAAGTGCGCGACCTTTGGCCAGAATTTGGGATCGACATGGGAGTGATCAGGAATCCAATGGTCATTGTGCCAGCCCGCTGGCTTGAAAACTTCCTGTATAAGCATGCAACACATATACTGGTCAATTCACCGGCTTATAAGGAATATATGATTGGCAAAGGTGTACCTGAAAAGAAGATTACATTCATCCCTTACGGAACAGATATAAACATGTTTAACCCGAGCGTGGATGGTTCACACATACGAAAAAAATTCGGGCTGGAGGAAAAATTCACAGTGGTTTATGCGGGAGCAGTGGGGCAGGCAAACGACATCGATACGGTCCTGCGCGCAGCCACGCGTTTGCAGGATGAATCCAAAATCTGTTTTGTCATGTTCGGTGATGGCAAGGAACGCGCACGGCTGGAGGCAGAAGCACGACATAAGAATCTCGATAACATAATCTTCGCGGGTGCTTGCCCGAAGAAAGAGATGCCATTTGTTTTGGCTTCGTCGGACGTGTGTCTGGCGATTTTACAGAATATTCCCATGTTTCGCACAACCTACCCAAACAAGGTTTTTGATTACATGGCCGCCGGACGCGCCACCATACTTGTGATCGATGGGGTTATTCGTGAAGTGATCGAGTCTTCTGGTGGGGGAATTTATGTCGACCCTGGAGATGATCAAATGCTCGCTAAAACAATTCTTGAACTTTCAAAGAACCCTCAGCGCACAAATCAAATGGGAAGGAATGCACGTGCATATTTGGTCAAGCACCTGGATCGGAATGATAAACTGGATGAAACGTTGCACCTGCTCAAAAATTTAGTGAAGGCATGAAAGTCTTTGTCACAGGTGCAACTGGATTCACTGGCTCACGAGTCATTCCTTTATTATTTCAAAGCGGATATCAGGTACATTGCCTATATCGTCCGGCAAGCGACCGCTCGATTCTGCTTCGGGATCAGCCGGAAATTGAGTGGACACCCGGAGACTTATCCGACACCCAAGCATTGACTGCTTCGATGCAAGGGACAGATGCCCTCGTCAACATCGCCTCACTCGGGTTTGGTCACGCGGAGTCGATGGTCAGTGCCGCGATAAAAGCAGGTATCAAACGCGGGGTCTTCATTAGCACGACAGCCATCTTTACACAACTGAGCGCAAAGAGCAAAAAGGTCCGTGTGGCTGCGGAACGTACGATTGAAAATAGTGGGTTGAACTACACAATCCTGCGCCCGACCATGATCTATGGAAGCCCACGCGACAGAAACATGTGGCGGCTGATTCGATTTATGCGTACCTCTCCGATTGTCCCTGTCTTGGGCGATGGGGATTCCCTTCAACAGCCGGTTTATGTGGATGATGTGGCGCAAGCCGTTATAAATTCCTTATCGACGGATGAAACAATTTGTAAAAATTACAATATCTCTGGGAAACATCCCCTTACTTATAATGAAGTCATCGATACGATAGCCAGACAGATGAAGAAACGGATTGGAAAAATCCACATGCCGTCGC
>Ga0075421_100010158_pt1 | contig 11625 bp, 8 predicted proteins | sample SoiMetdeltSBSDD5_FD_75292 | JGI IMG/M metagenome (GOLD analysis project Ga0075421, IMG submission 75292) | Bulk soil microbial communities from a Populus tree surrounding site in Tennessee, USA - Soil MetaG P. deltoides SBSDD5 | ecosystem: Environmental > Terrestrial > Soil > Tree plantation...
AACAACCGTCAGACCAACTTCAGCCTGCAGGACGGCCTGATCCATCTGGCCTCGGACGACGACCGCGGGCCGCTGACGACGAACTTCTACGGCGGCTGGGCGCCGCGGCTGGGCGTGGCCTACTCGCCGGACAACGGCCGGACGGCGTTTCGCGGCGCGTATGGCATCAGCTACTACCGCGACAACTTCGGCGCCAACGGCGGCACGCTCGAGCGCAATCACCCGCTCTTCCAGCAGATCGATCTGCAGACGCCCGATCAATTCACGCCTTTCCGCAGCGTCAGCGACGGGCTGCCGGGCTTCACGCCGACGCCGCTGACGCCGACGATGGTGCCGCCACCCGGGTTCGCGGTGTTTTTCTTCCCGGCCGGCGACAAGCCGAACATGGCCCACATGTTCAACGTCGGCGTCCAGCGCCAGCTGCCGTGGAACACCGTGATGGACGCCGCCTACGTCGGCACCCGCGGGAAGAACATCTTCATCAGCCGCAACATCAACGTGCCGCTGCCCGGCCCGGGCAACGTCAACGAGCGCCGCCCCTATTTCAGCCTCGTGCCCAACATCACGGTGATCAACAAGCGCTCCGGCGAGGCGGAGTCGTGGTACGACGCGCTGCAGTTCAAGCTCGAAAAGCGCTTCTCGCAGGGGCTGCAGGCGCTGCTGTCCTACACCTACTCGCGCAGCGAGGACACCGCGTTTATCCTGCATCCGGCGATCGAGACGCGGGCGCCGTCGATTGGCAAGGCAGTGGACATCCCGCACAACCTGGTCGTCAGCTGGGCGTACGAGCTGCCGTTCGGCCCCGGCAAACGGTTCCTCGCCACCGGCAGTCCCGTCGCCGGCGCGCTGCTCGGCGGGTGGGCGGTCAACGGGATCACCAGCTTCCAGACCGGCGAACCGCTCAACATCCAGGTCGCGACCTCGCAGCTGAACACCGGCACCGGCAACTTCGCCAACGTCACGTGCGCCGACGTCGAGGTGCCGGGCCAGGTCGCGCAGTGGTTCGATACCAGCTGCTTCGCCAGCCCCGCGCTGTTCGAGTTCGGCAACTATCAGATCGGCGACGTGCGCGGACCGCGGTTCGTCAACGTGGACTTCTCGGTGTTCAAGCGCACGGCGATGGGCGGCACGCGCGCGCTCGAATTCCGCCTGGAGTTCTTCAACCTCCTCAACAAGGCGCACTTCTCGAACCCGAACACGCAGTTCGGCAATGCGCAATTCGGCCGCCTCAGCGGCACGCGCTTTCCGTCGCGGGAGATTCAGCTCGGGGCGCGGTTTCTGTTCTGATCGCCGTGCATGGAATCGTCTTCGCCGCTGGCCTGTTGCTGCTGTCCGCGCCGGCTGCTCCCGGCGCGGCCCAGATCACGGAAACCGAGCGCCAGCGCCTCGTCTCGCACCTGGCGATGACCTCGAGCTGGCTCGTCGACGAGGTGTCGAACCTGTCGCGGGCCCAGCTCGAGTTCCGCCGCGCCCCGGGGACGTGGAACATCCTGGAGGTCGTCGAACACCTGATCGTCGTCGGACCAATCTACTGGTCCGACCTGCAGAAGGCGGTGCAGGGACCGGCGAGCGCATCGCTGCGGTCGAGCCGCGACGCCGACATTCTCTGGTACGGCATCGACCGCACCAACCGGGAGCCGGCCATCGCCCCCGAGCGGCCGAAAGGCGAGCTGCGCGATCTGGCGGCCGGCCTCGCGACGTATCGCAAACAGCACGCGCAGTTGCTGAAGTACGTCGAGACGACCACGGACGATCTGCGGAACCGCACCGTGGAACGCCAGGGGTGCGACGCGTATCAGTGGGCGCTGCTGATTTCGACGCACGAGCAGCGGCACATCCTCCAGATCCGCGAGATCAAAGCCGACCCGAAGTTCCCGGCCAAGTAGCCGGCGGTAAGGCAGGAGATCAAGAGATCAAGAGATCAAGAACAGGAGAGCACGAGATCAGGAGCCACGGCGCGTGGCGGCGCCGCGCTTCGCGCGGTCGGTGATCACGAGATCCGAAAAACAAGCAGCACTCGATCGCGAGCTGTTTGTTTTTCCGGATCTCGTGATCACCGTACGCCGGCCGCAGGCCGGCGCGCCGCCACGGTTACTCGTGATCTCCTTATCTCCTGTTTTTCAGTCTTGTCCTCTGCCTGCGCGGCGGTTCAGCCGGCGCCGGCGAACGAAAGAGCGCCTCGAACATGACCCGCCCTTGATCGAGCAGCACCCGATCGTCGCGATAGGTTTCACGCAGGCCTTCCACCAGGGCGCCGACGACCGCGGCCGCCGGAGCGCCGTAGCGGGCATCCTTGAGGTCGAGGTCATGGACGATCTCGCCAATCGTCCGGAGACGCGGGGCGTCGAGCGAGAACCGCTTCACCAGCACTTCAAAGGTGCAGAGCCCGCCGTGATGGCTGAACTCGGCGCCGAACATGTCGAACGGCACGTGTTGCGGCGCAATCGACTCCAGATCGGCCGCGAACGTGAACCTTGCCTTGGGATCGATGAAGCGTTGGATGAGCCACGCGGACGCCATTCGATCGATCCCCGGCCGCGGCCGCGTCACCCACGTCCGCCCGCGGTATCCGGCGCGGTTCACCGGCGGGAGCGACCCGTCCGGCTGGTCCCTGGGCCGGGTGGCGGTGAGCCGCTGCTCGAGTCGATCGAGCGCCGCGCGCGCCTCCGAACGGCCGGGCGCGCCGAAGAAATCGATCTGCTCGATCTGATGCAGCCGCTGGCGAAACCCGCCGACGGCGCGCACGATCCCGGTCCGCGCGCTGCCGCGAGCGTCGCTGACCGCGTGGCGCCGCGCGAACGATTCAATCTCGCCGCGAAGCGCCGAAAAGTCCTCCGCCCGCAGCCGTCGAAACGACCCCATGATTTCCTGCTCCTCTGAAACCGACGCGTTCGCCGCGAGGATTGCGGCCTGCCCCTTCAGATCGATGATTTCCGTCTTGATCCACTCGAAGTCTTCGCGTGCCGCCGCTGAGTTCGGCAACACGTAAACGGAGTTCTTCAGCGCGACGGCCCCCAGCTGCTGCAGCCGCCGCCAGGTCTTGACGCGTGCGTTCGACGGGCTGGCCGGGAGCTGCTGAACCAGGATCAGCCACTTCTCGCCATCCGCCGTCACGCGGTGAGGTTCGTTCAATGTCGAGCCCGTCTGTGGAGAAAGGTCTCCAGCGTGTCGGCAAACCGGTCGATTTCGTCGATGGTGTTGTAGACGGAGAGCGACGCGCGGACCGCTGACGTCCGTCCCAGCCGCTTCAGCAGCGGCAGCGCGGCCATGTCGCCGCCGCGGACGGCAATTCCCTGCGCGTCCATCGCCATGACGACGTCTGCGGCCGGCACACCGTCCACGGTGAACGCGATCAGCGGGATGCGGTCGGTTTCGCGCACCGAACCGGCGACGTTCACCCGCCGGATCGAGGAGAGGCGGTTGACGAGATGCCGCCCGAGCGCCTTCTCGTGGTCCTCGAGACCGTCGCGCTTCGCCTGCTCCATGAACTCGATCGCCGCGGCAAGCCCGATTGGGCCGGCGACGTTGGCGGTTCCCGCCTGGAACTTGAACGGCAGATCCGCATAGCGCGCCGACTCGAGATCCGCGTCGTGCGCCATGTTCGCCCCCGACTGATACGGCGGCATGCGCTCGAGGATGCGCCGCCGTGCCCAGAGCACCCCCATGCCCATCGGTCCGAACATCTTGTGGCTGGAAAACGCGAAGAAGTCGCACTCGAGGCTCTGGACGTCGATGGGCAGGTGCGGCGCGGACTGCGCGCCGTCGATGAGAACCACGGCTCCGCCCTGATGCGCTCGGCGGCAGATCGGCTTCGCGTCCACGACCAGCCCGAGCACGTTGGAGACGTGGCTGAAGGCGACCAGCTTCGTGCGGCTGGTCAGCAGCCGATCGAGATCTTCGATCCGCAGCCGGCCGCTGTCGTGGATGTCGAGGTGGCGCAGCTTCGCGCCGGTCTGCCGCGCGAGGTGCTGCCACGGCAGGAGGTTCGAGTAATGCTCGGCGACGGTCGTCAGGATTTCATCGCCTCGCTCGAGGTTGATGCTGCCCCACGCTGCCGCGACCAGATTGATGGCATCGGTGGTCCCGCGGGTCCAGACGATTTCTGTGGGGTCGGCCGCATTGACGAACCGGGCGGCGGTGCGGCGTGCCGCCTCGTAGCGCTCGCCCGAGCGCCGCGCCAGCGTGTGCAGCGTGCCGCCGTGTCCGGGGTTCGCGTTGTCCGTTTGGTAGTAGTCGACGACCGCCCTGGTCACTGAGATCGGACGAAGCGCCGTGGCGGCGGTATCCAGATAGACGAGCGGATGACCGTTCACCACCTGCGTCAGCGCCGGGAACTGCGAGCGCCACGCCTCGGTCCCGAGCAGGGGCGACGGGCGCGTCCCGGCGGCCATCACCACTCCGCACGCCCGCATGAAGCTCCGTCGTGAACTGTCCATTGGTTACAACTCGTTTGTAATATCTGTTACAGACGATAACGCCGGCGGCACGGGTACGTCAAATCCGGCCGAATCCCCGCCGCCGCCGAACTTCTGCCGGCGAAATCCGTCTAGGGACTCGGCGATGACTGCCTTCGCGCGGGACGTCCGATTTGCGTGCCGGCTGCTTGCGGCGCGGCCCGGCTGGACGCTGGCGGCGGTGCTCTGCCTGGCTATCGCCACAGGGGCGAACACCGCGGCGTTCAGCGTCGTCAACGCGCTGATCCTCCGTCCGCTGCCGTTCGAGGACGCCGACCGGTTGATCATGGTGGCGCTGCGAGATCCGGAGCGCGGCACGCCCCGTCCGTTTTCGTTGAGTGAATACCGCGACTTCGCCGCCCGCACCGGCGCGTCCGTTGCCCTGACGGCGAGGACGTTCCTGCCCCTCTCGCTCGTCGCGGACGATGGAGCGCGGATGGTCGAGGCGGAGTTCGTCAGCGCGAACTATTTCAAGGCGCTGCGGGTCGCCCCGCACGCCGGTGTGTTTCCGGCGCTGGAAGAGGACACGGCAGATCGTACCGAGGTGGTCATCAGCCACGCGATCTGGCAGCGGCGCTTTGGCGGCGACCCCGCGATCGTCGGGCGGCTCGTGCGCGTCAACGCCAGGCCGTTCGTCGTGTCTGCCGTCGCCCCCCGCGGCTTCGTCGGCGCCACGCGGCTGATTGCCGCCGACCTCTGGATGCCGGCGTCGCTCTATTCGACGATGGCGCGTGCGGCCGATGCGGAACAGGTGCCGATGTTCGGCGTGATGGGCCGGATGGGCGCCGGGGTCCACATCGACGAGGTGCGCGCGCGGCTGGAGACGATCGGCGCCGGCGTCTGGCGCGATCGCGGGACGGCGCGGCCTCCCGGAATCATCGTGGAGAACGCCCGCGGGTTCGGCGTGCCTCCCGCCGTGCGCGGCACCGTGGTCCGCGGCTCGGCGTTAATCGTCGGCCTCATGGGGCTGCTCATCGCCGTCGCCGCGGCGAACGTTGCCGCCCTGGTGCTGGCGCGCGCCACCGGCCGTCACATGGAAGTGGGCGTGCGCCTGGCGCTCGGCGCGAGCCGCCGGCGAATCGCGCGCCAGATGCTGACGGAGAGTCTCGTCCTCGCGGCCGTCGGCGGCGCCGCGGGCTGGGCGGTCGCCGGCTGGGCGACCCGCGTCCTCGCCGCACAATCGGCGACACGCTTCGAGTACGTCTCGTACGCCGTGGACATCCGCCCGGACCTGCGCGTGCTCGCCTACACCGCCGCGGCCGTGCTCGGCACGGCGGTCCTCTTCGGCCTGGCGCCGGTGTGGCACGCGTCACGCGTCGACCTGATCGACGTGCTGAAGCGTTCGTCATCCAGCGGACGCAAACGGCTCACCGCTCACACGCTGCGCGGCCTCGTTGTCGGCCAGCTCGCGGTCTCCACGGCTCTCCTCGTCGGATGCGGATTGCTGGTGCGCACCTACCGCAACGCGCAGGCAGTTGCCCCGGGCATCGAGACGGGACGCACTGTCTCCGCATCGGTCGACTTGAGTCAGCTCGACCTGCAGGACGGCGAAGGCCGGCGGTTGTTCGACGAGATCCGCGCGCGCGTCGCGGCGCTGCCTGGCGTGTCGGGCACGAGCCTGACGCGCCACGCGCCGCTGTCGCCGTCCGGCTCGGACGTTCGCGTCGTCGCCGATCGGACCGACGGGGGCGCTGAAACGTCGGCCGTCGCGGCTGGCTCCGAAGCCGTCACCGCCGAGCATTTCCGGATGCTGGGCATCCCGATCGTGCAAGGCCGGGGCTTCCGCGACGTCGAACCCGAACGTCCGCTGGCCGCCATCGTGAACGAGACGCTCGCGCGGCGTCTGTCGCCGAACGGTTCGGCGATCGGCCGAGGCTTCCGGGTTGCCGGCGCCTCGGGCGAGCGGCTCGAAATCGTCGGCGTCGCCGCGGACATCAAATATCGATCCGTCACGGAGACACCGCGCGCGGTCTTCTATCAACCGTTCTCGCAGGCTTATTCCCCAAGCATGACGCTGCTCGTGCAGGTCCAGGGGCGGCCGGCGGACCTGGTGAACGCAATCGGCCAGGAGATTCGCGCCGCAAACGGCGACCTCGCCATCCAGGCGCTCGGCACGCTCGACGATCAGCGCGCTGCCGCGATGGCATTCCGCCGGCAGGTGACGATTTCCCTCGGTCTCGTCTGCGCCGTGGGACTGTTGCTGAGCAGCCTCGGGCTCTACGGCGTCGTCTCGTACGGCGTGCGGGAGCGCGCACGCGAGTTCGGCATTCGAAGCGCGCTCGGCGCGCGCGCGGCCGACGTGCAATGGATGGTGATCCGGCAGGGGCTGCGCGTCACGGCGCTCGGCCTGGTACTCGGCATTGCGCTGTCGCTTGCGCTCACGGGCGTACTGCGGAGCCTGCTCTTCGGGGTCGGCCCGCGCGACCCGCTGACGATCGCGGTCGTCGCCGCCGTGCTCGTCGCGGTCTCGGCTGCCGCGCTCTACCTGCCCGCGCGCTGGGCGACGACGGTCGATCCTGCCGCTGTCCTGCGGAGCGAGTGAGCCCGCGCGGAGTTACGGCAGGCGCCAGCCCTGATACTCGGACCGCGGCGCCGGCGGATCCTCTCCCGTGATCGAACGCCAGCACCCGTCATCGACGCAGGCAATCGTGACGCGGCCACTCGGCTGATTCGACCACGATGCAAGGCCATACGGATCGGGCACGATGGCAAACGGGTCGAGACGGCCCGGCTCGCCGCTCATGTCATCCTTCGCATGATAGATGGCGTCCCATCGCGGACCGTCGCGCGCCCGGTCGATCGGCACCACCGGCTCGTAGACCACCAGCTCGATCGGTTCGCCCGAGAACTGCCGCACGGCCGCGTCCGAGCGGACGCCGTGCCACGATGTCTGATCCGGTGCAACGACATAGTCCTGCGGATCGCCGTGCAGCGCGTCGTCGCGCGGACCGCCGGTGATGGCATTTGTCGGGCCGGCAAAGATCTTCAGCGCCACGGGACGGCTCCCGGCGCCGGCGAACCCGAGCCACACGGACTCAGCGTACCCGCACGGAATCAGGACGTGACTGTCGGCGCTCATGGGGGGACACGGGTGCGGCGCCGGGCCGGTGAGCAGGTGCGCCGGAAGATGGCCGCGGCTGACGGGCGGATACTTCAGACTCTCGTCGCCCGCGCGGCGCGTCCGCTGAAAAGACACCGAGAAGCGATCGCCAACGAACACCCGGCCATCGTGTACGGTAATCGCCAGCACATCACTCTTTTTTGATGTCGGACGGCGTACCGCGGCGGCGGCTCGCGCGGCGCGTGTAGTCCTGCCGGATTTCGGTCGCGCGCGACTGCGCGGCCGAAAGGTATTTCTCGACGAGGTTGCGCGGAATGCTGAGCTGCTCCGTCAGCTTGCGGATCACTCGTTCAGTATCCCCACGCGGCGGCATTGGAGACGCCATCACGGGCGGGAAATCGCCGGACGGCGCTTCGCCGCCTGCCGCGGCTGCGGCGAGCTCGAGCTCCGGTGCCGGCTCCGCGGCATTCGCCGCGCCGACATACAGCGCCAGCGTTTCGACGATCTCCTGGCTGTCGGCCTCGCGCTGTTCGGCCGACCATACCAGCCAGGCCTGCTCCGCCAGGATCGAGTCGCAGATACCGGCGCTCACCGAATTCGGCGGGATCACCTCGGGCCACTCGGCGGACGCATGGGTCACGATCGGCCAGCTCCGGCGCAGCATCGGCGGCAGGAGGTAATGGAAACTCCGATCGCCCTGACCGGCTTTCCAGGCGAGCGCTTCGACGTCGGGGTGCGGCGCCTTGAGCAGCGACCTGAGCATCTTCACGACATGGCTGAACAGCGACCGATCGTAGGGGCCACGCGCCTGCTCCTCGCTCTGAAGCAGCAGGTGCGCGCCGAAGATGCCGAGCATCGGGTTCTCGAACTTGTCGCCGAGCAGGTCTTGCATCTCGCGCGACAGCACCGGCCGCTGATTGACCAGCCCGAGCCGGGCCAGCTCCGACATCCGGGCCTGATGGCTGTCGGGCTTGAAGCCCGCGCCGTCCTCGCGCATCAGGATCGTGGCGCCGCCGATGTCCGCCGCCTTGTCCTCGCCAAACATCCGCTGCAGCAGGAAGCACTGCGTCTGCCATCCCGGCGATGCCACCAGCGTCCGCTCCCACACCGTGCCGTCCGGCGCGTCCAGATGGAGCAAGTACGAGCCGGGCGCGACGCCGATGTTGCACGCTGCCCACGGGTCCCAGTTCGTGCCGACGGCGCCGGTCTGCTCGAAGTCGACCAGCACGCCGCCTGACGCGTCGCGCAGGCTGAGCCCTTTGGCCGGATTGGGGTAGGTGCCTGGCGCGGACGCTCCCGCCGGCGGCTTTTTGCTGGTCCAGTCCCGCGCGAAGAGAAAGATGTGGCTGCCCGCCCCCAGCGCGACGTGCGTGTGAGTGCTGTGCTTGACCGCATTCTCGACGTGGAACTCGTGCGACTTGTGGGTGTGGTCCAGCGGCACCGGCGAAGAAAACTCGAGGGCCGGGTACGTCTTGCGCACCGGCGCGCGCACTGAGATCACCTCTTCGAAGGTGCTGGTTCCGGTGCGCAGCTTGACCTCGTACAATCCCGATGGCACTTCGGCCTGCAGGACGCCGACGCCCTGTTTGACCAGCTGCAGCTTGCGGTCGATCAGGAAGATCTCAGCCGCCGGATCGCCGGCGCGGAGGTCAATCGGAATCAGCGTCTGGTCAGGGGAAGGTGACATCCTGCGCCTCCGTTGTCGCCGCCACCTTGAACAGCTTGTCGGAACCGTCGGCCAGCCGCGCCTCGTACAGGCCCTTCGTCAGCTCGATTTGCCAGATGGCGGGGACGGCGGCGGTGGTTGCGACGGGATTCGCGCCGTCGCCGTTCAGCACGTCGGCTTTCGCGCCTCTCGCCGCTTCCGGGATGTGCAGCCGGACGGTAAACTTCTGGATCTGCGGCTGGGCAACCGTGCCGAAGATCATCGGCGCGGCCGGGCTGGTATGGTCGTCGATGAACGGCTCCTTGCCGATGTCCGGGCTGTCCTGCTCCGTCTTGGAGAGGAAGTTCTTCATATTCTGATACAGGTAGGCGCGGAGCGAGCCGGCGGTGATCGCCCCCGTGGCGCTGTCGGCCGCGAGTCCCTTCAGGCCGGACAGCAGCGCGGTAGTAAAGATGCCGTGAACTTTGTTGTCCCCCGGCGTCTTCTTTTCCCACGCCTTGCGATCCCACTGCGTCCCGAACGCGTAAAACCGCTTCCTGCTTTGGATGTTGTCGGTGTTCAGCACCTGGTTGAGGTGTGCCGGCCGCATCGGGACCGTCGTATAGCTGTCGCGGCAGCAGTCCATGAACAGCGCGATTTCCTCGAAGTAGCCCGAGTCGTGGAACCACTCGGCCCACGCGCGCCCGGCGATGTGGTTGCCGACGCGGCGCGGCGTGGCGTTGGCCATCAGCAGCGCCGCATCATCTTTCGACGGAGCGTATCCGTGGCCGGAGAAGTAGAGGTAGAGCCGCCGGCCGACGCGCCGGCCGTTTCCCTGCTCTTTGTTTTTTTCCGCCAGGTCGTCGAGCGCTTCGAACGCCTTCTCGACTTCGGCGGTCGTGGGGTCAGTCGGCCCCGGGAAATCCGACGACAGGATCAGCGTGACGTTGGCGGCGGGCACGTCGCCGCCCGCCGGTGACACGAGCCAATCGTGGAAGTCCTTGGCATCGTTCTCGGACCCATCCAGATCGCTGATGCCCGGATACCGGCGGACGCCGACGACGATCGCCCAATCCTTGTCCATCGCCTTACTTCGGGTACACCTGCTTCACCAGCTTCTTGTCCTCCGGCGACAGATCGGTGTTGAGACCGGTCGTGAAGCCGTCGGTCGTCCAGCTCGCAGGGATGGGATACATCATGATCGAGGCCTTGTCGAGCGGGGTGCCGGTCACCTCGTGCGCGGTCGGCTGCTCGAACATGTTGGTGTTGATGTCGGCAAGCGTCCAGTTGTTCGGCGGTCCCGACAGGTCGGCGATGACGGCGTCGCGGTTCCACTTGATCGAGTTGAGCGGGTTCTGATGCTCGTGGATGAAGCCGAGGGCGTGGCCGAACTCGTGCAGCACGACCCGCCGGAGCTCGTCTTCGCTCGACCCGGGACGCAGCCAGCCGTAATTCATGGTCGCCTGTGTCGTGTCCGTCAGCCGGCGGCAGTACTTGCCCAGAATCGACCAGGAGCCGGCGTGTTTGAACGAGATGCGGATGTCGGTCTTGTTGGTGTTCTTGGGGAAGTCGAAGGTCAGGTTGGCCATCGACGGACCGGTCCACTGCTGGGCGACGGCGCGGACGCGGTTCTGCACTCCCGGGTCGCCGTCGAGAAAGGACACGGTTATGGTTTCACCCTTCTTCCACTTGGCGTCGTTGAGGATGGCGCCCCTCGATTTGCCGGTATCCGCTGCAATCGCCGGTATCCACGTGAAGCACCACTTATCGTCTTTGGCCATGTGACCTCCCTGGCGGGCCGCCCCGGCCGCGCTCCGAAATTGCCCTCGTGGGTATCAACGCCGGCCGGAGGACAAACGAACAGTGGGCGGGGGGCCGGGTTGGCTGCGTGGAAGCTCAGCCGCACCACCGGCACCGCCGGCGACGTATCCTGAGTGCCATTCCGTGGAGGCCGCTTGCGAATGGTCCAGCTGAGACGATTCACGGCGCTGCTGCTGGCGGCGGCCAGTGCCCTCCCGTTGTCCCCGTCCGCCGCGGCGCCGCAGCGCGCTGCGCCGATGAACGTCGTCGTGCTCGTCATCGACGACACGCGGTGGGATTCGATTGGCGCCGCCGGCAACCGAATCGTCCGCACGCCGCGGCTCGACGCGCTCGCCGCGGACGGGATTCGCTTCGCGCAGGCGCGGGTCGTCACGTCGATCTGCATGGTCAGCCGCGCGTCGCTGCTGACCGGGCAGTATATGTCCCGGCACGGCATCGACCGGTTCGGCAAGCCGCTGACTCCCGAGGCGTTCGCGCGGACCTATGCCGGTATGCTGCGCAGCGCCGGCTACTGGACCGGCTACGTGGGGAAATATGACGTCGGCCCGCCGCGCGCCGCCGACTTCGATTTCCTGCGCCCCTATCACGGCCGCCACTGGATTACGGATGCGACCGGCGCGCGCGTGCACGTGACCGAGCAGAAC
>Ga0075421_100010159_pt1 | contig 11624 bp, 9 predicted proteins | sample SoiMetdeltSBSDD5_FD_75292 | JGI IMG/M metagenome (GOLD analysis project Ga0075421, IMG submission 75292) | Bulk soil microbial communities from a Populus tree surrounding site in Tennessee, USA - Soil MetaG P. deltoides SBSDD5 | ecosystem: Environmental > Terrestrial > Soil > Tree plantation...
GGTCGGCAATTACATCGGCGGGCGGCTCGCCGCCTTCTACGAAGCCATGCCTCTCCACGAGCTCTTCGGCATCGTCGCGGCGATCGGCGTCGCGATGGGCATCATCATGCTGCTGGTGTCGAAGCCCATTACCAGGCTCGAAGGCCGCACCTCGAACTAGGCTCGTATGGTTCTCGAAAAATACAAACAGAAACGCAACTTCAAATCGACGCCCGAGCCGTCGGGGGACGTCAAGGTCGCCGAAGAACGCGCGAAGAAGGCCAAACCAGACCAGGGACTCTTTTTCTGCGTGCAGAAACATCTCGCGAGTCACTTGCACTACGATTTCCGGCTCGAATGGAAGGGCGTCCTCTTGTCGTGGGCTGTACCGAAAGGCCCCTCACTGGATCCGAAAACGAAACGGCTCGCGATGCACGTCGAGGATCACCCGATTGAGTACGGAACGTTCGAAGGCGTCATCCCTGAGGGCTACGGCGCCGGCATCGTCATGTTGTGGGATCAGGGAACGTGGAAGCCGGAATCAGCAGACGTGGATGCGGCGCTCAAGAAGGGTGACCTGAAATTTACACTGGACGGCTATAAGTTGAAGGGGTCGTGGGTGCTGGTGCGCACCGGTGGCCGCTGGGGGAGCGGCGACGGCCGCAGCTGGCTCCTCATCAAGCATCGTGATGACTGGGCTGGTGATGTCGACATCGTCGAGTTCGCGCCAAAGAGCGTGAAAAGTGACGGCGACTTCGAAGACATTCTCGCGGCAGATCAGCCCGACGTCTGGAAATCGCACCGTCCGGCGAAAGGCGGCGAAGCGGGAGAGATGCTGGCCAAGATCATCGAGCGGGCGGCGCGGCTAAAGGCGGGAGAGAGCGAACCTGAAGAGAAAGCTCGCAAAAAGACCCAACCAAAGACGAGAGCTCGTAGAACCAAACCATGAACAAGACTGATTTCATTCTTTTCAGCGGCGCCGCTCCTGGCGCCGAGGCAGAGTTCGGCGCGTGTGCCGAACGTCACGGCATCGAAGAAGTGAACTTTACGTTCGATGGCCACACCGAAGCCCGCCGGCGCGGTATCCGCGTGCTCAATCATGAAGAGCTGCAGGCGGGGGACGTGAGCCTTGAATACGTGTCCCGCCTCATGAACCGCCGTTACGTGGACGGTCCAACGATCCGGAAGATCCTTCAGACGCTGTGGTACCAGGTGAATCACGGTCAGGAGATCTACATCATCGGCAGAATCCAGGACGACAGGACCGTTCGCGGGGGAACCGGTTGGGGCGCAGAGTTCGCGAAGCTTTGCAACAAGCCGCTCTTCGTGTTTGACCAGGACAGGGACGGCTGGTTTCGCTGGACCGGCAGCGACTGGTCAGCGCTCGGAGGAACGGCGCCCACGATCACTCATCCACACTTCACCGGAACGGGCACGCGTCAGATCCGCGACAACGGGAAGCGCGCGATTGAGGATCTCTTTACCAAATCGTTTGAACCATAGAATTCCGCGCATTGGGGCTGTGAACCCTTCTCTGTTCAACCGGCTGCTGAACGCGTCCCCCCGCACAGCCGGAAAATGGATCGGACGGCGCTTCGGCTTTTCATCTCTTAACGCCAGCCAACCTTGCTGGGAGCGCGTGGTTGCCGGACCACTCGCAGGACGAGAAATCCTCATCGATCGCCGCGGCAGCGGGGCATGGGAAGACATGCTTGCAGGCCGGTTCGATGCGGAAATCTATGACGCGATCGGGCAGGCGTTGCCCGCTCACGGCGGGATCATCTGGGACGTCGGAGCGCACATAGGATTTCACACGCTGGGCTTCGCCACCCTCGTCGGGCCGGCCGGGCGGGTTGTGGGCTTCGAGCCGAATCCATCAAATTGTGAACGGTTGCAGCGAAACCTCGAAAGGAATCCTGATCTCGCGGCGCGCATCGAGATTCATCGCTGCGCATTGTCCGATCGAGAGGGCGATTGTGTGTTCGCACTCAGTCACGATATCGATTCGGGAGCGAGCAGCATGAGTTTTCTCGATGGCACCGCCTCATCGGTCGATCCAGCCACGTCTGCTCGCTGGGACCGCATCGTCGTGGCAGTGCGAACCGCGGATGCGCTTGGCCGGGAGCCGCGGCCGAATGTCGTCAAGATTGATGTCGAGGGCGCTGAGCTACTCGTCCTGCGCGGGGCCGCGGAGACGATGAAGAATAGTCGCGCAACGATGATCGTCGAGACCCACTCTGCGAGCGCCGTGTTCCAGGTAAACGCGTGGTTCGAGACCCAAGGCTACAAGGTTCGGCTCCTCGCGGAACTGGGTCCTTCGCGGGTCGTTCTGTGCGCCAGTCCGGTGTAGTGTCGCGAAGCGGCTCTCACTGCCTCTCCTCCAGCTCCATCCACCGCACCAGCACTGCATCCAGTTCGGGGGCAATCGCGTCGATCCTCGCAAGTACGCCACGAATGTGCTCGGCAGGCTGCTTGTAAAAATCCTCCGACGCAGCTTCGGCCTGCAGCCGTGACTGCTCCGCTTCCAGCGCTTCGATGCGCATTGGCAGCGACTCGAGCTCGCGAGTTTCGTTGAAGCTGAGTTTTTTTCGCTGCCGGGATCCGGGGTTCGAGATCCGCGATCCGGCGGGAATCGAGTCGTCCTCAGGCCGCACTGAAGACTTGCGATTCAGAATGTTCATGCGCGGCGTCGTGGATCCCGGATCACGGATCCCGGAACCCGACTGTCTCAGATAATCTTCGTACCCTCCGACATACTCGGTTACCCGTCCCTCCCCCTCGAATGCCACGGTGCTGGTCACGATGTGATCGAGGAACACGCGGTCGTGGCTGACGAGCAGAATGGTCCCGTCGAAGGTGGCCAGGCGCTCCTCGAGCAATTCGAGCGTTTCGATGTCGAGATCGTTGGTCGGTTCATCCATCACCAACACGTTCGTCGGGCGCGCGAAGAGACGCGCGAGCAGCAGGCGGTTCCGCTCGCCGCCAGACAACAGCCTCACCGGGGAGACGGCCCGCTCGCGTGGAAAGAGAAAGTCGGCAAGATAGCCGATTACGTGCCGCGACTCCCCGTTGATCACAACCGTATCGTTTCCATCATTGACCGTGTCGGCGACAGAACGATCCGGATCGAGCTCGCTGCGCTGTTGATCGTAGTACGCGATCTGCAGCCGACTACCGTGTCGGATGGTTCCCGCGTCCGGCTCGAGGTCGCCAACCAGCAATCGCAGCAGCGTGGTCTTGCCTGACCCGTTGGGACCGATCAGACCGATGCGATCGCCACGAAGGATCCGCTGCGAGTAGTCGCGGATGACTGGTGTATCACCAAACGTCTTGTTGACATGCCTCGCTTCGAAGACCAGCTGGCCGGACGCATCGCCGTCGACCGACATGCGGACCGATCCACTTTCGCCGCGATGGGCGGCACGCTCGGCACGCAGCTTCATGAGATCGCGCACGCGTCCTTCGTTGCGGGTGCGCCGTGCCTTGACACCCTGACGAAGCCAGGCTTCCTCCTTCTCGAGCTTCTTGTCGAGCCGCTCGAGGGCGAGCGCCTCGGCGTTCACGGCCTCGGCCTTTTTCTCGAGATAGCGAGGATAACTCCCTGGCCACGACACGAGTCGTCCGCGATCGAGCTCGACAATCCGTGTCGCGAGGTGCGAGAGGAATGCGCGATCGTGAGTGACAAAAAGGAGCGCACCAGAAAATCCCGCGAGATAGTCTTCCAGCCAGCGAATCGCGTCGATGTCGAGATGATTGGTTGGCTCGTCGAGCAACAAGAGATCCGGTTCGGAGACGAGCGCCTTGCCAAGGAGCGCGCGACGCCGCCACCCGCCTGATAACTCACGCATCGGCTTTTCGGCGGGCAACGACAGCCGCGAAACGACGAGTTCGACTTTCTGTTCGAGTCGCCAACCGTCGCGTTCCTCGAGCTGATGCTGGAGATCGCCGAGGCGGGCGATGGAGGCATCGTCGCCTCGTTCAGCCACGCGCGTGGCGGCGTGGTGGTAGGCCGTCACGAGCCTGGTTAACGCTCCAAGACCGCTGGCCACCTCATCGAACACCGTTGGACTTCCAGAATCTGCCAGACCCCCGGCGTAGGCCAGCACGTCCTGCTCGAGGCGGGCGACGCGAAGCTCGGGCGCACGGGAGACCGTCCCCGAATCCGGCGGGGTTTCCCCGGAAATCACTCGCAAGAGGCTCGACTTCCCCGCCCCATTGCGTCCGATGAGCGCGATGCGCTCGCCGGATTCAATCCGAAAGTCGGCCGAGGTAAAGAGCGGAAGATGGCCGAACGCGAGGGAGACCGAGTCGAGAGTGAGGAGAGGCACGAGCGCAGTTGCTGATTGTGGACTGCAGTGCGCGCATTTGTCGAATGCGAAGGCCCACACGAGCCGACCGGATTGAGTCACAACAATCTGCGCGCCAGCACCGCCCACACGGCCTGCGCGAGCCGACGCCTATCGTGACGAGCGATCTCGCCACACCAGAAATCCCCTCGCACGATTTCACACGACGAGGGGATGTCGCCAGCCTCGAGCGGCTGCTTGTGCTCGGCGAGATAGCGGGCCAGCGTTTCTTCCGACGGCCGTGCCGTGTTGACGAGCACCACGTCGATCGGCCGTCCAATCGCCGCGCTCATCTCACGCACCGCGTTGCCGGCGGTGAAGTTCGACATCCCGCGCCCTTCGGTGAGCAGGTTCGTGACGAGTATCACCGGACCGTTGACCTGCTGAATCGCTTCGGCCGCCCCCTTCACCAGAAAGATCGGACGCAGGCTCGTATAAAAACTGCCGGGGCCGATGATCGCCGCGTTGAATCGTGGTATCTCCTCGGCGACGACCGGGTGCAGCCGGACTTCGGGCTCGAGCCACAGTCGGACGATTGCGCTTCCCGCCGTTTGCCCTGCATCCACGGCGACTTCTTCGCGCGACTTCGTGCCGTCGCCGTATTCGGCGCAGATGCTCGCCTTCTCGATACTGACGGGCCACACGCGTCCCGTGCATCCCAGTAATGCCCGCAATCCGTCGACTGCTGCAAGGAAATCGCCCGCGTACTGCTCCATCATCGAGAGAAGCAGGTTGCCACCGGTATGTCCACGCAGTCGCGAGTGCTCGAGCATTGGCAGGCGCGACAGCAGGACACGGCGTGCCTCGCGCTCATTACGCGCGAGCGCAAGTGCGCACTTCAGCACGTCGCCGGGCGGCAACACTCCGAGTTCGTCGCGCAGCTGCCCGGAACTGCCACCGCTGTCGAACATCGTGACGACCGCGTTGACGTTGAGCCAGGGATTGTTCTTCAGTCCACCGAGCAGACTGGGCAACCCCGTGCCGCCGCCGAAGCACCCGATGTTGAGTGGACGTAGTTCCATGAATCTCCGGATTATGACAGTGTCGGTTTCCCGTACGCGCAGGCTGGGTCTTAAGACCCGGCCCTGCAATGTCGAACGCTCTCCATCTCGAAGCAAACTTTCGGGCACGATCGGCGACTCGCTTCGGATTCCGGATCCCGGACAGCGGATCCCGCCGGACCGGACAACGGATCCCGCCATCGTAGATAATCACGTGCATGGATTCTGTGCCGTTATCCGCAGACGAACGATCTGTGCTGAACAGTCTCGCATCCGACCTCGGCCGCGTATTCGGCGTCCGACTGCGATCGGTCGTCGCTTACGGGCTTGATACACCGGCGGCCCCCAGGCTTCTTCACACGTTAGCGCTCGTCGATCGACTTGCGTTCGAGGATCTCCTCAAATGCCTTCCCTACGTGCCAGTTTGGCGACGTCGATCGCTCGCCGTCCCGCTGATTCTGGAATTGGAGGAATTCCTGCGCACGCTCGATGTCTTTCCTCTCGAGTACGGGGACATCATCGCGCATCACGTGATCATCTCAGGACCGAATCCATTTGCCACCGCCCGTGTTGCCCCTGCGGATCGCCGGCGGGCGTGTGAACTGAGCGCCAAGAGTCACCTGATTCACCTGCGTGAGGGGTTTCTCGAAACTGGCGGCCGGCCGGACGCGGTGGTCATGCTGATTGCTCGGTCGGCGCCTGCGTTTGTCGCACTCCTTCGCAACATTGCGCTGCTCACAGACGATGACCCGTCCGATCTGCCAGGAACCGCCGAACGTCAGATTCGAATCCCCGCCGATCTCGTACGCGAGGTCATGAACACTGCGGGCACGCGCAGCGCCATCGCCGAGCCAACGGCGCTTCTCTCGCGCTACATCGCCGCATCCGAGCGAGTCTGGGAATACGTCGATATGTGGCGGGCGCACGCCTGATGCGCTGCGCCCGGACTATCGTCGTTCACCTGATGCTGGTGTGGTTTGTCTTCGTCGGGGCCACAACACCCACGCACGCGCAAGCCATTCCGCAGCTGACGGCACCGGTCAACGACTTTGCCAACGCCATCGACGACAGCTCGGAGCGGGAGATCGACCGACAAATTCGCGCGCTCAAGGCCGCGACCGGCGACGTGGTTGTCGTCGCAACCGTTCCCTCGTACAAACCGTCCGCCGACATCGATGAGTACGCGGTGAGGATGTTCGAGAACGGAGGCCGCGGAGTCGGTGACAAAGGGAAAGACAACGGACTGCTCATCGTTGTCGCCGTCGACGATCGCAAGATCCGAATCGAAGTCGGATACGATCTCGAGCAGTTCGTCACCGATGGGTTCGCGGGGGAAACGATTCGCGACGTCATCACGCCGGAATTCCGTAACGGCAACTACGGCGCCGGACTGCTAGCCGGCACGACCGTGATCGTCAATCGTATCGCGCAAGGGCGTGGCGTCACCCTACAAGACGTCCCGCCACCTCCAGCTCCTCGGCGAACCACCGGCTCGGGCTTTCCGTGGTGGATCATCATTCTCTGGATCATCATCGTCGTCGCGAGCAACCGCCGACGACGGCGGCGCCGGATGTGGGGCGGCGGACCGTGGAGCGGCTGGAACAGTGGAATCGGACCGTTCGGCGGCGGCGGCTTCGGTGGCGGTTTTGGCGGCTTCGGCGGAGGTGGATCCGGCGGCGGCGGAGGCGGTGGAGGCTTCGGCGGATTTGGCGGCGGCCGCAGCGGTGGCGGTGGGGCATCGGGCGGTTGGTAAAAGCGCCTGCGGCCAGCGCGAGGCGCGAAGTCGCCGAGCGTGAGCGCGTGGGGGTGGGGCGCAAGTGAGAAATGAGAACCAAATGCACAAACTAAATCGGTTGACGACGACTATTGCGATTATTGCGGTGACGGTTTCGGTTTCCGGCTGCTCCTATAACAAGTTCTCCACCCAGGAAGAAGCGATCAACGCGCAGTGGGCGGAAGTGCAGAACCAGTTGCAGCGTAGAACCGACCTCATTCCGAACCTGGTCAATACCGTCAAAGGCTACGCCGCACACGAGTCGAGCGTGTTCCAAGCCATCGCGGATGCGCGCTCGCGGCTGCTTGCGGCAAAGAGTCCGGAGGAAACGATTCAGGCGGCTAATCAGCAGACATCTGCGCTTGGCCGGCTGCTCGCCGTGGTGGAGAATTATCCGCAGCTGAAAGCGGACGCACAGTTCACCCGCCTGATGGACGAGTTGGCTGGCACCGAGAACCGGCTGACGGTGGCGCGCATGCGGTATAACGAAGCAGTGCAGGCCTACAACACGCAGCGGCGAAGGTTCCCGTCGAACGTCACGGCAAAGATGTTCGGCTTCAAGGAACATCCATACTGGGAAGTCCCTCCAGAGGCGAAACAAGCTCCGAAAGTCGACTTCGGTAAATAATTCACCCAAACGTGATTGCGTAAGGAGTGAAGTGTGAAGCCACAGATTCTGCGCGTGCGTGTCCTCGCATGGCTCGGCATCGGCTTGTGTCTCGTCGCCGGGCGTGCGCTGGTCGCCCAGGGGCCGCCTCAGGCGCCGCCACTTCCGCCGCCAATCAATCAGTCGGACGATCCGATCCTGAAGCCGTTCGTCTGGCGACCGATCGGCCCCGCGAACATGGGCGGCCGCGTCGACGACATTGCCGTGGTCGAAAGCGATCCGAGCACGATCTATCTTGGCTTTGCTACCGGTGGAATCTGGAAGAGCACGAACAACGGGACGACGTGGATGCCGATCTTCGATACGTATCCCGTCTCGTCAATCGGGGACATCGCGATCGCGCCATCAAACCCGGACATCATTTACGTTGGCACCGGTGAGCCGAACAATCGGCAGAGTTCGTCGTTTGGCGCCGGTGTTTACAAATCGGTCGATGCCGGGAAGACGTTTCAGGAAGCTGGCCTGAAGGATACGCAGTCGATCGGACGGATCGTCGTCCACCCCAAGGATCCCAACATCGCCTACGTCGCCGCCGTCGGACATCTTTTCGGTCCAAACAAGGAACGCGGACTCTTCAAAACGACGGACGGTGGAAAAACCTGGACGAATACGAAATTCATCGACGAGAACACGGGATTCACCGACGTGGTGATGGACCCGCGCAATCCGAACGTGCTCATCGCCGCGTCGTACCAGCGGCGCCGCGCGCCGTGGGGGTTCAACGGCGGAGGACCGGGCAGCGGGATTTGGAAGACGGCTGATGGCGGCAAGACCTGGGCGAAGCTGACCAATGGACTGCCGAACAATCCGATCATTGGCCGCATCGGCCTCGACATCGCGCGTTCGAAACCATCGACGATTTACGCGTCGATTGAAGTTGGACCGAGCGGCGGGACCGGAGCGGGCGTCAATGAAGATGGCACGCTCGTGCCTCCGGGACAGCGCGGCGGTGGTGGCGGTGGCGGAGGGTTCGGTGGCGGACGGGGTCAGGCACCTCCGCCGGATCCAAGCAAGAGCGGCGTGTGGCGAACCGATGACGGCGGCAAGAGCTGGCGCTTCCTCTCGAATCAGGGGGATCGATGGATGTACTACAGTCAGATCCGCGTCGATCCAACCAACCCGGAGATCGCGTATCAGGGCGGCGCACCGTTCTTCAAGAGCACTGACGGCGGAAAAACGTGGAACACCGTCCAGGGAATCCCGCACAGCGATCACCACGCGATCTGGATCGATCCGCGCGACGGCAAACACATCCTGCTCGGCAATGATGGTGGCTTCGACGTCACCTACGATCGCGGCGACACGTGGGAGTACGTGAACAACGTGCCAGTCGCCCAGTTCTACGCAATTAGTGCCGATATGCGGAAGCCGTATTACGTCTGCGGCGGATTGCAGGACAACGGCAGCTGGTGCGGTCCCAGCGCGACGCGCAGCGCCAACGGGATTTTGAACTCAGACTGGTATCGCGTCGGCGGCGGCGACGGGTTCTACACACAAAACGACGCGTCCGACTGGACGGTCGTGTACTCGGAGTCGCAGGACGGAAATACGAATCGCCTCGATTTGCGTACCGGACGCAGCAACAGCATCCGGCCGCGTGGTCCGGGACAGACGGGACGAGGTGGCGGTGCCCCGCCGGCTGGTGAAACTCCCGATCCCGCTGCTCAAGCTGCACCGCAATTCGGATTCGGCGCCAATCAGAACCCCAACGTCGTTCCGACACCGCCGTCCGGCACGTTCTACCGCTTCTACTGGAACACGCCGTTTATTCTCTCGCCGCACAATCCACGAACGGTGTATCTCGGCGGCGATCGATTGTTCCGGTCGTACGATCGCGGCGACACGTGGGTCGCATCGCCCGATCTGACGAAGAACATCGGACGCAACGACCGTCCGATTCTCGGTATCGAAGGATCGGCGCCGATGGCGTCAAAGCATGACGGCGCGGCGTCCTACAGCAACATCGTGACCATTGGCGAATCACCGCTGGTGCCGGGGATCATCTGGGTCGGCACCAACGACGGCAACCTTCAGGTCAGCCGCGACAGCGGCAACACCTGGAAGAACGTCGTCGACAAAGTCTCCGGCTTGCCGAAAGAAACGCATGTCTCGCGCGTCGAGCCGTCGCACTACGATGCCGGCACGTGTTACGTGGCGTTCGACGGACATCGGACCGACGATCACAAGCCGTACGTCTTCAAGACGACAGACTTCGGCGAAACGTGGACATCCATGTCATCGAATCTGCCTGAAGGCAACGTCAACGTCATTCGCGAAGATCCGAAGAACAAGAACCTGTTGTATCTCGGAACCGAGTACGCGTTTTACGTATCGCTGAACGGCGGCCGTGACTGGAAGCGGTTCATGAATGGCCTGCCGACGGTGCGGATCGACGACATCCTGGTGCACCCGCGCGAGAACGATCTCATTGTCGGCACGCATGGGCGCAGCATCTACGTCATGGATGACATCTCTGCCCTGCAGCAGTTGTCAGATTCGACGACTTCGTCCGACGCGGTTCTGTTTGACATCCGTCCGGCGGTTTCATGGGTGAGCGATATTCAAAAGGCGATTACGGTGGAAGGGGCAAAATCCTTTCGCGCACAAAATCCGGCGCAGGGTTCTGCCATTAGTTACTGGCTCAAGAGCGCACCGACATCCGATGTGCGCGTGACCGTAAGCGATGTCACGGGGCGGGAGATTCGCAATCTCATCGGGACGAAGAATGCCGGCCTGAATCGCGTCCAGTGGGATATGCGGGCCGCTGCAGCCGGCGGCCGTGGACGCGGTCAGGCAGGCGGGACCGCACAGGCAACCGCCCCGGCTGAAGCGGGAGCGCCGACGACGCCGCAACCCGGCACGCAACAACCCTCCGCGCAGCAACCCGCTGCGCCGGCAACGCCGGACGAAGACGCACCCGGAAGAGGCGCGGCTCCCACACCAGCCGCAGCACCTGCAGGGGGTGGTGGCGGAGGACGTGGGCGCGGAGGTTTCCCCGGTCCACCGGTTGCCGCTGGAACCTATCTCGTGAAGCTGATGATCGGCGACAAGGTGATCGGTCAGAAGACGATCGTGGTTGAAGCGGATTCGACGTTCTTGCAGTGAGGATTTGCAGTTGACGGATCGTGTTCAATCAACATGCTTCACTGTCACGCTGCGATCAGATCACGAGACAGGAAAGGAGAAAGGAGAAGAGAGAACGGAGAATCTCTTTTCTCCTTTCTCTTTTCTCCTTTCCTGTCTCTTGCTCTTTCGTGGCTAGCGCTTACTTCTGCACGTTGACCGTCGCGTCGAGTTTGATCACCTGCCCGCTAACCGGATCGGTCACGGCCGTCGATTGAACAGTCTGGCCGTCCCTGATCAAGAGAACGAAGGTCGAGTTGAAATTGCGAAAGGCTGGCGCGCCTGTCGCCGCACTCATCGATCTGGCTGCCGGATCGGACTGATCAGGATAGTACACCGAAGAATCGTTGATCGTGATCGACAGCCTGAACGCGCCTTCAATCGGCGATGTGTTGGCCGTCACATCGATATTCGTACCGACATCGCGGTAGTTGTACGACTGCGTTTTTTCGCCGTCTTTGGCGAACACCGTGCTCGTCACCGGAATTTGTGTCCCAAGGCGCAGGCTTGTGGGGCGGTTACCGTCGTTAGCCGTAACCCACAGGACGTGCGGCACGTTGCTGATTTTCTTGTCTCCCTGATACCGCGAGAAAACGAGGGACACTTTCATAGGGGTCGGTGCCCCTGGTGCCGGCCGCGACGACGATGCGGCGGGCTGTTGACCGTCTTGTGCGGCAAGCGTCGCGGTTGATGCCAGCGCGATAGCAATCGCAAGGAACTGTTTTGAAACTCTA
>Ga0075421_100010160_pt1 | contig 11624 bp, 11 predicted proteins | sample SoiMetdeltSBSDD5_FD_75292 | JGI IMG/M metagenome (GOLD analysis project Ga0075421, IMG submission 75292) | Bulk soil microbial communities from a Populus tree surrounding site in Tennessee, USA - Soil MetaG P. deltoides SBSDD5 | ecosystem: Environmental > Terrestrial > Soil > Tree plantation...
CGGTCGATCACCGGATGCAGGTTGTGCTCGGTGATGAACGCGCTCATCCGCAGATAGTCGGCACGCGAGCCGACAAAGATGCCTTGCGCGCGCGCTGTCTTGAGAAGAAGACCGAGCGCCGGAATGTCGCCGTCGTAACCCGACAACCCGCCGACGATGGAGAGCGTCCCCCAGTAGGCGAGGCTCTTGACCGATTGTGACAGCGAGTCCTTGCCACCGACATCGACGATGATGTCGGCACCATGTCCGCCCGTCAGCTCGAGCACGCGCTTCGACCACTCGGGTGTGCTGCGGTAGTTGATGCCGTCCCGTGCACCGAGGGCTTTCACGCGCTTGAGCTTCTCGTCCGAGCTGCTGGTCGCGATCACGTGCGCGCCAAGCGCGACGGCGAACTGCAGCGCGAGCACCGACACGCCGCCGGTGCCCTGGACCAGCACCACGTCTCCCGGCTTGACGGCACGATGGCCGTTCACCGCCATCCACGCGGTGAGACCGGCGGTCGGCAGCGCGGCTGCTTCCTCGTACCTGAGCCCCTGCGGGGCGGGCGCCACGGCGGTGTCGTCGAGCACGATGTAGTCGCCGAGCACGCCATCGACCGATGCGCCATGCGCATTCCTGATCTTGTCCGTGCTGGGTGACCCGTCGGTCCAGTTCTTGAAGTAGAGGCTGGTCACCCGATCGCCCGCGCGGAAGTCCTTCACGTCGCTGCCGACGCTGACGACGTCACCGGCAGCGTCCGACGCAACGACGAGCCCCGGGCGGCCCGCATCCGGGGCGAGCATCTCGAGATCGCCACGATTGAGCGATACCGCGCGCACGTGCACCAGGACCTGGTTGGGCGCGAGTGCGGCGACGGGCGCTTTCACGAGCGTCCAACGAAAGCCGCTTTCGCTCTTTTCGAGGACGACCTTGCGCGTGGTCGTTGGCACGGGCTCGGCCGACGCCCCCGGCGCCATGACGGCGAGCGCGCTCAGCGCGAGCGCCGACATCACCAACCGCATGAACACGCCGCTCAGGACCCTGGTCCTTGTGGTTGTAGTGCATCCGCTTGCCAGGCCCGATCGTACCAAACCCTGTAGATACGCCGGGCAAGACCGCCAGCAAATCTGCCGAGCCAGCGAACCTTCGAGCCATGCTACGGAACAAACGTGGCATTGCATGCGGAGGGCGTGGCCCTGACACTCGCACTGCGCGCCATCTCGGTTAAGGACCAGTTGGGAGATCGACTGTGACGGCTGATGTGACATCGCTCGAGACTACCCTTCCACCCGCCACCAGGGCGCATCAAGCGACGGGTCGGACCGCCGCAGCCGGCCTGATCGGCAATGTCCTCGAGTGGTTCGACTTCGCCGTGTACGGCTACTTCGCGAGCGTCATCGGCCAACAGTTTTTTCCGCAGTCGAGCCCGGGCGCGCAACAGCTGCTCTCGTTCGCAGTGTTTGCGCTCGGGTTCGGCGCGCGTCCCGTCGGCAGTCTGGTGCTCGGCCGGGTCGGTGATCGTATCGGACGACGTCCGCTGCTCGTGCTGTCGATCGCGATGATGGGCGTGTCGACGCTCCTGATCGGGCTGCTGCCAACCTACGCGTCGATTGGCGTCGCGGCGCCGCTGCTGCTCATTCTCTTGAGAATGATGCAGGGTTTCTCGGTCGGTGGCGAGTTCACGGGCTCGATGGTTTACACGACCGAATCCTCCGCCGCAGCGACGCGCGGTTTCGTCAGCAGTTCGACTGCGGCCGGCACGACACTCGGGTTCATCCTTGGCTCGGGTTCGGCCTGGCTGGTACATGCGCTTCTCGGCGCCGATGAGGTGGCGGCGTGGGGCTGGCGTATTCCTTTCGTCGGCAGCTTCATCTTCTGCATCATCGGCTGGTTCCTGCGCCGTGGCCTCGAGGAGACGCCCGAGGGACGCCAGGCAGCGGCGGCCCGACCCGCGCTCCTTCCCTCGCTGCTCGCGGACTGGCGTCCGATGCTGCAGACCTTCGGCATCGTCGCGATGACGAACGCCGCCTACTACCTCACGTTCACGTACGCCGTCGAGCGACGCACGAGCCAGGCCGGCGCAGGATCCACCTTCCTGCTCGCCAACACGCTGATCCTGTTCGTGGTGCTGTTCGCGAAGCCGTTTGGCGGCTGGCTGTCCGATCGCACCGGTCGACGCCGGCTGATGCTCGCGCTCACGATCGCCACGACGATCCTCGTCTACCCGGCGCTGCGGCTCATGGTGTACGGGACGCCGGCGCAGTTCATGTTCGGCCAGGCCCTGATGGCGGTGCCGCTCGGCATGGCGCTTGGACTGCAGGGCGCCATGGTCGTCGAGATCTTTCCGCTGCGGACGCGAGTCACGTCGATGAGCTTCGCCTACAGCGTAACGCTCGCGCTCGCGGGCGGAAGCGCGCCTCTCGTGTCGACCTGGCTCGTCGAGCGGCTCGGGCAGCCGCTCGTGCCCGCCTGGTACATCATGCTCTACGGTCTGATCGGTCTCGCCGTGATGTGGCCGATGAGCGAGACGAACGCGCGCCGGCTCGACCAGTGACCGCGGCGGCATCGGCCGCGCTTCGGCTCACTCCGCCACGCTCATCGTCACCGGCAGCGTGACGACCGGATACGTCGGCGACCCGGTATACACGCGAACGTTACCGGTGTACTCCCCAGCGAGCAGTTTTGCCGGGTCCAGGCCCACGTCGAGACGGATTCGCTTCGCCGCGGCGCCCGGCTCCTGGTGCACTGTCATGAACGGCAGGTCGGACTCGATGCGAGTGACCTGAAGGTCGGCGGAGCGTGATTCCAGGATCACGGTCTGCTGCAGCAGCTCGAGCACGCCGGGGTTCGACTTGATCGTCGAGAGACGAACGCGGCCCATGTCGAGTGCGTCGACCGAGGCATGAACCTCGGGCTTGACGAGGATGTTCACGTCGAGGCGAATCTTCGCTCGATCGGGGTTGTCAGTGAGTACCCACGCCGATTCCTGGTACTTGCCGGGTTGCAAACCCGGCGCGGCCGTTGCCGTCAACGCGAACGCCTTTCCCGGGGTCACGGACTTGACCGCCAGCGTGAAGCGGTCTCCGTCCTGTGCGGTGCCGGTGACCTTGAGGACACGCTCGGTGTTGTTCCGCAGCGTGATGGTCTGCGAGGACGTCTCCCCCACGAACTGGCTCAGGTAAAAAGCAGGCACCGGATCCAGCTCGATCGGAGACACGACGAAGCAGCTCAGCGTAAGCACGAGTTGCGGCGACGCCGGGTCGTTCAGCAGCAGCGCGACCTGCACTTCCGCATCGCGCGTGTAGTTGGCCGTGTCCCAGTTGACGACGAGCTTCGCAGAGCTGCCCGGCGCAATGCTCTGCGCCACGCGCGCGCGAACGCCGGGGGACGAGAATTCCATGCGGTCGATGGTGAGCGGTATCGAGCCGACGTTCTCGATGACGAAGCTCCCGCTCAGCACAGACCCGCGCGCGACTCGCCCGAAGCGGTGAGTCGCCGCCTTGACGACCGCGTGGGCGACACCCTCGGTCGGGGTCGCCACGGCACGGTTGAACGTCAGCATCGCCGCCAGGAGGCTCAGCGACAGGAGGCGAAAAGCGCTCCGCGAAAGGATGGGAAAGGAAGGGGTCATGCCAAGCCATGACCCCTTCCGTCCGCAGGACGCCGACACGACGTGCCGGCCCGGCATCACAGCTCGTAGAACCTGAGCTGCGTCAGTCGCAGACCGTTGTTGTCGAAGTTCCAGAACCAGTCCTGGGTGTTGCCCGCGAAGAGCGCGATGCGGGTCCAATCCACTTCACCCGAACCGATCACCGGGATCAGCGCATCTTCCACGCACTGCAGCACGCCGTCGATCTCGACGACCTCGTCGCGGCAGTAACCGACGACCATCGACGTGAGTTGATTCGTCACGTCAGCGAACACCGACTTGCGATTCGTGCGTGTCAGCACCACGTTCTCGAGCGAGCAATTGACCTCGCCGTCTACGGTCGCGCACGTCGTCGCGACGGCGCTTCCGCCCGGCGTGCCAAGCGCCCGCGCCCAGACCTGGTAACTCGCGGTCGGGACCAGGTCGACACCCTCTCCGAGCGGCACTTCTACACCGTTCTCATCCACGGCCATGTTGCAGCTCACGAGGTTATTGAGCTCTGCGTCCTCGCCGTTGTCCTCGATCACGCCGTCGCCGTCGGAATCCCAGAACATGCCGTTCAGGTTCGTGTTGCACGGCAGCTGGAACACCGCACCGATCCGCTCGGAGACGAGGGCAACCGCCTCTCCGCTCGAGTTGTAGGTCGTCCTGGACCAGTCTCCCAGGTACGTATCGTCGCAGCCGATCGCACGGTCGAAGGCATTGCCGTCGCACACCTGGAATGTGTCGCCCGGCACGAGCCAGATTTTCGAATCGACGATCGCGGTCTGAGTGCCCGCCCCCGTCTCATCGAAATTGGGCTTGCTGAACTCGCCCGTCTTGGTCGATTTCAGCGGCACGAAAATCGTGTGCCGGTTGCTGCCTGTCATCGGCGCAGTCTTTCCCTTGTCGACGCCAATGATGTTCAGGTTGTAGTGCGGGCCGGGCGGCGCGCCGTTGCCACCGGCAGCGATTGCCGTGCTGGTACTCAACACGACTGCAACGATTCCTGCCAGCGAAGCCATCGTCCTTACAGAGCATGAGCGCATCGTGATTCTCCGGAGAGTCCGTCATTGCGAACCGACAAGAGATTGCGACCGTCGCCGCGATGCGGGCCAGCATTTTGAGTGGCCATTTGGCGACACCGAACGGAAGTGCGACACGCGTCGCACTTCAGTTCGCGTCGCGACGTCTTATGTAATTAGCGCAAGCAAGCGGACGATGCGCGCCTGGCCCTCAAGCGGCTTGCACGCTGGCGAGTGCGGCTGCGATGCGGAGTGGCGCACTCGGGCGGTCGTACATCCGCTTCATATAGCCCTGCAGCTGCGGTAGTCCAACAAGCAGCTCGACCTCGTCGGCCCAATCGAGGGTGTACGCCAGGACGAGATCGGCAACCGTGAGACCGTCGCCCACGACGAACTGTCGTCCCTGCATGTGCTCCTCGAGCACTGCGGCCATGGACTTGAATTCCTGCTGCGCGATGGGCACGTCGCCCGGCAGACGCTGATGCTCGGGATACACAAAGGTATGGCGAGCAATGCGCCACAGCGGCTGCTCGAGCTCCGTCGCCGTGAAAAGCAGCCAGCGGTAGACCTGCGCTCGCTGCCTGGGATCGGCAGGGATCAGACCCCGGTCCGGATACTTCTCGGCAAGGTAGAGCACGATGGCCACGGACTCGGTTAGCACCATGTCACCGTCGACGAGCACGGGAAGCTTTGCCGCCGGATTGATCGCGAGAAACCGGGGGTCACGGTTCTCGCCGGCTTTCAGGTTCACTGTGACCGCCTCGAAGCTGATACCCAGCTCCTGGAGTGCCCAGCGAGCCCTGATCGAACGAGTCGGCCCGAATTCGTAAAGCTTCATAGGACCTCCTTAGGTATGGCGCGTCGCCACCACATCGGCGCGGACCGCGCGTCGCTACCCATAGTCGAGCGGGACAGTCGGAACTCGACAATGTGAAAATCGACGCAGTCAGCGCTCGTCCTTGTAGATGCCGACCTGCACCGCTCGCCCCTCCGCGGCGCGTGCCCGGTACATCCCTGAGGTGTTGAAGCTCCACGCCATCTCGCCATCCGGCGTGATCGCGATTGCACCGCCGTCGCCGCCAAGCGCGGTGAGCTTCTTCTGGATCACCTCCTCCGCCGCTTGCTGCACGCTCATGCGCTGGTACTCGACCAGCGCGCAGATCTCCCGGGCGACGGTGAGGCGGATGAAGTACTCGCCCGTCCCGGTCCCCGACGCCGCGCACGAGGTGTTCGATGCGTACGTGCCGGCACCGATGATCGGCGAGTCGCCCACGCGTCCCCAGCGCTTGCCCGTGAGTCCACCCGTTGACGTGCCCGCGGCGATGTTGCCGCTCGCGTCCAAGACGACAACACCGACCGTGCCGCGCTTGCCCTCGTCGCGCACGACGTCTTTCGCGGCATCCGCCGGGATGCCGGCGGGCTTGGGAGGAATCGGCAGGCCCTTCTCCTTTAGTACCTGCTCGAGGATCTGCCAGCGATGCTCGGTGTAGAACCAGCCGGGCTCGACCTGCTCGAGCCCTTGCTCGCGCGAGAAGGCATCCGCGCCGGCGCCCATCATCATCACGTGCGGCGACTTCTCCATCACGCGCCGCGCGAGCGAGATCGGATGCCGGGTGCGCGTGACGCCGGCGACTGCTCCAGCGGCGAGCGTCCGGCCGTCCATGATCGCGGCGTCGAGCTCGTTGCGGCCGTCCGCCGTAAACACCGCGCCCCGGCCAGCATTGAAAAGCGGATCGTCCTCCATGAGCACGATCGTCGCCTCCGCGGCATCGAGCGCCGTGCCGCCCGTCTTCAGGACGGCGATGCCGGCGCCTATCGCCTTGGTGAGCGACTCGCGATAGGCCGCCTCCTGCTCGGGCGTGAGGTCCTTGCGCTCGATGACGCCCGCGCCGCCATGGACGACGATCGCCCATTTGGGCGCAGCATCTGCAGATGGAGACAGCGTGGCGACGCTGACCAGCGCGAGAAGAGCAAACAAGGTTTTCATGGCGTGATTCTAACCACTAACCCTGCCCGAATGTCTCGCCGCCACCTGCCAGGTAGGCTTCCTCGTCAGGCGTCGACACGCGTCCAAGCACGCCGTTGCGATGCGGGAACCGACCGAAGCGCTCGATGAGCTCGAGGTGCCGATCCGCGTAGGGCGCGAAGGTTTCGAGCATCGGACGCCACTCGAGCGGCGCCATGGTCACGATCTCGCGGCAAAGGCGGACTGACTCGCGCTGCGCTTCCAGCGACTCGCTGTGTTGGAACGGCAGCGTCAGGAACGGCTGCTCGATCGGCGCGAGCTCGGGCAGGAAACCTGCGGCCACCACCTTGCGCGCGACGGCAAGCGCCTGACCGTCATGCGCGAACGCGCGCGCGGTGCCGCGCCAGATGTTGCGCGGAAACTGGTCGAGCAGCACGACGAGCGCGAGCGCCGGGCGCGGAGCTGCGGTCCAGGAGACAAGCTTGCCGCGGGCGGCCGCATCGACACCCGCGCCAAATCGCTCGCGGATCCGGGCATCCATCGGGGGATCGGCTTCGAACCACAGCGACATTCGGGCCTCGGCCTTCGCCGGCGACTGGCTGGCGTCGCCGAACCAGAAATTCAGAATGTCATCCGGGTAGTTCACCCGAGCGGCGCACATCGACGAATCTGCCTGCCTGTATCCTAGCCGATCGATACTCAGCCGACCGAGGCGCCGTTAGCCCACTGACCATGCGACAAGTCCTCTTCGTCTGCACCGGCAACATTTTCCGCAGCATGACCGCCGAGTACGCACTCAAGCGTCTGTTCGACGGCCGTCCCGGCATCCTGGTGTCGTCCGCCGGGACGGCAGACATGACCTGCGCGGTGGACTCCAGGGTGTCGGCCTACCTGCGCACGCTCGGCATCGACGTCCGCGAAAATCGTCGGCGCACCCTGACCGCCGACATGCTGGAGAGCTCCGTCACTGTGATCGCGATGAGCACCGATCATCAAGAGTTCATCGCGGAGCGCTTCCGGCGACACGAGGTGCCCTTGTTCACGCAGGCTTGCGGGCTCGCGCCCGCTCCGCTGCTCGACGTGGGCGAGGCGATTGTCGATGCGGATTCGAACCCGGCCGCCGCCGAGGCGTACATCCGCCTGATGATCGATCGCATCCTCGAGCTGACGCCGCAGCTCGCGAGGCGGCTCATCGGCTGAGGTTCTCCTATGACGCGTCGAAGAACGACTTGACGGCGCTCAAGCAGAACGGCGCGACGAGCCCGGCGTGATACTTCTCGAGTACCTCGGTGTCGCCGCCGCTCAGCTGCACGAGCTCTTTGGCAATGGCGAATTGCGTCTTCTGCGCCTCGTACGGATCGTCGCTCGCGACGTCCGAGTCGATATCGAGCACGGTGACCGTCGTCTCTGCCGACCAGAAGTTCTGCATCAGCGCGGTGTTGAGGTAGAGGACAGTCGGGTCGGCATTTCCCGCGCAAAGGAGCATCGGCGACGTCGGCGTCCAGGCGCGCTGGTCGTTGGTCTTGAGAGCCTGCCGCAGGGGATGCGCGGGTTCGGCGGGTGGCAATCCGTCGGTGAGCACCGGGAAGCCGCTATCCGGATTGGCGTCCGCATCCTGCAGGTAGGCGAGACGGAACTCATTAGTCAACAGGTGATCCGTGCCGAAGCCCAGAGCAAAGACGGGAGCCAGGTTTTCCGGCGTCGTGGCGGGAGTCATCGCCTCGTACGCCGGATCCGGCGGCGTGCTGCTGAAAAGCGCCGTGTCGGGCAGCTTGCCCTGCGCCTCGAGCTCGCCCACCGGCGTGGTGCTCGGCAGGAGCGTTTCGATGTCCGTCGCGTACTGTTCGTCGAAGACGTCGGTCGTCTCCGTATAGATGTCGCCGTAGGCATTCTGGTAGCTCGTGATGAGGAGCGTCAGGTTCACTGGTGCGCCGCCGCTCACCTGTCCCTGGAAGATCGCGTCGCCGAAAGCCGAAAGCGCATAAGGTCCCGACATCGGTGCGGACGCGGTGACGGTCTGCCCGGCCTCCTGCAGCGCGCGATGCGTCGCCATCGCCACGTAGCCGCCCTGCGAATACCCCGTCACGAAGAGGTCGCCGCCGTCCGTCGTGTCGGGCGTATCCGCAGTGGGCAGCGCGCTGCGCGCGGCGGTCAGCGCGTCGATCATGTCCTTGGATTGCTGATCGCCGTTGAGATAGGGGTGGTAGTCGAGCGTCGAGGTGTCGTACCCAACGTAGTTCGGCGCAACGACGATGTAGCCCTCGGCCGCGAACACTGCAGCCATGAGCAGCCCCTCGCCGTTATCCGGATCCTCGAGGTCGGCGATGTTGAAGGCCTGGTCGGGGTTTGTGCCGTGCGCGTACAGCACGACCGGGCGCTCGCCCTGGCACTGGCTCGCAGAGTCGTTCGGCACCATCAGCGCACCCGAGGCGGGCGTGATGTTGCCCGCGGGATCCACCGTCTGGTATTCGACATGATAAACGTCGACGGTGCACTCGGGCGTCAGCACCGCCTCGACCAGTCGTTCCGCGACTTCGTTCGCGCTGGCGAGGGCCACGAGCTCGTCCGGCGAGTAGGACGCGGTGAACGTCGGCGCATCGCCGATCAGCTCACCACGTTGCGGCGCCGGCGGCTCCGGCTCCGGGGCCATGTCGTTGTTGTTATCGTCGCTGCTGTCGCACGCGGACAGCATTGCAAGCAGCACTGGGATCGCGAGTCGACTGAAGCGATGCATGGTTTTCTTCAACGGGCCGGCGGTACGAACCAGGAGTCGTACTCTGTGCCCCGGCAGCGCTCATGCGAAGTCGTCGCGAGCGCGAAGTGCAGTCAGAAATCGCCGACCCTTCTTGTCGTCACTCGACCGTCTGCTTCAATCGATCGAGCGCTTCGCCCCACGCACGCCGGTAGCCGTCCGCTTCGGCGCGCGTCTGCAGTCGCTCGATCGTCACCATCACGGTCGTCTTCGCCCCGCTCCCCGCGAACTTGATCTCGACCGGCGTCGGCATCGTGAGACCTGCGTCCTCCCAGGTGAGACGGATCGTCTTGCCGGACGTGGCTTTCTTGATGGTGGCCCGATTGCCGTCGGCGTTCTGCCAGTGACCGCCCTCCTCGATTCGGGCGTCGTGCTTCGGGCCGAACCAGCGATCGAGCGCCGCGCTACTCGCAAACGCGCGGTAGCAGGCAGCGGGATCGGCCTTGACGCTCTTCGTCGCGCAGATGGTGTAGCCCTTTGGCTTGCCGTCCTTCTCGACGGTGCCGCGCGCGAGCTCGTATTCGTGCGTGATCGTCGCGCTCCACCAGGGATCCACCTTGAGCTCGCCCACGAGCCAGTCACCGATCTTGCGCCGGCCGAGCTCGACGCCACCCCGCCCGTCGATCTCTCTGTGCCACTCGGTGAGCGTGCGGCCCGTCGCGGCCTTGCAGGTCTCGTCGCTGACCGCGTGCTCCGCCTTGCGCTCGACCTTCATCGGCGCTCCCGTTGATCAGTGCCACAACGCGAGGATGAGCCCGATGATCGTGAACTGCAGCGTGTGATAGCTGCCGTTGATCAGCCAGAGCTTGAGACTCTTCCGCTCGAAGAGGTAGTTGATGCCAAGGCTCGCGGCGACCCAGCAGAGACCGGCCGAGAACCCGGCGCCCAGGCCCAGCGCCATCGGCGGCCGCGGCCCGAGGAAAAGCGCAAACACCCACGCCGCGATGAGCGACAGCACGAAGGTCAGTCCGAATATCAGCCCGATGTTCGCGGACTTCATCTTCTCTTCGGTCACGCCGGCCTCGCGCTGCCAGACCTTTCCGAAGAGCGCGGGCGAGTACCAGATGCCGCCCAGGGCAAAGGTCGCGACGGCCGCCGCGAGCACGGCGAGGTAGTTCACTTCAGGCATGTCGATCCCCCTTTCGTGTTCCTGTGGTCGCCAGCGTGCCCGCGTCGCGGTACGCCAGTCTTGGAAAAAAGTAACCGCTCTTCTCAGCGGATGACGACGCTCTGCGGGTCGGGGCGGGTCTGGCGCACGAGCTCCATCGGCGTCAGCCCGCTGAACGACCGGAAGTCGTTGATCAGGTGCGACTGGTCGTAGTAACCGCACTGGTCGGCGAGCGCCGCCCACGGCACCTGCGTGGCCCCGTCGAGTAGCACGAGCGCGCCGCGAAAGCGATGGATCCGGCAGAGGGCCTTGGGCGTGAGCCCCACCTGCCGGACGAAGAGACCGGCGAGATGCTTGCGCGTGTAGCCGGTCTGCGTCGCGAGCCGCGCCACCGGCACCTTGCCTCCGCTCGCCGCGATGCAATCCACCGCCCAGCGAACCGCGGGATGCACGGCCTGGCGCGGCGAGAGACGCGCGACCAGCCACTGCTCGACAATCGCGAAGCGCTCGGCGATGTCCGGCGCGTTGAGCAGCCGCTCGCGGAGCGCGAGCACGCCGTCGCCGAGCGCGTCCGCGAGCGCGATGATGCGGTCGGCGAGACCTTCGAGCTGCGGTCCGAGCCAGGGATAGGAACCGCGCGCCGAGAACGCGACGCCGAGCAGCGCATTGCCGTGCGGCGCCTCGGTATCGATCGGCCCCTGGTGCAGCCCCGAGTACCAGACGTCGACGAACGGCACGCGCCGCTCGGGAGGCCCGGGCGCGATGCGGTACTGCGGCGGCCCGAGGTTGATGAGCAGCTGGCTCTGCCCGGAGGGCAGGATGCGGTCACGCTGGTAGGCGACATGACCCTCGCCATACCACATGGTCGCGACCACGTCGGCAAGCCGCGCATCGGGCGTGCACACGGTGATGCTCCACCGGCCGATTGGCGATGCGTGCTCGAATCGTTGCAGGCGATGCTCGATCACGGCGGGGACCCCCGAGCAGTGTACCGGTCGGCGCGCGCCAGCGTATTCTGTTAAGTCCAGGATTTGATTCCTGTCCGTCGCCAACCTACGCTTCCCTGATGCAGCGTGAGCGGCTTGGCCGATCGATATTCTTCCTGTCGGCAGCCTTCTTGCTCTTCGTCGGCGCCGTCAGCTACGGATACTTCATTGCCAGGACCA
>Ga0075421_100010167_pt1 | contig 11622 bp, 10 predicted proteins | sample SoiMetdeltSBSDD5_FD_75292 | JGI IMG/M metagenome (GOLD analysis project Ga0075421, IMG submission 75292) | Bulk soil microbial communities from a Populus tree surrounding site in Tennessee, USA - Soil MetaG P. deltoides SBSDD5 | ecosystem: Environmental > Terrestrial > Soil > Tree plantation...
GGGCCACCGCTGCGTTCGCTTGCGCTACCGCCTGGAAACTCGCCACCATCCCGCCGAGGGTGTTGTCGAGAGGCTTCAGGAAGTTGGTTTCCCGGCCCCCTGCGCTCCGAGCTACAGGACCCTGGCTTTTCCCCTGGTAGGGGTACCTCCTACTGAACACGCTCGCCTTTCCTGGACACACCACCGGACGTGCCCATCTCTAGGCATCCGGCTCTCCATCCTAGAGTTTCTTCTATCTGTTGCCCTAGCGGGCGACTTCCGACATTGCCCTCAATGTCTCACCTGTTCGTGCAGACAGCCTTCGCGTGTCCTGACAGTTGCGTATTTGTGGCCTCTAGGACGGTCTCCCTTCCCCTCAGCATGGGGCTTGCGTCTGTGTTACCACCGCTTATACCTTGGCTAATCCAGCGGTTGCTGGCTGCTCAACCCCTTACAGGCACACGTTGGGTACTATGGAGACGCCGTTGCCCTACAGGTATTTGCACTGAAGCAAAACACCAGCTGAGGCAATCCTGCCTTTCAGCATGAGTGAGCTGCGTCATGGGCGGGTGTCCTGTTCGTCCAGTCTGCTGCTCTATGGCAGTGGATCCGAGCATACTGACTTCAGGATGGTACCCCAATCCTACCTTCCTGCATGCTCGGTATGGCTTTACAACTCTCCTTGCGCCATATCCTCAGGATAGAAATCTTTGGACTAGGATTCGCGCAGTCTAGCTCTCACCCTTCATGACTTACACTGACATCCAGGTACGAGAGAGTTTCATCCTTCGATGCCTTTTCCCGACATGCTACACTCCTCTCTCCCTTTCGGGCTCTGTGGGCCATTCCTGGCAAGGATAAGTTGGGTGTGTACAGGATACGTCAGCGATCCTGGTGAACTTCGTTCACTCTCCTTCTCATGCTGCGAAGCAGCGCACTTACTGGACTGAGTTTCTGTGCACGTTCGGGCACCAGGATCGGGCTGCTAGGTGTATGTCCACATAACGGGCGCTTCCCTGTGTAGTGGTAGTCGGTTTTGATGAACAAGTGTGATAAGGAGAGGCAGAAATAGCGCACGGGGCTGCCTAGCACAGCCCCGTGCAGTGACAACCGCTGGACCTAGCGAGGGACTCCCAGACGTCCTGGACCACAGGAACAGCTACATGTAGTGTACCACCCAGCCACTGCACGCACTCCCTCTCTTGTGCCTCTTGTGACGCTGAGGACACGATACATGCGGCTGCTTCTCAACAAGCAGGGCAACCCGTTAGCGTAGCAGATACCCCTGCGTGGTCCTCACCCCATGGGAAACGAGCGGCTCGTCGCGTCCGGCGCGGTCAGTAAGAACGCCACGAGGCCGGCCGACATGTCGCGGATGATATTCTCGGCCTCGGCCCAGGTGGGCTGGAACGTGTGGCGACCGCATTCGACCGTGAAGCCGAGCACCTTGGACTTCGAGCCGTCCAGCATGTGGCGGCTGTAGGCATAGTCATCGCTTGTGCCCGAGGTGGGATAGAGCTCGAACGACGGCGACACTGCGTAGGTCTCGCCGCGCACGTCGTGCACCGCCTGCGCCACGGCCATGGCCACAGCCTGCACGCTGGCGAGGTCGGACGCGGGAATGAACTCCTTATAGGCGGTGTCGCCCTTGCGGCCGCGCACCGTATCGAAGGCGGGGTTCTTAAAAGTCATAGCCGCATTGGTGGTCTGCGGCTCGTCACTGCCCCACACGTGGTAGACGGCCGGCACATAGCTGTGCACATCGACCATCCAGTGAATCTCCGGATGGCTGTCGAGCAGGTGAATCACGTTGCGCGTCTCGGGCTCCGAGGCCGGCCCATCGCCACGGTAGACTTGGCGATCGCAGGGATTGTCAGACGTGCGCACATCGGCGTCCTGGGCGAATTTCGCCCTGTAGTCCCACAGGAACGGGAAATTGCGGTTGATATCAACCCCGCAGCAGCTCGAACTGCCATTGCCGTGCGCCGGGTTGCGATTCTTGCGCCACATCGGATCGCTCGTCTGGGTGAAGTGGCGGCCGTCGGGATTGGCGCACGGCACGATGTAGAGCACGACAGTATCGAAGAGCGTGTCAATGTCCCCGGCTGGGAAATACCGGCTGCCGTAGCGCAGCCCTGTGTGCCTGGCTTGGGCCTCCAGGAGGTCCGCACTGAGCGCGATCAGCAGATCCGGTGGCACCCACTCACGCGCATGGAGCCCGCCCAGGAGGAGCGCCGCTGGCCGCGATGCCGGCCTGCCGATTCGCAGCGCGCTTATCCGGCGCCCTTCGTGCGACAGGTACGGCAGTTCGAGGTGCTGACAGGCGGTCGGGTAGGTGCCAGCGAGGGCTTCGATAGCTGTCTCGATCTCGGCAACATTCATGTATGCCATACTAGGTCTCCCACACAAGGGGTGTCTATTCTTTGATGCCTACGCCACGGGGCACGGCGACGCGCGCCGCAAAGCGATTGGCTCGCGAGGTTTCGGCCTGGCGTGCGCGGCCTTCGGCGCTGGCATTCTGGCGGCGCGTCACCCGCACGGCGCTGGCGGCACGGGCAGACTGGAGGCGGCTGATTTCCGACTCGCTGGCGTAGACGTCGGTGACAAACCCGCCGTCGTGAGGGCGAGCCACCGCACGACAGCCGAAATCCAGCTGGCTCTGAGTGAGGAAAGCACGCAGCTCGTCCACCGAGGCAGCCCAGATCTCATGGCGATAGATATCGTCCACCGCCCCGTCGGCACGTCCGGCGTATGCGCCTGCGTGCTCGTGCGCCTGCACCAGGCTGTGCTCGAGGGCCAGGGCGACCGCACGGTGGGCATTGACGCGGCCATAGCCATAGTCATCATTGCGGCCATTGATGTAGGGCAGCGTGCCCACCTTGTCACAGGCGGCTATCATCAGTTGCCGCAGCGCGACCCGCGTCAGCGTTGGGCGCGCGGCGAGCGCCAAGGCCGCCACCCCAGCGGCACACGGGGCGGCAAAGCTGGTGCCGGTCCAATGGCGATAGCTGTTGCCGCTGGTCGCCCCGTAGACGTCGACCCCGGGCGCTAAATACTCGAGCTTGGCACCACGCGCGGAGTTATCCTCCTGGTCACGATTGGTCGAGCGACCGACGGCAATGACGTCGGGATGAGAGACCACCTCGTCCTTCGCGATGTCGACATTCCTGCCGTTGCTGCTTGCCCAGAAGATGGCGCACCCACGCCCCTCGCGGGCGGTGGCCGCGGCGTGCTCGATGGCCATCCGCAGCGTCTCGCTCAGCTCCCACTCGGCCCCATTGGGACCGAGGCTCGACACGATGAGGTCCGCGCCGCTGCTGGCGGGCGCGCCGGGGATTTCGTGCGCCGGCGTCGCGCAGTAGGCGACCGCCCGAGCCAGCGTCAACTGCGAGCCGACCTGGTCGGCGAGGCAGGCGACGAGCATCAGGCTTGTCTCGGGCGCGACACCCGAGACGCCGTGCTGGTTGTTCTGTCGACAGCCAATGATCCCAGCACAGAAGGTGCCGTGGGGTTCATTGGGCATACCTTCTGTGCCTTGATGAAACTCGCCGCGCGCGGTGTCGAGGAAATAGCCCGACATCGGGTCGATGGCCCCAACCAGATCCTCGTGCGAGGCCTCGAAGCCGTTATCGATGACGGCGACACGGATGCCGGCTCCGCGCGTGACGAGCCAGGCGTCCTCGGCCTGCACATCGGCCCCGGGCACGCCGCCGTCCTGGCCGGTGTTCTTGAGCTGCCATTGCCGCGCATACTGAGGATCGTTTGGACTCGCGCGCCGATCGATGTGCTCGAGAAACACCGGCTCGGCCAGGAGGAAACGGGGGTCGCCTTGCAGAGCCTCGGAGGCCTCGATGCTGTCGCGGTGGGCGTGGGCCAGGACTTCATACAGGTTGTTCCCGAACCCCAATCCGCGGACCACCTCGAGACTATGCTCGGCGAGCGCTGCCTGACTTTGGGCTTCACTGAGTTGCGGGTCGAGCTGGACGGTCAGGCGGTTGGTACCAATGGCGAGGGAGCCGTTGGCACGCCGAAAGAGGCGGCCGACGGTATCACTACCTGCCAGCGCGCGATGCGTCGCCAGCGCGCTACGCGTGGCGTCGTTGCCACGGTGTCCACGGGGAGCGACGCGCGCATGACCTCCAGTTGGCGCTGGGCGTCGATAGGGGCCTGCGGGTCGGCACGCACAGCGACGAGCCCCTCAATTTCCTCAATGGTGATCTCTTTGTGCCGGACGAAATAGCGCCGTTGCATGGTATACCCCTCCTCTCTAAGCAATGACCTGGTTGCGAGTTTTGTCCATCGTTCGCACCCCTGGAAATCATGGGAGCAAAACAGACCCAGGCGAGGGCAGCGCATCGGGAGTGTACAGGCCAACAACCGCAGCGATCCCGCGCCTTCCAGCCTCAGACGCTGCCATGGAAGCCCCCCATTTGTCTGACGGCACCGCTCTCGCCTGCGGCTGTGACCATACACCTTGACCCAGGCGAGAAGCTCCGACATTACCGCACACTCGCCACAGTTCGGTGTGCTATCCCTCCAAGTAGACACGGCCTTTTTTCAACGTTCCCCTTACACAAAGCGCTCATAAGCATACAGACACGCGATACCCGTTGCCTGATTTCTACCTGCAAAATACCTGCAAATTTGCCATCTACGCCGCGGCGTGGATCACCGCGTTGGCCACGGGAGCCACGCGGAAAAACGCCAGCGTCTTCAAGCCTCTTTTCCCTTCCGGTACTCGAGAGCGCGGCCTGTGATAGCAGTGCAGCTGAGCGTGTCGTGCTGGGTGTAAAGATGCCCATCGAGGGTACTCTTGTGGTATGAGCAATGTCACAGAGCATTTGGCACCTTTCCTACACACTGTACATTCCCCAGTTTGGGCATAACACCCAGAGTCACGCCGTTTTTTGGTCGGAATGTCTGTTAGAGGGACGATGCCAGGATCAGGGCCCGAAAATGCGCGATGATCCCTGCAAATTGGCTCTATGACCTGACAGCGCCCGGACACCTGTCGCTAGGCGGCTCCCGTGCCACTATGGCAGGAGTATGCAGTCAGTCTTACGGATGGTGCCCCCAAGTCTCACTATGCCTTCAGAAAGGGGGAGGAGAACGAATGCGCACGCACTTCCACGGTATCGCGGTGTAGAGGCCCCACAAGATGAAGCGAAAGAGCCAGTGAGGGCCCAGTGTGCACTTCGGACCACGTTTCAGCATCGAGAGGTGTGGCAAGAGACAGGCAGTGAACTCGTTTTCTGCCTCCTGGCATGAGCCGCATGCTAAAGGTACACGATCCATCCGAGTATAAGAAAAACGGGCGATAACCTGCCACGTGGAAGAAATAGGGCAACGGCAATTCGAGGCAGGAGCGGAAGCTGGGAGGCCTCCGCTTCAGGCCAATGTTCGGCATACCGCTTGAGCCAGACCCCCGTCTGGTCTTCCCGTACCCGCGCTTTCTGAGGGAAGGGCACAGGAAGACAAAGCGTGCCCAGGTTTTTTGCGGGTTATGAGCCAGCCTCGGGCATGAGGCTCACATGGGCAGCCACGATCCGCCAGCCCTCGGGCATGCGGATCCACGTCTGGCTCTGCCGCCCAGCGCGGCCCGCCCGGGTAAACTCGATGTTCGTGGTCGCCGCATCGTGCCCGTAGGTCGTGACCACGCTGGTGCCCACGACGCGTGCGAGACCTTGCGGATCGCGCGTGTTGCGATACGTCGCGATGGCGGCATGCCCGTAGAGATTCTCGCCGACCCCGTAGCGAATGGTGAGCGCGTTGTCCCAGAAGAGTTCATTCAGGACCGTGACATCATTATCGATGAGGGCTTGCTGGTACCGGTCAAACTGCTTGGTGAGTTCTGCATGCACCTGCGGGTTATTGATTTCCACCGGTTCTCCTACGGAAGTTGATCAGGAAGAGTTACTGTCACCGGCCAGACCTGGTGCGTAGCATAGCATAGTCCGCGCCGTTCCTCGTCTCTCTCCCCTCCTTGCCCAACTTCCAATGACAGCTCCTAGGTCAATAAACGGGCGATAAGCGTGCTCTTCCTCTCGCCACTGTATCAGGCACGTGACAGAGTCATTGCATCACTTCATCGGCCAGGAGGAGCAGCGCTGGCGGCATCGTGATCCCCAGCGCCTTGGCCGTCTTGAGATTGATGACCAACTAGAACTTCGTGGGCTGCTCCACCGGCAGGTCCGCGGGCTTGGCCCCCTTCAGGATGCGATCCACATAGTAGGCGGCGCGTTGGAACAAACCCGGCAGGCTTGTCCCATAGGTCATGAGGCCACCCGCTTCCGCAAATTCCTTGAGCTGGGACATCATCGGCAGCCGGTGCGTGAGCGCGAAGTCGGCAATCTGTCTGCGGTGCATAATGGTGAGGGGCTCCGCCAGCGTGATCAGCGCGTCGGGGCGCTCCGTGGTCAGCGCCGCCAACGCCGGGGCAAAGTCGTCAGGCCCTCGGACCTCTACGGCTTGGAGGGTCACCCCCAGCACGTGCGCTGCGACCTGCGTCTCGTGCCATTCGAGTCCCTTGCCAGCATGGGTCGTATTCCAGAGGACGGCCACGCGAGCCGCGTGAGGCACCACGTCTTTGAGCAGCTGCAGCCGTTTCCCCGCGACCTCTGGGACGAGGCCGCTCACCCCCGTAATGTTCCCGCCCGGCCGCGCCAGGCTGGCCACGAACCCGGTGCCCACAGGATCGCTACTGGCCGCCATGACAATGGGAATCGTGCTAGTCGCGTGCTGGGCAGCGCGGATCGCGGGATCCGAGGCCACGGGCACGAGGATATCCACGGGCAGACGGACCAACTCGGCCGCGAGGTCGGGGAGGCGTTCGAATCTTCCCTCTGCCCACCGATACTCAATGACGATGTTCTGACCCTCAATCCAACCGTGCTCGCGCAGCCCGTGCCGGAAGGCCTCGAGGACAGCCGGATTCACTGCCGGAGAGGTGCCTCCGAGCCAGCCGATCCGCGGGACGTTCGCCAGCGGCTGCGCCTCGGCCGCGAGCGGCGCTGCGAGCAGGCTCAGGATGAGGGTGACAAGGTACCCGAGGGTGCTACACCACATGGTCATCTCTTCACATCAGCCTCATGCTGACCTTATAAAAGTCTTACGGCAAGGCCCAAGGGGTTTTATCAGGCGTATCTACCGGAAACAGTACCACCTCGACAGACTGCGTATCATAGCATAGTCCCGCCAACGGCGAGGATCTGATAACGCATGCTATGTCAACCAACCGGCCGCCAATCTTCTGGCTGCCGCCCCGCAGCTGTGAGGCCCCGCAGCAACCGGGCAAAGGCGGCTAGAGTCTAGTCACTGGGGGCTCCTCCCGCGCCCCTGGATCAGCCTGCAGCGCACGGATGACACGCTCCACTTGCGTGTCAAATATGGCGGAATCTTGCGCCCAGCCGACGAAATTGGCCGCGAGGCGGGAGCGGACTTGTTGGGCTTTCCCGCTGGGCCACTGGTGGAGGAAGCCATCGAGGTCCAAAGGAATAAGGGCGAGCACTTTCTCGCCGCGCGTGCGCATGAGCTGCCGTTCCTTCTCGAAGGCGAGATCAATCTCGTGATCGACCCACCAGCTCGTGAGCGCGGCCGCGGAACAACAGAGCAGCACTTTGTCCCACAGCCGGATACCATGGGCAATTTGCGTGTAGAGGTCATCACCAGGCAGCATCTGGTGTTCATCAAGCCAGCAGCGAATGCCCCGGTCCTGGAGCTGGTCATGCAGGCGGTGGGCGAAGCCTGCATCCGTATGGTTGTAGCTGATGAAGCAGAAGTAGAACTGGATCAAGGGATCAGTGCGGAGAGAATAAATGCGGTAGAAAATGTCGGTCACTTGCCCAGCGGTGAGGCGTGGGTCATGAAGTTTGGCGGCCTCAATTTCCCAGTCATTCAGACCACAGCCCCGGACAAAGGCGAGGGGGAGTGGTCCGGAGTGCGCGAGGGTGTGGTAGTCGAGGGTGCTTGGGCCACGGTGGACGCAGGTCTCTAAGCCATCTACAGCAGTCAAGTGGGTAGCGATGAAGACCGTCCCGAAGAGCACAGCCTCGGATAAGTCAGCCCCGTTGAGTCTGGCCTGACTGAGGTTCACCTCGCTGAGGTCCGCCCCACGGAGGGCCGCTCTGCAGAGGTCGGCCCTGACGAGGTCGCTCAATTTATAGGGGATTGTAGCAGCCCAAAAACCTCAATCGTAAGCTGAGAAACTCCGATCCAGTTCGTTATCGAACTTGTGATCAGAGGAGAAACTCAGCCATGTCGATGGTGTCGCATCTCCACCACTTCTTCAACGCCGAAACGTGTCAATCCTCCATCCATACGTTAGGCTGGAAAGATCGGCCCCTCCAGTGTCCCCGCTGCTGGCTGATTGACATTACTCAGACGGGTCAGGAGGGGCCTGTGATCATTATCCGCAGTCAGTAGGTACGCGACCCGCAATTTTTACATCGCATGGTGGAGTTTTGCGATGCCATTGGCAAGCCGATTCAGCTATTGTATTATCCACCCTACCATAGCCAGTGTAATCCTATCGAGCGCTGCTGGGGCATCTTGGAATTGCACTGGAATGGGACCAAGTTGGTGGATGTGGAGACGAGGTTGGAGTGGGCCAAGAGTATGACCTGGAAGGGAGGCATCCGAGTGTCGAGCTTAGTCGGAAGGTGTACCAAAAGGCGGTGACGCTGAGTAAGAAGGCAATGCGGAGGGTGGAAGCCCGGCTGGAGCGCCACTCGGCATTGCCCAAATGGGATATTCTGATCCTCCCGGCCTCAACATGAGGATTGAGGTCTTCTTTTTAAGAAATCGCCTCAGTTCTATGCCGGATTCGATACGCCCCTGCAGTCTTCAGTCGTCGCCCCGGAGGGCGCCCCGAAGCCGGGGCTACGGACGGTCGGACTCGGGAGTATCCGGGTGGTGTCTGACTGGCGGTACTCCCTGTAATAGAGGTTGAGCACGCGAGGTATGCGACGTCGCATGCATACTATGACTCTACGGGAGAGGAGGCCGGCAGCACGCTTCACTCTGCTGGCTTTGTCTTTGACGATTATGGTGAGCTCTTGGCTCCTCTTTCAGGTGCAGCCGATCGTGGCGAAGAGGATTCTCCCCTGGTTTGGGGGCGCTCCTGCCGTATGGACCACGTGTATGTTGTTCTTTCAGGGGCTTTTGCTGGCCGGCTATGCCTACGCCTATACACTTGTGACGTATCTCTCACTGCGTCGGCAAGTCCTGGTACATACCCTCTTGCTCCTGGGGTCGCTGGCGACTTTACCGATTCTGCCGCGGGCGTCCTGGCAAGCGCCAGGGCCTGGCGATCCCACCTGGCCTATTGTCACTCTCCTGGGCTCGACGGTGGGTGCGCCCTATTTTTTGCTGGCCGCCACGGCACCACTCATGCAGGGCTGGTTCGCGCAGGGGGCACTCGGGCCATCGCCGTACTGGTTATATGCGGTGTCAAATGCGAGTGCACTGCTGGCCCTGGTGACGTATCCTATGCTGGTCGAATCAGCGCTGTCCCAGACCGCACAGGCCGTATGGTGGAGTGCGGGCTATGGGGTGTTTGTGCTGCTGGGGGGTATCGCGGGGTGGCGGGTGACGCGTCTCCCGGTTGCGACGGTTCACTATAATACGCGAGGGGAAGCGGACCCGGCACCGACGCTGGGTGATTACGGCCGGTGGTTTGCCTGGCCATGCACGGCGACGGTCTTACTGCTGGCAGTGACGAACGAACTCTGCCAGAACACGGCGGTGATCCCTTTCCTCTGGGTCTTGCCCCTCAGTCTGTACCTCCTGACCTATATTCTCTGTTTTGCTAGCACCAGGTGGTATCACCGCTGGCTCTATCTCCCGCTGGTCGTGGCCAGTGTGTTCCTGGTCACGCAGACCTCCTTTGTGCTCCTGCCAGAGGACGCCGATATCCGGGTGGATATTGCGTTTTGGAGCCTGGCCCTATTTTGTACCTGTATGGTGTGTCACGGCGAGCTCAGCCGGGCGCGACCAGCTCCGCGCTTTCTGACGGCTTACTATCTGGTGATCGCCCTGGCCGGGGCCTGCGGTGGTCTGTTTGTCGCGGTGCTCGCGCCGTGCGTCTTCGACTCGTTCGCCGAACTGCCGGTGGGCGTGCTGCTGCTCTTCGTCCTGATGTTGCTGACATTGCTGACGGAAGCACGCGGCCAGACGCGGCGTACCCGGCTCCTTTACGGATTGACCACAGTGCTCTACATTGTGGCCATGACTGGAGGTTGGCTCTACGTTGCCTGGGAGAGCGAGGAGGATGACACCATCATAGCGCGCACACGCAACTTCTATGGGGTGCTCAAGGTGACGGAGGCCGAGGGAGAGGAGCCTCCACACGAGCGTCTCCGCTCTCTCAAACATGGTGGGATGCTGCATGGCGCACAGTATCGCACTGACGCCAGGGCCATGACCCCTCTGACTTATTATGGACGCGGCAGTGGCATCGCATACGCCTTTCAGGCGCTACAGCACAAGCCAGCGCTGCGGATTGGCGTGGTGGGGCTCGGGGCGGGCACCATAGCAGCCTATGGCAGGGCGACAGACACGGTGCGTTTTTATGAGATCAACCCGCGGATGATACTGATTGCACAGAAGTACTTTACGTTTCTCACCAAGAGTCCGGCAACCATTACCCTCGTGGAGGGCGATGCGCGGCTCTCACTCGCCAGGGAGACAGCCCAGCCCTTTGACCTGCTGGTGCTGGATGCCTTTAATGGGGATGCCATCCCGACCCATCTCCTGACGCAGGAAGCCTTTGCGATCTATTTGCGGCATTTGGCGCCGGGTGGGATGATCGCCGCACTCATTGCCTCCGATTACTTTGACCTCACGCCGGTGCTGCGTGGCATTGTGCATGTCTTTCACCTGCATGGGGTGCGGGTAACCTCCGAAGAGGATGAGGCGCTGGCGCTCTCGAGTACCACCTGGATAGTGCTGAGCCGTCGTGCCGAGGTTTTCCAGAAGGGGAAACTGCGTGAGCGAGGGGAACCCCTGGAGACCTCGGAGCGGGTCGAGTACTGGACCGATGATTATAGTAATCTGTTTCGACTGCTGGGGAGCCCCGAACCAATGTCCCACAACTAGAGGGGCTGAAGACAGCGGGGCAGAGCCGACGCGAAGACTTGGCCACACGACCGAGAATTTCCAGATTCCATCGAATTACGTGGTAAACCAATGACCCTCAGAGAGTGAGAGCAGCTCAAAGCTCGATTTCCTTGGTCTACGCGATGGTGTTGGCAATGTTTTCCTCCTGATGAATGATAAAATAAGGCCGATAATATCAATGGCTTGAGATTTTACCACGGAATCCGGGGGAATCTGGAAATTATCACATTCCCACGAAAATAGCCGAAACGGCTGTTTTCATTGGATGGGGTGCAGGCCACGCCTGCATGGACGATTCCACCGGATTCCTACGCAAATAACCCCTACGGGCTGTTTTCATGCGGGGGCGGGTGCAGGCCCCGCCTGCATGGACGATTTAGTGGTAGACCGATGGGCCTCCAATGGTGAGAGCGGCGCACACCGTGATTTCCTGTTTTGACAGAATGTTGTGACGATGTTTGGTCGCCTGATCAGAGAGAAAATAACCACAACAATATCAATGGGTTGGTGTTTTACCACTAAATCCGA
>Ga0075421_100010168_pt1 | contig 11621 bp, 10 predicted proteins | sample SoiMetdeltSBSDD5_FD_75292 | JGI IMG/M metagenome (GOLD analysis project Ga0075421, IMG submission 75292) | Bulk soil microbial communities from a Populus tree surrounding site in Tennessee, USA - Soil MetaG P. deltoides SBSDD5 | ecosystem: Environmental > Terrestrial > Soil > Tree plantation...
TATCCGACCTCTGCACGCGCTCATCGTCTCGACCTTCTCCCCATCCCGTGACCGGGTCCATCACATTTTCCGCAGACCACCCTCCAGTCCGCAACATCGAGACCGCCCAAGTGTACCGAGGAGCACAAAAAAGGACCGCCGGCCCTGGTAGATGTGGATTTCCAGGCTGACTTGTTATTCTGCCACTAAAGTGTTTCATATGCCTGCCTCAATTCGTTCATCGCATGACAGACAAGACCTTCAGCACTACGTAGTGAAATGACGTTCTCGCAGTATATACAATCTTTCATTGGCGTCGACGCTCCACAGTGCGAAGAGGTGAAAGCCTGGCGTGTACTCAATGACACCTGGAAGAAGGCGATGTCTCCTGTTCTATATTACTGACGAGGGACGTTTCCTAGGTGAAAAATGAGGATCGCAGTAGCTGTCGCGACGTTAAGAGATTCAACTTCTGTATTGAGTGGAATGTGAACTCGCATTGCAGCGATATCGATCGTTGAGTTGGCGAGTCCTCTACTTTCATTTCCGACTGCCAGTATCGTGCGGTGTGGGATCGCCCCGACCTGCTGAATCGGGATTGTTCCATTCCGGGATGACTCTGCTGCGACGATACTGCATTCATGGTCTGCAAATACTCGCGGAGTCAAACAGTGAAAAATGGGAAGGGTCATAAGGGATCCGGCGGTAGCCCGAACTACCTTGGGATTAAATACATCTGCTGAATCGGGAGTGAGCCATAGCGCGCTGACCTGAAACGCCGCAGCGGTTCGAATAATGGATCCGACGTTCGCAGGATCCTGCAACTGTTCTCCAAACACTCCGAACAGCCGTGCCTGGGCAAAAACGGCACCTTCCTGCCAAATGGGTTTGCGCACCACCGCCAGAATACCCTGCCCCGTTTCAAGATTCGAAAGTCGTTCAAAGATGCTCTCACTCACCTGATACACAGGCGCATATGAGCGGAGGATAACCTCTTTGTGAGCCGATTCCTGCCGCTTGAAGAATGAAGGGGTGAGGACGACGTAGCTGACATCGGGAGACTTATTCAGGAGTACTTCGAGAACGGGTCGAGCACCTTCGAGTACGAAGGCCTGTTCACGCTCACGTGTACGCTTGCGTAGTAGGAGATCCCCTATAAGTGACGCTTTAGTCCGAGGAAGGTGAGGAAACGGGTCCGCCAATGGTCGAACAACTCCAGCTTTACGCGTGCGGACGTCTTACGGTGAGAGTCAAGTGGAAGGGTTGACGCTTGCGCTACTTCCGCTTTCTTCCCGATGCAGCCTCTGCAGCCCGAATTCGTTGTGCACGGGCTTTCGCCCTCTTGAGTGCGGAAAGTTTCCCCCGAGTACGGTCCCGCTCCACACGAAGTTGCTCGATCTGGGCACGTAAATGGGCTCGTTCCTCTTTATAGATATCGGCGCATTCGGCACGCGAAAGAGTGATCCAGTCACCACTACTCCGCGCCCGCTTGATCCGCTGCTCCAAGGACTCCCGCAAAAATCTTGCTCTCATCGACATGAGCGAGCGTAAGGCTTCCTGCCGGCGCTGAACTTCCTCTTCTTCGGCCATGATGCCCCGGATGTCTGTTCCAAGCATGGAAATGTTCCTCCCACCTCAACTCTTCGATCAAGGGGTCATTTTACCTCAAATCGATCGATTTGTTCTAGATAGGCTGACACCTCACAAGTGATTGTAAAAGTTCACTCTTTATTTGCCGCCATACTTTTCCAGCTTGCGGGGGCTGGAGCTGATTCAGTATTATCCGACCATGGATCCGACTAGCTTCTTTGTGCGCGCTTGGCGATTATCACAACAAAAAAGTTTGGAACACCTTGCCATGGAAGCAAAACTTTCCGCTTCCATGTTGGAAGCTATCGAAACCGCAGACTATGATTGTCAGCTCTCGCATATAGAATCCTTGGCCCAAGCCCTTGGAATACCGCCGGCTTGGCTCTTCGAGGATCCCGCCCATTTTGAGCTGTTGTTCAAAGCAGAAGATGGTGAAGAAGGCCAAGCAGGCGTGAGAACGTGGAACTCCACCGGCGTCGACCCTGTCCTTGAGCGTATCGTGAAGGCGAGCAGGTACGACCGATCTTTATACGCCTTACTGACGACCTTGCTGCAAAACGGCGATACCAAACTTCTGCGAGCGGCTGAAATGAGCTTAAGAAGTCTTGTCAAACAGTCGAGACAACCCACTGTACCCTGGCAGTCCCGCCCCTCCGGACATTTCGAACCTCCGAGCGACTAGTGTCCAGTCTTTCACATTCCTTTAGGACAAACGGAATAGTCCTTCGAAACACATGGATCCTCGCCGACTTCGGCTCACGACGTTCACCCGTTAAGGCCTATATCGCTTCGCACACTGGCCCGGTAGAGAGAGACCGCTACAAAGATCATCCCTACGACACCAAGCCAACCTCCCCATACTGGCGCGTCCACCACCTGAAAGGGATTAGCACCTATAGATGGCCAGAAGCCGGTCAAAGCTACGGGAATGGCCAAAACGATACCCATTATTGCTTCCCCTGTGACGAGACCCGCAGCAAACAGGACACCGCTATGCCCAGTGCCAGATCGACCGGATGCCCTCTTTATCGGTGCCCGCCTACGGGACCATTCAGAGATAATTCCACCTGCACAGATGGCAGCAGACAATTTCAGGGGTAAGTAAACCCCCAACGCGACAGCAAGTGCGGGCAGACGAAATGAGGAATTCCTGGCCATGAGATATCTGTCGATGACAATGATTGCTGCGCCGACCAAGATCCCCAAACATACATAGGACCAGGGGAGTGTTCCGCCAAACATCCCTCGTGCTAAATGTGCCATAAGCGACGCTTGTGGTGCACTCAGCGGATGCGGATGCTCACTCGACACGTCTCCAATTCCATATTTCGCCTGTAAGAGTGACAACACTGGGACGATGACAACGGCCGCAGTCATGACACCCACGACCTGCATAACCTGTTGTTTCCAAGGCGTAGCGCCGACCAGATGCCCTGTCTTGAGATCCTGAAGATTGTCTCCTCCCATAGCCGCCGCACAACAGACAACGGCAGCCACCAATAGGGCCGCAGCCGGACCGGCCGGATTTTCGCGTCCCAAAATGACAAGCAGAGCCAGAGAGGTGATCATGATCGTGGCGATCGTCACGCCGGACACGGGATTACTCGAACTCCCGACTAATCCTGCCATATAGGCAGCGACGCAGGAAAACAGAAATGCGGTCACTCCCATTATAATCGTCAGAACTACGGACGCGAGAACACTGTTGAGCACCATGTGATACACAACAACCATCAGGGACAGTGATACACCGGTGAGCCCAAGCACCCAGGGAAACTTTGCATCCTGATCTGTACGAGGGATAAGTGCGCCCTGTTCGAATGTGCGCTCACGTCGATAGGCAAGAATAAGCTGGCGAAGACTCCGAATGACGGGTCCGCGCACTTCCACCAGCGTCCATAGGCCGCCGACCAACATGGCTCCGATCCCAACATAACGAATGTGTTGGCTCCAAATCGTCTTCGCTTCCTGGACGCCGGATCCAGCAGACGCAGGGTTGCTCAACCATTGATCTAGGGGTAGCAAGACGAGCCATCCGAGAACTCCTCCCAGCAACACCACGACCCCAGTGGGGAGTCCAATGATAAAACCGACAGCCATCAGCGCGGGTGAAAGGTTGATCCCTCCATAAAACATCGATCGGCCGAGTTGAATCATCCCCTCCACCGAATCGCTCCAAAGCCTAAGCCCGCTTTCACCGAACTTCACCAGACTCCCCATGAGAGCTGCAGTCAGCAAGGACCGAAACTCTCCCGATGAAACCGTCCTCTGCTTACTGCCGACCTTCAAGACTTCCGCCGTGGCCACACCCTCTGGGAAACGTAATGCCGCATCGACAATCAGCGCCCGTCGCAGAGGGATCGTAAATAGGACACCGAGTAATCCTCCAACTAACGACACTACACATGTCTGCCAATAGTCGAACGAGTGCCAATATCCAATCAGAAGAAGGGCAGGAATGGTAAATATCACTCCGGCAGCAAGCGCCTCACCGGACGACGCGGCAGTTTGCACGATATTGTTTTCGAGGATATTCGATTGCCGAAAGAATCTTAGGATTGACATGGACAGGACCGCCGCAGGAATGGAGGCGGACACAGTCATTCCCGCAAAAAGACCGAGATAGGCATTGGCCCCTGCCAGGAGCGCCGAGAGTACCACCGCCAGGACAATCCCTTTGGGCGTAATTTCAGGTAAGTTGATGGAGGCCGGAACGACAGGTTCAGGCGGGGCGTCGTCATAGGGGATTCCCTCTCGCTCGGCAGGATGCCGTTTCCACGAGTCGAACCTGTCATCGTTCAACAGAAAACGAATCGCACGGGAGGCATTAGCCCATTACCTCTCTCCTTCAGGTTTGATCGTCGCCGCGGGCGAATGATGAGAACCTACGCATCAGATGACCTGAAGAATGCAGCACTTCAGGTAGCGGGTCTCCGGCATGGAGACTAGGACCGGATGATCCGGCCCTTGAGACCGTTGTTCGATGATGCGAATTTGCCGGCGAGCATCCCGTCCGGCAGACTGGATCATCTTCAAGAAATCCGTTTCCGTGACGTGGTGGGAACAGGAACATGTGACAAGAACCCCTTCCGGCTCCAGGAGTTTGAGTGCGTGAAGATTCAGTTCTTTATAGCCAGCGAGCGCATGCTGGACGGCATGACGGCTGCGTGCAAAGGCCGGAGGATCGAGTATCACCATGCCATACCGATGTCCTGAGCGGTCCAGTATCCGGAGTTCCTGAAATGCGTCAGCCTGGCGGTATCGGCAGATCTGATCGATGTTGTTATTGATCGCATGACGACGCGCGAAGGCCAACGCCGGTTCACTGACATCGATCCCCTCGATCGACCCCGCTCCTCGCAGCGCTGCATGCACGCCAAACGCACCCGTATGGCAAAAGACCTCGAGTACGTTGGCATTCTTCGCCAACTTGGACGCAGCAGCGCGATTGTCACGTTGATCGCAAAACCAGCCGGTTTTTTGTCCCTCTGCAATATCTACAGTAAATTGAGCATCGTCTTCGAAGATATCCACCGTCGTGATACCCTCTCCACGCAAAGGTCCACGTTCAAGAGGTAGGCCTTCCAGCGAGCGACTCTTCGCGTCGTTCCGAAGATAGATAGCCTTGACCCCCGTCTCGCACATCACCAGATCCGCCAGGAGTTCTTTGCGTTGGTCCATCCCATAGCTAAGCGTCTGCATCACCGCCACATCGCCATAGCGATCGATGATGAGGCCTGGCAACAAATCACTTTCGCCATGCACCAACCGGTAGGCATTGGAGGAAAGCGCGATTCGTTGACGTAATCGTGCAGCAGACTGTATCCGTGTTCGAAAGAACTTGGCATCGATGACGTCGTCGTGAAAGGTCAGGAGTCGCACCTGGATTTTTGAATGTGAGTTGTAGAATCCCCGCCCGCAGAACTGCTTGCCTGCCAAATACACATCCACCACGTCTCCCGCCTGCGGATTTCCCCATGTTTCTTCGATGTGTCCCGCATAAATCCAAGGATGGCCGGTTTGTCTGGGATCACGGTGGCGGGAGGAAAGTCGGACGCGACTATTCGAGGATGAGGACGAAGGGGACATGCTGTACTTATTCCCGCAGAGTGGTAATGGCGTCAAGTATAAATTCGTGGCGACCACCAGAGACAGTCCAGTGACACGAGAGGCAAGGGAACGTTACCATGGGGATGAGGTTCATCGGAGAAACTTGACCTTCCCTGAAGGCTGTGGTTTCCTCAACACATGCACGTCTCTGAAGACGAGGCAGAACCGACAAAACTGATTCACACCGGACGACATCCCCGTATGACTACCACACACACAATCGGCACAGCAGTTCTGGACCGGCTGCACACTCTTGGAGTGCGGCACATCTTTGGGATCCCCGGCGACTATGTCCTCAGCCTCTACAAACTACTGGAATCCTCGCCGATCCAGCACATCGGTACCACCAGGGAGGATTGTGCAGGGTTCGCCGCCGATGCGTATGCTCGTATCAACGGCGTAGGCGCCTTGTGCGTGACCTATTGCGTAGGTGGGCTGAACACGGTCAACGCCATCGCCTGCGCCTACGCCGAGCGCTCTCCGGTCGTCTTGTTGACCGGCTCCCCCGGCCTATCCGAACGACTGCGCAATCCCTACCTCCATCATATGGTGCGCGACTTTTCTACACAGCGAGAAGTCTTTGAAAAGATGACCGTCGCGGCAGTGAGTCTCGATGATCCTCTCACCGCTGAACGGGAAATGGATCGAGCATTTGCCGCTCTTCTGCGATATCGTCGCCCAATCTACCTGGAAATTCCCCGTGACATGGTGAACGTTCCACTGGCCACTTCCACGCGATCGACCGGAAGCGAGGATGAGGCCACCGATCCGGCGGCGTTGACTGAAGCAGTTACGGAAGTTCGCACCATGTTGGAGTCAGCCAAGCGACCGGTCATCCTGGCAGGGGCTGAGGTGGGTCGGTTCGGATTGCACGAGGATCTGGCGACGTTGGTGGAACGGTTGAACGTTCCAATAACCTCTACCCTGCTGGGCAAATCCATCATCCGCGAGGATCATCCGTTGTATGTGGGTGTCTATAGCGGGCTGGTCGCGCGCGATGAAGTGAAAGAGTTTGTCAACCAAACCGATTGTCTCATCATTCTGGGATCGATCCTGTCGGATGTGGAAGATCTGGATGCTCGGTCCTCGTTGTTTTCCGACGGCCATACCATTCATGCTACAGCAGACCGCATTGCCATCAAGCACCATCGTTACGATACGATTCGCTTTGAGGATTTTGTCAAGGCGCTTGCGAGCGCGCCGCTCCCCTACTTTGAATCTCGCCGAATGCCTGTCTTCGAGAAATTCGATGATCCCATGCCTCCCCCGCAGGCATCGGTGACGCTGCATGGAGTATTTCGTCACCTGGACGGCGTCTTGAACGAAAAAACACTGGTCATTGCGGATGTGGGCGAGTCATTGTTTGCATCGGTCGATCTCCGCGTCCATCGGCGGTTTGAGTTCCTGTCGCCCGCCTATTACACCTCAATGGGATTTGCCGTCCCGGCGGCGGTCGGCGCGGGATTTGCCGATCCGTCCCTCCGCCCGATTGTCTTGGTCGGTGATGGCGCCTTTCAAATGACCGGTTCCGAACTTGCGACATCAGTCCGCTACGGACAAGCTCCGGTCGTGATTATCCTGAACAACCATGGATACTCGACCGAACGGGAAATTTTGGAAGGCCCCTTCAACGATATTCATGAATGGCGATACGAACGGATCTGCGATCTATTAGGTGGTGGTCAGGGGGCCCGGGTCGCCACGCACGGCGAGTTTGTCCACGCACTGGGCAAAGCCCTCGCGGACCGGAGTCAACCTCACGTGTTGAATGTCCTTTTGGACCCTGCCGACCGGTCGCCTGCAATGACCCGCCTCGCCCGACGACTGGCCAGACGTCTATCTACAGATCGCCCTTAGGCTTCTCGCTAGCTTTAAGTCTCGCGGCTTTAAGAGAGCCTCGGTTCCTTTTCCGGAAGTATCCTGGCATGCCGCCACCGACACCCCAGGTTCAAACATTTCTCAGGTCGAGGAAGCCGGCATTCCAAGGGAGAACAGGCATTGACCCTTGATGGACAAATGTGGTCTTAATAGAGGTCAATTATCAAATGCATTTCTCTGGACGAACAGACAACATGGATCTCAGTACCGTACAGAGGGTAGCCAGATGAGAGACCATCACACCCTCTCCGTAAAACTCAACAGCGTCGTAACGAGCGAGAACGAGTTCGACGAGTTGGTCCTCAGGTCGTTACCCGAGTTTCTGGATCGAGCGACGGCTCAAACAAAGCGGTTTCTTCGAGATACGGCGCAATGGACGGACGACATTACTCATGAGAAGCTCGCGCTCCGCTGGGGCTACGAGCTAGTAGAGCGTTTCTTAATATGCGGGAGAACAGAGGTCCCCTGTCGGCCGTTCTTCCTGCTCGATAGTCTGATTGCCAAATCATTCAGTCAGCCCGATCCTCTGTGTTACCACAAGGAACTCCTAACACCGGTCGGCCGATTCTTGGATGGGTTGGCCTCTCGAGCCGTGGTGAGTCGGGATGCCTTGATGGCTCTTTTTTATCATATCTATGGGCTGGGGCAGGCGAATGTGGTTCGCCTCCTCGGGTTCGGTCAAGCGGAGAGCCAACGGGTTTATAAGAATTTCGAACGGTGGCGGCAATCAGGCTGGCAGCGCACGATGCTCGAAACAGGCATCAGCGAACACGATCTGAAGGACCTGGAGGAACAACAGCGTGAGCAGCCGGAACGGCTCAACGTCGAAGTCGATCGACTGCTTCGATTGCTGCAGACCCACTATCGGAAGAGTGAACCCGAGCATTACCCCTGTTTGACCGGACAGAAGTGGGGCCAACTATTCAGCGATGATTACGGCTATGACTATCGAGTCTGGCATCTGGCGTTTTGTCATACCTGTTTTTTGGAAGTGGCCGATCGACGGCAGGATGAACTCAACAATGCTGAAAAACCTCGTGTAAACCTCCATATCCAGCCGCTCAAGAAGGGAGGCGTAATGGCGCTCTTCGGGAGTGAGCGAGGAGGAAGAACTCATGGAACAGCAAGAACTCAACGACTATCGCGATCAACTTCTTAGCTCTCTGGAAGAACACCCCAGCCGGACCGAGGAAGGTCGCCAGGGTTCCTTACAGATCTTTGTTAATCACGAATGCGTGGGGTCCGTCGATTGCGTGAAGGGCGACTCAAACTATTCCTTCGCCAGCAGAGACCGGAGCGTTCACACGGTCGAGTTGCGAAATGAGGCCGGCGTTCTCGTCGGTGGTTTGTGCGCGCCGGAAGCCGGACTCAAAAATATACGAGTCCCGATCAAGCGTGGATGGGTCGATATTCATATTCACAATCGAATCGACGGTGGCTCCGTCAGGATGCACTTCGAGAACAACCCCCCTTGGTGGAGTCGTCTTGGCGCTCGCGCAGCATGGAGCCCTTTTGCAGGTCCGCACCTCCTAGATCGACAACCGCTCGTCTGGAGAAACTTTGCCTGTGCTCAAATTGTCCTGGCCCTGGGCGTGGTGGCATTGCTTGTCGATCGTGTTCCTGACTGGTTGGGGTCAGAGAGCCGCTCGTCGGTGCTTGAGCAACAATTGGCAGCTCAGGAAGCGACGCACAATCAGGTCGAGCGCCTGCAACAGCAGGTCGCTCAGCTCTCCGAGGTGCAACAGACTGCGCTGAAAGAAACGCAAGCCGAACAACAGCAACTGGCGCATTTGAGTCATCTTTTCGACAACGTATCCCAAGCCCAATCAAAGATGGCCGCCCAGGTCGTGACGACTCAAGAAGATCTTCGATCCGTCAAAGATAGTGTGGTGCAGGAAGTCGAAAACGACGTGCGAGTGGCGCTGACAAAAGAAGAGGAGAATCGGGTCCAGGTTAAGCAAGAATTGCTTTCCGTGAAGTCGGTCAACGAGACGCTGATCAAGCAAGTGGCCCTATTGGAGAGCAAGAACCGTGAACTTCATGCGCGCTTGGCATCGACCGCCGTGGAGGTGGCCAAAGTTGCCAGTCAGCAAAAGTCCATCGCCGTTGCCAGGACCGAGTCGTCCAAGGATGCCCCGTCTCAAATGCAAGTAGCCGAAGCATTGCGAGAGGCCGATCCACAAGCGTTCCTGTTCTGGGTATCTTTCCAGGATGGAACGTCGGAAAAGAGCATCGAGGACCTGTTTCATGAGATCAAGGGGACCAAAAAAGGCCCGAGCAATTCCGGATGGTATCCCGTCGAAGTGAAACTTCCCAAGCCGGAACCGCCGGATCGGTTTCTGGAGTCTGTCAAGCGAGCCACTATTGTGAAGGCGGTCGCAACCAGTAAGATCATGCCTCCGGCACAATAAACCAGGAAACCGGAATTCCTGGACCACGATATCGTGCAAAAAGGCGATGCGTTCGCCCTCTTCCTGCCGGCGGTCCTCTGTCATCACACCAGCGAGTAACTCGATTCGTTCGTCTTCATGGAGGGCACATGTCCGATTTTCATCAGAACGGTGTTGTGACAGTTCTGCATCGGCTCGGAACCTCGAATCTTGATCGATTGGAGAAGGAACTGGAGCGGCATGCCTCTAACAATCCCATTGCGCTGGTTCTTCCTTCGCTGTACTCGGAACTGGAGAATCCCGCGTTGAAGAATATTGTTCATGTTCTCAAGGACATCCGCTATGTGAACGAAATCGTGGTGTCTTTGGATCGTGCTTCAGCATTGGAGTTTCGGTTTGCGAAACAATTCTTTTCCGTCTTGCCTCAACGTGTCCGCATCGTGTGGAATGACGGCACCGGAGTTCAGGACATTCTCAAATTACTCTCCGCCAGCGAGATCGATACAGGTCTGCCGGGAAAAGGCCGAGGTTGCTGGATGGCATTCGGGTACGTGCTGGCGCGGGGTCAGAGCAATGTGATTGCACTGCACGACTGCGACATCCTGAGTTACAACCGGGAGTATCTGGCAAGGCTCTGCTATCCGATCGTACATCCCAATCTGGCATACGAATTCTGCAAGGGTTATTACAGCCGGGTCACCGATCGGTTGCACGGACGGGTGACCCGCCTTTATCTCACACCCCTGATCCGGAGTCTGCAACAGGTATTCGGAAATCATGCCTTGCTGACGTTTTTGGATAGTTTTCGATATCCTCTGGCTGGGGAGGTGGCCATGGTCCGGGATCTGGCATGGATCAATCGGATTCCTGGTGACTGGGGATTGGAAGTGGGCGTGTTATCCGAGGTCTACCGGAACTGCGCCTTGCGGCGTATTTGTCAGGCCGATATTGCGGATGCCTATGAACATAAGCACCAAATCCTTTCTCCTGACAATGCGGATCAGGGGTTGCTGAAAATGTGCGTGGATATTACTAAGTCCTTATTCCGAAACCTGGCAAGCGAGGGAATGGTCCTGTCGGAAGCGGGCTTGAAAGCGTTGCGGGCTGCCTACCTGCAGACGGCCCAGGACGCCATCAATCGCTACGAAAACGACGCGGCGATCAACAGCCTGAAATTCGACCGGCATGAGGAACGATCCGCAGTCGAAGTATTCTTGAAGGGCATGAAACTCGCCACAGAGACATTTACCGAGGATCCTCTCGGCGTTCCGATGATCTCCAACTGGAGCCGAGTGACAGGCGCAATCCCGGATATCTTCGATCGGCTCACGGACGCAGTCGAACGGGATCATGAATGGGATCCTGTGGAATGCCGTAAATGAGAGGACGGCCATGGCGGGATCGTCTCGACCGGGTAGTATCCTAGGGCTGCGCCGGCTTTTTCGAACTAAACACTGTCGCGTCGCAGGTCACACAGCGCGACCTGCCGTGAAGGTGTTGTCGCGTTCCTTGTAGCCCGTCGTCACCGGCGTTCAGTCTTCCACGCCCACGCCGATCACGATTAGAACGGCATAGTCCTGCTTCGTGCAGCCCTCGACCGGAGGCATCGCTCCCCCTGGCGCAACTGGAAACGCAGTCTTCTGCGCGTTTGCCGGCGAGCACGAACCACCAACC
>Ga0075421_100010170_pt1 | contig 11620 bp, 11 predicted proteins | sample SoiMetdeltSBSDD5_FD_75292 | JGI IMG/M metagenome (GOLD analysis project Ga0075421, IMG submission 75292) | Bulk soil microbial communities from a Populus tree surrounding site in Tennessee, USA - Soil MetaG P. deltoides SBSDD5 | ecosystem: Environmental > Terrestrial > Soil > Tree plantation...
GGGGGCAGGGGCCCGCGTCGTTCGCTTATGGGAATAGCTATTCCCATAAGCGAACGACGCGGGCCGCCCGGCCGCGCCGGGCGGATGCTCAGTTCCTCCGGTCGGTCTCGCGGATGGCGCTGCCGAAATTCCGCCCGCCCCAGGTGACGCCTTCGATGTATTTGCCGACCGTCTTGACGCGCGCGCCCTTGGCCGGGACGCCGCGCTGGGTGACGACCCAGATGCGCCCGGTCTCGTCGGCGAGTTCGTAGGCGCCCTGGCCGAGCGCGCCGAAGCTGTTGAGCACCGTGCCGCTGAGGGCGACCTCTTTGTCGCGGTAGCGCTCCGGGTCGGCGCTCAGGCGGCCGATGGTCGTGTCGCTCGGGCAGGCCGTGAGCAGGACGGCCGAGCAGGCGATGAGCGCGAAGCCCAAAAGACGATTTTGCATAGTCCTCCAAACAGATTGGTTAAGTCTGAAGATGAGCGAAAGGGGATTCGCGGTCAGCTACCGCGGCATTATAGCCGAAAACTGCCCGCCCCCGCTTCCCCGGCCCGGCCGGCATCGGTGATAATTGCCCGGTGTTGCCGCCGCCCAGACTCTACGCGCTGACGGACCGCCGGCTCGCCGGGCGGCCCCACGCCGAGGTCGTCGCCGAGTTGCTCGCGGCCGGGGTGCGGCTCATCCAGTTGCGCGACAAGGAGGCGACGGCGCGCGAACTGCTCCTGGCGGCGCGCGCCTGCCTGCGGCTGACGCGCGAGGCCGGGGCGACCTTGATCGTCAACGACCGCGTCGACGTGGCGCTCGCCGCCGACGCCGACGGGGTCCACCTCGGGCAGGATGACCTCGGGGTCGAGGAGGCGCGCTCTCTCCTTGGCCCCGGCAAAATCATCGGGCTCTCGACCCACTCGCGCGCGCAGTTCGGGCGGGGGCTCGAGACTTCGGCCGATTACCTCGCGGTCGGCCCGGTCTTCGCGACCGCGACCAAGGAGAACCCGGAGGCGGTCGTCGGGCTGGAACTGGTGAGCGCGGCGCGCGCTCTGACCGACCGCCCGGTCGTCGGCATCGGCGGGATCACGGCGGCGCGCGCGCCCGAGGTGATCCGGGCCGGGGCCGCCAGCGTGGCCGTCGTCTCGGCCCTCTACCCGGAGGTCGGGGAGCGCGCCCGCGCGATACTCCAGAGTTTGGCATGATGATCGACACGGAAATCATTCGGCGGCTGGAAGAAATCCTCGGCGCGGAGCACGTCACGACCGCGCCCGAAGTGATCGTCGAGAACTCGCAGGACGCGCTCAAGCAGGTCTACCCGGCCGAGGCGGTTGTCTTCCCGCGGACGGCCGAGGAGATCGCGGCCGTCATGCGGCTGGCCAACGAGCGGCTCTTCTACGTCACGGCGCGCGGCGGCGGGGTCGGCTACACGGGCGGGGCGGTCCCGGTGCGCGGCGGGGTCGTGCTCGCGACGCGGCGGATGAACCAAATTCTCGAGATCAACAAGGCCGACCTGGTGGCGGTGACTGAGCCGGGCGTGACCAACTACGCGCTCCAGCAGGCGGTCGAGGCTGAAGGGCTCTTCTACCCGCCGGACCCGGCGAGTTGGAAAGATTCGTTCATCGGGGGGAACATCGCGGAGAACGCGGGCGGACCGCGCTGCGCCAAGTACGGGGCGACCAAGCAGTTCGTCCTCGGGCTCGACTTCGTCACGCCGACGGGAGAGATCGTCCGCGCGGGCGGGCGGACGACGAAGAACGCGACGGGCTACAACCTGGCGAGCCTCATGGTGGGCAGCGAGGGCATGCTCGGGATCATGACGCGCTGCGTCCTGCGGCTGCTGCCGCTGCCCGAGGCGCGGCGGACGGCGCTGGCGATTTTCGGGACGGCGGAGGAGGCGTGCCGCTGCGTGGCGAGCTTCTCGGACGCGCGGATTCTGCCGGTGGCGCTCGAGCTGCTCGACCGGGCGTCGATCAACGCGATCGAGGACTTCGAGCCGTCGGGGCTGCCGCGGGAGGCCGGGGCGCTGCTCATCGTCGAGGTCGACGGACTGCGCGAGACGGTGGCGCGCGAGGCCGAGATCGTGCGCGAGGTCTGCCGGGCGAGCGGGGCGCGGGAGTTCCGCGAGGCGGCCGACGACGCGGCGGCGGCGGCGATCTGGGAGGTGCGGCGCAAGCTCTCGCCCGCGGTCAAGCGGACGGGGGTGAGGAAGATCAACGAGGACGTCGTCGTCCCGCGCTCGCGCATCCCGGAGCTGCTCGCCTTCATCGAGGAGGTCGGGCGGCGCTACCGATTCCCGATCCCGACCTTCGGGCATGCGGGCGACGGCAACTTGCACGTCAACGTCATGCTCCAGCGCGACGACGCCGAGGAGCGCGGGCGGGGCGAGCGGGCGGTGCGGGAGATCTTCGAGCGGTCTGTCGCCCTCGGCGGGACGATCTCGGGCGAGCACGGCATCGGCTACGCCAAGGCCCCCTACCTCGACATCGCCCTCACCGCCCCGACGATCGAGCTCATGAAGACGATCAAGCGGGCGCTCGACCCGCACGGCGTGCTCAACCCGGGGAAGATGTTTAAAGATTAGCGGTCAGCGGTCAGCTCTCAGCGGTCAGCCGGAAAGTGGCCCCGGTTTGGCTGACCGCTGACCGCTGAGAGCTGACCGCTCTTTCACTTCTTGCCCGCGATCGAGCGGAGGATGTCCATGGTCGTGATGATCCCGTGGATCTGCGCGCCGTCGGCGACGACGACGCGGTGAATGCGGCGGTTGTACATGAGCTCGCAGACGCGCTGGAGCGTGTCGCCGGGGGCGACGGTGACGGCGGGGCGGGTCATGATCTGGCCGGCGGTCGAGGGCGACCAGGCCCCGATCGAGTTACTCTTGCGGATGATGTCGGTCTCGGAGATGACGCCGACCACCTCCCCTTTTGCGCTGACTACCGGCGCGCCCGTGATCTGTTTCTCGGAGAGCAGCCGCGCGACCTCCTTGAGCGGCATCGACTCGGGCACCGTGAGCACATCCTGGATCATGACATCCGAAGCATGCATGGTCATGGGGGGGGTCTCCTTGGTCAATCGACGTATGTGATCGGGGACGGCATGAAGCAGAGCAGGAAGACGAGCAGCCCGAGCGCCGCCACCAGTTTGCGCCCCGCCCCGAGCGGCTCGCGCTCGTCGAGCACCGGCGGGTGGCCGACGCGCATGAGCAGCGTCAGCAGCACCGCGTAGACGAACCAGCCGAGCCAGCCGCCGCGGAAATAAGAGTAGACGGCCAGCGCGACGACGCTCGCGTAGACCGCGCGCGCGATGAGGCGGTGCCCGCGCGCGCCGAAGAGGGCGTAGGTCACGTGCCCGCCGTCGAGCTGCCCGACCGGGAGCAGGTTGAGGCTCGTCATGAGCAAGCCCACCCAGGCGGCGAACCAGACCGGGTTGATGACGATCTGCGCCGGCAGCCGGAAGAGCCGTTCGAGGAGCGTGAAGAGCGCCGGATTCTCGAAGACGAGCATCTCCTCGGTAAGCGCGAAGTGGGGCGCGCCGGCCGCGAAATAGAGCGCGACGAGCGCGGCCGGGAGCGCGAAGACGAACCCCGCGAGCGGGCCGGCGATGCCGATGTCGAAAAGCGCGCGCCGGCCCGGGATCGGCGACTTGATCTTGATGAAGGCGCCGAAGGTCCCGACCCCGATCGGCGCCGGGATGAAGAAGGGGAGCGTCGCCCGCACCCCGTACCAGCGGCAGGCGAGGTAGTGGCCCATCTCGTGCGACCCGAGGATGACCAGCAGCGTGAAGGAGAAGAGGAGCCCTGCCCCGAGCGCGCGCCCGGCCGCTTCCATCGTCAGCTCGGTCATGAACAGGAGCGCGCCGACGGCGGTCGTCGTCAGGCCCGTCAGCCCGAGCAGCAGCAGGTGTTTGAGGACCCGGCCCGGTGTCACTTCGCGCGCGTCGTCCGGGAGGCGGGTGGGCGGCGCGAAGGGCACGACCGTCGGGCGGTAGGCTTCGGGGGGGGGCGGAAAATGGTAAGTCTGGCTCATACTCCCCGGCTCACTTCTTTTTGAAGAGGTTGTCGAAGGCCTTGCGCACGTCGTCGCGCTGCACGATCTGGGCGCCGCCCCGAGTCGTCAGCGGGACGCGGGTGTTGGGCTCGAAGTACTCGCAGAAATTGGCCTTCAGCTTGTCGCGCACGTAGTCGGCCTGCGGCTCGCTACACTGCTTGTTCTTGCCCGGGTCGAAGAAGCGGCAGTTCTTGCAGCAGTGCATGTCCGAGCTGCAGTGCGGGCACTCGTCGGTGCGCATCACCTTGGCGACGATTTTGACCTCGCGTCCGCAGTTGTGGCAAACCATAAACTTGACCCGTCATTCGGCGCGGCAGCGATGAGCGACTGAGGGTATAGGTTGATCAGATTTGAATGTACAATGTCCGCGACTTCAAGCGCGAAGATGGTAGCACAGCGGGCGAGCGCGCCACAAGAAGGGGAGGGAATAGCCCACGGATGACACGGATCGGACGGATTGGCACGGATTTCTGATCCGTGGGCTATCTTCGATAATGCTTATCCCGATCACCGACAGCGCCGCCGCCGCGACGGCTAAGTATGAGATCGAGCTCGCGCTGCTCGGCGGCGACGCCTGGCGCCTCGCCGCGCCCGACGGCGGGGGAGGCCTGCTCGTGCGCGGCAGCTACGAACTGAATGTCGCCTGGGGCAAGCTGATCTTCGCCTGGTGGGACGAATCCCGGGCGCAGAGCTGGCGCGTCACGGCCTACGAGGTCGACGGCGCGGGGATGCGCCTCGCCCTCGTGCGTGGGTTCGCCCACGCCCCGCTCCTGCTGACGCTGCGCGACGCGGCGCGCGGGGATGGGCGCGAGCCGGACCGCTCTGGACGGAGGCGCGATTACCGCGAGCTGCTGGCGCGGCTCCTGACCGCCGGGCGCGGCGGGGCGCGGGTGCGGCGCCGGGGCGCGGCGCTTGCCGGCGGCCACGCGCGGCTCGTGCTCGAGCGCCGGGGCGAAGTCATCCTGGCGGTCGGCGCGGGCGCGGGCGAGGCGCCGGCGACGGTCGACCGCACCGTCGGGGCGGGGCTCGCCTGGCTCGCCGAATTCAACGCACGGCCGGAGGCGGACGGGCGCGCGCGCGAGCTCTGGCTCTGCCTCCCGCGCGGAGGCGCCCGGACGGCGCTCGAGCGGCTGAGCCTGCTCACCGCCGATCACCTCGGGGCGCGGCTCGTCTGCTTTGAAGTCGACGAGGCGGGAGAAAGCCTCGCGGCCACGCGCCCGGCGGCGCAGGCCGAGTTGCTCGCCGCGCGGCCGCGGGGGCTGCGCTGGCCGCGCGCCGGCGCCGCGCCGGGCCGGTGGCGTGACCGCATCCTCGCGCTCGCGCCCGGCCTCGTCGAGGCGCGCGAGGTCGCCGGCGGCGAGAGCTACGCGATCCACGGCCTGGAGTTCGCCCGCGTCGCGGGCGCGGCGCAGCCCTCCGATGCGGGCCTGGCCAGGCTCGCCAGCCTGGCGCGCGAGCTGGCCTTCTACCGCTCGGCCGAGGCGCCCGACCGCCGCCACCCGTTCTACCGGCTGCGGGCCGAGGCGTGGCTCGAATCGCTCCTCCGGCGGGACCCGGGCGCGCTCGACCCGGCGCTCGACGGGCGCTACGTCTACTCGCAGATTCCGGCGTGGCGCGGAGAGGACCGCGCGGTCATCGACCTGCTCGCGGTCACCCGCAGGCGGCGGCTGGTGGTCGTCGAGATCAAGGCGGGGGAAGACGCCGAGCTGCCGCTGCAAGGGCTCGACTACTGGCTGCGGATCGAGCAGGCGCGCGCGAGCGGCGAGCTGGCGCGGCGCGGCCTCTTCCCGGGCGTCGAGCTGGCCGACCTCCCGCCGCGGCTCTACCTGGTGGCGCCGCGGCTGCGCTTTCACCGCACCTTCGCGGCGCTCGCGCGCTGTCTCGCGCCGGTGGTTGAGGCCTACCGCATCGGGATCAACGCGAATTGGCGCGCGGGCGTGCGCGTCGTCGCCCGCGAAAGGGTCAATGCCCCCGAAAGTGCAATGGCATTGAATTAAGGGGGAGAGAACGCGAAACATGCAAAGGGGACGAAACAGGCGAAGCCCTCAGGGGGAGGGTTGGCGTGTTCGCTTCCTTCGCGTTGTTTCGCGTTCTCCTCTTTTATCCTGCGTGGTTTATGCTATGACCCCATGGTTTTGCTGTGACGAAGATGGATGACGGAATTCTTGTGATCGACAAGCCGGGCGGGGTGACCTCGCACGACGTCGTGGCGCGCGTCCGCCGCGCGCTCGGGACGCGCCGCGTCGGGCACACGGGGACGCTCGACCCGTTCGCCACCGGCGTGCTCCTGGCCTGCGTCAACCGCGCGACGCGGCTCGCGCAGTTCCTCACCGGCGAGGAGAAGGAATACCTCGCCCGCGTCCGGCTCGGCATGGCGACCGAGACCGGCGACCTGACCGGGGCGCCGCTCGGCCCGGCTGTCGACGCGCGCGGGGTGAGCGCCGGCGCGGTCGCGGAGGCGCTCGCGCGCTTCCGCGGGCGGACCCTCCAGGTACCGCCGATGTATTCGGCGAAGAAGGTCGGCGGCGTCAGGCTCTACGAGCTGGCGCGGCGCGGCGAAGAGATCGAGCGGCAGCCGATCACGGTCGAGATTCGAGAGCTCGAGCTGCAGGCGCTCGAGGGCGAGCCCTTTCATGACGGGGATGGGGGCTGCCGGGACTTCGACCTGCGCGTGGTCTGCTCGGCGGGGACCTACGTGCGCACCCTGGCCGATGACCTCGGGCGCGCGCTCGGGGTGGGGGCGCACCTCGCCGCGCTGCGGCGCACGCGCATCGGCGGCTGCGACCTGGGCCGCGCGCTCCGGCCGGAACAACTCGAGGAGCTGGCGGCGGCCGGGTCGGCGCGCGGGGCGCTGATCCCGATGGCCGAGGCGCTCTCGCTCCCGGCGATCGAGCTCAGCGAGGAAGAGGCGCGGTCGATCAGCCACGGGCGCGCCCTCGACAGCCGGGGCTGGGGTGAGGGCGGGCAACTGGCCAAGCTCTGCCGCGCGGGTGGCGAGTTAGTCGCGGTCGCCGGGTATGACGCCGAGGCGCGGCTCTGGCGGCCGCGCGTGGTGCTCGGCGCCGAAAAAGGGTAGTTCTGCAATTTCCGCGGCTGTGATATACTTGGGCTGCCGACCGAAGCACCCCGCGGCTTCAGGTCAGCCGCGAGACCCGCGAAGCAGAAGGTAGGCAGGATGCGCACCGGGTCCCGCAGCTAGTGCCGTCGAAGCAGGCCTTTCGACGGCGCTCACTCTCCCCGCCGATTTCCTGCCGCGGAGAGAGCAGGGACGATAAAGACATCAAGGTTGCCCGCCTGTGCGCGGCGTACGTCGGGCGGGGCAGCCGGGAGTGGTAGGTAGCCATGGGAGACCAGGAGAAGCAGCGCCTGAGCATCAGTGACATGCTCGAAGCTCACCGGCGTGACCGCGAGCGCCTGATGTGGGAAGGGACGTTCCGCGAGTACTTTGAGCTGGCCGTCGGCAACCCGCGCCTGGCCGCGCTCTCGCACGCGCGGATCTCGGAGATGATCCTCGGGGCCGGCGTCGAGACGCGCGACGACGTGGCGCGGTACAACTTTTTCATCGACGAGCTCTTCGGCATCGAGGAGCCGATCGCGAAGATCGTCGAGTACTTCAAGTCGGCGGCCCAGCGCCTCGAAGTCCGCAAGCGCATCCTCCTGCTCATGGGCCCGGTCGGCGGCGGCAAGTCGACGATCGTCACCCTCCTTAAGCGGGGGCTCGAGCGCTGGACGCGGGCCGACGCCGGGGCCGTCTACGCGATCAAGAGCTGCCCGATGCACGAGGAGCCGCTCCACCTCGTCCCGGTCGAGTTGCGCCCGGAGATCGAGAAGCACTACGGCCTCTACATCGAGGGCGAGCTCTGCCCGCAGTGCCGCTATGACCTCGAGCACGTCTACCACGGCAAGCACGAGGACGTGCTCGTCGAGCGGATCGCCTTCTCCGAGAAGGACCGCATCGGGATCGGGACCTTCGCGCCCTCGGACCCGAAGTCGCAGGACATCACCGAGCTCACCGGCTCGATCGACCTCTCAACGATCGGCGAGATCGGCGTCGAGAGCGACCCGCGCGCCTACCGCTTCGACGGCGAGCTGAACATCGCCAACCGCGGGATGATGGAGTTCATCGAGATCCTCAAGTGCGACGAGAAGTTCCTCTACTCGCTGCTCACGCTCTCGCAGGAGCAGAACATCAAGACCGGGCGCTTCGCCATGATCTACGCCGACGAAGTGATCATGTCGCATACCAACGAGAACGAGTACAACGCCTTCGTCGGCAACCGCAAGTCCGAGGCTTTGCAGGACCGGATCATCATGATCAAGGTCCCCTACAACCTCAAAGTGACGCAGGAGGAGCGGATCTACGACAAGCTCCTCAAGCAGAGCGAAGCGCTGCGCAACATCCACGTCGCGCCGAACACGCTCAAGGTCGCCGCCATGTTCGCCATCATGAGCCGGCTCGAGGAGCCGAAGAAGGCCAACGTCGACCTTGTCAAGAAGATGAAGCTCTACGACGGCGAGGACGTCGAGGGCTTCAAGTCGAAGGACGTCCGCGAGCTCCGCGACGAGACGGTGCGCGAGGGCATGGACGGCATCTCGCCGCGCTACGTCATCAACCGTCTCTCGAACGCCCTGGTCCGCGACAACATCACCTGCATCAACCCGATCGACGCGCTGCGCGCGATCAAGGACGGGTTCGAGCAGCACACCGGCATCTCGGGCGAGCAGCGCGAGCGCTACCTCAACCTCATCGCCCTGGCCCGCCGCGAGTACGACAACATCGCCAAGACCGAGGTCCAGCGCGCCTTCGTCTACTCCTTCGAGGAGATGGCGCGGAGCATGTGCAACGCCTACCTCGACAACGTCGAGGCCTACTGCAACAAGGAGAAGCTCAAGGACCCGATCACCGAGGAGGAGATCGAGCCCGACGAGCGGCTCATGCGCTCGATCGAGGAGCAGATCGGCATCTCCGAGAACGCGAAGAACACCTTCCGCCAGGAGATCCTCATCCGCATATCTTCTTACTCGCGCAAGGGCAGAGTCTTCGAGTACACCTCGCACGAGCGGCTCAAGGAGGCGATCGAGAAGAAGATCTTCGCCGACCTCAAGGACGTGGTCAAAATCACGACCTCGGCCAAGACCCCCGACGTCGACCAGCTTCGGCGGATCAACGAGGTCGTCGACCGCCTCGTCCGCGATCACGGCTACTGCCCGGTCTGCGCCAACGAGCTGCTGAGCTACGTCGGGACGCTGCTTTCGCGGTGAAAGATTTATGTCAGTCCAGCGCAACGACTGGTCGCTCCAGCGCAAGGGGATCATCGACCAGGACCGCCACAAGGAGCGGATCAAGGAGGCGATCAAGAAGAACCTCGGCTCGATCGTCTCGAACGAGGCGATCATCCTCTCCAACGGGCGCAAGACGGTCAAGGTGCCGATGCGCTCGCTCGACGAGTACAAGTTCCGCTTCGACTACCGCAAGCGCAAGCAGGTCGGCCAGGGTGACGGCAACACCCAGGTCGGCGACGTCATCGGGCGCGAGAGCCAGCCGGGCCAGGGGCAGGGCTCGGGGCAGGCGGGCGACAGCCCCGGGCGCGACTACTACGAGGCCGAGGTCGACATCGACGAGATCGCGGCGCTGATCTTCGAGGACCTGCACCTCCCCTACCTCGAGGACAAGGCGAAGCAAGCGGTCAAGGCGCGGACAACCAAGTTCACTGAGATCCGCCGCGTCGGAGCGCTCTCGAACCTCGACAAGCGCCGGACGATTCTCGAGAATTTGCGCCGCCAGGCGCGGGAGCAGGGCGAGGCCAGGCTCGGGCGGATCAGGAAAGAGGACCTCCGCTTCAAGAGCTGGGAGGAGGAGGTCAAGTACGAGTCCAACGCCGTGGTCCTCGGGCTCATGGACGTCTCGGGCTCGATGGGGGAGTTCAAGAAATACATCGCGCGGAGCTTCTACTTCTGGATGGTCCGCTTCCTCCGGACCAAGTACGATCACGTCCAGATCGTCTTCATCAGCCACCACACCGAGGCCAAGGAGGTCACCGAGGAGGCCTTCTTCACCCAGGGCGAGTCGGGCGGCACGGTCGTCAGCTCGGCCTACAAGCTCGCCCTCGATCTCATCGCCGAGCGCTTCCCGCCGCGCGACTGGAACATCTACCCCTTCCACTTCTCCGACGGCGACAACTACTACTCGGACAACGAGGAGGCGGTCAAACTCGCCGACAAGCTGATCGAGACCTGCAACCTTTTCGGCTACGGCGAGATCGGCGAGGAGGGCGCGGCCAGTTACCGGCGCAGCTCCGGGGCCCTGCTCTCGATCTTCAACGACCGGCTCAAGAACAAGGGGCGCTTCGTCGGCGTCCGCATCGACGACAAGGAAGACGTCTACCCCGCCCTCAAACAGTTCTTCGGCCGGCGCGGCGTCGAGGCCTGACCGAGGCCCGCGGACCGGCGCGCGCCTTTGAGATGCCGGCTGACCGTCTCTGCGAGCGCGGCTTGCGCCAAATCATAAATGGAAGGATACTGGTCGACCAGCCGGAGCCGGTCCTCGGCGACGAGGCAGACTCGCCGCCCGCCGTCGGGGGTCGAGGATTTGGATCAGTCGCATCGAATCTCCCGGGCATCATCCTGGGCATCAGGGGCTTCCTGGGGGGGCGTCACTCGGTGACCGCAAATTTGTTCATCCGGCGGGGAAGAATACCGGGCGCCGGCTCGGTATGGCAGGCACCAATCCCATCGATCGCTGACTCTCTTGAGAAAGGACAGGGACCGTCATGCAGGAACTCGACAGCCGTCGCACTTTCCTCGGCCGGCTCGCCTCCGGCCTCGTGCTCTTCGCCGGCGGCTCGGCCTTCGCCGATGACCTCGTTCGCACCCCGCGCCAGACTGAGGGGCCGTTCTACCCGGACAAGCTGCCGCTCGACACCGACAACGATTTGCTCGTCATCAACGAGAACCTGACGCCGGCCGTCGGCGAGGTGACCTACCTCAGCGGGCGGATTCTCAATGCGCGCGGCGAGCCAATGCGCAACGCGGTCGTCGAAATCTGGCAGGTCGACCAGCACGGCGCCTACCTCCACAGCGGGAGCGGCAACAAGGAGAAACAGGATCGCAACTTCCAGGGCTTCGGGCGCTTCCTCACCGGCGCGACCGGCGAGTACCTCTTTCGCACCCTCAAGCCGGTGCCTTACCCCGGGCGCACGCCGCACATTCACTTCGCCGTCAAGCTCAAGGGACAGGAAAAGTTCATCACCCAGTGCTACATCAAGGGCGAGCCGCGCAACGAGCAGGACGGTGTCCTCAAGGGCATCCAGGACGCGCGTCAAAGGGCTTCGGTCATCGTCCCCTTCGCCCCGATTCCCGGGGCCCGCGCCGGCGAGCTCGCGGCGCGCTTCGACATCGTCCTCGGCTTGACCCCGCAGCAGGCCTGAGTGGCTTAGAGCGAATTGCGTTTGTAATGTAGGGGCCGGGCAAGTCCGCGGCCCGCGGTGACGAACCGCGGGCCGCGGACTTGCCTGGCCCCTACATGCCGACCCGAAAAACGTAATCGAAAATTTCTCCTCCGGACCTCGCCCGCCAGACGGCCATTAATTCTTAGATTAGTCTTTACAAA
>Ga0075421_100010174_pt1 | contig 11620 bp, 11 predicted proteins | sample SoiMetdeltSBSDD5_FD_75292 | JGI IMG/M metagenome (GOLD analysis project Ga0075421, IMG submission 75292) | Bulk soil microbial communities from a Populus tree surrounding site in Tennessee, USA - Soil MetaG P. deltoides SBSDD5 | ecosystem: Environmental > Terrestrial > Soil > Tree plantation...
GCTGGGCTCAGACCAGCGGTCAGCTCGGCGATGCGTGGCGGGTTTTCGGCAAGGAGGGTGAGAGTCCGGTCAACGGCGAGCGATCGACGCGGCATGTGGCGTCATCCCTGAGGGAGTCGGATCCGAGCGGCTGTCGTTAGGGCTGCCGTTGCAGAAGCGCCGTGAGTGATACGGTCTGTACGTGGCACTCGTCACGGGTGACGTGGACGTTCGCGCGCGTCCACGTCCGGTAGCTCGTGTGCTCCACGACCACTTGGTAGACGCCCGCCTTCTCGTACGCCAGCGGGTACACTCCGTCGAGCGGGAACTGTGCCGTGTCAGCGGTTGTCCCCACGCGCGCGATCACGCGTGCGTCCGCGATCGCGCCGCTCGTGACAGAGTCGCGCACGGTTATCGAGAGGCCGGGCCGAGCCTCATCCGTGCATATCGTCCCGAATGCGTCCTTGCACCCGAATGCCGCCAGCAAACCGGCAGCCGCGCACATGCGACAGACCATGCCGGAATGTATTGCCGAGTTGCCCGGCCGCCATGCTGCGCCCCGCTTCGTGGACTCGTCAGTCCGTGCGCAGAGCGACCAGCGGGTCCACCCGCGTCGCGCGGACCGCCGGAACGATGCAGGCCACGAACGCTGACGCCCCGAGCACTAGAGCAACGACTGTGAAAACGGTCGGATCGCTCGGCTGCACGTCGAACAGGACCCGCCGTGCCAGCCTAACGATAGCCGCACCGGCCACGAATCCGACCACGAGCCCCACGGCGATCTGCCGCGCGCCCTGCCGGCAGACGAGGCGGATGACGTCACCGCCGCTGGCGCCAAGGGCCATGCGTATGCCCATCTCGCGCGCCCGACGACTCACGGAGAACGCCATCACGGCGTAGAGACCGATCGCCGCCAGCACCAGCGATGCCACTCCAAAGATCACGAACATCGTGCCGAACACCCGCACTGCCCACAACGGCTCGGCGAGCACGTCACCCATGGCCGCGGTCGCGAACACCGGGATCTCCGGGTCGAGCGCCTTCACGATCCGCCGAATCGACGCCGCGCTCGCCACGTCCGCCGGCCCACGCACCGCGATGCTCGCCCCCCGTGCCGCGGGCGCCTGCCAGAAGGCCGTGAACACCTCGGCCGGCCACAGCTGCTGCATGTCGAAGCTCGCGTTGAACAACGTCGGCAGCACGCCCACGATGGTCAGCCACTCTTCCTCGCTCGTTGGCCCGCCGAGTCGGATGCGATGGCCTAACGGGTCGGTGTCGGCGAAGTAGCGCCGCGCGAGCGACTCGCTCACCACCGCGACTCTCGTCGTGCCAGCTCGATCGGTCGGCGCGATCGCTCGGCCACGCAGCACGCGGACGTCGAACGTCGAGAAGAACCCTGGCGTCACCGCGAGCGTTCGAACATCGGCATAGTCCTCCTCGCGCGCGTACGTCCGGCCTTCGATGGCGAGCTGATCCCCCTCCCAATCCGTCCCGGGGAATCCGCTCCCGAGGTACGCGCCAGCAATGCCCGGCAGTGCGGCGAGCTCTCGCTCCGCCGCCTCGAAGAACTGACGCCGCTTGATGCTGTCCGGCGACGCAAACGCGACGCGTGCGGTGAACACGCCCCGAGTCTCCACGCCCGGATCGAGCGTGCGTAGCTGGATGATGCTCTTGGTCATCATCCCGGCGGCGAGAATCAAAGCGGTCGAGAGCGCGATCTCCACCGACACGATGGCCCTGCTCATGCGGCCAATGCGCAGCGACGACGCGGCGTGTGATTCGTCCTTGAGAATCGCACTGATGTCGAGGCGTGCCGATTGGATGGCGGGGAGCAGGCCGGAGATGACGCTCGCGAGGAGCGCGACCACCAGCACAAAGGCGAGCACCGGCGGGTGGAGCTGGATGTCCATCCAGAACGGCCGCTCCAGGTCGATCATCACGGCGTTGAACAGCACGATCCCCACGTGCGCGATGGCCGTTCCGACGACGGCCGCCATCAGCGCGAGGATGGCCGATTCAACGAGGGACTGGCGAATCACGGCCAGACGTGATGCGCCGAGGGCAGTGCGAATCCCGGTCTCGCGGGCGCGATTCGCCGCGCGATCGAGGAGCAGGTTCGCGACGTTGGCGCATGCGACGAGCAGCACCAGCAGCACTGCCGCGAGCATGGCGTAAAAGAGCGAATACACTCGCCCCGGCATCCTCGCGCGCACGTATGGGCGTACGCTCGCGCGCCAGTCGGGCACGTCTGCTGGCCGATCGACGGAGAGCGGATGCGACAGTGTGGCGAGCTCGGAGTTCGCCTGTGCGTACGTCACGCCGGGGCGCAGTCGGCCGACGACGGTGAGCCACTGACCCTCCCACGCTCGGAGCACACGGGGATTGTTCTGCAGCGGAAGCCAGAGCTTCACCGCCTCCGGGAATTGATACCCGTCGGGCATCACGCCGATGATCGTATGCAGTCTGTCGTTCACTCGGCGTGTCTTGCCCACCACGCCCGAATCAGCGCGATACTGGTCACGCCACAGCGCGTAGCTCAACACTGCCGTCGGGGTTGCCGAGGGGTCGGTGTCGCCGGGGAGGAACGTTCGACCGATGAGGGCGCGAACGCTGGTGACCTCGAACGCGCCGGCCGTCATGCGTGCGACGTCGACGCGGTCCGGGCGGTCGCCGCCCGAGATGTTCGCCGTGCCGAAGGTGTACGCCCCGAACGCGTCCATCGATCGCTGCTGGCGCTGGTAGTGCACGAAGCTGCCGAACGGCACGCGATCGTCCTCCTCGCGCGACTGGCCCCCGTGCTGGACCATCGCGATGCGGTCCGCATGCTCGTACGGGAGGCCGATGATCAGGAGCCCATAGATGATACTGTACATGATGGTCGTGAGCCCGATCCCCAGCGCGAGTGCCGTCGTGCCCGCGATCACGAGCCCGGGGCTGCGGCGGAGGGACCGGCAGCCGTAACGCACATCGTGCCAGACGGATGTCGAGCTCCAGGTGCGCGCCTGAGTGGGCCGAGCGCGCCGCCGGCGGCGTGCGATGGCGTCGTCGAGCTCCGGGCCTCGCAACTGGGCGAGTAACTGCTCTCGTGCCGCACGCGCGCCGACTTTCGGCGCCAGGTCGGCGAACTGTTCCTCGAGATGCTGCCCGATCTCCTCCACCAGCTCGGCTTCGTCCTGCGGGTGCAGCCGGGCGGAGGCCAGCCGGGCGTGGATGTCAGCGCGCCAATCGTGCCGATTCTCACGCATAGCGCACCCCGGCGACGCGGTTGATGGCGGCGACGAACTCGCGCCAGCCTTCGCGCTGGGCTTGCAGGGTCTCGCGTCCGGCGGGCGTGATGCGGTAGAAGCGCTTCCGGCGCTCGCCGGCTTTCTCGACCCACCGGCCGACGATCCAGCCGCGGTCCTCCATGCGGTAAAGCAGGGGGTAAAGCGAGGCGACGTTGAAGGTGAGGACGCCGTCTGATCGCGCTTCGATGAGCTTCTGGAGCTCGTACCCGTGGCGCGACTCGGCCTCGAGAAGCGAGAGGATGAGGAACTCGGCGCTTCCTTTCTTGAGCTCGTCGGTCAGCATTGGAGCCCCATATATGGGTGTCAAATATATGCGGCACACGATGCACGATTGTCAATTGCAAGGCCACCAGATGCGTCGAGGGCGCCACTAGGCGCCCTCGGCTGACCTCGATGTCTCCAGTCCTGATGTCGCTAGTCCTTCGGCACCGGCACTTCGCTCACGGGGGTGACCGTCGCCGTGCAGCGCCTGAACCCCGGCCAGAGAAATTTGTGGATCGCGTTGACGTCATCCGCCTCGACAATCAAGAACAGTGTGTGCTGCGCATTCGCGCCGTAGCGACCGACGAGTCTGACGCCCGGCACGTTAGGGTTGAACAGCGAGTTCGACCCGCCCTCGTCTCTCGGACACGTTTCCGGAGTGTGGACCTGCGTGATGTGGAACAGCACGTGACGTCTCCTGCTCAGAGGTGCCGGGGTGGCCGCACACGACGAGTGTTTCGCGCGCGGGCGAGCGACGGTCCTCAGGTTAGTCGGTCCAGGTACTGACCGCTATGTCTATACGACCTACGTGTTAGCTCGCAGCGGCTCGGATCCGACGTCTTCGCCGCCGTCAGCGCATCTCGCCCGGTTTACGACAGATCGGACACGTCTGCATGCGCGGCTCCCGGCCGAGCGTAACGGTCACGGGACCCAACGACACGACCTTCTTCTCCACCGTGTCGTTTACGGTGACGGACAACGTGAGGCGAGTCCCGTTGACGACGCCGGCGAACGTCGCGGGGAGCGGCGGGCCGACGGCGATAGGGAAGGCGCGCAGGGTGTAGCTCCCTTCCACGCTGAACCGTCCGTCGTCGGTCAGCGCGGCGGGCGGGGAGAAGTTCCCTAACGTGCAGCCGATGTGGGCGTGGACGATCGAGTCGCTCACAATGACGCCGGCGTTGTCGCCGCCCCAGGTCCCGGAGGCCAGCTCCTGGGCAGGCGAGCCCGTCGTCGTGACGCTCCCGCTGCATGCCGCGACAGCGATCGCTGCTCCGGCGAGCAGTGTGAGCACCCCACTGTTCCCTGCGCGTGTGTACATGGCAGCTCCACGTTCGGGCGCACTCATGCATAACTCCGGCCGTGCCGGAGACGTCACCTCTTCGGATCCGCCCTCGCTCTTGCCGACGTCCACGATGGGTGGTCCGCTGTTTCGTGCCTGCGACGAACGACAGCGCTTCGCGGGCGAGGGCGAGCCAGCGGGTGTGCCGCCTCGTCCGGTCGACTAGCGTCGCTCAAACACGACGTCGTACGCGCGGCCGCCAGCGACATGGAGCGCGGTTACACGGCCTGAGGCGTCCCGGGTGAACCACACCCGATTGTTGAATCCCGCGAACGTGTCTCTGGCTACTGGGCGCAGCGCGATGCGTGTCACCGGACGGAGGAAGAGCGTGAGTGCGCCGTCTTTGACTGACACCTCGTACGTCGCTTCGACGTCCGGGCTATGGTAACTGCCCGCGTAGACGGCGAGCGCCGCCGGCGATATCGCCATCGCCGAATCCGCGCGTGGCGGCTGATTGTTCGAGGCGACCGCGGGTTTGAGGCCCGGCAGCAGGGAGTCGACGAGCTGGTTTGCGTACTGTGGCGCAACCGCGCTTCCAGCGTTGCAGAGCACCGCGATCGCGAGCCCTCGGCCCGGGAACCGCAGCAGGTCGGTCCGGTAGCCTGCCGTCGCGCCGCTGTGCTCCACGCGGGGTACGCCGCGGTAGTTGCTGACGACCAGGCCGAGTGCGTAGGTGATGGTGTCGCCGTTCGTCAGGCGGCCGCGCACGTGCAGGGAATCGACCATGGCCTTCCACGCGGGCGTCGGCTTCTCGAGCAGTGCCGTCCAGGTGAGCAGGTCGCCGACGGTAGTGAGCAGCCCGCCGTTGCCGTGGACGTTCTCGAACGGCATGTCGAGCTCCCACGTACCGCCTTGGGCGCGCGAGTACGCCTGCGCGCGTCCCTTCACGATGCGCCGGTAGTCGTCGCGCCATTGCGTGCTCGTTAGGCCGAGGGGCTTGAAGAGGCGCTCTTGAGAAAACGTGGCGAAGGGCTGGCCGCTCACGCGGCTCACGATGATGGCGAGCAGGTTGTACCCGCTGTTGGTGTACGAGTACCGATCGCCGGGGGAGTAGTTGAGCGCGCGCTGGTGCGCGACGATCTCGAGGACGTGGTCGTGCGTGTGCACGCGCGAGCCGCGCGGCCAACCGGCGAGGCCGGCGATCTCACCCCAGTCGCGGAGCCCGCTCGTGTGGTTGAGAAGGTGGCGAATGGTGATGGGCTTTTCGTACGTCGGCAGCTCGGGAACGTATTTGCGGACGTCGTCCTCGAGATTGAGCTTGCCGTCGAGGGCGAGGAGGACCGTGGCGGCGGCGGTGAACTGCTTGGAGATGGAGCCACCCTCGAAGATCGTTTCGGGCTTGTTAGGGATGTCGTATTCGAGGTCGGCGCGGCCCCAGGCGCGGGTGAAGCGAGGATGCCCGGCGCGATCGATGCCAACGGCGCAACCTGGGCCGGTCGCCGAGTCCCAGCGGGCGAAGACGCGGTTCACCAGGGGGGTGAGGTCGCGGGGCTGCGACTGGGCAGCGAGGCAGGCTGGGAGGGCGACGCTTAAGAGAAGGAGTCGACGGAGCATCGGAGCCAGGGTGGGAGGCGACGCGAAGGTGGCCGAAGGCTGAGGGTTGGTCAAGGCGAGTCGTCACGACGTGCGTGCAGTCTACTCGCGCCACCGCGCCGCAGCGCGTCCTGGCGGTGACACGCGCGCGGACGCCGTTGGTGACATCGCGTTAGGGGCAACATCAGCGGCGATCAGACGCGGCGGCCTCGGTGTTCACACGTGACTCTCGGCGAACCGCTTGAACGACTCCATGTGCCGGCGATGAGCGCGCCGAATGGCTCGCTGCGATAGCACACCAATGAGTTTGCCGAGACGACTGCGGAACGTGAAGACTTCCTCCGAGATCAGCCGCGTCGTGGTGTCGGACAGCTTGCGGAACGTATCCGTGATCGACACCGAGACGCGCGGTGCAGTCAACGAGAGGCTCACCTGCGTCGGAAGAACTCTCCCCACAACAGTGGCTACGAAAACCATGGTGCCGCGCTTCGGGACCATCCGATAGACTGAACCCACCTCGCCCAGCTTGCCGCTGAGGGGCTCGATCCGGGCGAGGTCATCCATCCATCGCGGGTTGTTACGAGGATCTGCGAATAGCTCCGCCAGTTGAGCTTGTGGCGCCCGGATATCCAGTTCGATTCTGCTCTTCATCGTGCCTCCCAGAAACGAGCAGGCAGGACAGTCGAGTGAAGCAATGCGCGTGCTACGGCTAGCTTCGAGGCCCAGGAGAGACCGCGCTCACGGCCAGCTCGCGGCGCGCCTGCATGAGCGCGAATCCCAGCAGATTGAGGCCGCGCCATTGGTCCGGCACTCGTGAGGCGGGATTCGACTCGGCGAGACCGATTCCCCAGATCGCATCGCGTGGGCTCGCCTCGACGAGCACGCGATGCCGGGTGCTCAGTAGAAACGCGCGCAGTGGCACGTTCTGAGAGAACTTGGCGAGGCTCGCCGTCAGCACGACCTCGAAGCGCGCTCGCTTCCACACGGTTTCATCGAATCCTCGGACCGTTCGGCCGAGCGCTTTTGCTTCGCCGGGGTGACGCACCGTCATGATGCGTTCGGCGACTGCATGGTCATCGAAGAGCGTCGCCTTACGGTACATCATCAGATGCTCCGCCGTCGGGAACGTCCTGTCTTCCAGAACGAACGGCGCGCGGTACCATTGGCTCAGGCACTCACGACCGACGTGCGTCTGCCTGGGCTTCGGCGTGTGGCCCCAGAAGAAGAGGAAGTCCGGGTCCCAGCCTCGGGCCACGCTCGAGCGAAGCTCCGCAACCGAGCACGGCTCGGCGACGAGTCGACCTTCGTGTGTCATTGGACCGGGCATCATACCCAGCAGACGGTGGGGAAGCCAGCGTGCGGCTGGACACCTGTCTCGTGTCCGGTTTCATCGCGCTCGCACCGCGGTGACTCAGCGTTTCAGCGAGGTGGGCTCAGAGAGTCGACACGCAAAGGATCCGCGGCACGCAGAAGCAAGTCGGCAAGCCGACGTCGGGCGGCGACAACGGAGTCGATCCGTGCTCTCCTCTGCGCTCGGATGACCTTCAGCTGCGCCTCGATGGCGCGATCGCGTTCGCGCTGTTTGCGCGACGGCCCGCCGAACGGTAGCCCAATCGGAAATCCCCCTCCCTCACGCTTGCGGAGGTACAGGCGGCCAGCACCACGTGCCGCCACAACCTCGAACGCTTCCTCTCGCCACTTCACGTCACGCTCCGCCTGCGTAAGCGGTGGAGGTTCGATCGCACCCGTTGTGAGCGCGACGCCAAGGCTGTCCGTCACCGCCCGTAACACGGAGTCGAAGCGAACCGGCTTGGAGACGCGGGTGAGCCCGACCGTCGCACTCGCTGCAGGCGCACCCGGGCGCGCGCTCGGTGTGGTGGACGTTGGTGCCGGCCTTTCGCTAGCCGGCGTGGGGTTGGGATGGAGCGACGGCGCAGGTCTTGGCGGCGGTTGCGTCGTGTCGACCAGCGATGTGGTCAGGCTTTCCCGCGTGGGCGAGGGGACGGCGAGCGCGGAGACGGGCCGCGCGGACGAGCGAAGTCGCTGCCGCGACGACGGTACCGGCGGAACCGGCGGAACCGGAGCCTGCGGGATCACGTACTCGACACGCTCCGAGACGCGTTCGATGTCGGTCGCTGGGACGGACGACTGGTGCCTAACGAATCCCGATCCGGCGGCTCCAAAGACGACTAGTGTCGTTCCCAACGTCACGCACCAAGCCAACCCGAAGCTCGCAGCCTGCTCTCTCGAGTGCGTGCGAAAGGAGATCGCGCCTCCCTGCGGCGTGAACGGCGAAGCTAGCGACGGGTTCAGGGCGTCGCAACATCCCGCATTGACGCGACGCTCCGCTACTTCGTGCGTTTCCCCTTGATCGGTCGGCCGATCCCGCGACTCAGCAAGATCGCTGTCGCACGTACCACTGGGAAGAGCAGTTAGGCAGCCAAGTCACCGCACCGGAGTAGGCCGAGCAACATGTGGCCCGGCGCTCCGGCGCCGATTTCGACCGCCGCGAGCCAATCAGCGTAGAGATGTCCCGGCATGCTCCAAACGGGCTCATTGTTCGATTCAGAGGCATTGAGTCCACGTTCAAAAACTGACCGATGGCCGAGAAGTGCGCCGGCAATCCCGAGAACCACGACCTCCTCGTACGTCGCCGCTGCATCGACAGCATCTTCCAGATCGCGAGCGGGTACCTTCACACCAGCCTTTGCCAGTCCTAACCACGCAAGAGCGCGGTGCCATCCGTTTTCATCCTCAAGGGCGGCGTCTCGGAGCGGCGCGACGAGCGCTGAATCAGCACTTCGCGCGAGTTCCCCCATTGCCCAGTACGCGGTGTTGCCTATTTCACCGCCCGACAGACGCGCTGCTAGGACAACGTCGAGATCACGCTCACTTCGATTGGTCCCGATAGCGAGGAGCCGCGCGACGTCATGCTGGTTGCCACGCCTCTTGGTCAACTCAGAAACGATTTCGACTGTATTGGGTGAACGAATTCGAGCAAGCGCGGTCAGTGCCTCGTTCGGGTGATCTTTCGGCCTAGCTCGCTGAATCATTCGGCGTAGCCTTCCCACCATGATCGCGCTAGGTCGATTGCTCAAGTTCCGCAACAGCCCTTGCAACAGCGGCTCGAGTTGATGGTCCCAAAGATGGTCCAAAGCACAGTGGCGGGCCCCGCCGCGAGCGTTTGCAATCGATGGAAGAAATGACCCGGCATCCGCTGCATGTTTCCCGCACGAGCAGTGGCATCGTACACCGTCGACATCGCGTCGAGCAGGTGAAACGGTTGCCATTCTCTCCCATGGTGCACAAAGCAGTCGAGATACGAGAAGCAACCGTAGGAGCCTAACTTGTCGTTGTAGTACCCGTCCGAGAGCGCATCAAAGAGGCTGAGTAGGCCCGATATCGTGGTGCTTTCGCCTAGAAAGCCTACCCCGGCTACGCAGAGACGCGTCGAGTCGACATCGTCGCCTTCTCCGATCGAGTACAATCTGCCTGCTACAGCGCGCCGCTGGTCCCGCGGGCAGAAGCGTAGCCAGGACACGGCCGTCGTGCGTGTTCCCCACCTGCGGTCACCCTCGAACGCCAGAGTAAGCGCATCCTCCATCAATTGGGGCGCCCGGCTGCACAGGTACGCGCATAACAGACGTACCCATGTATCCGCCGACGCGTCATCAATCCGCCGCGCGAGGCCATGGAGAACGGCGCTCGCTGCTGCAGGACTTCGTGCGAGCGCGTGCTTGAGTGAATCGAGCGAAACCGTTTCACCGAGAACCAATGAAACGAGCTCCATTCCGGAGCACTCCGCCAAGCGGTCGAGCAACTCAGACTTGGATCTCGTGGCCGACGTGGCTTCGGGGACACGACCCGCATCGTTATGCGTGACCTCCACGGCTGTTTGCGTATCCGGCGAGCGGTCGGTGTGCGGTGTCGCGGGTGCGACCAGTTGTCGTAGCGTCGTCGCGAGTCCTAGGAGAACATCCTCCTGCTTGGCTTTACTGAGTTTATTCAGCGGCGCGCTGGGCGGATTGATGGACTGAAAGCGAGCCAGGCTTGGTATCTGTTCGAACAACGAGGGACTGACGATCAAAGGCAGGATCCTAACGCCCCGCTGTTGCGCCGCGTGGAGCAGCGGTGGCAGCTCGTCGGTCGCAATGAAGTCGGATGCAAGAAAATCGGCGCTAACGAGCAGCACCGCGGCGCGCGCCGACGCTATTGCATCGCGGATTTCATCACGCCAATGGGAGCCGGCACTCAGCCTGGTGTCGTCCCAGAGGGCAAGAAGACCTTCTCGCTCCAATGGTTTGAGATGCACTTGCAGTCGCTTCAGCCATCTGACGTCACGATGCGAATAGCTAATGAAGATCGGCGCTGTCGTGATGGGCTGCGGCGCAGGCATCGGATGGAGGTCGGGACGCGGCTATGATAGCGCGACAGCAAGGCGAGGGTAACTCCGATCTCAGCCGCGTCCGCGACACGGCGACCGACAGGCCTGTTGGCTCCGGCGGGCGCGTATTCCGTGCTCATCGCGATGAGTCGTACCGGCCGCGGTCGAGAAAGATCCGATCGAAGATCTTCCGGTGAATCCACATCGGCACGAACAAAAGCACTGTAACTATACCGATCGTGGCCCGCTCGACGACTTCGCCAACGCGGCCATAGGTCTGCAGGCTCCAGCGAATCGCCGTGAGTGCAGCGATGAGCGCTGTCAGGCCCGTGACCGCCGCGATCGGCGTGAGTCGCGCCGTGGCCGCGATCCATCCCCTAGTGACCGCGAACGAGGCCAGGGCATACAAGCCCCAGAGACCTAACGCGATCAACACGGCGGTAATGAACCCGGAAAGCACGGGAGACACACGCCAGACCTTGAATGGAAGCCGTTCGCCAACGCGCAGTGCGAGCGGCACACCGCTGCGGAATTCTCCCGGCGATGACTTCAGGTACGGCTCGATGTTCATGAAGCTCCAGGAATCCGGCCGTTCGGGGCGGTTCGAGAAAATGCTCGTGTCCTTACGCAGCGCGGACCGAGTCATCAGGTAGGCGCTGCACATCAGCGCGTGAGCTTCGGTGTTCGAGAAGCTGTCGAGGTCGGTGCGGAGTCGCGCGAGCGCATCCTGGATCTTGCGATTCACACCGTAGCCGGTCAGCGGGTCGTCCTCCTTCTCCGGCAGCCCTTCGTCCTCCCGCGTAAACCCGTCGCCGCAGTCGACCCAATCCACAGCGTCGGGCTCGAGCTCTTCACGCAAGTGCACCCACATGAGCTCCCGTAGCGCCCCGCTGCGCTTGCGCGTATCCAGCTCGCGGTACTGCGCGAGACGAACCCGCGCCTGTAGAACCGAGTTCGAACGTGCCGGACCTCCGATCACGCCGCCCGGCGGGTTCTCGGCGCTGAGCATCTGGCCGCTAGCGTCGCTGACGAGAATGACGGTGCAATCCTGGTCGAGCAGCGCCGCGATGCCCTGATTGTCGTGAACGCCGCCATCGACCAGCCGGACCACCGGAT
>Ga0075421_100010176_pt1 | contig 11619 bp, 7 predicted proteins | sample SoiMetdeltSBSDD5_FD_75292 | JGI IMG/M metagenome (GOLD analysis project Ga0075421, IMG submission 75292) | Bulk soil microbial communities from a Populus tree surrounding site in Tennessee, USA - Soil MetaG P. deltoides SBSDD5 | ecosystem: Environmental > Terrestrial > Soil > Tree plantation...
TGAAGGAAAATCGCGCTGATTACCGGCGCCAATAGCGGCATCGGCCTTGCGACGGCGAAGCGGTTTGTGAGCGAAGGAGCGTACGTGTTCATCACAGGCCTGCGATGGACATCGACATCGTTGGCACATTTGGCGGATCAGCTTTGGAACCCGTCTACAATATCTAATGTTGCTGATGAAATGAGAGCTGAACTTCTAGACGATCTCACGCGCTATGCCTTGACATTCTAGGCCTCCCTGCCTACCCTAGACCTAGAATTTCTGGGCATGCCCAATAAGCAAGCGCAGATTTGGAGGTGAAGTTTGACTCTACCGAAGGCGGAACTCCTGCAATGCACGCTCGATATGCTCATCCTCAAGGCCCTCAGCTTAGGGCCGCTCCACGGCTACGGCATCATCCAGCGCATTCGGCAGTTGTCGGACGAACTGCTTGAGGTCGAGCAAGGCTCTCTCTACCCGGCAGTCTACCGGACTCGGGCAGCGCGGCTGGATCAGTTCCAAGTGGGGAGTGACCGAGACCGGCCGCCGGGCCAAATTCTATACGCTGACGAAGGCGGGGAGTAAGCGACTTACCATTGAGGAAGAGAGTTGGGACCGACTCGCCTTGGCCATTGCGAAAGTCAGAAAAGCAGTCTGAGGAGATAGTCTGATGGAATGGTTCAACATTCTTATTGCTCGCCTTCGCGCCCTCTTTCGGCGCGAAAGCGTCTTGCAGGACATTGAAGAAGAATTGCGCGCCCACGTCGAGATGGAGACGGAGACGAATATCAGGCGAGGGATGGCGCCAGACGAGGCGCGAGCTGCCGCCCTGAAAAGTTTCGGCAACCTGGTCCGAAACACTGAACGCGGTTATGACATTCGCGGCGGGGGATGGTTAGAAACATTCTGGCAAGACTTACGTTACGGCGTACGAATATTGTTGAAGAGACCCGGCTTCACCCTGATTGCCGTCATCACGTTAGCGCTCGGCGCCGGCGCGAACACGGCGATCTTCAGCGTGGTGCATGCCGTGCTGCTCCGGCCTTTGCCTTTCCCTGAGCCGGAGCGGCTGGTCGTCCTGGCAGGGAAGGGGGGAAGCGGGCAACTAATCGGGGGCGGTGTCGCCTATCCGGATTACGCCGACTGGCGCGAGCGCGCGCAATCGTTCGAGGATATGGCCTGTTTTCTTTACACCAGCTTCAACCTGACCGGAGTGGAGCCGCCGGTCGCGTTGCCGGGCCAACGGGTGAATTGGAATTTCTTTCAAATGCTCGGCGTCAGACCGCAACTCGGACGGCTCTTTACCGTGCAGGATGATAGCCCTGACGCGGCGCCGACCGTGGTCATCAGCCACAGTTTGTGGACGGAAAAATTCGGCGGCGCGGCGGGTGTCATCGGCAGAACCATCAGCTTGAATGGAAACCCGTTTGAAGTGATCGGCGTGTTGCCGCCTGGGTTTGAGCTGCCCCGCCGAGCATTTGATGACCTCTACGTCCCGCTCGGCCTCTCGCTCACACCTACGTTCGGCTTGCTGAGTCGAGGCAATCAGTTCCCGCTCTACGTCCTGGGACGGTTGAAGCCTGGCGTCACTGAGGCGCAGGCGTGCGCGGAGATAGAAACGCTGGCCAGCCAGCTTGCGCGCGAATATCCCCAGACCAATCGCAACCGGAGCGCGACGGCGGTCAAGCTCGCCGATCTGCTAGTCGAAAACGTTCGTCCGGTTTTACTGGTCTTGCTGGGCGCAGTCGGCTGCCTGTTGTTGATTGCCTGCGTGAATGTGGCGAACCTGATGCTGGTGCGCGCGGCGGGGCGAGAGCGCGAAATGGCCGTCCGACTCGCGCTTGGCGCCGGGCGCGGGCGCATCGTCCGGCAATTGCTGACCGAAAGCGCACTGATTGCGGGGTTGGGCGGAGCGGCTGGCTTGCTGCTCGGAGCGTGGGGGATCAGCGGCCTTACAGCCCTGGTGCCGCGCGAACTGCTGCCACTCGATCAGGTTCGGCTGAGCGGAACCGTCCTCAGCTTCACGCTGGTTGTATCGGTGCTGACCGCCTTGCTGTTCGGGCTGCTGCCGGCGCTGCACGCCGCGCGCACCAATTTGAATGCGGCGTTGAAAGAGGGCGGGCGGTCTGTCGCTGGCTCAGCTTGGGAGCGCGCGCGCAAAGGCCTGTTGGTGGCTGAAGTCGGCCTGGCACTGGTGCTGCTGGCGGGCGCGGGGCTGATGCTGCGCACCTTGCAGAGTTTGACGCGCGTTGATCCTGGTTTCAACACGGAGAACCTACTGACGCTGCAATTCTCCCTGCCGGGCAGGACTTATAACGCCGAGCGGCGCCTGGCCTTTTTCCGCGACTGCCAGGCGCACCTTGAAGCGTTGCCGGGCGTGCGGGGGGCCGCCTTCACGATGTCATTGCCGATTGTCGAGTCGAATTGGAACTCTAACTTCATCGTGGCCGACAAACCCGTGCCTCCGCCCGGAGAGGCGCCCAATGCCGCCCTCACGCCGGTCAGCGCGAATTACTTCGAGACGATGGGCATCCGGCTGCTCGGGGGGCGTGTCTTCAGCGAGTCAGAGATGACCGACACGCTGCCCGTCACGGTAATCAATGAGTCGCTGGCGCGCCGCTTGTGGCCCGGTGAAAACCCGGTCGGAAAACGCTTGAAACAGGGCAATGCCGAAAGCCAAGCGGCTTGGCGCGAAGTGATCGGCGTGGTCGCCGACGTGAAGCTGTACGGGATGGATCAAGACGCGCCCTTGCATATCTATTTGCCGCTCGCGCAGCGCAACAGCTCGAAAGTCGGACTGGTCGTGCGCACGGCGGGCGATCCGCTCGCCCTGGCCTCGACGGTCGAGCCGGCGATTCACGCGCTGGATAAAGACCTGCCCGTCACCAGCCGTTCGATGGATCAACTGATGGGGAATGCGATTGCGCGGCAGCGGTTAACACTGGCGCTGTTGGCCGGCTTCGCTTTGTTGGCGCTGCTGCTCGCGGGCGTTGGCATCTACGGCGTGATGTCTTATGCGGTGGCGCAACGCACGCACGAGCTGGGCATTCGGCTGGCCTTGGGCGCGCAGACTTCAAACGTGCTGCGCTTGGTAATCAAGCATGGCATGGGGCTGGCCGGAGCGGGCGTCATTATTGGTCTTGCCGTCGCCCTGACGCTGGCCAAGCTTCTGACAAGCTTTTCCGCGTTGCTGTATGGCGTGAAGGCGACTGATCCGACGACCTTCGCCTTGATCTCGCTGTTGCTGCTGGCGGTGGCGCTGTTGGCCTGCTGGATTCCGGCGCGGCGGGCGACGAAGGTTGATCCGCTACAGGCTCTTCGGCGCGAATGAATTCGGAAAGATTCATAGGTATGAGCGCCGAAAATCGGATGAAGATTTCCGCTGCGTATGACATTTAGTGCCTCTAACCGTCTCGAGGAGGTTCACTCGATGTCTGTTCAGCTTGCCTTGCGTTTTGATGAAGTGCCCATCACTTGCGAAACTCAACAACGATACCATTCGATTTCCCCCTGCCTGGCCGGGAAACTATCGGCCGAAGAACAGGCGGACGCGCTTGGCCTCTCTTACAGTACCGTCTGCCGCTGGCTGCGGCAGTTTCGGGAAGAGGGCATGCCCGGATTGTTCCCGGCGACTGAATATCCACGCGAGCCACAAACCCCGGAACGGGTCATCGTGACGCTGCTTATATACAAGGGGCAGGCGCCAAGGGCCTCCCAGCGGGAACTGGCGCGAGTCTTGAACGCGGCCACTGGCCATAGCATCCATCACGAGACGGTCAAGGCCTTGCTGGAACGCTATCCCCTCTGGCGCTATCCTGAATTTCAACATCTCATCCGGTATCCCGCGCCGACAGACCCCCAGTTGTTGCGGCTGGAAATGGTCAAGTTGCAACGGCAAGGCTGGACCGAGAAGCGAATCGCTCAACTACTCTGTTGCTCGCGAAATACCGTGATGAAATGGTTACGTCGTGCGCGAGTGGCCGAACTACAACCCTGCGACGATCGGCAACCCTGGTTGATAGATCTTTCGCGCGCTCCTATTCATCCGCCGCGTAAAGTTCAGTTCGGAACAATTCACGCCGTCCTGACGCTGCAAAAGAAATATGGCTATGCCGGTTGGTTCCGCGTCAAGGGGTATTTGGAACAGGACTACGGCATCTATCTCAGTCCCACCACGATCAAGAAGATCATGGCGCTCAATCGTCGTGTTCATCTCGCGCCACGGCGCCCAATCAAAGTGGAAGAACCGCGTGAGATCCGCGAAGGGCCGAAAAAAAGCCGCTGTCCGTTTGAACATCTGTTCGTGGATTTTCGTTACCTCGACGCAAAACCCGGAGGCGTCCAACTCTATTCAACCATGCTGCTGGAAGGCTTTTCACGAACCATTCTGGCCGGTTCTCTCACTCCTGAGCAAAACGCCGGCGTGCTCTTGCACGTCTACTTCCAGGCATTGCTGTCTTGGGGACTATCGGAAGAAGTCATTTCTGATCATGGCGGTCAGTTCATAGATCGCGATTGGATACGCGTCAACGAATGTGACTTCACCGAAAAGATGGCGTAAAACGCCGCATATGCTTCCAGTTCGCGAACGCCAAGTAATGGTTCATTCGCAATTTTGGTGATCGTTTTTGAGCCAAGATGTTGAGCGAGGACGCGTTTAGCGCTTTCCTGGCCAGAAGCGCTTCATCTTTTATAAATGGCCGCCCTTGTGTATCTTGCAGCCGTATTCACCAAAAGTGCTGGAGTTCCAAGTAATGCTTCCAGTAATCCAGGGTTCCGGAAGAAATTTTGATTTTTGTTACAGCGGCGGCGTCAAAACGAAGCCGCTCACCTATTTAAACGGTGGATAACTAGGAAGAGGCTTCCCCCATGCGCCTTGGTCAGCGATTTTCCATCCCCCGCCCTCCTTTACCAACTCGAAAAAGCTCGTATCAACCTGCCCGTTATTGAAAATAATGACCAATTCTACTTTTGCAGCCTCACCAACAATATATTCTCTCCTGATTTCAATCGTTTTCACTCCACCTTGTTCTTTGATGTCTTCTTTGACGGCAGTTTTAAATTCTTCAAGATCGTTCCTTCCGAACCATCGCTCAGACATCTGCGCAGATGTCAATTTTGCTGCTGCCTTAAACTCTCCCTCGCATAAGTAATACATATACTCTCTGGCAATGTCAGATGGTTTCGCAGGAGAGCGGGTTACACTGCAGCACCCTAGCGTGAACCCGATCAAAACAACGATAACTAGCGCTAACCATTTGGGATCTCTTGTCTTCATTTATTCCTCCGGCCCATCTCATCTGATTCTGAAGCTGACTGACATTCTTTTTGGCGCCGCCGCTGTAACAAAAATCAAAATTTCTCCCGGAACCCCAATCCGGTCGAATGGATAGATTACCTGCCCAGTCGCCGCAAATTCCGCCGATAGTCGTCATACTTGGCCACAATGGAGCGGGACAAGTCGGGGTAATTGTGTCTGAGGGCCGAGATAGAATAGCCAACCTCTTTGGACAACCGGGTCAACGAGCGGGGCGTATTCTCATGCAAAGCTTGTCGCAGTAGTTCTCCGGCGGCTTGCATTCGTCGCTTGCAATAGTCGGCATGACGCGCTACAAGACGCTGACATTCATCTGCAAAGTGCGCACGTAAAAATCCGATCTTAAACTCCGTAAAACGCCGCGCCACGGCATTCAAAGTATGCGGCGGTTCTTCGCGCAGGGCGTCCTCCAATATTCGCCGATACTGACACAAACGCGCAGCGAGTTGTAGTTGCAGGCCATGTCGCCGTTTTTCCACGAGCGCATGGCAGATATCCGGAAAACGGCTGGTGAGAAGATACGTATTATAGCCCAAACGCTCGGCTATCTCCGTCAAAGAAGCTGGACACGGTTGGCCCAACTCCCGCTCAAGCGCTCTTTTCTGGCTCTCCTTGTTTGGCCGGGCAACTGTCGATCTACGCCAGGATTGCAGGCTGTTGCGATATCTCTCAGACGCCATATAGTTGGCAGTGAGCTTTTTGCTCAGCTCCGGGAATTTGCCTCGTAGGGTACTCCCATGTCGATAGCCTAGACTTTGCGCGACCTCGACCAGCGATGGAGGAGGAACTTCCAGCAATGCGGCCTCCATCCTCTCCCGCACTTTCTGATGAGATATAGGATTTCCCCGACAAAGATATCGGGGTTGTTTCACTTGATGCCCCATGATTTCGACTGGATGCTCCGAGACATATTCCAGAACATAAGCCGAATCTGTCAGCAATTTGAACAGCGGGACTGTAGTCAAATAACTGAGCCGGGCAAGTATCTTGAGAGGGGGGACCCCTTGTCCTTCCATCCAACTACGCATTGCCCCAACGCGCACAGCGAGCACACGCGCCAGTACGCTAGTAATGCCTTCCGTCAACAGATTGCGGCAGTGATTAATGCTGTCAGTCACATTCTGCCTTGCCGGGGCGACAGTCAGGAGTGGAGAGGCGGCGATAATCGCGCCAATGTTGCCGGCAACCCAAAGCTCATATTCCAGGTCACCGATGAGGGTACTCTTGACCTCTGTTTTTGGCGCACCCAACCATGCGTTACAGTGTGGGCACAATCCAGGGAGATAGTGCGTCAGGACCGGGTAGGCCCATTTTTTGCACTTTGGGCAGTTTTCGGTCAATGGGCACTGATGCGCCGGGCAAATTTTCACGGGCAAAACCGTCCATAATAAAGGATCGTAAGGGACGCCGCTTCCCGCGGCCTGGTCGGCATAGCATACAGAGCACCAGGCACGAATCCGTCTCTGCAGTTCTACTCGGGATACAACATCACGCCAAGGGATAAAGGTCGTCGACAAAAGCCCGGTGGACAGAGTGAGATCCTCCGTCAAGCCGACTAGCTGACAGGCAAGAGCGCTTTCGCCATTGGCGGAGCTCATTTTTTTCAGCGCACGTGACTTTAACGGCTTATTATCTGGCGCGCGTTGGCCGCGCATCATCGGCAGAAAGTACTTGATAAGCAGATCTCCCACACTCAGATGGTGCGCCTTGGCCAGGCGTGCGAGATAGCTGGTCAGGCACTCACTCCAGGCCGTCCCGATACCGATTGGGTGGATTTGATAAAGGGCACTGCGTGGCGATAGCTCAGGAAGCCCCAGTTCCCAATGTTCATAGTTCACCGGTGGACCGAATCGATGAGCTTTCAGTGGCATCTACTTTCTCCCTACCCGATCCCGGCGTGGACGTCGCTCTCCAGGGCATCTCCGAGATCGGCCTTGGCCTGTCGATGGTTGACTCTCCGCAGATGGTCTCTTCTTACTTCCGGCCTCCTTGGCAGCCGAAGTGTCATGCCGTAACCGTAATCGCAAGCTCTCGATTTCGGCCTCGGATTCTTGCAAGGCCGATTCTCCCTCCAGCAGCGTGGTCGCGATACTGCGCCACTCCGCATCGGTCAACTCGTGCCGTTTTAGGTGATCGATCGTCAGACTGTCGCAATATCCATCCAGCGCCGCATCGGCGGCTCTCGCCAACCAGCCCCTGAGAATGCCCACGCACCCAAGGCTTCGCTCCATCAAATAATCGGCGTGTTCACGCAGATCCTGCTGCTCGGGAAACGGCAGCCGCTGCTGAAAATTCCAGATGATATTTTGAAACGCTTTCACGTCGGTGGTCTGGCAGAATCTGTAACGCTCAAAATGGAAGGTCCGGCTGCGACGGCTGATTTGATCGCTGAGATTGAGTAGGAGTTGAAGTTCGTAAGTCCCGACCAGAACGTGCGTCGTGTTGGCGGTATTGGCCAGCGATTTGATCACGTCGAGGTGATCCTGAAACCTGCGTCCACCGGAAACTTTACCGAGGTGATGCGCCTCGTCAATAAAGAAGGCTGCGGGGCGCCGGCGTTTGAGGGAATCTTCCAATGTCCCGCGCAGGGCGCCGGCACTGATGCTGTTATTGATGATAGCGCTTTTACCGTGGGCTTCATGAGCAGGCCAACTCGAGTTACGCCGATGCTCAACCAAAATTTCCTCAAGCGCCTTCAATGACCGCTTGAAATGCTGCTTGAAGTCATAGTTGCCATAAATCGGCGCTTCAGCCTCGATTCCCACAACCGCCATTCTTTCTCGGTCTCGCTCCAGTTCCGCCAGCAAATCACAGGTGATTTGCTGCATGAGACGGGAAATGAGCGTGGTCTTGCCGACACCTGTCGGTCCCAGAATGAAGAGCAGCGAAGCGCCTGCGGGCTCGCGGATCGCACGCAGAACCTGCTCGTGCATGGTTTGCAGTTTGGGATGCGCCATGGTGTACAGCTTGAAACTGGCTAAACGCTCGGCGGAGGTTCGTGTCGGTCTCGATTTAGTAGCCATCATCAATAATCGGAATAGACTTCTGGGTCATCAAGTGAACTGGTGGCCTGATCAGCGCCAATTGTCGACGATGAGTCTTCAGAGTCGGTGGGTAATGAATCCCCTCCGCCGGCAGCTGAGAGGCCAGAGTTGCATGGAAGCAGCCTGTCTCCATCCATCGCCGACAAAACCTTTTTCGTCTCAATATCGCGCAACCTTTGTCCCAGAAGCGCCTCTTGCGATTCCAGGCTGGCGATGAACATAGCCAACTGTTTCGCCGAAGCTTTAGAGATCCCCACACTGCGGCTCTGCCGCTTTCGTAACTCGCTACTTGCCAGCATCATCTCCCGCTCGGTTCGGCCCCGGAAGATGTGATAATGTTCGGAATGACAGATCACCCAACTCCCTTTAACAAAAGCGTAGGCATGTCCGACATCGTATGGGTCGTAACGCACCGGCGCCTTGGTGTTCGCCACTTCGGCGTTCCGAAAGGCATTCGCCCAGTAATATCGGTTATTGATCTTGACGCCATTGTTCGGACTCACCTTAGCTACACCGCGGCGGGTGGTAGGCAGCGTGAGAATACGGAAGGCCTCGTCGTACTGAATCAGCCGATGTGATCGGCGCCCAGCCGTCTGCATTCCGTTCTCGAACGCCGCACGCGGGCTCTGTTCCAGGCCCCCGTGATAACTCGTGTCGTAAACATCATAAGCCCACTCGCATAGCCGCTCGCTGAGCGACGGTAGCGTCCAGATCGCCTGTGTCGCCGGCGCCACCGACTTGGTTACCTGCCGGACGTGTTTCGTGATCTGCGTGTTGCCTTGCAGGTTGTGAACGAATTGCTGATTGGAGATGCCGAAGAGCCGCTCAATGACCGAGCCGAATCGTGATTTGCCGGCGGGCCTGATGCGCTTCGTGCATTCTTGCGCCGCCAGCAGCGCGTCAAAATAAAGCGAATGGAAGTCCTTCCCCCCGTCCACGACGATAGTTTGCGGGAAACGATGGCGCCGGCGCACGCACTCGCGCAGGATCATCATGTTGGTGCGGTAACTCGGCGGGTCATACAACAGGAGCACGGCCAGCAGGCGCCGTGAGAAAGCGTCGGTCAAAAATGTCGCCCAGGGGCGTCCGAGGTTGCGGCGTGGCTCGGCGCAGATCAGTTCGACATCCAACTCGGTGTGATCAATGTGCGCGATCTCGAACGGGCGATCGCCGTGACGGGGAACCGTTGGACTCAACTCGTAATAAAACGGTTCGTGCGAGTAAGCGGCCCTTGCCCCTTGGCGTTTAAGAGTTTGTTCAAACTTCGGGCGACGATTGATCTCCGCGGCGAAGGTTTTATAGCTCGCCGCCTGAATGCCTTGGCACTCGCATTCCACCAGATACTGGCCGTAGACCACGAATTTGCCCTTCTGTTTGAGCGTCTCGTAGCTGTCTTCAATGAACTTATTCATCAGCGCGCGCGTGGCTTCGGGCAATCTGGGTTTGGTGTTGCCTCTGGCTCCGGGTAGTAAACCGAGGTAACCGATCCCGCGTGTTGCCTGCGCCGTGCGATATTGCATCACCCATCGTTGGCGAGTGCGGGCGGGCAGCGTCTGATCGGCCTGCCGGGAGCCATTCAAATAAGGCTCGATCATTCGATAGCGCCGCGTGGCCTCCCGCAACGCCGCCGGGCCGGCCTGGCTGATGATCTCGGATGCCTTCTCCTGCCCGGGGGGGTGTGCAGCCGGCGTGATGACCTGTAGGCTGCCTCGCTTCACGAGTTCATCAAAGACGCCGCGCGGCAATTCTCGGCAGTCCTCTTGATCATCGAGCAGGCTGACTTTGCTTTGGCCGAGATTGATGATTCGCCAACACCTGCCATCCCAGGACAATTCTATTCCCACTCTAAATTCAAAAGACGACATTCCATCGGCTGGAGAAGGAGGGCGCAGCCTGGTGATCTGAGAATAAGCGAAGGCCGTATCCTGATCGAGAAAAACATGAACGCGGTCAGGCTCTACCAGCGGGGTTGCGAGCAAATCAACGAAGACCTCATTGGTCACTAGCAGGAGATAGATTTCATCCGTCGTCGCCTTTGCGCGATTGAATAACTCACGCAGCGTCATTCCAGGGTGGGCGGCCAGGAGCGAGATCACCGACAGCTTTGCCTGTTGGCTGATCAATCGTTGCTGATCGTCCGCGCGCAGGTAGTCCTCCAGGAAACGCAAGTTCCGCTGCAGCGCCCAATTGACTTCCGCCGAGGAGCGCACCCGATAGTAGAGGCCGAACTGGCGGGCATACTCCTCGCCGGGCGGACAACGCCATCCTTGGTTATCACTGCGCACGTATCGAGCGGGCATCTTTTCTGCCAGGGCCGGCAATTCTTCTTCCATCTTCCATTCTTCCCATCCGGCGCTCTCACGCCGGAGAACGAAGAAGTCCGGCGTATGCGTGTGACCGTGATTGGTTCCGGCTTTGGTTTTGTATCGCAGAGTAAAGGGAGGCGGCTGATCCCAATACTCCCACAAATCCTCCTCGTGATATTCCATCAAGTAGATGGCTGACAGCTCATTGGTAAGGCTTTCATATTGAATGGTGTGCCCCATCTTGCGGCTGGGGAAACAACCGCGCACATTACCGCGACGGCCCTGCACGCGCCGTGCGGGATCAGAGGACCTGACCTGTCGGATCACCTGCTCGGCCTGCTCGCTGAGGCCAAGACTCTGGCGCCAATCCTGCAATTGTTGATCGTCAAGCATCCGCAAACTCCCCGGGCAGGAAACACACAACGAGATGTCTGACGCGGCCACTTGCGCGTCAGACTTCGGAAATAGAGATGTCAGTTGGGAATTGAGTTGGTAATGGTGGAACGCAGAGCGCCAAGGTGATTGCAGGGTGTGGGGACGTTATGGAAGTGATTTGATGGTCCTCTTGATAATTTTTCTACTGCGCGCCACATTTTGCTTCCAGTTTCCACTGGCCGCCATTTCATGTTTCTACCCGGGCCTCGGAAGCGTCTCGCAAGTTGTTGCTTCCCCGTGGAGAGCCCGCCATCTTTTACTTCCACCCGACGCCATCTTTTAGGTGAAGTCACAACGAACGGCTTGGCATTCGTCACGAAATGTATGAAAAAGGGCGGCCTTGGTTGAATCTGATAGAAAGTCATTTCGGAATTCAGGCTCGGCTCGGCGAATGTAGACTGACAATAAAGTTTCAAACTTGACAATAAAGTTTCAAACTTGACAATAAAGTTTCAAACTAATGTTTCAGTGATAACACACGACTATAGACTAGGCGTGTCTCTCGCCGCTAATGCGGCGAGAGACACGCCGTTCATCC
>Ga0075421_100010177_pt1 | contig 11618 bp, 12 predicted proteins | sample SoiMetdeltSBSDD5_FD_75292 | JGI IMG/M metagenome (GOLD analysis project Ga0075421, IMG submission 75292) | Bulk soil microbial communities from a Populus tree surrounding site in Tennessee, USA - Soil MetaG P. deltoides SBSDD5 | ecosystem: Environmental > Terrestrial > Soil > Tree plantation...
CACGAGCCACGCCAGCTCCGACGTCATGCCGTCACCGCGGTGAGGCAGCGCGCGACGGCAGCGTGGACGTCACGGCAGGACGGGTGGCGGAGAGGGCAAGCGGCGCCGCCGGCGGCGGCTCGAACGGTGATCAGCCGGCTGCCGTACGCTCTTCTTGTTCGGACAGGCGTTGGCAATCGATGCAGTAGCGTGCGAAGGGTAGCGCCTCCAGGCGCTTGTCGGAGATCGCCTCCCCGCACCGTTCGCAGGACCCGAAAGAGCCGTCGTCGATCCGCTGCAGCGCCGACACCACGTCGCGCAGGAGCCGGCGATCGCCGTTGCCCAGCTCGAAGAAGAACTCTCGCGTGTAGGCGGTGTTCGCCTGATCGCCGAGGTCCTTGATCGAGTCGTCCTCCTGGTCCTTGCCGTAGACCGCGCTGCGCCCGACTTCGTCGAGGAGCTGGCGCTGTTTTTCCAGCAAGCGCTTGCGGAAGGACGCCAGCCGATCTTTCTTCATCCTGCTCCCCCTCGAGCCACAGCAGTTGCGAAACGAAGGGTACGCTAGCATGCACGTTGGAGGGGTGCAACACGAACATCATCGCTCCACCGGCACTGACGGCGCATCGCCCCACAGGCGCTCGAGTGCGTAGTAGGCGCGCGTGTCCTCGAGGAAGACGTGCATGAGCACGTCGCCGTAATCGAGAAGAACCCAGCCGCTCTCGGCCACGCCCTCGGCGTGGAGCGGTCGCGTGCCCTCCGATTTCAACTCGTCGCGGATCGCCTCCGCAATCGTTTTGAGATGCGGCCGCGACTTCCCGCTGCAGACGAGGAAATAGTCGGCGATCGACGACACGCCCTGCACGTCGAGGACGATGAGGTCCGCCGCCTTCTTGTCGAGGGCGGCGCGGGCGGCGAGCTTCACCTTCTTCTCGGCGGAGAGCGCGCTCATGGCGCCTCCCGGTAGAGCCCGCGCGCGGCGATGTAGTTCACCACCGCCTCCGGCACGCGGTAGGCGAGGGAACGTCCCTCGCGCACGCGGGACCTCAGATCTGACGCGGAGATCGGCAACGAGGTGGCATGAACGATGACCGTGCCCTGCGCCGGCACCGGCGGGTGCTCGACCTGTACGAAGGGCGGCGCTCCGATTTCGCGGAGCACCTTCTGCGCGGCGGCGCCGTCGGGGTCGAACGCGCTGCCCACGCGCGGCACGATGACGAGGCGCGCGAGGCGCGCGATCCGCACCGGCTCGCGCCAGCTCAGGAGATCGAGGAACGTTTCCGAGCCGATGACGAGCAAGAGCTGATCACCGCCCGCCGCGAGCTCCTCCAGGGTATCCACGGTGTAGGACGGACCGCGGCGGCGCAGCTCGATGTCGGACACCGCGAAGCCGGGGTGGCCGGCGGTGGCCAGTCGCACCATCGCCGCCCGATCGTCAGCGGGCGCCATCTCGGTTCCCAGCTTGTGCGGCGGGACGGCGGCCGGCACGAAGAGGACCCGATCGAGGCTCAGGAGCTCGAGCACCTCGTCGGCGAGGAGCAGGTGCCCGTAGTGAATCGGGTTGAACGATCCGCCGAAGACGGCGACGCGCGGCAACGGTCAGCGAATCCTTCCGCCGCTACTCACGGAGCTGGCCGTCACCCTGCACCACGAATTTCGTGGTGGTCAGCTCGCGCACGCCGACCGGCCCGCGCGCATGCACCCGCGACGTGGAGATTCCCATCTCGGCGCCCATGCCGAACTGCTGGCCGTCCACGAGCCGGGTGGAGGCGTTGACGAGGACCGCCGCCGCATCGACCTCGCGCGTGAACCGCCGCGCGGCGGCGCGGTCGTTGGTCACGATCGCTTCCGCGAGCCCGGTGCCGTGCCGGCGAATGTGGCGGATGGCCTCGTCGAGATCGTCCACGACGCGCACGGCGAGGATCGGAGCGAGATACTCCGCGTCCCAGTCCGCGTCCGTGGCCGCGCGCGCGCCGGGCACGAGCGCCTGCGTGCGCGGACAGCCGCGCACCTCCACGCCCGCGTCCGCCAGACGCCCGCTGACCATGCGCAGAAAGGCGGGCGCGGCATCGCGATGGACGAGCAGGGTCTCGAGCGCGTTGCAGACGCTCGGGCGCTGCGCCTTCGCGTTCACGACGATGGCGGCCGCCATCTCGACGTCGGCGCCGGCGTCCACGAAGACGTGGACGAGACCCTTGTCGTGCTTCAGGACAGGAACGCGGGAACGCTCGCTCACCCAGCGCACGAAGTCTTCGCCGCCCCGCGGAATCACGAGATCGACGAGACCATCGAGCGTGAGCAGCGCCGCCACCGCCTCGCGATCCGTGATGTCGATGAACTGGATGGCGTCGCCGGGCGCGCCCGCTTTCTCCAGCGCCTTCGCGAGGACGCTCGCGATGAGCGTGTTCGATTCGATCGCCTCGCTCCCGCCGCGCAGGATCACGGCGTTGCCGGACTTGACGCACAGCCCGGCGGCGTCGGCGGTCACGTTGGGACGGGACTCGTAGATGAAACCGATCACGCCGAGCGGCACCCGCACGCGCGAGATCTCGAGGCCGTCGCCGCGGCGCCACGACTCCGCCACCGTGCCCACGGGGTCGGGCAACGCCGCCACCTCGCGCAGTCCACGCGCCATGTCCTCGACACGCGCGTCCGTCAGCGTGAGGCGGTCGAGGAACGCCGCCGTGAGGCCGCGCGTGCGCGCGCGGGCGAGGTCGGCACGGTTCGCGTCGAGCAGAACGGCGGTCTTCTCCTCCAGGCCCCGCGCCATCTGGAGGAGCGCGTCGTTCTTCAGACGCGTGGGCGCGACGGCGAGCGCGGTGGCCGCCGCCCGCGCCGCGCGCGCCTTGGTCTCCACCAGCGTTCGAGGGTCCATCCGCCCTCCCGCGTGCCCGCCGCTCACAGGATCACGAGATTGTCGCGGTGAATCACTTCATCGACGCTCCGGTACCCCAGTCGTGCTTCGATGTCCTGCGTCTTGGCGCCCTTGATCCGGCGAAGCTCGGCGGCCTCGAAGTTCACGAGGCCACGCGCGAATTCACGGCCGTCGGTCTCTCCCGCCACCGCCACCAGGTCACCGGCGGCAAACTCCCCGTCCACGTCGACCAGCCCCGAGGGCAGCAAGCTCTTTCCCCGTCGAGTTAATGCCACGACCGCGCCCGCGTCAACCGTGAGCCGCCCCTGGGGGGGCACCGCGAACGCAATCCACCGCTTGCGGGCGGTGAGCCGGTCCGCCTTGGGCGGGAAAAACGTCCCGACCGTGTCGCCGGCCACGATGCGCGTGAGAATACCCTCCTCGAGCCCGCTGCCGATGACCATCGCCACTCCCGCCGCCGCCGCCTTCTGCGCGGCCTGGAGCTTGGTGGCCATGCCGCCCACGGAGCCGCTGCCGCTGCCCGCGCGCTTCCACACGAGCGCCTCGATGGCGTCGTTCACCGCGTCCACCGTGTCGAGCTTGCGCGCGGTGGGATCGCGCGCGGGGTCGCCCGTGTAGAGGCCCTCCACGTCGGTCAGCAACACGAGCAGATCGGCCTCGATGAGCGAGGCCACGAACGCGCTCAAGTTGTCGTTGTCGCCAACCTTGATCTCCTCGACGGCCACGGTGTCGTTCTCGTTGACGACGGGCAGGACGGAGAAGCGCAGGAGCGCCAGCAGCGTGTTGCGGGCGTTCAGATACCGCGCGCGGTCGCTGATGTCCTGCGCGGTGAGCAGCACCTGGCCCACCGCGATGCCGTGGCGCTTGAAGGCCGCCTCGTACTGCCACATGAGCGCCGACTGCCCCACCGCCGCCGCCGCCTGCTTCTCCGGAATGGACCGTGGTCGCGCCGGCAGCGCCAGCCGCGCCATCCCGGTCGCGATCGCGCCCGACGTGACCAGCACCACCTCGCGGTCGGCGCGAATCGCGGCGATCTCCGCCGCCAGCGCCTCGATGCGCGCGGGATCGGGCCCGGTCTCCGGCGTGGTGACCAGGCTCGATCCGACCTTCACGACGAGGCGCCGGATCTTGCCTAGCTCGCGACGCGCAGCCATCCGGCCCTTTCCAGGTGCGTGGTGACGCCGTGAAGAAGCTCGGTGAGCCCGGCCCCGGTCGCGGCCGAAATCACGGAGAGCGGCATCCCGGCTGCCGCGCAATGCTGCTCCAGCCGCTCGCGCCGCGCCTCCACGTCGGGAACGGCGCCGAGCAAATCAGCCTTGTTCAACACCACGATTTGTGGCCGCTCCGCGAGCGCGGCCGAGTACGCGCGCAGCTCGTCGTTGATGACGCGGAGGTCGTCCACGGGATCGCGGCCGGTGGCGGGATCGAGATCGATGAGGTGAATCAGCACCCGCGTGCGCTCGGTATGGCGCAGGAACTGATGGCCGAGGCCACGGCCCTCGGCAGCGCCGCGGATGAGGCCGGGCAGGTCGGCGATGACGAAGCTGCGCTCGGCGTCCACGCGGACGATCCCGAGCGTGGGCGCCAGCGTCGTGAACGGATAATCGGCGATCTTCGGCGTGGCCGCAGACAGGCGCGACACCAGCGTTGACTTGCCCGCGTTGGGAAACCCGATCACGCCGACGTCGGCCAAGAGCTTGAGCTCGAGGTGAAGCCAGCGTCCCTCGCCGTGGCGGCCGAGGTCGGCCCGGCGCGGCGCGCGGTTCGTGGACGACGCGAAGCGGGCGTTGCCGCGCCCGCCGCGCGCACCCGGCTGGACGAGGATACGGGCCCCGGGCGCGGCGAGGTCGCCCAGGACCTCACCGGTGTCGCGGTCGGAGACGACGGTGCCGACGGGGACGCGGAGGATCAGGTCCGCGCCGGACGCGCCGTGACGGTTGCTGCCCTGGCCGTGCTGGCCGCGCTCGGCGTGGTAGTGCCGCTTGTAGTGGTAGTCGAGCAGGGTGGTCAGCGCAGGAGCGGCTTCGAGCGAGATGCTGCCGCCGTCACCACCGTCACCACCGTCGGGGCCGCCGTGGGGAACGTACTTCTCGCGCCGAAAGCTGACGCAGCCGGCGCCGCCGTCGCCGCCTTTGACGAAGATGTCGATCTCGTCGATGAACATGGATACCGCGAGGGCGGCGGCGAGGCCTCGGACATCAGGTGGACTGAGGCGCGATGCTGACGTAGCGCGCGTCGCCCCGCCGCTCGAAGCGGACGTAGCCGTCGATCTTCGCGAACAGGGTGTCGTCGGAGCCGAGGCCGACGTTGATGCCGGGCTTGAAGCGCGTCCCGCGCTGGCGCACGAGGATGCTGCCGCCCGTCACGAACTGGCCCGCGAACCGCTTCACGCCGAGCATCTGCGGATTGGAATCGCGGCCGTTCCGCGAGCTGCCGACACCTTTCTTGTGCGCCATGCCTACACCTCGATCTTCGTGATCCGCACCGTGGTGGCGTGCTGCCGATGACCACGATGCCGCCGATAGTTCTTCCGCCGCTTGAACTTCACCACCGTGACCTTCCGCCCGCGCCGGTGTCCGATCACTTCGCCCACGACCTTGGCCCCACCGAGCGCCTTCGCACCCGTGAGCACTTCGCCGTCGCGGTTCACCAGGAGCACCGACTTGAACTCGACGGCCGCTCCCGGGTCGCCCGCGAGCTTTTCGACGGCGATGACCTGGCCCGTGGTCACGCGGTACTGCTTGCCTCCGGTCGCGATGACGGCTTCCATGATCTGATCCCTTCCTCAGGCGCAAGTCACGACGAACTGCTATGAAACCACACCGAAGCGCGACGCGTCAACGCCAGCATCCTCGGATGAGCACACCAGCCGGTCGCACGTTGACGCTGGACGTCGATTGCCGTTCGCGGCCGTCGCCCGTAGCATCCACCCATGATCCGCGCGCTCCTCTTCGATACGTACGGCACCGTCGTGGACTGGCGAGGCAGTGTGCTGCGGGAACTGCGCGCCCTGGCTGACCGGAAGACGCTCGCCCTCGACTGCGAACGGTTTCTCGACGAGTGGAAGGCCGCCTATCGTCCCGCCATGGACCGCGTCAACCGCGGCGAGATCCCGTGGACGACGATCGACACCATCTACCGGCGGCGGCTCGATGAGCTCCTCGCGGCGCCCGACATCGACGCGCTGGCGCCGGAAGAGATCGACGTCCTCGCGCGCGTGTGGCGGCGCCTCGACCCCTGGCCCGATGCACTGCCCGGCCTCCGTCGCCTCAAGCGCGACTACATTCTTTCGCCGCTGTCGAATGCGAGCTTCGTCGGAATGGTCGAGCTCGCGCGCTTCGCCGGCCTTCCGTGGGACTGCATCATCACCGCCGAGAATGCGCGGTGCTACAAGCCACGCCCGGAGGTCTATCGAACAGCGCTCTCGCTGCTCGCCGCCGCCCCCGCCGAGATCATGATGGTCGCCGCCCACAACTACGATCTCGCCGCGGCGCGCCGCGAGGGGCTGGCCACCGCGTTCGTCCCGCGCCCGCTCGAATACGGGCCGGGACAGACGACGGACCTCGTCGCCGAAGACTCCTGGGACATCGTCGCCAAGGACTTCGAGGACCTGGCCGACCGGCTCGGCTGTTAGGTCGCGGCCACCACCGCCGCGCGGAGCACGGTTCCGCGTCTCATGCCGGTTTCAGATACTCGCCGAGGCGCTGACGGAGGAACAGCCGCGAGCGGTGGATGCGCGACTTCACGGCCGGCACGCTGACGCCGAGTGTCTCCGCGATGTCCGGATTGGACAGGCCCTCGATGTCGTGCATGACGAGCGCGGTCCGGTAATCCGGCGGCAAGGCGTTGATGGCCGAGTCGAGCACGTCGTGCAGCTCGCTGTTGAGCGCGTGGTCGTCCACGCGCGCCGACCAGTCGTCCATCGGCTCGAAGTGGCGGCCGTCCTCGTCGATGGCGGGCAGCACGTCGTCGAGCGCGATCTCGCGGGCCTTCGTCTTGCGCGTACGCAGCTTCATGTAGGCGGCGTTGGCGGTGATGCGATACAGCCAGCTCCCGAACGCCGACTCGCCCTTGAACGTCCCGATCTTCCGCGCCGCCGTCCACAGCGCGTCCTGCGCGGTCTCTTCCGCATCCTCGTTCGATCCGGTGATGCGGCGCGCGAGCCGGTAGACGCGGTCGCCATAGCGTTCGACCAGGTGGTCCACCGCCTCCGGCTCCTCGCGTCGGAGCGCCTCCACGAGCGCGGCGTCGGCGTCCACACGCGGCTTGTGCGCGGTGGTCACGCTCTCCGCTCGTACAGGGCCAGATAGCGCTTCAGCTCCTCTACGCATAGCTCCATCACCCCGATGTCTTTCGTCACCTTCGTGATCAGGATGGCGCCTTCGAGCGACGCCACCAGGAACTGCGCGATGGTCTCCGGCCTCCCCGTTGCGGAGAGCTCGCCGCGCTCCTGTCCGTCGCGGAGCGCGGCCGTGAGACGGTCCTGCCAGGCCGTGAACACGGAATGGAGCCGGGCGCGGAATCCCTCGTGGAGGTCCGACAGCTCGGAGGCGAAGTTTCCGAGCGCGCAGCCACCGATGCAGTTGCGTTCGCGCTGGGCGTCGCACACCCGCTCCAGGAAGCAGTGGAGCTGGGCGATGACCGGGCGGCCGCGGTCGGCGAAGCACGGCTCCAGCGTCCACTGGAGGAACGAGGCGACGGTCTCGTCGATGATCGCGTAGCCGAGGTCCTCCTTGCTGCGGAAGTAATGATAGAAGTTGCCCTTGCCGACGCCGCTCCCACGGAGAACGTCGTCCAGCGACGTGGCGTGGTAGCCGTGGACGTGCATGAGGCGCCGGGCGGCCTCGACGATGCTGTCGCGGGTCGAACGACCGTCGCGGCTACGGCTGGGCGCCTGACTCGAAGTCTTTGCCATCATTCTGTACCGACCAGTCGGTACACAAGCTAAGCCCGACTCGCTACGGCGTCAACCCGTGATTTCGGGAGTGCTGCTGCACGTGAAAATGTCCTCCCTCCGTATCCGATCCACGGCGTTGACAGCGGCCGTCGAGCCGCCTTGAATACAGGTGCGATGGCGATCGAGGTCAAGCGCCGCCGGTTCACCGTCGAGGAGTACGACCGGATGGTCGCGGTCGGGATTCTGACCGCGGACGACCGTGTCGAGCTGCTCGACGGCGAGATCCTCGAAATGGCGCCCATCGGACCTCCGCACTCGAGCGTCGTGGACCGGCTCACCCGGTTGCTCTCCGCGCGGCTGGGCGAACGAGTCATCGTGCGCGTCGGCGGGCCGATCGCGCTCGTGCGGCAGGATTCCGAGCCGCAGCCCGATCTGACTCTCCTCCAGTTCCGTCCTGACTTCTACTCGCAATCCCATCCTGAGCCGGCCGACGTCGTCCTCGTGGTCGAGGTGATGCACAGCAGTGTCGAGCGCGACCGGCGGTTGAAGCTGCCGATTTACGCGCGGGCGGGGCTGCCTGAAGTCTGGCTCGTCGACATTCCCGCTTCGTGCGTCGACGTTTTTCGCCAGCCGGAGGGGCGAGGATATCGTTCGACGGCCACCTGGCGGCGCGGCGGCCGACTCGCGAGCGCCGCATTCCCCGACGTGACCTTCATCGTCGACGAAATCCTCGGCTGAAGCGACCGTCCCACAAACGGCAGTCGGCTCACGCCAGCAGACTCTGCGCCTCGGCGCTGGGAGCCTCCATTCCGAGCTCGCGGTACAGCGTGGCGGCGGCCGTGAGGTGCTCGCGCGCTCTGACGGCGGAGCCGGCACGCGCGAGCAGCCTGCCGAGCTCGAGCTGACACCGAGCCAGGAGCGGTCGCATACCGAGCGCGCCGGCGAGCGTCCCGGCCTCGCGGTAGCGGCGCTCCGCTTCCTTGGCGTCCGGCGGTTCCGCGTGCGCGCCGATCTCTCCGAGGAGCCGAAGCGCCCACGCCTCGTGGCCGCGTTCGCCGTGCTCGCGCGCGGCAGCGAGCGCCTCGTTCGCGAGGGTGGTGGCGACGTCGAGTCGGCCCGCGCGCAGGTGCGCGGCCCCCCGGTGAACCGTGAGCAACGTGCGGAAGGGCCGGGCATGCGTCGCCGCGTAGACCTCCATGGCGCGCTCGAGCAGCTGCAGACCTTCCTCGAGGCGTCCTGATTGCGCATACGCGTGCCCGAGGTAGCCCGTCACCTGGGGAAGCCAGTTGTGGATCTCGCGCTCGCGAGCCAGTGACACGGCGCGTTCGAGCAGCGGGATCGCGCGATCGAAGTCGCCGAGCTGGCAGTAGAGGTATCCCAGGCTGTAGCCGGCCGTGACGATGCCGTACGGATCGTCCGTCTTCTCCGCGAGATCGAGCGCCGTCTGCCCGTGCTCGAACGCGGGGACGAAGGCGCCACGCTCAGCGAGCGGCAGAACGCGCCAGGCACTGGACAGCACAGCGACGTTCCACCTCGCCGCGCCCAGCACGTAGGCTTCCTCGATACGCTCGAGCGCCCGGGCACACCCGGAGTACGCGGCTTCCGCGTCGTCGTACTCGCCGAGGAGATGGTGCGCGAGGCCGACGTAGAACCCGGACATCGTTCCAAGCGCCTCGTCGCCGAGCGAGCTCGCGACGTCGCATGCTCGCTGCCCGAGCACCCGCGCTGTCCGGAAGTCGCCGGTGATCCAGCGCAGCACGCTCATGAACGCCGCGATGCGGCCCAGACGCGGCCGGTCGTCGAGGGCCGTCGCCAGTCGCCCGGCGTCCTCGAGCGCACGCGCGATGCGATCGAAGCCGGCCAGTGGCCACAGCGCCGTCCGGAGCTGCAGGTCGAGGTCCAGCGTCTCCTCGAGGAGGTCGCGTGTCCGTGGCAGGCGCGACGCTGCGGCCAGGGCGTGCTCGAGGCACGTCGCCGCCTCGCGGTACGCCGAGCGGGAGAATGCCTGGTCCGCCGCGCGGCGGAGATAGCGCATCGCTTCCGGCCACATCTCCGCGTCGAGGTAGTGCAGGCCGAGCGCGAGGACGTGCGGCTCGAGGTCGTTCGCGTACGTCACCTCGATCGCCTCGGCCACCGCGCGATGAAGCACGCGACGCCGCGGCGGAAGCGACTCACCGCGTACCACGTCCCGGATCCGGTCGTGGGTGAAGTCGAAGCGCTCGCCGACGCCGTGGACAACGCGACGTCGTACCAGCTCTTCCATCGCCTCGGCCGCCTCGGCATCGGCGAGACCGGCCGCGCGTCGCAGCAGGGCGAACTCGAATTCGCGCCCAACGGTCGCCGCGACCGTGGCGAGCAGCCGGGCCCGCTCCGACAACCGCTCGAGTCGTTGCACGACGAGCTGGCGCACGGGCTCGGCGACCGCCATCCCCTGGAGGTCGGCGCGCACGGTCTCCACCACGACAAACGGGTTGCCGGCGCTGGCGTCCCAAGCCAGCGCGCCGAGACGGGCGAGTGCCGGGGGCTCCAGGCCGGCTCGCGCCACGCGCTGGACCAGCGCAAGCGTGTCGTCGCGCGAGAGGCCGCTCAACGTCAACGACCGCAGGCGTCGCTCGCGAACGAGCTCATCGAGGACACGCCGCAACATCGCCGCGTCGGCGAGTTCTTCGTCCCGTGCCGTGACCACGATCAGTACCCGGACCGCCGCCAGCCGCCGGGCCAGGAAGGCGAGCAGGCGCAGGCTCATCTCGTCGGCCCAGTGCCCGTCCTCCACGGTGAGCAGCAATGGCCGCTGCGCAGCCAGCGCACCGACCGCGGCGCGCACGCTCTCGAAGAGCCTGAGAAAGTCGGGTGCGCCGGTGGATGGCTCCACGCCGGGGCCGGCCAGCTCCGGCAGCAGCCGGCTCAGTTCGGCGCGCTGGGCCGGCGGCAAGGCGCGCAGCTCGTCGGCGGCGCGCGCCGCCCGGAACGCGTCGACCCACGGACCGAAGGGAAGAACCTGCTCGCTCTCGTAGCAACGCCCCAGCAGCACTCGGGCCCCGCACGCTTCGGACGCCGCGATGAGCTCGCTCACGAGCCGCGTCTTGCCGATCCCGGCCTCGCCGAGAAGAGCCATCATCACGCCGGGGCCGGAACACGCCTCGTCCAGTGCACCGCGGAGCCGCTCCAGCTCCGCGGTGCGGCCGATCAGTGGAAGTTCGGGGGGCGAGGTCCGAGCGATCGCGTCCGGGTGGGGCGTGTCGTCGGGATCCAGCATCCGCCGGGACGGCGGGCGCAGTCGCAGGATGTCCTGGTACAGCAGCTTCGTCTCTGGCTCCGGCTCGATGCCAAGCTCACGCGCCAGGACGCCGACGCACTGCTGGTACTGCCGGAGCGCGGTGCCGCGTCGCCCGAGGTCCGCGTAGAGGCGCATCAGCGCGCGGTGCACAGCTTCCTGCAAGGGGTCCAGCGCCAGCAGCCGCAGCGCCGTCTGCACCGCCGCCGCGGTGGTGCCGGCTTTGCGCTGGTGCGCAAGGAGCCGCGCCAGTCCCTCCAGCGCCAGCTCCCGCAGCCGCTCGCGCTCGCCGAGCAGCCAGTCCTCGAATGCCGGCTCCTCGACGACGAAGCCATCGAGCAAATCGCCGCAGTAGAGGTCCGCCGCGCGTCCCAGCGCCTCCGGCGTGCCCTCGGCCACCGCCCGCTCGAAGGCGGCGGCATCGACGGCGGCCTCGGCGGCGTCGAGCACCAGCGCGTCGCCCTTCTGCTGCAGCGCGCCGTGCGCCTCGCCCAGGGCCTTGCGGATCGAGAACAGCGCTTGGCGCAGGCTGGCCCGCGCAGACTCCTCGCGGATCCCACCCCACAGCAGCCCGGCGAGCTTGTCGCGCGGGTGGG
>Ga0075421_100010183_pt1 | contig 11614 bp, 8 predicted proteins | sample SoiMetdeltSBSDD5_FD_75292 | JGI IMG/M metagenome (GOLD analysis project Ga0075421, IMG submission 75292) | Bulk soil microbial communities from a Populus tree surrounding site in Tennessee, USA - Soil MetaG P. deltoides SBSDD5 | ecosystem: Environmental > Terrestrial > Soil > Tree plantation...
CCGCCGGTGATGAAATAGACGTTGCTGTCGTATCGTTCGGCCACCGAAATGGAAGGAATGACGTGTGTTTGGGCGGCGACTCTAGAAACGTCCGCGAGGAGCGCGCTCGTGAGGAGGACAAAGACAAGGAGTGTGAAGGAACCGCGTGGCATGGGGGTCGCCTTCACGTCCGGCAGCATTGAAGGCTACGTCCAACGAAAGACCGTCCCGTATGACCGTGCCGCATTGAGCAGGGAATCGTTCTACCAGCTCGGGCGTCCACACCCTTCTCCCAGGTTCGATGGGTTCGCTTCGTCGGCCCTCCGGCGGCAAGGGAAATGCCTCCGACCCGGCTTTGGGGTTCCTCCGGTGAAATTAGGAAGGAAAAGGCAGTAGCTTTCGATCCAGATGATAAGAGGCTGGGTGCTCTTGCCCTATCGGAACTCAACGTTATTTTGTGTAGGCATCAGGACTGTTCCGGCGGTTTGATGCCAGACCATTGTGGAGGTGCGCTGAATTGGAGGATCATCCATGAGCTGGACTATAGGCAGCGACGTCCGAGGGGTCTGTAAGGGGGCTGCGAAGGACACAGGGATAGAAGACTTACAGAGCACTACGAGGGGAATCGCGAGATGACTCACCCGCTCAGGGTGTCAGGAAGGCGTACGTGAGAGCCGGAGCCGGGGCGTGGTGACAGTGCGCTTCTCGAGTGTGCTGTCAACGAAGCGTCAGGCGTTCCTCGTCATGCCGGGAGATGACAAAGCCGCGCAAGCGCGCCTGCTCCCGGTCGTTGAACACGAGAAATTCGACCCCGAAGCCGTGCTGGCTGGCCCATCGGACTTTTGCTAGATCAACATCCAGGCTCGCGTCGTGTCCCGGCAGCGAAATCGTCATCCTCAAATACGATCCTTTATTCAGGGCGGTCGGACTTTGAATCGAACATCCGCTCCATGACAGATTGCAGGTGGTCCCCGTGTCCTGAACGATGACATGCCCGGCCGGTCCTTCAGCGAAGAACGAAAGGCTGCACGCGACATCAACGCGAGGATTTTTTCGTGATTCCATAGACCCCCCCCAATGGTGAGTAGAGTTCGATGATCGCACCTCCTGTCCTTCGCCGTCCCATTCGTCAATCGCGTGGGGACTCGGTCAGAGGAATGTCGCGACCGGAAACGACGACGAGAGCGTCCGCCCGGACAACAATAGTTCCGTGAACGCCGACGCGGTGACCGGCGGGCTGAACAGAAAGCCTTGGACGCCGTCGCATCCATGTGCCCGCAGAAAATTGAATTGCTCCGCGGTCTCCACTCCCTCGGCAATGACCTTCAGCCTCAGGCTGTGCGCCAAGGCGATCAGCGCTGTCACGATGGCCCCGTCGTCGGTATTTCGACCGATGCCGCGTACGAACGACTGATCGATCTTCAACGTTTCGATCCGTAATTGCCGCAGCGAAGCCAGGCAACTGTATCCGGTCCCGAAGTCGTCCATGGAAAGGTGGAACCCGATGGCGCTGAGCGTGTCCAGTTGCGACAGGAGGAGATCGGGATTCGGCATTCGTTCGGTGATCTCCAGGTCGAGGGCGTCCGGCTCGAGCCCGCTGGCCTGCATCACCCGACTCAATTCCGCCGCAAAATCCGCACGCCAAAACGAACGATCGGACAGGTTGACGGCCAGCCGCAATGGCCCGAATCCCTGCTGATGCCAGGTCTTGGTCTGGCGGCAAGCCGTCTGAATGACCCAGAGGGTGAGAGGAATAATCAGGCCGCATTGCTCAGCGGTCGCGATAAAGGCGTCGGGTGTGACGAGCCGCTGATCCGGGGGCAGCCAGCGAACGAGCGCTTCCATGCCGAGGATCCGCTGAGTTCGGACCTCCACCACCGGTTGGTAATAGACGAGAAATTCATCCCGCTCCAGCCCGCGCCGCAAACTCCGTTCGAGAAACACGCGCTGGGCGGCGCTGGCTTTCAAGTCGCTGGTGCACAGGACATAGGCATTGCCGCCCTGCTCTTTGGCTCGGTACATGGCCCAGTCGGCGCTCTTCATCAGCGCGTCCGCTTCCTGGCCGTCGTGCGGGAAGAGGCCGATGCCCACGCTCGCCGTCACCGGAAAAGCCTGATCATCGGTGATGAACGGTTCGCTAAAGGCGTCGAGAATCTTGGACGCGATGGTGGCAACATCCTCCCGATGGTTGAAGTCATGGAGAAGAATGCCGAACTCATCTCCTCCCAGACGCGCCACGGTATCGCCGCATCGGACGGCTGCCCGTAAACGCGTGGCGACCTGCTGGAGCAGCAGATCGCCCTTCGCATGGCCAAGCATGTCGTTCACTATCTTGAACCCGTCCAGATCCAACAGCATGACCGCCAGCGGACGGCGATTTCGCCGTACTTGGGACAACCCAAGCTCTAAACGGTCGGAGAACAGCCGACGATTCGCCAGGCCCGTCAACGGGTCGTGATAGGCCAATTCCAGAATTCTCTCCTCCCTCAGCTTTTGATCCGTAATATCTCTGACAATCGTGGCCCACCCCACGGGCTGTCCGTCGCTCTCTTTCACGACGAACCTCGTGAGCGCGACAGGGATGCGCGCGCCGTCCTTTCGAAGGAACTCGGTTTCATATTGCGCCACTTCCCCTGTCCGGAGCGTGTGCTGAATCCTGGCGTCGTTGGCGTGATGGGAATCCGCCACGCTGACTTCATGCTCCGTCTTGGTGAGCAGGTCCTCCCGAGAATGCCCGAGAAGTTTGACGGCGGCATGATTGACATCCACGAGCCTGCCGTCCAAATCAGCGTAGATGATGGCGTCCTTCGATGATTCATAGATGGCCCGGAACCGTTCCTCCGCGGCTTTCAATGCGGCTTCGGTACGTTGGCGCTGCGCGCGTTCCCGCGCCTCGCGCAAGGCCCGTGAGACGACGGGCACGAAGCGCGCGACCCGGTGCTTCAAGACGTAATCCGTGGCGCCGCTCCTCAATGCCTCGATGGCGGCGTCCTCGCCCATCGTCCCCGATAGGAAGACGAACGGCACTTCCGGGGCTTTCTGATGGGCCAGCGCCAACCCCGACCGGCCGTCATAGGACGGCAAGCTGAAGTCCGAGACGATGAGGTCGAATGCAAGATGATCCAAGGCTGCGGAAAAATCCGCCCGCGTTTCCACCCGCGTCACCTCGCAGGCGAGGCCGTGCTCGTTCAGTAACGCTTCCATCAGGTCGGAATCCCGTGCGTTGTCCTCCAGGTGAAGAATGCGTAAGGACATCGTGCTGGTATCTTTCACGCTCATGATCCCTCGCCTGTACTCTGCACGGGCCGTAGCGAGCGGCGGCGCCCCCTACCTATCCTTTAAGGATGGCACAGAAATGCGTGGCGAGCGGGCGGGGAAAAGAAGTATTTCTGCCCTAGCGATAGGGATGGCCGGGCTTCACCATTTGGGCAGGTCAGCGCGGCGGGAAGAGACGCGCATACACTACCGCAGCCTGCGATCGGCGTGTCACATGAAGCTTCTCAAAGGCGTTGCTGAGGTAGTTCTTGACCGTGCGATCGCTGAGATCCAGGCTCACGGCAATTTCCTTGTTGGTCTTGCCTTCCGCCACAAGGGCAAGAACTTTTCGTTCCTGCGGCGACAATCGGTCGTCCGCCTGATCGTCGGCGCCGCCGGCCACGGCTCGAATTTGCTCTAACAGCGGCTCCGTCAGCGCGGGATCGAGGATGGATTGTCCCTGCGCCACCGTCTCCACCGCTTTGGTCAACGCTTCGCCATTCACGTGTTTGAGCAGGAACCCGTGGGCGCCGGCCAAGACAGTGGACATCATCGCGTTAGCGTCGGCGTAGGACGTCAAGAATAACACGCGGGTGTCCGGACAGATTGTTCGGATCTCCCTGCAGACGTCGACGCCGCTGCCGTCGGGAAGACGGACGTCCAAGAGCACCAAATCGGGCTTGAGCCGGGAACATTCGGCGACGGCCTCGGCCGCCGTCGCGGCCTCGCCGATGACTTCAATCGTCCTGCTCCGCTGAAATCCCGCCCTGAGGCCGACTCGGACAATCTCATGATCGTCGACCAGAAGCAACCGAATCGGTTTGGCCAGCGACTCGTCCATCATGCGCCTCCTTTGGTATTTTCACCACGATCAAGGTCCCTTTCTTCGGGGCCGAGATAAGGGAAAAGTGAGCACCCATTTTGCGGGCGCGGTTCTGCATATTCCGGAGGCCGTGGCCCAGCGGAACGATCTCCACGTTAAACCCTGATCCATTGTCCAGTATGGCGATCCGTACACCGCTGCTTCGTGTGGCTATTGAAAGGAGGATATCGCTCCCGTTGGAATGCCGGACGGCATTGCTCAACGCTTCCTTGACGATGAAGTACACGTGTTCGATTTGAGCGGGCGTGAGCCGATCGATCCCCTCATCGCTCAGTTGCAGTGTCACACGGGCATGAAACGCTTCGATGAGGGCAATCAGACTGCTCAACTCGGTCTTGAACACGGCCACGGTCATGACGTCCGGTTCCGATCCATGGATATAGCGGCGGAGGTCACTGATGGTCAGATTGATGGTGGCGACGGTCTTGTCGAGGAGGCTCACGGCTTTGGCAGCGTCCTCTCTGATCAATCGCTGGCTTTCCTCGACGCTCAACCCGAGGGCATAGAGCGTCTGGATCACCCCGTCGTGGAGCTCTTGAGACAGACGCTCGCGTTCTTCGAGAACCCGGTGCAAGGCGTGTTCAGCCTGCTTGCGATCCGTCACGTCGAGCCAGACGCCGATAAACGCTTGTGGCGCTCCCTGGACGCCGTGTTTGACGGAAATGTGATCGAAGAACCAATGGTACGACCCATCTTGATGAAGCCAGCGATACTCGGACGTGCAGGTCTTCTTGTGATGGAGTTCCTGCATACCATCGAGCACGCGATCTCGATCATCGGGATGGATACGATCGATCCAAAAACTGTATTCGCTCAAGAAACGCTGTGGAGGATATCCGGATACCGTCTGAACGTTTTTGCTGATCCATCGAGTCACGAGCCGGTCCGTTGCGTCCGTGACGTATGTGACGACGGGAACCGAGCTGAGAATCACCGTCTCCAACTCCAGTGCCTCCCATAATGCCTCATCGGCCTGTTTGCGCGCGGTGATGTCCGTCGCCACTCCGATCATACGAACAGGACGCCCACCCGTGTCCTGAAATACATTCCCCCTGCTGTGGATCCAATGAGTCACGCCCTCTGAGCCGACGACGCGAAAATGGACGCTGTACAATGTCCCTTTCTCCAAAGCCGCTGCGACTGCCGTGGCCACGTGATCGCGCTCATCGGGATGAACCACCCTTAAGAACATCTCATAGGACGCAGCGGTGTCGCTCGGAAGCCCTAACCACGTGCAAAGGTTGTCTGAGCAGACGATCCGGTCCGCCGCAATATCCCAGTCCCATGTGCCCACCTTGGCGGCTTCCATCGCCAGGCGCAGGCGTTCGTCGTTCTCCTTGCGCGTCTCCTCCGCGAGTTGTCGCTCTTCGATGCTTTTCTCCAATGTGGCGTTTACTTCATGAAGGCGCTGCGTTCCTGCCTGAACTTTCGTCTCGAGCTCGGCGCGGGCTTCAATGAATTCACCCTCGATCCGCTGGCGCTGTTCGATCTCTTGCAGCAGGAGCGCGTTGCAGCATTCCAATTCGCTCATCCTGTCGTGATGCCGCTGCGCGTGCTCCTGTTCAATCGCAGGCGTAGAAGCGCTCTCCCGAAGTGCTGAGCGACGTGCCGTCAGGAGCCACAGAGACACGAGCCCCACGCTTCGGTTAAGGACGTCTCTCCGAACGATGCCTGCGTCCACCTTCTGCTCTCCCATGCCGAACCCCACCGCGAATGCCGCTATGATTAGCAATGAGGAGACACCGACGACGACAACGATACGCCCGCGACCGTCCCGGCGACTTACGAAGCAGATCGGCAGCACATAGGCGATCCAGATTGCGTATCCGAGCGGTGCGACAAGGTCACAGACAAAAATGGTGAGACACAATACAATCGGCGTGAGATGTAGCGAAGGGCTCGTCCTGGGCCTATTAGTCATCTATACGCATACAAATTCACGTAGAACTATTCTCGACACTATACCGCAACTGCTGCATTCTCGAAAATACATGGGTTTGCCAAATTCGGCCCGATCGCGATAGAGCCGGATGCTGGCAGTTGCCTGCCCATTTGTCGGCCCTTGTTAGGGCAATTGTGGACCGACTTTCTGCCCCTCTCCTGTAAGACGTACGGCTCATTCATGACGCCTTGTGCTTGCCTGACGACAGGCAACGCTGAGCAAAGGATGACGGGTTTGACCCAGGAGGCGTGCATCGTGTCATTCATAGGGTGGAATGCAGGGAAGAATGTGTCACTACTTTGCAACGCCGCAGGTGACCCGTTTCCAGTACGCCATTCCCGGTTTCGACGTCTTATCGACATTGACCATCGCGCAAGGACATATCCGGACATGTCGTTCATTCGTGCCCGGTACGATCGACGAAGAGGCCGGGGATCACGAGCAAGGCCAATGCCACGGATCATGTCCACAAACGAGCCCTGCGTGAATCCGCGGCACAAGCCGAATGCCGGCGCGCGCCGAGAAAATCTGCGCAAGAGCGAGGGCGCCTCCGGTTGGTGAGCCTGGCATCGACCGATGCCGTAGGGGACCGGGACCTTGCCGCGGCGGCACGCGAACACCCGTTTGGTGTCAGGGCTGGCCCATCTGTCCCTAGTACAGGCTCGACGCGGCTTCCGCGGAAAAATCCCTGAGGCCGAGGAAAGGTGCACGAGACGGATCAGGCTTTGACAAAAAGGAATACACGTCTATCCTTCCCTTTTGTGATGACCACGGTGAATGCGTCATAATGAATCGAGTGGCAGTCCTGTCACTGTCAGCCATCGTCAGACCGCTCATGGTGGCCCTGCTGGGAGGCGTCTTTATCCTTGACGCGCTAACGCCTCTGGGAGTCATCATTTGGCTGCTCTATCTGATTCCCGTCTGGGGGACCTTTTGGTATCCGCATCGGCAGTCTCCACTCATCGTCGCCATCACGTGCGCGATCCTTGTCGTGTTCGGGTTTTTTCTGTCGCCTCCGGGTTCGTACTCCGTTTCAATGGTCGTGGTCAATCGGGCACTGGGCATCATGACCGTCGCGATCACCGCCGCTGTGATCTACCAGTTGAAGAAGCATCACGAGGCGCTGGCGGAGGCCCGCATCACGCTTGAACGACGGGTCGAGGAGCGTACTGCGGAATTGGCAACCACCAATCAGACGCTTCAGGAGGAGATTGCCGCCCGCAGACAAATGGCCGACGACCTGTCCAAGCAGACCACGATCCTCCAATCGATTCTCAGAAGTCTCGGCGAAGGCGTCATCGTGGCCGACATGGCGGGGAAGTTTCTCGTCTGGAACCCGGCGGCAGAACGCATCATCGGGCTCGGGCCGACGAACAGCTCGCCGGAAGCGTGGCAGCGGACCTACGGGGTCTATCTGCCGGATCGCGTGACGCCGTACCCGACCGAAGACCTGCCGCTGGCGAAGGCCATCCGCGGCATATCGGTGGACGGCGACGAGCAGTTTCTCCGCCATGCCGGTTGTCCGGACGGACTCTGGCTCAGCGTGACCGGGCGGCCAGTCTACGACGCGTCGGGCGCACCGCTCGGAGGAGTCGTCGTCGTCAGAGATATCAGTAACCGCAAGCGTGAGGATGAGACGTTGGCCCGTCTGGCGGCTATCGTGGATCATTCGGATGATGCCATCATCGGCACCACCTTCGACGGTGTGGTGACCACGTGGAATGCCGCAGCCGAGCGGATGTACGGATACACGGCCCGGGAGGTGATCGCTACACCCATCACGTTCTTGATTCCTCCCGACCTGATCGAGGAAGAACAGTCCATGATCAAACGCCTCAAGGAGGGTGAGCGTGCGGCCCACCTCGAGACCGTGAGGCGGCGAAAAGACGGTCAAGACATCCATGTCTCGTTGACGATGTCGCCCATCCTGGATCGAGCGGGGAAGCGGATCGGAATTTCCAAGATCACCCGAGACATTTCGGAGCAGAAACGAGTCGAGCAGGAAATGAAACAACATACCGATGAAGTGAATGTCCTCAACAAAGAATTAGAAGCGTTTTCATATTCCGTGTCCCATGATCTCCGCGCCCCTCTGCGTCACATCGACGGCTTCGTCGACCTGCTGCAGAGACAGGCGGGCGGTTTCCTCGATGACAAAGGCCGGCGCTACTTGAGGACCATCTCCGAATCGGCGAAGCAGATGGGCTGCCTGGTCGATGACCTGCTGGCTTTCTCCCGGATGGGGCGCACGGAGATGCGCGAGTCCTGGATCAGTCTCGATGCGCTCGTGCAGGATGCGCTGCAGACCGTGAAATCTGAAAGCCCGGGCCGGAACATCGAATGGATCGTCAACAGGTTGCCCGAGGTCCAAGCCGATCCGGCCATGCTACGGCTGGTCGTCATCAATCTCCTGGCGAATGCGGAGAAGTATACACGGTCGCGCGTGCAGGCCAGGGTTGAAATCGGTGCGTCGAAAAATTCGGATGAAACGATCGTCTTCGTCAGGGACAACGGCGTCGGCTTCGAGATGCAATACGCGCATAAGCTCTTTGGCGTGTTTCAACGCCTGCATAGCGCGAAGGATTTTGAAGGGACGGGAATCGGTCTGGCGAGTGTCCGACGGATTATCGCCAGACATGGAGGCCGTACATGGGCCAACGGAGTGGTCAACGAAGGGGCGACATTCTATTTTTCACTCCCGCAGAAAGGAGAGCGATGTCATGGCGGAGTTGAAGCGAATACTGCTGGCTGAGGATAACGAGAAAGACGTCGAACTGACTCTAGCGGCCATGGAGGAACATCATCTTGCCAATGAGGTCGTCGTCGTCACCGACGGAGCGGAAGCGCTTGATTATTTATGCCGTCGCGGAAAGTTTGCGGCGCGCCAAAACGGCCAACCCGCCGTCGTCCTCTTGGACCTGAAAATGCCGAAGGTCGACGGGCTCGAAGTCTTGAGGGTGATCAAATCGCATCCCGATTTGAAATCTCTCCCCGTCGTGATGCTGACATCCTCGCACGAAGAGCGGGATCTCGTGGAGAGTTACCGACTCGGTGTCAATGCCTATGTGGTCAAACCCGTCGACTTCCAACGATTCATCTCGGCCGTCAAAGAACTCGGCTTCTTTTGGGCCCTCATCAATCAAGCTCCACCTGCAAGTATGACGAAAGGAACTAATTGGAATACCTGATGAGACATGTCACGAGCGCCGTTCTGCATTGTGCGATCGCTGCGATCGCTCTTTCGGACGGATGGGGGATTGTCCATGCCATCCCTCCGGGTCTCGCGCAGGAGCCGGGCAAGGATCCGTTCGGCTCGACGCAACTGAAGCCGTTTCGCGGTACGCTGCTCAGGATTGAAGGCCAAGACTGGCTCGTGAAGGACCGGGAGGGGCATGAGCGGTCGATACGCGTCGACCGACATACGCGCAAGTCCGGCAGCCGTCCCCGAATCGGTGAGGAGATCGAGGTGTACGTCGATTCGGATGCGCATGCGCGTTCGATCAGAACCCTTGCCGAGAAGTGATGAACGCGGGGCCGCCTCTACCCCATGATCCGCATGCGCCTCTCCCTGACGAACACTGGCTCTACTCCATCCCATGTTCGGTCATCGTCGCGGTGAATGCGCGCTCGTTGTCCTGCTAGAGACATTCATCTCCGGCCATTATTTCTCAACACTGTGCGCATGACACGTTTTGACAAGAATCGTCCTGTGCACGACAGTTGAGGTCGTCCGCAACGGAGAACTGGTTTCCTTTCATTGATGAAGAACGGGATACAAGCCCCACGACTGTATACGGCATTACCGATTGTCATCGGGACGATGTCCATTTTCGCGGTCGGGATCGCCATCTTCGTGTTGCTGTTTCTCGAGCGACAGCTGACGGCCTTTGCCGGAGAAGAGTTGGCGTTCACCGCTGCCGACATTGCCGAGAAACTGACCGCCCAACTCGCCGAGCGCCATGGCGACATGGATCTGTTCTCCACCGAGAATGTCCTCAACGGCGATGATCGGGCCGCCGCCTCTCGCCGACTGAAGCTGATCAAAGCGACGTATCCGGTCTATGAATTCTTGGCCCTCACAGACAAATCGGGGACGATCATTGCATCCACGGACGAGGAAACCATCAGCCAGGATCGAAGTGCCAGGCCGTGGTTCGTCGCCGCGATCAGGCAGAATGACGTGGCGATCCGGGATGCCGAACCGTCAGAAGAGGTTCCAGGGACCCTTGTCGTGTCTTTTGCCAAAAGTCTACGGGACCAGCGGGGCGACGTGCGGGGAGTTCTAATCAGTCAAGTGGGTCTCCGATCTCTGGCGGAGATCTTTGCTCGAACCGCCATCGCACTCCAGGCGCAGCAAAAGGGGCAGGGACAGGTGGAATACCTGTTCGTCAAGCACGACGGAACGATCATGGTCGATTCGCTGTTAGCGGAAGAGCTCACGGTCAATCTCCTGGAGTCGCGCGTGCCTTCGGTCCTGCGGCTCGGCTCCTCCCCGCCGGGGTACGTCGAGGAATTCCACGTTCGACGCAACGTGGCTGTGATTACCGGCTATGCCAGCACGCTTCAGAGCCGGCGGGGAGCGATTCTGCCGTGGGGCGTGCTGGTGAGAAAGAATCGGGCGGACATTTTTGCTCCGACCCTCCTGGTTCTCTCCAAGGTAGCAGGGGCGGGGGCGCTGGTTTATGTTCCCATGCTCGCCGTGTTGGTGTGGACCGCGCATGGCGCGCGCAAGGAATGGAGGCGCGCCGTGGAGGAGCGTGAACGGGCCGCGGCGGCGGAAGCTATGCTGCGTGAAAAGAATCGCGAACTCGACGCGGCGTTACTGGAAGCGCACGCGGGGACGAAGGCGAAATCGGCGTTTCTGGCGACGATCAGCCATGAGATCAGGACCCCCCTGAACGGCCTCATCGCAATGACCGAGTTTCTGCTGCAGACCGACTTGACGACGGAGCAGCGTGAATATACGGATATCGTTCGCCAATCCGGCGAATGCTTGCTCGCCATTGTCAGCGACATCCTGGATTATTCGAAGTGCGAAGTCGGAAAGATGGAATTGGAAACCATAGACTTCGAATTTCGGACGACGGTGGAGGATGTGCTCGCTTCTTTTGCGGGCCAGGCCGAACGTAAGGGGTTGGAGTTGGCGAGTCTCATTCATGCCGATGTGCCGCGATGGGTGCAGGGTGACCCGGGGCGGCTGCGCCAGGTCCTGAGGAACCTCATCGGGAATGCCGTGAAATTTACCGCCACAGGCGAAGTCGCCGTACACGTCGAGCGAGTGCACGACACACCCGAGACCGTCGTCGTCAGCCTGGCCGTCGCCGATACTGGTATCGGTATCCCACTCGAAAGCCAAGGCTCGCTCTTCACACCCTTCTGGCAGGCAGACAGCTCGACGACCCGCCAGTATGGAGGGACCGGGCTGGGACTGGCGATCTGCAAACAGATCGTCGAGCTGATGGGAGGATCGATCGGTGTAGAGAGCGTGCCCGGAGACGGCACGACCTTCCGGATGAGCCTGCCTCTTCGGAAGAGCATCCGGCCGATGGCCACGA
>Ga0075421_100010186_pt1 | contig 11613 bp, 9 predicted proteins | sample SoiMetdeltSBSDD5_FD_75292 | JGI IMG/M metagenome (GOLD analysis project Ga0075421, IMG submission 75292) | Bulk soil microbial communities from a Populus tree surrounding site in Tennessee, USA - Soil MetaG P. deltoides SBSDD5 | ecosystem: Environmental > Terrestrial > Soil > Tree plantation...
TGGACCTAGGTGCGTACCCTCATAAAAATAAATTTCCCTGTCGAGGATAAACCCGATCAGGATGAGGCCTACAATTCCAATGATCCAATACATCGCATCCGTCAGCCTTTAAGTGACTGAGAGTGTATCATAAGCAACGAATGGCACCTCATGACCCTGTGCCATTCGTTAGATGAAATTGAACTAGGATGATTTAGTAGGTGTGCAGGTTATTCCAAAGGATTATCTTGCCATCCAGAATTTGCATCGATTCACCTTCTGCGCTGTCCTCCACCACCACGCCATTCCTGAACACTTTATAGAGATATGTAACCATGTCACCCTCAACTGCTATATCACTGATCTCGGTCGTAAGTCCAGCTTTGATAATTCCCTGTAAATATGCGCTGAAGGATTCCGGGCTAGAAAAGTAACAGGCGCCTCTGCATTTGGCATCTTCAGCGAGAAAGGTCATTGCCGCCTCAACATCGCCCGCTTCCATGGCAGCCCAAAAGCCTTGCACAATTTCTGCGGGATCTGCAGGTTCAGGTGTAGCTGTAGGAACCGGTGCAGATGTGGGTGCGAGTGTCGACTCCGAAGCGGGCGCCACGGGCGTCGCTGCAGTTCCACAAGCTGCTAGAACCTGTGCCAGGATCACGAACAAAATGAAAAGTAAACGTTTGGTATTCATAGAATTTCTCCTTGATCTTGAATTGAATTAGGTTTGTGATTGCTTTTTTTCGGTAACTTTCTTATCTCTAATACTTCCTCCTCAGCGATGGAAGAATCCACTGGCAAGCTGACCTGCTCTTCGATGGCCCGCTCGCCCACCGCGTTCCCTTCCCAGCGAATGGACCAAGTAACAGTCTTGATAGTTCGGACAATGCGTTTGACAATTCGATACATGTAGTACTCAATTTCTCTTATCCACAGTATAGGGGGATCAGGGTTGTCATATATGACTTTTTTTGTCAGTCCGAGTTGCCAGTGGTGTATACTGCTGAGGGCTTTCGACCAAGCATTTACCCTATGTCTGATATAGGAAAGCACGCTTCCTCGCTAACCTTCGATACATTCGGCGAGCTGCTAAAATATCTGCGCCGACGCGCTCAACTGACTCAGCGTGAACTGGCAATAGCTGTCGGCTATAGCGAGGCGCACCTCAGCCGCCTCGAAAAGAATCAGCGACTACCAGATCTCGCAACGCTGGCAGCTTTGTTCATCCCTGCTTTGGGTTTGGAGGAAGAACCTGAAACGGTTTCCCGATTACTTGAGCTGGCAGCGATCTTACGCGGAGAAAACCTGCCGCCTGGGGGGAAATTTACCGTTACACAGTCGATCTCAGAAGAGGTCGCAGAAACAGTAGAAACATTCGAGATCCCCAGTAACCTGCCACTACAACTGACAAGTTTTATTGGCCGAGGAAAAGAAGTTGAAGAGATCAAACGCCTCCTCCAGGGAGAGGAGCGAGTCAGACTGCTTACCCTCGTCGGTGCCGGCGGGTGCGGCAAGACACGTCTTGCCCTGCAAGTCGCCGAACAACTCGTGCCGCACTATCTTCATGGAGTTTGGTTTGTGGACCTCACGGCAGTAACAGATCCAAAACTCCTGGCGCGCAACGTCGCTTCTATATTAGGTATTGCAGAATCACAGGGACAGGAATCGATAAATAGCCTTACATCCTTCTTGCGCCTCAAGAAGATGCTTATTGTGTTCGATAATTGTGAACAGATATTGACGGGCGCTGCTCAACTGATCGAGGCTTTATTGCGGTCCTGCCCACAGGTGCAAATTCTGGCTACCACGCGTGAGGTTCTCAATGCTCCAGGTGAAAAACAATTTCATGTATTGCCCCTCCCAACTCCGCCTGCCCATACAACTGTTGATAAGCAGGATATCGAAGAATTCGATTCGATACAGTTGTTCATTCAACGCGCCAGAAATGCACGACCAGACTTTTACCTAACAGAGGAGAACGCGGGCCATGTCGCCGAGGTCTGCCGTCGTTTGGATGGGATACCACTGGCAATTGAACTTGCCGCGGCGCGGGTGGGTTTGCTGCGTGTTCAGCAGATTGAAATGCAATTGAAGGACCGCTTCAAGTTGCTTACAAGTGGAAGAAGAACCCTGCCCCGTCATCAAACTTTGCAGGCAATGATCGATTGGAGCTATGATCTGCTCTCTGATCAGGAGCGTATGCTCTTTCGTCGTCTCTCGGTCTTTGCAGGAGGATGGACTCTCGATTCGGCGAACGCGGTGGCACTGGACACAGAATCTACCGTCTCAACGTTTGAGCTTTTGTCTCGCCTCGTGGATAAATCATTTATCAATGTCCAACGCCTGCCTGGAGAAGAAGCGCGATACAGCATGCTGGAAACGCTTCGTGAGTATGCCTCTGAAAAGCTTGGAGCTGCCAATGAAACATCATTTGCGCGTCAGAAGCACTTAGAGTTCTTTCATAACCTTGCACTCCGATCACGATTGTACGGTCCTGAAAAGCAGCTATGGTTGGATCGTTTGGAAGCAGATTACGATAACATCCGCACCGCAGTTACCTGGGCTCTTGCATATCGAGATTCTGAAGGCATGCAATCTTATATCGAAGAGACAACTGAATTGATATTAGCGCTCACGGATTTCTTTTGGTTTCGCGGCTATACTGCCGAGGCGCGGGCATGGATGGATCAATTGTTGGGGATCGAAATGCCTGCCTCTTCTTTACGCGCTTTGCTGCTTCAAAAGTCTGGCTGGTATGCACGCGTCAGTGGCGACTTCAAAAAGGCGGATATGCTCCTGCATCGTGCGCTCAACATGTCAAAAGAGATCGGCGATATGAACCGCGCCGCCTGGGCACTTGGCGACTTGGGTTTGTCTTCACGCGATCAGGGCGATAACCAGCAATCCATTCGATATTTCACAGAGGGACTAAAATTTGCCCGACAAAGCGGAGCAGACAGGCCTAATGGCGTCTTGTTATTTAATCTTGCAGAAAGTTATGAGCTGCTTGAAGATTTGAATAAAGCAAAAGACTTGTGGGAACAGGGTTTGAGTCTATTTCGAGCGGATGGCGACAAAACACACATCGCCTGGGGACTGGAGGGACTGGCAGGGACAGCTTATTTAGCGAAGAACCTAGCAAGCGCGCTCAAGCTTCATTTGGAGAGTCTAAGTATTAAAGTGGAAGTAATGGACAGACTAGGTATTGCTTATTCATTAGAAGGTCTGGCACAGGTTGCTGCTGCGGAAGAGGAAACAGAACGCGCCGCCATCTTATGGGGCGCGGCAAATCATCTTCGCGAAACGATGAATATCCCACTTGATCCTTCACGTGAAAAACTTTACACCTCACTCATTCCAAGAACACGCGAACAAATTGGGGAAATAGCTTTTGAAGCGTCGTGGAAAAAAGGGAAAACAATGAAAATAGAGGAAGCCATTGACTTCGCACTACATGCTCATTCGCGCTGAACGACAAGGTATTCTTTTCTTGTTTCTCCGCTCAGCGCGACAAGGATCTTTGCCTTAACGTTTCATAGACAATCAACGCGGTGGAAACTGATACATTCAAGGAATTGACCTTTCCCAGCATTGGAATTTTCACTCTCATATCGGCCTGACTCAGCCAGAAATCGCTCAGTCCCTCATTTTCGGTTCCTACTGCAACTGCGAGCGGGCCGCGCAGATCCTGACGCGTATATTCCGCTTCAGCAGATGGAGTCGCCGCAAGCACTTGAATTCCTTGTCGTTGTAAAAAGACTAATGCCTGTGCGCTCTTAGTTTCAATTACCGGAACCGTGAATAATGTACCGCGTGAAGCCCGGACGACATTTGGACTATAGGCATCCACGCGCGGGTCGCAGACAATGACAGCATCCACTTGAGCCGCGTCCGCTGTCCGGAGTATGGCGCCCAGATTGCCAGGCTTCTCGATCGATTCAGCCACAATCAGCAGCGGTGAATCACTCAACTTGAGCTCATCCATAGAAACGCGTGGAATGGGGAAGACCGCCAACCAGCCATCGGGATTTTCCCGATAAGATAACTTCTCAAAGACCGCGCGGTTAACGGTAATGTACTCAGCGTTGACTTGGTCAATTTGACGGGATGAAAGCTCGGGGGCAGAAAGAATGGTCTGTGGTTTGTATCCCGCAGAAAGTGCGAGTTGAATCTCGTCATAGCCCTCAACAAGCATTAATCCATCATTTTGTCGTTGCCTCTTGTCATCGCGAAGTTTGACAATATGCTTGACACGCGGGTTTTGCAGACTGGTGATATCCATTTATGCTTGTCGCAGACCAGTACCTTCTTTAAGAAGAACGAGCAGAATCGGAATTCCTACCAGAAAGTAAGCGCCTGCATAGATGAGTTGACCAGGCTTATTGGAAAAATCGAAAACGCCAATGTACGCAAAAATAGCAGCAGTGATAAAGATGACCAGCGCATAAGCGGCATAAGCATGATTGAGAAGCACCGAAAGATTTCTCTCGCGGATCAGAGGAAGCGCGCCTATCGTAAGCGACAGATAAAAGACGGCAAAACTCCGCAGTGTAAATAGTGACATCACTTCCGGAAAGACCCCGCCATTCGTACCGATATCGCCAACTTGAGCAAATAAACCAAATACCGCCAGAAGACCGACGATGATCACAAAACCCAGCGCCATTATACGATGATAAGTTTGCGTAACGGGTCCAAAATCCTCTCGTGAAGGGCGAGAACGGAAAAAATCCCACAAGCTAACAATTGCTGTGATCACATTTAGACAAAGTGTTACGAAATACAGCCAGGCAACAGGATGCGCAAGGACGAGCTTATCGCGAAACGCAATTAGAACCGCTAGCTCTGTAATACCAAATGTCCACAAATAGTAGAGTGCCGGGTAAACCAGTTTCCAATCCCAGCGGCGAGCTGTGACATAAGCCAGCCAGGCATTGCCGACACACCAGCCGCCGATCGTCATGGTCATGAAAGGAGTGACCTTCCAGGCGAACACAGGAGCAACCGATTCAGAAAAAAAGAAGAGAAGGAAGCCAAGAACTGCATAAAGAATTGCGATGAGATAGGTGAGCCAGCGGGATGTGTTCGACAACATAAACTCCTCCAGTAAATTTTTTCGGCTGGGTGGCTGTCAATTATTAAGTGACAGTCACCTTATTTAACAATAAACACGCCGCCTGATGAGTTTCACTGACTCGTATCAAGTCAGGGTCATTTTGCTTGCATATATCAATGGCAACTGGACAGCGCGGGTGAAAACGACAACCTGACGGCAAGTCAATTGGGTTAGGCGTTTCACCTTGAAGGATTATCCGTTTTTTCCGTAACCGCGGGTTGGGAACAGGGATGACTGATAGCAAAGCCTGAGTATATGGATGCTGTGGATTCTTTAATACATCTGTCATCGTCCCGATCTCGACAATACGCCCAAGATACATCACAGCGACTCGGTCGGCAAAATAACCAACGGTACCAAGATCGTGCGTTATAAAGATGACGGAGATACCACGCGATTTTCGCAGGTCGGCCAACAGATTGATGATCTCTGCGCGGATGGATACATCCAGCATGGAGACAGGCTCATCCGCAAGCAGGAGATGAGGCTCCAACACAAGGGCGCCAGCAATGACCACACGCTGACGTTGCCCCCCGGAGAGTTGATGCGGAAAACGATGTAAATAACTTTCTGCAGGCTTCAAACCCGCGTCCTCCAGCGCGCGTCGGACACGCTCGCGCCGTTCATCCAGATTTGGAGAAATCCCATGAACGATCAAAGGCTCAGTGACAATCTCTTCAATAGTCTGGGTTGGGTTCAAAGACTCATATGGATCCTGAAAGACCATCTGAATCCGCTGCCGGATTTTCTTGCGTTGTCTATCATCAATATGCGTGATATCTTTGCCTTCAAAAATAATGCTTCCCTCGGTGGCTTTTTCGAGTCCCATCAGGGTAAGTGAAAGTGTGGATTTACCGCATCCGCTTTCACCGACGAGCGCGATCACTTCCCCACGCCGCAATTGCAAATCGACGTCATCGACTGCATGGATGTAATCTTCATTAAGCGAGAACCAGCTCGGTCTTCCCGCCTGAAAATATTTCTTCAAGTTTTTTACTTCGAGAATGAAATCGTTAGACATAAAACCTACAAGAGACTTTGGAAATTCATATCATTAATTTTCTACCAAATGACAACTCGCGATATGATCACCGCCGTTCAATGAATGGAGAGCAGGCATTTCAATAAAGCATCTCTCAAACGCCAACGGACAGCGCGGCGCGAAACGGCATCCCACTGGTAATGCGTCCAATTTCGGAGGGTAGCCCGGAATTGAAGAGAGTCGTTTTTCGGGTTTGGAAAGGTCTGGGAACGCCTTGAGTAATTCCTGAGTGTAGGGGTGACGTGGCGCGTTGTAGATGGTATCCACGCTCGCATATTCGGCAGTCACACCGCCATACATCACGAGTACAGAGTCGCACATCTCCGCCACCACACCCAGATCGTGAGTCACAAAGATGATTGCAAGCCCTAGCTTTTTTCGCAAATCATCAAGCAGTTCCAAAATCTGAGCCTGTATCATTACATCCAGAGCTGTTGTGGGTTCATCCGCAATTACAACTTGAGGCGAACAAGCCAGAGCCATGGCGATCATTGCCCTTTGCCGCATGCCGCCAGAATACTGATGCGGGAAATGATCCTTGTGTTCTTCAGCAATTCCCACCAATTCAAGCAGCTCAGACACACGCTCATCCACCTGCGCTTCATGATAAATGGCAACATGCTTTTTGATTGCTTCCGCGATCTGCTCTCCCACAGTTCTTACTGGATTAAGCGCGTTCATCGCGCCTTGAAAAATAATCGAAATTGCGCTCCAGCGAACATCAGCAATTTCCTCCTCGCTCATGGCGGTCAGATCTTGATTATTGAATAAGACTTTTCCATTTACGATTTGACCAGCAGCTGGCAGGAGTTTCATTAATGCCATCATAAGCGTAGTCTTGCCACATCCACTCTCTCCCACCAACCCCATCAACTCACCTTCATGTAATTGAAAGCTGACATTTTCCACAGCACGCGCGGGAGGTTTATCCTCTGATATGTAGTGGATGGAAAGATTCTGAATATCGAGAACGACAGGCTTTGGGTTGCGTGAACTGCGAGCCGAAATGCCAAGCATTGCTTCCTGCTGGACCGCCGGCCGGCCCGGCATCAAATGATGAGATTCCAGCCTTGGGTTTAGAACCTGCTCCAAGCCATGCCCAAGCAGAGTCAGCGCAAGGACGATCCATACAATACCAAACCCTGGCGCAACTAATGCCCACCATGCCCCTGCGCTCATAGCACCACGCCCAAAGGCAAAGTTCAGCATTTGCCCCCACGAGATCACAGTCGGATCACCAAGCCCGAGAAAAGACAACGTGGATTCCTCTAAAATGGCGAGAGAGATAACGAGGATGGCGTTGACCACAAGTAACGGCAGTACCAACGGCAGGATGTGGTGTTGGATAATATGCCAGTTTCCTGCGCCAATCGCTCGGGCGCGCAAAACGAATTTACGCGACTTCACTGCCAGCGTCTGAGAGCGGACAAGGCGGGCAGTCGTTGTCCAACCGAGCAAACCTATTACGAAAATGATGTTCAACAGGCTGGGCTTGGTCAATGCCACAATTACAATGATCAATGGCAGGTCAGGGATGACGAGCATTGTATCGGTAAATCGCATCAGGATATTTTCAAGCCGCCCACCATAAAAACCGGCAACGATTCCGATTATGCCGCCGATAACAATCGAAATAAAAGCGGCAAAGAAGCCAACAATTAGGGAAACTCGTGAGCCATAAATAAAACTGGAGAGCACATCCTTGCCTGCATCATCGGTGCCAAGCAAGTGTGCAGAGCTTGGGCGTTGATAAATGTCACTTGAAGTTATCCCCTCGGATGTTTTAGGATCATACGGTGCAAGGACTGACGCAAAAACTGCTACTACCACAGCTGCTACAAGCATGATCAAACCGACCAGCCCGATTCGGTTTTTCCCAAGCGTGGTCCAAGAACTTGGGCGCGATAACGAACCGGTAGATGGTTTTAATTCTACAGTTTGAACAGCCATGTTTTATTCCGTCTGCACTCGCGGGTCGAGATAGGCATAGGTCAGATCGGCAATCAAATTGGCAATCACCACACTGACTGCAATCAATAGGAAGACTCCTTGAAGCACCGGATAGTCTCGCCGATTGATGGCTTCGAAAACGGCGCCACCCAGCCCTGGCCACGAAAATACGGTCTCGATCTGTATCGCTCCTGCCACAGTGAATCCAAGATTGATGGCAACGATAGTAACAATTGGCAGCATCGCATTCTTTAGCGCGTGATCTTTCAGGATTTGGAAAGCGCTCAACCCCTTCGCCTTGGCCGTCAGGATGTAATCTTCTGACAGCACATCCATCAAACTGGATCGCATGATCAGAAGGTATTCACCCATATAAACGATCGTATAGGTCAACGTCGGAAGAATCATATGCTTTGCAATATCCCCGACCTGATAAGAGAAAGGATAAGAACTGGTGCCTGGGGTAACTCTGCCTCCGATCGGAAATCCGTTGTTGCTTCCCCAAAAGAGGAGAAGGATACCCAGCCAGAACGTTGGCAAGCTCCATGCCACCAGGCCCGTGATCAGTGCTCCATAATCAACGGAGGTGCGCGTCTTCCATGCAGCAAAGATGCCAAGAACCATACCGGCAATAATTGCAAGGACTTGCCCCGCTCCAATCAACAGAATTGTATTCCACAACCGCTCTACCAAAATATCTGCGACAGGGCGGTTCGTATGAAAACTGAATCCCAACTCTCCCCGAGTCAGATTGCGGAGATAAATGAAAAATTGGGTATCGAACGGGTTGAGGTCGCACTTTCCGAGCTTAATCGGGTTCAAAGTCTCGAAGCAATTGATTACCTGTTTATCCAGACCAAAGCGGACTCGTAGCGCTTCCTGAGTTTCCTTCTTCAAACGCGGGTCGTGGGTTCCAGATTTTACCGGATCGCCTGGGAGAACGCGAAAGAGAAAAAAATTCAGAATAAGAACGAAAAGTATGGTAAAAGCCGACCAGCCGATCTTTTTCAGCAAATGGCGATATCGACTCAAGATTTTCTCCTGGAGTTGCAACAAAAGGAGGGGCGGCGAATGATGCCGCCCCTCTTGATTCGAAAGGTTATCTTATCGGACTGGCTCGATCACCAGCAAAGAACTGATATCCGATAGTTCAAGCTTCGGCTTGTCCGTAATCCAGCCGGAGAATCTATCGACCCGATATGCCTGGATTTGCTGATCATAATACGGGATGATGTATACAACATCATCGAAAACGATCTGCTGCATCTGCCAGACGATCTCCCTCCGTTTGTCTGCGTCCAGTTCAATTCCCTGCTGAGTATGGAGTTCGTCGTAAGCAGGGTTGGAGTAGCCTGTCTCGTTATATCCGTTTGGAATTTCACCCGTAGAGTAGACGGAGAGTAACAGATTCGGGTCCGGATCAGAACCCCAGCCCCAGATCATGATGTCGTAATCAAATGCAGGACAGCATTCGGCAGTGAGGGCATCGGGATCAATCGCCTGCAATTCCAGCGTAACACCCACTTCCTTCCACATTTCACTAAGAAGTTCAGCTGTTCTGGGTGAGTCAATACTGTCGCTGGGCCAGTGCAGTTTGAAATTCAAAGGTCGTGAGCCATCGGGCATTTCACGAACTTCATCACCATCTGTATCCAGATAGCCAGCGTCATCAAGGATTTGGTTGGCTTTCGCCACATCAAACTCATAATCATTAAGCGTGTTGTTATACCAGGGACCTAATCCATCCGGAATTAACGTCAGCCCGGGGGTGCCAAACCCTAACAGAACAACATCAATCAACTTCTGCTTGTCAGTTGCATGAGCAAGCGCAAGACGAACGTTTCGATCGAGCAAAGCAGGATGCCCTGAACAGATGCCACCGACATCGGTTGGGCAGTTTTCAGGATTGGCCTGATTGAAAATGATGTCTGTAACAGCAGGCGCGTAAGGTGAACCAGTTAAGACTTTAATGTTAGCATCGCCTTTCAATGCTTCCACTGCGGTGGCTGGCATTTCGGTTATCATGTCCACCTGGCCAGTCTTTAACGACTGGACCAGTACATCGTTGCTTTCAAAGGTCTGGAAGACAACCTCGTCGATCTTTGGTGAAGTGCTGAAATGATCCTTGTTCGCCGCGAGATGCACAAACTCGTTTTGCTTATATTCCACCATCTTGAATGGACCAGTGCCAATCATCGCTACGTTCTCAAATTCAGTGGAGGCTGGCGCTTCGGCATGGTCCTTCCAAACGTGCTCCGGGACAACATATAAATACGAGAGCAAATAGTCCATGTTTGGTACGGCGTTGAGCAACGTGATCACAACGGTGTTGTCGTCCGTTGCTTCAACCGTATCAAAGTTTGTTGTGTAGGCGTTCAAATAAATGAAGTCGCCATTATTTTTATATAGGTTAACCGAGAAGGCTACATCCTTTGCCGTCATTGGCTGGCCATCATGGAACTTGATGCCATCCCGGATTTTGAACGTCCATGTCAAGCCGTCGTCAGAGACATCTGCACTTTCGGCCACATCCAATTTATATGTGCCGTCGAGTTGATACTCATAGATCGTATCGTATACTAAGGCAAAGATTGTGTATGCTTCCGAAAGAACAGCAGTGCCTGGGTTCACCGTATCTGGGCTACCTGCCCACCCGATTCGCAGTACAACTGGTGCGGATGCAGCTATTCCCCCACAGGACGATATCAGCAGCGCCAATATCGTCATCAAAACAAGAAATATATATCTTTGTTTCATCCTGCTCCTCCATGAATGTAAAAAGTTGATGTATCTCACGTTCACCAAACAAAAACTGCATCAGGGCCGTTACAGCCGCAATGCAGAAACTACAACATATATTCTTGTGTTTTGATATGCGTACCTACTGAAGCTTCAGTCATGTACATTCGCCCTCATTTTACTGTAGTTTCGATGTTGAGAATAGGCACTATGTTTGTATCTGTTGTGATGTTATTGAAGATAAGTATGTAGAGGAATAATGCAGCAATAATATGGCTATACGCAAGAACTAAATTCATGGAGGCATTTAAATGACTACGTACTTCAACTATGATGACCTGACCTGGGATGCTGTGGCGGAGCTGCCACGGGATACAACTCTTGTGCTCCCTCTCGGCTCAGACTACGACCTGGAGCTGCTCGCTAGTCAATTGAGTCATCCACCCCGAATCGGACTCCTTCCACCTTTTCCATTTGGATGGCGCGGGAGTGGACTCGAAATCCCGGAGCCAATCTTCTTTCAGTATATTTCGAACCTTCTGGATAGTTTAAGAGATGATGGTTTCTCACGAGTATATTGTCTCGCACCCTCCGGAATTGACCCACAATCGTCATTCATTCTTCATCGATCATCATTCTTCCTTCGCCTTCCACATCCAACACATTTAAGAAATACTCCTTTGATACCTCCAGACTCTGAACGGGATATAGTTATTTTGTTTCCAATTGGTCATACGGAACAACATGGTTATCATCTCCCCCTCTCCACGGATAACATTATTATCAATGC
>Ga0075421_100010187_pt1 | contig 11613 bp, 11 predicted proteins | sample SoiMetdeltSBSDD5_FD_75292 | JGI IMG/M metagenome (GOLD analysis project Ga0075421, IMG submission 75292) | Bulk soil microbial communities from a Populus tree surrounding site in Tennessee, USA - Soil MetaG P. deltoides SBSDD5 | ecosystem: Environmental > Terrestrial > Soil > Tree plantation...
TACGATGGACCATTCGCCACGCCCGCTGTCGCTGCCGGTGTCGTCTACACAGTCAGTCGCAAGGGCGATGTTTTCGCCTTGGATGCGAAAACGGGAAAGGTGATCTGGTTCCGCAACATCGTTCAGGAGGAGGCTGTTAAAACTCCGCGATTCGGCGGCCTCGCTGGTTCGCCCCTGGTGCTCGATGACAGAGTGTTCCTGAACGCCAGCCCCGGGGGCATGGCGCTGGACGCCAGAACCGGCAAGACGCTATGGAAGTCGGGTGACGGTGCTGGCGGTTACGCGACTCCGGTGCCGTTGCAGATCGGGCAGAAGACCCATCTCGCGATCCACTCGACCAGGGAGTTGACGATCGTCGACGCGGCCGATGGCAAGCAGATTTGGACCACCCCTCGCCGCCAGCCCATTGGAGTGAACGCGCCCGACCCGGTTATAGACGGAACAAAGGTGTTTGTGACCGCCGGACGAGCGTTCGGTGGCGCGCTGTTCGACGTCGCGGGCGACACCAAGCCGCTTTGGGAGCAGGAAGGCTTGTCGAGCCATTGGCACACGAGCGTTCTTTTGAATGGATTCCTGTACGGTCCAAACGGTAACAACTCCGAGGGTGCGGGGGCCTCGCCCACGTCGCTGCGTTCCCTGGATTGGAAGACCGGCCAGATCAAGTGGTCCGAGCCGAAGCTCGGTTTCAATGGCCTGATCGCAGTCGGTGGAAAGCTCTTGGTGCTCACCGAGACGGGAGATCTGGTCCTGGTGGAAGCCTCACCCGACGGCTACAAGGAACTTGGCTTGGCGCACGTCATTGAGGGACGGGCCTTCACCGCTCCCGTCTTCGCCGGTGGGAGGGCGTACCTGCGAAACACCAAGGGCGATGTAGTTGCCGTCGATATGCACGGCAAGTGACTTGGCGCCGTCTCATCCCGCCGCCTGACCGCGCCCTCATGCGCTCCTCACCCGATTTTGGCCGCTAAGTCGGCAAGATCCTTCACCACATAGTCGAACGCAAGCCCGTCCGCACTCTCCGCACGTCCGCCAGGACCATGTTCCAGCGGCCTTGGTACGAACGCCGTCTTCAACCCGCACGCCTGCGCCGCTCGAAGGTCGCCTGTGTGTGCCGCCACCATCATCACCTCCCCGGGCCGGTACCCCAGCATCTCCGCCGCGCCCAGGTATACCTCACGATCCGGCTTGTAGTGGCGAAACAACTCCGCGGACATGATGTGGTCCCACGGCAACTTCGCGTGCTTGGCCATCTCAAGCAGCAGTGACACGTTCCCGTTGGATAGCGTTGCGATGATGTACTTCGCCTTCAGCTTCGTGAGGCCCGCCACCGCGTCCGGCCACGGCCTCAGCCGGTGCCATACGAACCCCGGTGGCGGCTGCAATGCTTGTCTTGCCCACTCCGCCCTTACCGCTGAACAGAAGAATTCTCATCGCCCTACTAAGAAGGATGACACCAAACCACGCCCACACTCTTTCGATGCGCGTGCGGAGCCTTACAGCGGCTCGCCACCACTCAACGTGAGGATTGTATTGAGGAAGGACTTCAACTCCGGGCACTCCCTCGCGGCGACTGTCAGATCCTTGCCACGCAGAATGACACCCGCATCGCGAGGCTTTGAATACGACCGCTTCTTCCCCAGGCGGAAGATATCGGCGATGTGATACGCGGGCGGCTTCGAGTGGTTGACTGATTCAGGGTGTCCTGCAGGGGCAGTCTTGTTGTGTCCCGCCAATCGTTGAATGTCGGACCAAAACGGAAGCAGCCAAGCCTCGAAATCGTGCTGTGCGGTATGCGGATGAAACCGCGCCTCCGGACCTACCCACTCCCTCATTTTTCGCTTGGCATCGGCTGCATCCGTGAAGTCGTCACCTCCCGTGTACACATCGGTGAGCGCAATGACGGCATCAGCCGGTTTTTTTCCATTACGTAACAGTGCCTCAACGGTTCTTCGCAATTTCTCGCCTTTGTATACGTGTCCATCGCAAGGGAATGGATCCAGCTTCGGCATCTCGGGAACCGCTCTGGCTTTCAAAAACTCCCGCAGATGCGGCATAAATACCCGCTCGGTACTCCCCTCGACGAGGATGGCAATTTTCAAGCACGAGCCCCCATCCGCCCATTCCGCCACAACTCATCGAGCGAATAGTCTTTTAACCACTCATCCAAGTCGAGTTCGCTTGCTCGCGTCAACGTCGTCATGCCTTCTTCGTCTGAGTCAAGCACGACCACCTCCTCCGGCTTCAGAAATCGGATCAAAGTGTCTGAATGTGTCGCCACTACCAGTTGCGTTCGTTCGGATGCTTCCCTGAACTGCTCCGCCAACAAACTCAGCAACTCCGGATGCAAACTGACTTCCGGCTCATCGATCAACGTCAGCGCCGTTAGCCCCGGGCTCTGCAACAACGTTGTCAACCACAGGTATCGCAGCGTGCCTTCCGACAGTTGATTCATGTAGAACGGGCGTGATACGCCATGCTCGCGCCAGCCAAGCGAGATCGTCCCTGCAGCAACAGGAGGAAACTCTAGACGCTCAAATCGAGGAAAGGCTGCCCGCAGAGAATCCTCGATTGCCTCGAACCTTTTCCGGGCAGATTCCCGCAGCGAGAATAGAGACGAAACTAGATCCTCACCATCTGTCCCGGGCAATTCGGCCGGTCTCAGTTGTTGAGGCAGTCGCACAGCCGAGCGCTGTTCGACATTGAGAACGTGATAGTGGCTCACCGAAGCTAACCGTCGACGAAATTCCCTTGTTGATTCATCCAGGCCTCCTACTTGGCCCAAGGTGGTCTCCGAGGAATCTATCGAGCCATCATATTCAACCAATTTCCCGGAGCGGTCATCGCGGTAGCGGTGTCCGTCAATGCTGGGCCCTTCCGAATTGAACAATGGCCTCAACTTTCGATCAAGCGAGACTCTGTTGGAAGACAAATACTCCTTCTCTATCGCGTAACCTACCGCCAGGGGCGCAAGCCGGATTGCATAATGAATCGGCAACGGAGTTGGGCCAGAAGCTTCGACATACAGGTCTAAGCTATTGGCACGATCTAAAGTCGCAACCTGTGCAAGCCCCCCTAAATCCGAAATCGCCTGCTTTAGCTCCCCCTTCGCCGACCTCGCCAGCAGCGCCAGCACATCTAGCACCGACGTCTTGCCCGTACCATTCGCCCCAATCATCACCGACACCGGACGCAGTTCTAACTTCACATCCAGTAATCGCCGAAACCCCTTGATAGTCAACGTTTCAAATCGCGGGCCAGTCACACCCATACTTTACCCCTCAGCAGCCTACGCGACCCATCTCCGCCAACTGCGTTCATCTATGTCCATCTGTGGCCAACGCCTGCCTTAGTGGTCCCGCTCGGTCACCAGATCGGTGACCGCCAGCAGCGCTCTCTGGTAGGCGCTCTCCGGGAAACTCAGCACCAGCGACCGCGCTTTTTCGGTGAACTCCTGCGCCCGTGCCTTCGCCTTCTCAATCCCCTCGTAGCGCTTCACCATCTTCTGTACGCTCGCAAACGGCACCGCCTCATAACTACGGTCAACCAGCACGCGCCCCACCATTGCACGCTCGTCCGCTGTCGCCTCGGTTAGCGCATAGATCAGCGGCAGCGTAACTTTACCTTCGCGCAAGTCGTTGCCTACCGGCTTTCCCAATACGCGCTCGCTCGCCGTAAAGTCCAACACGTCGTCCACCAGCTGGAACGCCATGCCCAGATTCCACGCATAGTCGTTCAACCGGCTCTCGGACGACTCATCCGCTCCCGCTACGACCGCGCCCAACCGCGCGCACGCCGCAAACAGACTCGCCGTCTTACGGTCGACCAGTTCCATATAATCGGATTCGGTCACCGCGATCTTCCCCATCGTCTCCAACTGCCGCAGCTCGCCTTCCACCATCATCTGTGTCAGCGAAATCAGAATGTCGAGAATCGCGAAATTGCGCTCGCGCAGGGCCACCTGGAAGGCCTGCATATAGAGCCAGTCGCCTGCCAGCACGCACGTTTGATTACCCCACAGCACGTTCGCCGACGGCTGACCGCGCCTTGTCCGCGCCTCGTCGATGACGTCATCGTGCACTAGCGTCGCCGTGTGAATCATCTCCACCACGGCCGCCAGCGCAATCGCGCTATCCGTCGTCCTGCCCGCGAGTTTATTGGCCAGCAGCAACAAAATCGGCCGCAGCCGCTTACCCCCGTTCACCTGCAGATGCCGGCTGATCGAGGTCACTACTTCGGCGGAGGCAACCGACTCCAGGCCGATCACACGTTCCACCTTCTCCAGATCCGCTTTTACCAACTCGCGAATCTCGAGCGCCGTCAACGTTGCGCCCAGCCTGCTGAATGCCATGAAACTCTTCAGTGTACCCATCCGGCTCAGGCCCCTGCAAACGGGGAGGGTATTTTCCCCACCGCATTCGCAGCCGCCGCCGGGAACAGCCGCTCGAAATTCTGCGTCGTCACACGGCACAACTCTTCATAAGTCACGCCCCGCTCGGCCGCGACTCGCTTCGCCGTTTCCACCACGTACGACGGTTCATTCCGCTTGCCCCGATATGGTACCGGCGCCAGGTACGGCGAATCGGTTTCCACCAGCAGACGGTCCGCTGGAACCATCCTTGCCGCCTCCCGCAGCTCTTCCGACTTCGGAAACGTCACTACTCCAGCGATGCTAATCCGGAACCCCATCGCCATCGACCGCTCGGCCTCCGCAACGCCCCCACTGAAGCAGTGCATAATGCCCGGCAAACCCGCCTGCGCCCAATGCTCGTCGAGGATCGCGAACGTATCGTCCCACGCCTCTCGCGTGTGAATGATTACCGGCACGCCCGCTTGCCTGGCGATTGCCAGTTGATCTCGAAAGACCACTTTCTGTACTTCGCGCGGCGAATGGTCGTAATGATAGTCGAGTCCAATCTCACCCAGTCCCACAACCTTCGGATGCTTCAGCAACGCCTCAAGCCGGCGCAACGCCGCATCGTCCGCGGCCGCCGCGTCGTGTGGATGCACGCCCACCGTCGCCCACACCGGCGCATATTGTTCCGCGATGCGAATCGCCGCCTCCAGATCCGGCGGCCCATCGCCAGACCCGATCGACAACATCCGCTCCACGCCTGCCTCCAGCGCCCTCCCGATTACCGCTTCACGATCCTCACTGAACCGCGGACCGTCCAAATGACAATGCGAATCGACGAGGCCCATCTACTTCAGGCGCGCCCCCACCGGAACATCTTCGAGGAATCCCGCGAGCATCGGCAAGCCGCCATCGAGCGACGCCGCCACGATCATGCCCTGGCTCAGAATGCCCCGCAGCTTGCGCGGCTCAAGATTCGCCACGATCACTACCTTGCGCCCAATCAACTTCTCCGGTTCGTAGACCAGCGCGATACCCGCCACAATACTGCGCGGAGCTTCCTCGCCGATATCCACGCTGAGATGCAGCAGTTTGTCGGCGCCCTTCACGCGCTCGGCCGTTTTCACCTCTCCCACGCGCAAGTCGACCTTCCCGAAATCGTCGATGTTGATCGGCGGCATCGCCTCCGGACGCTTGCCCGTCCCGTCGGAAGAGGACGCCGTGGGAGCCTCATCCTTCTGTCCTAGTAGCGCCTTCTGCCGCGCCGTCTCTTTCTGTTCGAGCGCCTTCATCTGTTCCACGGCCGGACCTACGTCGACGCGAGGGAACACTGTCGCGGCTTCGCCTACAGCTTGGCCGCCTTGCAACTGGCCCCACGCGAGTTGATCGATACGCTGCTTCGCAAGTGGCTCCGTGCAACCCAACTGCGCCCAAATCTTCCGCGCCGACTCCGGCATCGCCGGCGCGAGCAACACCGTTACCACACGCAGCACTTCGGCCGCCGTGTACAAGACTTCGTCCAGTTGTGCCGAAGCTCCGGCATCCTTGACTAGCTTCCACGGTGCCCGTTCGACAATGAACTTGTCCACCGCCGACAACAAGGTCCATACCGCATCCAGACCCTTCGAGAACGCCAACTCGTCGAAACTCGCCTGCGCTTGCTCGACTGCCGCGCACGCCGCTTCGGCAATGGCCGCATCGCCCGCCGATGCGGGAATCACGCCGCCGCGATACTGCCGGATCATGCTCAGCGTGCGGCTCGCCAGATTGCCGAGCCCGTTTGCCAAATCCGAGTTGTACCGGCCCACCAGAGCGTCGAAACTAAAACTACCGTCTTGTCCGAAATGAATCTCGCGTAGTAAGAAGTAGCGCAAAGCGTCCACGCCCATCACGTCGCGAATCGGCGTTGCGCGCACAATGTTCCCGCGCGACTTCGACATTTTGTCGTTCTCAAACAGCAGCCACCCGTGCGCGAAAATCTTCTTCGGCAATTCCCATCCCGCGGCCCACAAAAACGCCGGCCAGTAAATCGCATGGAACCGCACGATCTCTTTTCCGATCAAGTGCAGGTCGGCAGGCCACTGGCCCTCGCCCTCCACCGCGCTCCAATAGGTCATCAGCGCGTCGAACCAGACATAGAATACGTGACCCGGTTCATCGGGCACCGGAATGCCCCACTGAATCGTCGTGCGCGAGATTGAAAGGTCCTTCAACCGCTGCGATACGAACGCGATCACCTCATTGCGCCGCGTCTCCGGCTGAATGAACTCCGGATGCTCCTCATACAGCTTCAGCAACCGCTCCGTGAACGCCGACAGTTTGAAGTAGAGATTCTCTTCCGTTACCGTCTCCGTCGGCCGCCCGCAATCCGGACACGGATCGCCGGGCTTCGCCTCGTTCACGTACAACTCATCGAACACGCAATACTGTCCCGTGTATGAGCCTTTGTAAATGAATCCCGCCTCTTTGCAGCGCCGGTACAACTGCTGTACCGCTGCATGATGCTTCGGGTCCGACGTCCGCCGGAACCGGTCGATGCTCAGCCCCAGCGTCTCCCACTGCGCGCGGAACTCGGCGGAGATGAGGTCGGTGAACTCTTGCGGCGTTTTGTTCGCAGTCTTCGCCGCGCGCTCGATCTTCTGCCCGTGCTCGTCGGTGCCCGTCGTCAGCACAACGTCATAGCCGCACATCGTCTTGTAGCGCTTGATGAGATCGGCCGCAATCGTCGTGTACGTGTGCCCGATGTGCGGCGCGGCATTCACGTAATAAATAGGAGTCGTGAGATAGAACTTAGGCATTCTTCGTGTAGGCCTGACTAACTTCGCTCAAAATCTGCTGCAATGGTAATCCCGTCGCGCGCGCCAGTGTCCGGCAATCCTCATATTCAGGAGCAAATGCTCCGCTTTCGGCTACTTTCACGCGCGCCCGCCCGTGCGGAGTTTCCACTTCCACAATCCGCCGCGCTTGCACCCGCCTCTCCGCCGAATAGAACCGCACGCCCAATGACGACGTCTCCGTCATCATCAGTCCCGCCAGCTTCTCGCGATCCTCGGGCCGCGCCAACACGCGCAGCAGCGTTCCCGGCCGTGACTTTTTCATCAGTAGCGGCTGCATCGTCACATCCAGCGCGCCGGCGTCGAGTAGCCGCTCCATCGCCCATCCCAGCACCTCGGGCGTCGAATCGTCGATGTTGGCTTCAATCACCTCCACCATCGTCGACTCCCGTGCGCCACTCGTTTCGCCGATCATCGCCCGCAGCACATTCGCGTGTTCGGCGAAATCCTTATCGCCCGCGCCATAGCCGATACTTTCGATGCGCAATGCAGGCATCGCCCCGAAGTCGCCCGCCAGCGCGGTCACAATTGCCGCCCCCGTCGGTGTCGCCAACTCCGATGCGGGACCGCGCGAATAGATTGGCTTGCCCTTCAACAGCAACGCCGTCGCCGGTGCGGGCACCGGCATAATTCCATGCTCGGTGCTCACGGTTCCGCTGCCTACGTTGATTGGTGAACATACCACTGCCTCAACGCCCAACAGATCCAAAGCCACGCACGCACCGACGATATCGGCAATCGAGTCTACCGCGCCCACTTCGTGGAAGTGCACTTTCTCGATCGGAGTGCCGTGCACGGCCGACTCGCTTTCGCCGAGCTTCTGGAAAACAAGCTTCGCGTTCGCCCGGGCACGATCGCTCAAGGCGCCGCCATCGATCATCTGCACAATGTGCGGCAGATGCCTGTGCTTCTTGGTATCGGCGCCGTTCACATAAAACTTCGACGCCGCAATCCCTCGCCGCTTTGTCTTCTCCACCGTGAACTGCGCGCCTGTGCCGAGGCTCTCCAACGCGGCAATCAACGCCACTGCGTTGGCGCCCGCGTCAAGCAGAGCGCCAACCGTCATATCGCCGCTGATCCCGGCGAACGCATCGAAATAGCAAATCTTCATTGGGATGCCGCCGAACCCGGCGATGGTCCCATTATTTCACGCCCGCGCAATCAGGCTACTGCGTGTCGCCGGAGGGCCCGTAGATACTGGGGATCTTTCCTCCCATCGAACGCAGATACGCGCTGAGCTGTCCACGGTGGTGCACCGAATGCTTCACCGTCATCGCCAGGAAGTTCACCCCTGGCGCTTGCACCATGCCGAACAGATCGATGACCGTTGCCAACTTGTCGCCCGGCATCGCGCGCACGCGGTCCAACGCGACGGGAAGCTTCTCCTTGTATCGCGTTACCGCATCGGCTGGACTCGCGATGCCGCAGGCGTCGGAATCGTCCGGCGGAGCGGTGAACTCGCCGTTCGCAATGCAGTTCAACAACCATTCGTCTTCGAGTGTAATGTGCCGCACCAGTCCGAGCGCACTCTTGGATTTTGCATCCGGCGCATAGTCGAGCCGTTCATTGGGAACGGCCGCGAGCACGCGCATCGTGGTTTGCATTTCCTGTTCAAAATCGGCAATCAAAAAATTGGCTACTGTTTTCGCTTCCTGAGAATCCATTTTTAATACTCCTTGGCCTGGAAGTGTAACAAGTCGCTCCCCTGTTACACATAAAATGTGTATCGATGCTCGTTGAACTGAACGATGCTGAAATCGTTAGGCAAATCGGCACCGGCAGCTCCCGCGAAGCCGAGGCCGAGCTATTCCGGCGCATGGCACCCCGCCTCCGGCTCTACGGATTGCGCCACCTGAGAGACGAACAAGCCTCCGACGACCTGACACAGGAGGTTCTCATCACCACTCTGGAAGCGCTGCGAGCCGGCCGCCTGCGGGAGCGGGAAAAGCTGGCTTCCTTCATGCTCGGCATTTGCCGTTTGACCGTGCTCGGGATGCGCCGGGGCGCTCAACGAAAAGAGCGTCTGCTCGAACAATTCGGGCCCGATCTCCTTCCGGCCTCTCAGCCGTCCACTCCGCAACTCGATCACGGCCAACTCGCCCAATGCGTGCAAAATCTCAAAGAACGTGAGCGCACGGTTGTCGTGATGACTTTCTATGACGAGCAGGCCGGCGCCGATGTTGCCAGCTTCCTCGGCATCTCGGAGGCCAATGTCCGGGTGATTCGCCATCGTGCCATCCTCCAGTTACGCCAGTGCTTGGGGGTGGCGTCATGACTACCGGAAACGCCGGAGGCTCAGTGGTCTGCTCGCGGCCTCTCGACGCCGCGCTCCTCGCTGACTACTGGCTCGCCGTTCTCCTGGCCCCCGACGAGGAGGCGGTCGAATTGCACCTTCTCCAATGCGATCCCTGCGGCGCGCGGCTTCGCGAAGTGATCGCCTTGTCGAAGAGTATGCACAGGCTCGCCCGCGAAGGAAGCCTCCGCATGATAGTGAGTGACGCATCCATTCAGCGGGCCAAGGACGAGGGCCTTCGCGTCCGTCAGTACGATGTCCCCGCCGGCGGCTCCGTTCAGTGCACCGTCACCGCCGGGGACGATCTGCTCATCGCCCGCCTGGCGGCGAACCTAGCCGGCGCGCAGCGCGTCGATCTCTCCCTCTGTGACCAGCAGGGCAGGGAACAACTCCGCCTGCCCGACATTCCTGTTCATCCCGGCTCGGACAGTGTCCTCTATCAGGAGTCCATCACGTTCGCCAAGGCCGCGCCCGACAATGTCATGATCGCCCGCCTCCTGGCCTTCGATGAATCCGGCATCGAACGCCTCGCCGGTGAATACACGTTCCACCATATGCGCACAATGCCTGGTCCAGGCGCATGATAGTATTTGATTTCGGACAAAACAGTCCTCTTCCTAGCCTGCTCGATGCCCTCGCCGGTACCGGCTGCTTCCTTGCCACGCATCCGCTCTTTCCCGCCGCCCGCTGTGCCGCCGTGCTCGAAGATGCGCGAGCATTCTTCGCCTTGCCCGAGACGGTGAAACGCGCTCTTGCCATTGAAGCCTCGCCCCATTTCCGCGGCTACAGCGTCATGCACAATGCGCGCGACTGGCGGGAGCAAATTCACTTCGGACGCGAAGAAGCGGCTATCGGCTCCGAGCCCCCCTGCAACCAACTGCGCGGCCCCAATCTGTGGCCACCAGATGCATCCTGGCGCTCACGAACGCTCTCCTTGATAGCCGATCTCGAACGAGCATCGCGCGACATCCTTGCAGCCGTTGCCCAAAGCCTTTCACTGCCACCTTCGTTGTTCCTGCCCGAGGACGTAGCCCCCTATCTGCTCCTCAAGCTCATCCACTATCAGCAGACTCCCGATTTGCAGCCCCGCTCAGGCGTCGCGCCTCACGTCGATTTCAGTTGGATCACGCTGCTGCTCCAGGACAACGCCGGCGGTCTCGAGATTCGCAAACCCGATGGCTCTTGGATCCCCGTTCCCGCTACGCCCGGAGTCCTGCCCGTGAACGTCGGCGAGATTCTCGAGTTCGCCACGCGTGGCCGCCTCGCCGCCACACCGCACCGCGTAGTCAGCCGCGGCGGCTCGCGCATCTCTCTGCCGTTCTTCCTCAACCCCTCACTGGACCGCCGCGTCGAAGCCCTGAACTTCCCGCCCGCCTTCGCGCGCGAATCCCCGGCGGACGAGCATGTCCACCGCGTCTTCTCTCAACCCCGCCTCGATCCGTTTGTCTTTGGAGAACAGGAGTGGCGCCGCAAGGGTCTCGGTGTCTACTGCGGCGACTGCATCCAGACCCCGTACTAGCCTCGTTTGGCCAATTCATCCACATCGCCATGCGGTCCGAAGATGCGCGCGCCGCGATAGGTAAACGACTCCCGCGCCTCGTGCTCCTGCCACACCGCCGCCGCCAGGAACGCCGTGCGCACAATCTCGTCCTTGCTCGCCTCGCGCCGCAGGAACCACTGCCGCCCCCGGTACATTTCGCGCACGCCGGTGGTCACGTCTTCCTCAGCGTTGCGGATCTGGATCAGGTAGCCTCCGTCAATCTCTTCTACCAGGTAAGTCGCGTCCTTGAAACGCACCTCTGAGAGAACCTCGCGCACCCGATCCCGTCCCGCGCCTGACCGCACCAGTTCGATCGCATAACGCGTCGCGGCGGCAGCGTCGGTGAATACAGGCACATCGTGCTCCCGCGCCATGCTGCGGAGAAAGATGCGGCCCCGGTTCAAATCGTCGCGCTCAGCCGCATCCGAGGCGGCGGAGTCGGCAACCACCAATGCCAGCGGACGCCGCGTGCCCAGTAGATACGCCGCCTCGCCAATGCTCGCAACGCCCCGCGTCTCGCCGCCGATCACGAACAACAACACATCGGCTTCGGCCTTTGCGCGCATCTCGCCCGCTTCGCAGGCCGTCGTCCACT
>Ga0075421_100010189_pt1 | contig 11611 bp, 11 predicted proteins | sample SoiMetdeltSBSDD5_FD_75292 | JGI IMG/M metagenome (GOLD analysis project Ga0075421, IMG submission 75292) | Bulk soil microbial communities from a Populus tree surrounding site in Tennessee, USA - Soil MetaG P. deltoides SBSDD5 | ecosystem: Environmental > Terrestrial > Soil > Tree plantation...
TGCGCTCTTCGCTCACGCCCGCCTTCCTGGCGTCGCGCGTGTGCATGTGCAGGCAGAACGCGCACTTGTTGATCTGGGAAGCGCGGATCTTGACGAGCTCCAGCAGCGGCTTCTCGAGCCGCTTTTGTCCACTGTCGCCTGCAGGGCGAGCAGCGTCTGATAGGTTGCCGGCGAGGCTTTGATGTAGTTGAGACGCGCTTGCATGACGGGCCTCCTGTATGTGGTTCAAAATAGCGTTTCCTGCACGAGAACGGGCGTCCGCTCGAGCTAACGTCCAGGCCGCCCAAGCCGTCACTCGGCCGCGAGTTTGCCACAGCGTCCGGCTACCAGGGCTGCGTTGCTCTGCACGTCCGTCGGCACCGCCCATGTTGCACCGCGAGCCCGTCTCCTCCAGTGTGATCGCCGCCATTGGTTATGGCGAGGAGGCCGAGGTGCTGGAGGTCGAGTTCGTCTCGGGCGCGGTCTGCCGCTACCATGGTGTCGAGCCCGATGTGTATGAGGACTTCCGTTCCGCGCCCTCCAAGGGAAAGTTCTTCAATCGGCATATCAAAGACGCGTATCCCTGGGAGAACGTCGAGCGATAGGCGCGCGCGTCATCTCAACGGGCGTGGCGCTTGCTTGCCCGCTGCTCGAATTGCCCGAGCATCCGGCCCAGCTTGTCCGCTTCGGTCGCCGAGATCCGTCCCATCTGCTGCTGGATCACGATTCCATCGGTGATCGTCTGATACTCGGTCTCGCTGTTGATCCGTCCCCGGGCCAGCACCTCGCGCACAACGTCCCTCCTTTGGAACGGAAGGCCGCGCTCGGCCACGCGCTTCCAGAAGAGCTCCACGTCCTCTCCGCTCCCCTCATTCCATTCGGTAAGGAAGATGCTCTCCAGCTGCGTCAAGCCGCGAAGGTTCGCACACACCGGATCGGCATAGGGCGGCACAGCCCTCGCCTTCAGCCACTTGTAGTGCTCGACGGCGCCCCGATCCTCCCACGGTGGCGTGGTGCGGATCTCCACCGCGACATCGACCGCTTCGGCAAAGGCCTGGGCGCGTGCAAGGTACTTGGCGCTCTTCGGTTTCACGCGTGCACCTCGGTAACCGGGGTCAGACCCCTGGTCGCTGCCGTCTTGGTATTCCCCATCGTCGAGGCCAGGGGTCTGACCCCGTTCTCCCACCCCGTTCTCACGTCACGATGTACCGCGCATCCGGCTCGGGGACGTCGTGGGCGTGGCGCGCCAGGGCCTGCAGGCCGCGCGGCACCGGGCCGCCGTACGCCCAGTCCAGCAACTCCACGGTGTGGGCCACCGGCATGTCCATGGCGGGACCCAGCTGGGCGATGCAACCGATGTTGCCGGTGGCGACGATGTCGGGCCGCACGCTCTTGATGTTGGCGGCCTTGCGGTCGCGCAGCTCGCGGGCGATCTCGGGCTGTAGGATATTGTAGGTGCCCGCCGAGCCGCAGCACAGGTGCCCCTCGGGTACGTCCACCACGGAGAAGCCGGCGTTGCGCAGCAGCTGCTTGGGCTCGTCGGTGATGCGCTGCCCGTGCTGCATGGAGCAGGCCGAGTGGTAGGCTACCCGCAGCGACGACCAGCGCTTGGGCGGTCCCATGTCGTAGGCGGCCAGGAACTCGGTGATGTCGCGGGTCATGCCGGCGATTCTTGCCGCGGCCTCGGCGTGCCTGGCGTCGTGCTTCAGCAGGTGGCCGTAGTCCTTCACCGTGGTGCCGCAGCCCGAGGCGTTGATGACGATGGCGTCGATCGGCTCACCGCCCTTCTCCATCAGGCGCGTCCAGGCCTCCACGTTGCGGCGGGCCATGGCCTGGCCGGCCGCCTCCATGCCCATGTGGTGCACCAGCGCCCCGCAGCAGCCGGCGTTGGGCGCCACCTCCACGTCGACGCCGCGCCGGGCCAGCAGGCGGATGGTAGCGTCGTTAATCTCGGGCCGCAGCACCTGCTGTGCACAGCCGGCGAGCAGGATCACGCGCTTGCGCCGCTCGACCTTGGTGGCGGCGGTGCCGGGGCCTTCGAAGGCGCCGCGGCGCGTCAGGCTGAGCGGAGCCAGCTCCAGCATCGCCACGACCTCTTTGGGGGCCAGGCGGCGGATGGCGCCCAGGAACGGGCGGGCCAGCCGCGCGCCCGCCAGCGCCAGCCGGAAGCGGCCGGGATGGGGCAGGACGGCCGCCAGCAGCCGGCGGATGAGGCGCTCCTTGAGGCTGCGCCGGCCCGTCTCCTCGATATGCGCCCGCGCGTAGTCCACGAGGTGCATGTAGTCCACGCCGCTGGGGCAGGTGGTGGTGCAGGACAGGCACGAGAGGCAGCGGTCGACATGGGTCTGCACCGCCGGCGTGGCCTTGCGGCCCTTCTCGAACATCTCCTTGATCAGGTAGATGCGCCCGCGCGGGCTGTCGCGCTCGTCGCCCAGGAGCACGTAGGTGGGGCAGGTGGCGGTGCACAGCCCGCAATGCACGCACTTGCGGAGGATCTTATCCACCTCGGCTGTGCGCGGGTCCTTGAGCTGCTTGGCGGCGAAGTTGGTCTGCATGAGTCCGCCTTGTAGCGCATGGGAGGTGGCCGGGTCGAGGGTCAGGGCGACATCGCGAGATGGGCCAAGCGGAGCCCTTCGGCACCGTGCGCAGGCCATCGGCCTCCTGTCGTCCTCGCTGCGGCACGGGCAGGGCGAGATCGTCGCTGCCCCATGCAGACACGAAAAAGGGCCGCGGAGAACCGCGGCCCTGTCGATGATGTCACGTTGCTCAGAGGCCTCAGTAGCGGGACCCACCGAACTTGTAGCTCAGGACCAGTCGCGCGGTGTGCAAGGACGCCTCGGCGTCCACGTCGTTCGCTTCATAGTCCGAGTACCGGTATTCAAACTTGAGCGTCCAGTTCTCACGCAGCATATGCTCGATGCCGGCACCGACGAAATACCCATCGAATGTCTGGGCGTCGTTGCTGGCCTCGAACTCGGCTTGGGTATAGCCGGCCGTCCCGTACAGAAGTGTTTTAGGAGTTATCAGGCCTCCAAGGCGGGCGCCGATCGACCAGGAGTAGTTATGGTCAACCGATTCGTCAGAGATGCCGGAGAAGTCGTAGTCGGCGAACACGCCGGCAACCAAGCTCGGCCCGAACTGACGATCATAACCAAGTACGACGGTGCCAAGGACGCCCTCTCCGCCAACGTCGACGTCGTTATTCCCCCCGTCCACGACGCCATTCACGTCCTGCGCACCGCCACCGATGCCGACGCCGACATAGAAACCGGTCCAGTTCCAAGTGCCAGCCACGGGACCATCGGGTCCCCGGACCGCACCCCTGGAAGGCAATCCATCAGCGGCGGCTTGGCCCGCGCTGAGCATAAGGGCGGCCGCAACGCCCAAGATCAGTCGCTTCATGTCGTTCATCCCCCTGTAGGGTTTCGTTTCCTTGGTACGTAGGAACGCCTCCGTCTTCGCCTCACGATCATGGTCGGACGATGTCCGACTTGGGGTAGCGGCTATCACATGTGCGATAGTCTGTGCACAACGCGGCGCACTTGTGGCGCTGGAGCAACGATGCCGTTTTGCAGGTTCTGAGTGAAAGACATAGTCTGCCGGAGAGCAGAAGTCTGGAAGGATGTACACGTCACAGCAAAGCTCCAGCTCGCAGCTACGTCCACAATGATCGGGCGACTGGACGACGTCGCCACGGCGGTTCGGCGCATACAACTGGCCTGCCGCACCGGCTCGGCAATCCGCGGTAGGTTGGGTCGAGCGGAAGCGAGTCCCAACATTTTGCGGCGGCGAGCGTTGTGTTGGGTCTCGCTTCGCTCGACCCAACCTACCGCACTACCGCACCGGCTCGGCAATGGCGCGCAGGATCGGGCCCGAGCGGTGCGGGGGCAGGCTCAGGATGTCCGCGTAGAACGCAATCACGACATCGCAGAGCAGCTTGGGCTGGTCGAAATGCCGGCTTGGCTCGGCCAGCACGTCCTGCGCGGCTGGAATGCGCGCGGCAAGGCGTGCCCCCACCTCGTCGAGCTCGCCGTCGAGGCTTTCCGAGCGCCGCTGATCGGGCGCCCGGATCGCCTGCTGCACCAGCTCCGTCAGCGCCGCGATATCGTCGGCCAGAAGCGCGGCCGGGATCAGCTTGTTGAGATTGTAGTCGGGGCGCCGCAGCTCGGGGAACGCATAGGCGGCGCAGGCGGCGGGGTCGGTCTTGCTCAGGTGCTCCATCTCGGCCAGCTGTGTGCGCCAGTAGCGCTGGATCGCGCCATCGGGAGCGACCTGGAGATACTTCGGCAGGATGTCGGCAAGCGCCAGGGCCTGCACATCCTGATGCACCTCGGGCATGGACTTGCCGAGCTTGATCGCCTCCGAAAAGCGGGCGGTGATCGTCTTGAAGCCGTCGGGGTCGTTGTCCTTGATCAGCTTGTAAAGGGGGACCGAGAGAAGGCCGCGCTCGATCGCGCTCCTGTCCTGCCAATCCGGGATGCCCGACCAGCCGAAGCGGTCCGGGTCGACCATCTGTGTGACGATGCGGGCGGCTACCAGCTCGTCGTGCGAGGGGTGCCACATCGAGCTTGCGGGAGTGGAAAGGGCCTTGTCGATGAACCAGTCGGGCGCGCCATGCCGGGCCAGGGTGCGGCGCAGCTCGGCATTGATGTCGGGCAGCTGGGTGTAGTCGAGCCCGCCGAAGCTGATGCTATGGAAGCCGAGCCGCGCTTTGTCGGCCAGGTATCGCTGAGAGCCGCCGAGGAAAGCGATGGTGCAGGCGCTGAAGCAGTCGGTGGCCGTGTAGGTCGTCAATCGGCGGTCACTGACGATCTGATAGACTTGGTAGCCTTCGCTGACCCTGCCGCCGACGCTGTTGAGATGCAGCACCTGCACGCCGGGGGCGGCGTCGAGCACCTTGCGCAGCGCATCGGCCGTGCCGTGCGGCATGCCGCCGGCCAGCTCCAGCTCGGTGCCGTTGCGCAGGAGCCGCAGGCGGTGCGGGGGGATGCTCTCGCGGCCGGTGACCAGGCGCATGCTCTCCTGCAGCATCGGCAGGGTCACGCTGGAGAAGTCCACAACGGCCCGCAGCGCACCGGCAAAGACCGCCACGCGCGCCAGCACGCCCCATGTGCGGCGGCCGGTCGATCTGATGTGGTTGCCGCCCGCCCGCCAGATGCCGACGGCCTGCCAGACCGTCAGGGCCGACAACAGGGAGATCTGGGCGACCAGCACCATGCCGAGCGGCGTGGGCGGGAGGTTCGCGCGCTCGAGCCATAGGCCGAGCAGGTGGGACAGGCCAATCGCCAGGATCGTGAGCAGGAAGCCGGCGCCCCAGTACGCCTGTGCGAGCGTGAGCTCACCCCGCCAGTGACGGACAATGAGGGCTGCCCGCGGCCGGGCCGCCGCTGCCATCCCGCCTTCGCTCTGCGGCCTGACGGGCACAGCCGGTGAGGCTGCAACGGCCCGGACGACCTCAGGCTCGCGGGTAGCGGTCGCAGGATGGTCGCGGCCCGCGGCCGTGTAGTTGACGGCGAGAGGCGTGTACAGGGCCTGCCAGAGCTCCGGCACATCGGCCGCAGGCAGCCAATCGGCCATCCCCTCGCGCCAGACGAGATCGTCGCCGCGCATCTCCCCTTCGCGCGCGCCTCGGAGCATGCGCTCGAAGGCAAACGGTCCGAAAGTCTCGCCGTTGCGCGCGACGTACCAGTCGCGTCCCATGTCCCGCACACACCCCCCATATTGGGTGGCCGATTGTGCCCACAGAGGCGGGCGGCCGTCCACTGCGGATGGAGACGCCGCTGGCGCCGTGCCCCAGGCTCGTCGCAGGCGGACTCCTTCGTTGGCATCTCGGCATGAACCTGGCTACGATGGCACGAGCCCCGCGCCAGACGAGGGATGCAGAAGATTGTCTGACGGACGCAGGGCGGGAGGATTGGCATGAGATCGGTTTCCGCCGTGCGCGCAGCGCTCGCGGCACTTCCGGCGGCGTGGATCATCACCGGGATTGCTGCCCCCGCCTTGGCCCAGTCCTATCCCAGCCGCACCATCACCCTCGTCGTCGCCTATGCCCCCGGCGGCACCGGCGACCTCATTGCGCGCGCCGTGTCGGACAAGCTGGCCACCACGCTGGGCCAGTCTGTGGTGGTGGAGAACCGGGCCGGTGCCGGGGGCGCCATAGCTACCCGGAGCGTCGTGGCCTCTCCCCCTGACGGGCACACGCTGCTCGTGGGGCAGACCGGCGAGATCTCCATCACGCCGCATTGGAGCAAGTCTGCGGGATACGATCCCAACCGGGATCTGCAGCCGGTGGCGCTCGCGACAACCGTGCCGCTCGCCCTGGTAGCGCCCGGCAAGGCCTCCTACTCGACGGTCGCCGGGATGCTGAAGGCGGCCGGCCAGCGGGGCCTGTCGTTCGCGTCGGCCGGAGCGGGCACGCCGGGACACTTTGCCGGCGAGGTCTTGAAGCTCAAGACCGGGGCCAACCTGGCCCATGTGCCTTACAAGGGAGCCGGTCCGGCCCTGAACGATCTCCTGGGCGGGCACGTGGACTTCTTCTTCTCCGGGCTCCCGGCCGCGGTCCCCTACGTGAAGGCCGGGAGCCTGAAGCTGCTCGCGGTCTCCACGGGCAGGCGCTCCAGCTTCGCCCCGGAGGTGCCGACGGTTGCCGAGGCCAGCGGGATCGGCGACTTCGACATCGGGCTCTGGCAGGGCTTCTTCGCGCCGCGGGGCACGCCGGGCGAGGTGGTCGAGCGACTCAATGGGGAGATCAACCGCATCCTCATGGAGCCGGACGTGAAGGCCAAGCTCGTCGACGCCGGCGCCGAGGTCACGCCGATGTCGGTCGCCGAGTTCGAGGCGTTCGTGAAGGCAGAGGTCGTGAAGTTCTCCGCCATTATCAGGGACGCGGGCATCAAGCCGGAGTAGGTTGCAGGATGACGAACCCGTTTCGGCGAGGTGCAGCGGCGAGCCTGCTTACGGATGGCGAAGCCTGAGCTATGCGAACCCGGCACGCTGAGGCGACGCTCAGCCTCTCACCTTTGGGAAGCTTGATGCCATGATCCGGCAGTGGCTGCGCGCGCTTCTGCGCAAGCAGGAGAGGCGGCCGGACCTGGGCATCTGCCTCAACGACCATCGGCGCTGGCCCATTGCCCTCTTCGCGAATGCCGGGCTGTTCGCGCTTCACACGGCCTGGCAAGTAGCGAGACACTGTCTCGATGAAGAAACCACCGACTGGAGAGCCGCATGCGGGAAAACCGCCTGTACGGTTCGCAGGGCTGGGTCGGCGCAAGCCGATCCCGGCCCCTATCTCAACAATGGCAATCGAGTCCGTCTTGTTGGGTTACGCCGCTTCGCGGCTAACCCAACCTACGGCTCCGCGAACGTATAGTCGAAGTCGCAATGGCTCGCGCCCTGCATGATAGTCTGCGTGCGCTTCAGCTTGATGCGGGGGTCGTAGCCTTCGCAGAAAGTGCCGTCGCGCTGGCACGACAGCAGATGGCCGATCTCGCCCAGCCCCATGTCGCGGTACATCTCGGCGTACTTGCAACGGGTGACGTTGAAACGATAGCGGCCGCCGCTCTCTTCGATCACGTCGCGCTCCAGCGCGCCGCCGCGAGTCCACAGCTCCTGCCGGTCGATGAAGGTCTTGAGCGAGGTCTTGCCGGCCACCCTGGCGGCCATCTCGGCGGCCTGCTCCATGGCGGAATTTCGCACCGCCTCGGCGATGGTTCTCTTCGCAACATCTGCGCCGTGGCTGGCCTTCAGCGTCTCGTAGACGTGCTTGAGCATCGCCGCCTCGATGCGCCGCTTCTCCAGCATGGCCATCGGCTGGGTCTCTGACATGGCGCGTCCCTCGTAGGTTGGGTCAAGGCGCAGCCGCAGAGCCAACACAATCTCAGCAAGGTGCTCTGATTGTGTTGGATGTTCGCTGCCGCTCGAGCCAACCTACAAGCTGTTGCCTCGCGCGCCAATTCCGGCGATGCCTAGCGGATGAGCTTATGACGCATATGCTGGCCGCCGTCCCTCTGCGGCCACTGCGTCGGCAAGATGGGAGCTGCCCATGCGAGAAATCCGCGGAAGCTGCCACTGCGGGAATATCCGCTTCACGCTGGACTGGCCGGATGCAGGGCCGATCCCGGTGCGGGCCTGCGGGTGCACGTTCTGCACCAAGCATGGCGGCGTTTGGACCTCGAACCCCCGCGGCCGCTTCCGCCTGCGGATTGCTGATGCGGGCAGGGCTGCCTCCTACCGGTTCGGCACGCAAAGCGCGGATTTTCACCTCTGCGCGGCCTGTGGCGTGGCGCCGATCGTCACCTGCGTGATGGAGGGCGCGCGCTTTGCCGTGGTCAACGCCAACGCCTTCGACAACGTGCACAGGGCCGAACTCGCCGCGGCCGCCGCCGACTTCGAAGGCGAGAGCATGGAGAGCCGCCTGGCGCGCCGGCGCCGCAACTGGACGCCGGAGGCAGCGGGCAATTGAAATGCAGAAGCGTAGGTTGGGTCAAGCGAAGCGCAGACCCAACGCTGTTGTGCACCAACAAGTGTTGGGTCTTCGGCTTCGCCTCGACCCAACCTACACGTCACGTCTCATGATCGGGGTGCTGGTAGCTCTCGATGGTCGCGAGCTTCCCGGCCCCGGTGTTCTCCAGCGTGGTCTTGGCCGGCATCTCTGCGATGCGGTCGACCCAGCCGAGCTGCGACTCCGTTCCGACCTCGTAGGTGGGTACGACGCGCTTGGGATCGTCGAACGCTCCGGTCGCCAGCTCGATGACCGGCCCGTCGATCTCGCGGTAGCTCAAGGGCGTGCCGCACGCCGCGCAGAAGTCGCGCGCGGCCCGTGAGGAGGACTGGAACGTGGCCGGCTGCCCGCGCGTCCAGGCAAACTCGCCCCACGGCACCTCGGCCAGAGCGGCGAACGGCCCCGCCACCGCCTTCTGGCACATGCGGCAGTGACAGAGCCCGATCTTCCTCGGCTCAACATAGACGGCAAACCGCACGCCACCGCACTGGCAGCCGCCGGTGTGGAGGGGTGTGCGCTCATCGTTCTTATCAGCCATGGGAGCACCTCGATGGGGTGTGTTCGTCGTGTAATATCGGATCGACAGAAGGCAGGGCAACGCATGAATTGCCACGCGTCCACCACGCGGTGCGCTCTTGCTGACCCTCGATCAAGCGACAGCGGCAGGGAGGGGAGGCCATGGGGAGACTTGACTGGTGCCAGAACACGGCGTGGAACGCAGATGTCGAGGCCGCCTTCTTTGCCAAGTTCGCGCGGGCAAGGAACAAGGCCTGGTACCTGCGCATACAGGCGTCGTGGCTCGTGCCGAGCCATCCCGAGGTCGCTCTCCAGCTGCTGGATCGATACTTCGCGCTGGGAGCCGATAGCTCCGAGGCGGAGGCGCACTTCAACCGTGGGCGTGCGTATGCCGCGCTTGGCGATGTCGACGCCGCCCTGGCCGCGTTCGAGGCGGCCCTCGCGCGGGAGGAGGCCCATCCGCTGTTTCGCACCTGGGCCTTTGTCGAGCTGCCGGCCCTGATCGCCGTCGAGCGGCAGAGCGCCCAGTACGACCGGGCTGTCGAGGTGCTGATGAGGCACAAGGATCAACTGACCTTTCCGGTCCAGTACTACAAGTGGCACGGCGCGCTGGCCCTCATCGCCGACGCGCAAGGCCGAACGTCAGAGGCGCAGGGCGCAGCGAGGCAGGCGCTCGACGCGGCGCGGACGACGCGCTCGGGCTTTCGGTACCACCCGGATGTCGGCCTGGTCGCCGACACGAGCGACGCGTTCGGAACGCGGCTCAAGGAGATCGCGGGCGAGGCGCCGGGCAAGTTGCGGTGGTACCGGAGGTAGGGGAAGGCTGCGATAGCGGCATGGCGCCGAGCCGGGCGTGTGGCGGGCGGCGAAGGCGCATCGGTGCAATCGCGTGCCGCGCGATTGGCACCCTACGGTTGGACGCCCAGCGTCTTGTGCAGCTTTGTCAGCGTCGCAATGGCATCCCCACCCGCGGAGATGAACGTATCCACGCCCGCCGCCCTGAGCGCGGCTTCCTGATCCTCGGGCCGGCCGGCCAGCAGCACCTGTTTGGCACCGGCCTGCTTCAAGGCGCCCACCGTGGCCTCGGCCAGCTCGGCGTAGGCTTGGTCGGAGGAGCAAAGGCAGGCGATCGCCGCGCCGCTCGCCGCGAAGGCGGCGCCCGCGTCGGCGGAATTGTGGAGTGGCGCACTCACGATCGCCTCGATGCCGCCAGCGGCTAGGAAATTGCCCGTCCAGGTGGAGCGGGCGGCGTGCACGGCGAGGTCGCCAAGGCAGGCCAGGAACACCTGCGGGCGCTTGCCGGTGCTGGCGAGGTGCGCGTCGGCGGCATCGCGCAGCGTCTCGAAGGGTTCCGCCAGCCGCCGCGGCGTGAGCGATGCCACCGACGTGCCACCCTTGGCGACCGGATCGAACGGCGGGTGCGGCTCGATCCTGACGCCGTCGTCGCCGAGGCGCGGGAAGGCGGAGATTCCCGTCAGTTCGACGCGTCCGTGGGCGATGTCGCCGGCGCGCGCCTCGGCGACGCGCGCGATCCGGCCCTGGAGGAAGCCGCTCTCCAGCGCCGCCCCCATGCCGCCCTGGGCCTCGATGTCCTGGAATACCCCCCAGGCGGCGCCGGCGAGCTCATCTGTCAGCTTCTCGACGTACCAGGAGCCGTGCGCGGGATCGGTGACGCGCGCCGCCGCGCTTTCCTCCTGCAGCACCAGCTGGGTGTTGCGGGCGATGCGGCGGGCGAAGGCGTCGGGCTTGCCGAGCGCCCAGGTGAACGGCAGCACCGTGACGGCCTCCGCCCCGCCGAACGCGGCGCCGGCGCAGGCGATGGTGGTGCGCAGCATGTTCACCCACGGGTCGCGCCGGGCCATCATGCGCTCGGACGTGGATGCCGTGAGCTGGATCGCCTCGGCCGCGCTGCCGGCGCCGCAGGCCTCTGCAACCCGGGCCACCAGCCGGCGGGCGGCGCGGAATTTGGCAATGGTGAGGAACAGGTCGGCGTCCGCCGCCAGCGCCAGCGCAATCTTGCCCAGCGCCATGCGCGGCCTCAAGCCTGCCGCCTCTGAGGCGCGCAGATAGGCCACGAGCGTGGCCAGCATCGCCGCCAGCTCCTGGGCCTCGCTGCCGCCCGCCTCGTGGTAGGGCCGCCCGTCGGCCAGCAGGGCGGTGACGTGCGACATGGTGCGGGCATCGGTCGCCAGCTTGGCGGCGATGTCGCAGGAGCGCTGCGCCGGGTAGTACAGCGTGCCGGTCTTGGCCAGCACGCCCAGCGGATCGTAGTTGAAGGCGCCGCGGCGCTCGTTCTCGTTGATGCCTGCCGCCCGCCAGATCTCGATCAGGCTGCCCGCCGCATCGAGCGTGTTCTCGCGGGCGTCGAGCGCGATGGCGGTGCCCCTGAGTGCCACCCCGCGCAGCGCCACGCCCAGCGCCTCCGCGCCGTAGGACAGGCCGCCCTGGCCGGGCGCCAGCACCTGCAGCAGGACCGACGTGACACCGCTTTCCAGGTCCTCCAGGATCGCCCTGTTGGCCGCTTCGGGGTTGGGCTCCACATGGCGCTGGCGCACGTCCCAGCCGCCGGGATACCAGCCGCCGTGACCTACCGCGACAGCCTCCGCAACGCTGTCG
>Ga0075421_100010194_pt1 | contig 11609 bp, 6 predicted proteins | sample SoiMetdeltSBSDD5_FD_75292 | JGI IMG/M metagenome (GOLD analysis project Ga0075421, IMG submission 75292) | Bulk soil microbial communities from a Populus tree surrounding site in Tennessee, USA - Soil MetaG P. deltoides SBSDD5 | ecosystem: Environmental > Terrestrial > Soil > Tree plantation...
AATGCAGCGCGCACGCTGAAGCCGCCGGAGTCGGACGCGATCGACCTGGTGAGCCATCACCTGAACCGGCTCAGCTTCGGACCGCGGCCCGGTGACTACGAGCGGGTGCGCGCGCTCGGCGCCTCGCCCGAAGAGGCCGTGCAAGCCTACATCGAGGAACAGCTTCACCCGGAGATGATCGACGATACCAAGACCGCGCGTCGCCTGGCGCGGTTGGAAACGTTGCGGCAGCCGCTGGGCGAGCTGTTCGAGTTTCACGGACACGTCCTCCTCCGGGAACTGGTGCACGGGACGTTGCTGAGGGCCGTTTATTCGCGCCGTCAGCTTTACGAAGTGATGGTTCAGTTCTGGACCGACCACTTCAACATCGATCCGTCGAAAGGCGACTGCCAATGGCTCAAAGCCTGGGATGACCGCGAGGTCATTCGCCGATACGCGCTAGGCAACGCCTGCGAGACATCTTCAAGCGTCTTGTCTAAAGGATTCGCCCGCTTTTTCACGCAGCACAATGGCGACCGAAAACTCACCGGGGAATTTCCGGAAATGGTCCGTGCCTCGGCGCTCAGTCCCGCGATGCTCTGGTACCTGGACGGACGGGAGAACCGGAAGCACGATCCCGGCGACAAGCCGAACGAGAACTACGCCCGCGAACTGCTCGAACTGCACACCCTTGGAGTCCACGGCGGCTACACGCAGAAGGACGTGATGGAGGTGGCGCGTTGCCTGACCGGCTGGACGGTACGGGCGGGTCGGCGCGGGCCGTTTCAATTTCATGCAGGCAAGGTCGAGTTTGACCAGCGCCTCCACGATGACGGTCCCAAGGAAGTGCTCGGGAATCGCATCCCCGCGGGTCTGGGGGCAAAGGACCTGGATCGCGTGCTGGAGATCGTAAGTTTGCACGCATCCACCGCCGGCTACATCGCGACCAAACTGTGCCGGCGCTTCATCGCGGACGAACCGCCGCGCTCCGCCGTCCGCGCCGTTCAGGAAACATTCCTCAAATCGGAAGGCGACATCCGCGCAACGCTCCGCGCCTTGTTTGCTACGGATGAATTCCGTCAGTCTCGCGGTACCAAGTTCAAGCGCCCGTTCAACTACGTTGTGTCCACGCTTCGCGCCACTGAAGCGGAGATCAAACCCGTTCCCAACCGTCATAACGACGGACCGCTTTACCAGGTGTTGCGTCGCATGGGCCATGCGCCGTTCGATTTCCCGACGCCTGACGGCTATCCCGAGGAAACCGCGCCGTGGTTGGGCACATTGCTATGGCGCTGGCATTTTGCGCTCGCGTTGACCGAAGGCCGGATCGCAGAGGCGCGCGTCGATGCCGCCTCATTGCGTCGGCGCGCGGGTGGCGACGACGGACTTATGCGGAGTTTGCTCGGTCGCATCCCCGCGGCGGAAGAGACTGCCGCCTTCCAGGACTCCGGCGCCGGCCTGGCGCTGGCGTTGGCGACGCCGGCGTTCCAATGGAGCTGACATGGCCGGACTCAACCAGTTCATCACTGGCAACGGCGAGAATCCGCGCACGTTGGTGGTGGTGTTTCTTCGTGGCGGGGCCGACGGGTTGAACATGGTCGCGCCGTTTGAGGACGACGGCTACTTCCGTGCGCGACCGCGCATCGCGATCCACAAAGAGAATTCAGTTCGCCTCGACGATTTCTTCGGCCTCAACCCGCTGCTCAAGGATTTGGAACCGGCTTATCGCGACGGCGCATTGGCCGTCATTCACGCGTGCGGGTCTGAGGACGACACGCGCTCGCATTTCGAAGCGCAGGATCTCATGGAACACGGAGGCCTGATGGCCAGCGGCGGCTGGCTCGGACGATTCTTGCGCGCCCTGCCACAGGACGGCGTCGGTCCGCTGTCCGCCGTTGCGATTGGCACCTCTGTGCCGGAGAGCCTGCGCGGCGCGCCCGGGGCGACGGTGATGGAATCTTTTGACACGTTCTCGTTGGGGAAAAACTCCGCCCGATTCACCACTGCGCTGGGGAGGCTGTATGCGTTGGAGAACAATCCCGTCGGTCACGCGGGACGCGACACATTGGACGCCATTGCGCGCATCGAAAAACTCGCTCACGAGCCCTATCGGCCGGCAGGCGGCGTAAGCTACGCGCAGTACGACGACCTCGCCCGCGGCCTGCAGGAAGTCGCACGTCTCATCAAGGCGCGCGTCGGCCTCGTCACCGCCTGCCTCGATCTGGATGGCTGGGACTCACACCTCACACAGGGCGTGATCATGGACCCGCTCATGACCCGGTTGGGCCGGGGTCTCTCCGACTTCTATCGCGATCTCGGCAGGGCCATGGAGACCACAACGGTCGTGGTGATGACTGAGTTTGGCCGGCGCGTGTTCGAAAACGCATCGTTCGGGACCGATCACGGCCGCGGCAGCGTAATGTTCGTCCTGGGCGGCGGAGTTAAAGGCGGACGCGTCTTCGCCCGCTGGCCGACTTTGAACGCCGCCGTCCTTGAAGGCCCAGGCGACCTGCCCGTCACCACAAACTACCGGGACGTGCTGGCGCCGCTGCTCGTCCGCCATGGCGTGCCGGCGGAACGGGTCCAGGAAGTCTTTCCGCGGTTCAAGCTGTCGCCGCTGCCGCTGTTCGCCTGACGGCCATGCCATCGAATGAGTCCGACGTGGGGAAGGGCTCTCGCGTTGCCGAGTCTAGTTGAAATCGGGGAGCGCGACCGTCCCGGTCGCTCCAGTCGGCGTCCCGCCGACTGGAGCAGCGCGCCTCGCAATTCACCAAACAGTGCGTCGTCTCGTGGCAACAATGGTCTTCGGCGGACGCCGAAAACAGCGGGCGAGACGCCCGCGCTCCCCAGAGCAACTGCATCGTTCCGGCTTAGGTCAGGCGAGCAGGTCTTTGACGACGTTTCCTCCGACGTTCGTCAGTCGCATATCGAGGCCCTGGAATTTCACCGTCAGCCGTTTGTGATCGATGCCGAGCAGGTGCAGGATCGTGGCGTGGAGATCGTGAACGTGGACGATGTTTTCCACAGCGTTATAACCGAGTTCGTCCGTCGCTCCGTAAGTGAGGCCGCGCTTGATGCCGCCGCCGCAGAGAAACATCGAGAACCCTTTCATGTGATGGTCGCGGCCGGGGCCGCCTTTGTCCTTTTGGGCCATCGGGGTGCGGCCAAATTCGCCGCCCCAGATGATGAGCGTGTCGTCGAGCAACCCCCGTTGCTTCAGATCCTGGATGAGGGCCGCGGTGGCACGGTCCACATAGGCCGCGTTCTGGCGGATGAATTTGACGAGGTCGTTGTGATGATCCCAATCGCGATGGTAAAGCTGAATGAACCGCACGCCGCGTTCCGCGAGGCGGCGCGCGAGGAGGCAATTGGACGCGAAGGTGCCATCGCCCGGTTGGCAGCCGTAAAGATCGAGGACGCTCTTTGGCTCGTTGGAAACATCCATCAAGCCGGGCACGGAGGTTTGCATCCGGAAGGCCATCTCGTATTGCGCGATGCGGGTGGAGATTTCCGGGTCATCCACAACGCTCTGTTGCGAGCGGTTCAGGGATTGCACGGCGGAGACGACGTCGTGTTGCTGAGCGGCGCTGACGCCGGGGGGACGATTCAGGTAAAGGACCGGATCGCCTTTGGACCGCAGATGCACGCCCTGGAATTGTCCTGGCAGAAAGCCGCTGTGCCACATGCGCATCGAGATAGGCTGCGGACTGCGCCCTTCGGTGGAAGTCAGCACGACAAAGCCCGGAATATTCTCGCTCTCGCTGCCGAGGCCATACAAGACCCACGAACCCATCGACGGCCGGCCCGAAATGGTCGTGCCGGTATTCATCAGTGTGTGCGCCGGATCGTGATTGATGGCGTCGGTGACCATCGAACGGATGATGCAGATGTCGTCGGCCACCTTACCGATGTGCGGCAACAGTTCGCTGATCTCCTGGCCGTGCCGGCCATGTCGGGAAAAGGCAAATTGCGGCGCAAAACAAGCCAGTTCCTGGCCTTGAAGCTGGGCAACTTGCTGGCCTTTGGTAAAGGATTCGGGCATCGGCTGTCCGTGGAGTCTGGCGAGCTGCGGCTTGTTGTCGAACGTCTCCAGATGGGATGGCCCGCCGGACATGTAAAGAAAGATGACCCGCTTGGCGCGTGGCGGATGGTGAAGCGGGTTTACGACACCAGTCCAGCGCTGCACCGGTGAAACTGCGCCTTGGAGGAGGCGCGGGTTCAACAAGCTCGCCAGCGCCATCAAGCCGAGACCGGAGCGACCGAGAAAGGCCCGACGGTTCAACGCGAGGATTGGGGGAGCCGCGTTGTTCAATGTCATCTTGTGAAACCTCCGGTACTGCTGTGCGGTGTCAAAACAATCGCCTCTCTTTGGCAGGCGTTTTCGAATTCGGGTATCGCCTTTCCCCTCACCCTTGGGGAGAGGGAACAGCATTCGAACGCTTCGTGATTTGCAGATGACCCCTCGGCAAACACCGCTCGTCGATTTATCGAAGGCCGGCGAGCGGTTCTCCCTCTCCTCAAGGGAGAGGGCCGGGGTGGGGGGGGAAAAGACAGTGGCAGCAGACACGGTTCCCGGAGTGGGCTTGATGTCCAACCGCCATGCGGCAATCCATAGCACACTGATCCGTCCATCGTTCGACCTTTCTAACTCCGTCCGAACTCGCTGACCAGGACTCGATCAACAAAACCCGGCCGAGAACCGTTCAAGCAAGAATGCCTTCGATTACCTTCCCGGACACGTTCGTCAGTCGCGCGTCGAGACCCTGAAATTTCACGGTGAGCCGGGTGTGCTCAATCCCGAGCAACCGTAGCATGGTGGCGTGGAGATCATGCACGTCCACGGGATTCTCGACGGCCGAATAACCGAGTTCGTCGGTGGCGCCGTAGATCAGGCCCGGCTTGATGCCACCGCCACACAGCCAGATGCTGAACCCGGCGTTGTGGTGGTCGCGGCCATCCCCGCCCTGACTCATGGGTGTGCGGCCAAATTCGCCGGCCCAGACGATCAGCGTGTCCTTGAGCATGTCGCGCTGTTTGAGATCGGTGATCAACGCCATGCAGGCGCGATCGACCTCCTGCGCCTTCAGCGTCACGCCTTCCTTCACGCCGCCGTGGTGGTCCCAGTCCTTGTGGTAGAGCTGAATGAAGCGGACGCCGCGCTCCGCGAGCCGACGCGCGAGGAGGCAGTTCGAGGCGAACGAACCGTCGCCCGGTTTGCCGCCGTAAAGATCGAGAATGTGTTGCGGTTCTTTGCTGATGTCGATCAACTCCGGCACACTCGTCTGCATCTGAAACGCCATCTCGTATTGCGCGATGCGCGTGGAAATCTCAGGATCATCCACAATCACATCGTATTTCGCATTGATGGCGTTGACCGCATTGACCACGTCGTGCTGGCGCCCCGGGGTAACGCCGGGTGGCGCGCTCAGGTAGAGAACGGGATCGCCTTTGCCGCGGAGATGCACGCCCTGAAAACGGCTGGGCAAAAACCCTGAGGCCCACTGTCGCGCTGCGATTGGCTGATTCTGGCCGCCCTTGCCCAACGAGGTCAGCACCACGAAGCCGGGGAGGTCTTGCGCATCGGTGCCCAGACCGTAGGTGACCCATGAGCCCATGCTGGGACGGCCGGCGATCTGCGTGCCGGTGTTCATGAACATGTGGGCCGGGTCGTGATTGATCGCGTCGGTGGTCATCGAGCGGATGATGCAAATGTCGTCCACAACCGAGCCAATATGTTCGAACAGCTCGCAAATCCCGGCGCCGGACTTTCCAAACTTTTTGAACTTGAGTTGCGGTCCGTAGCACAACAGCTTCTGGCCCTGCAATTGGGCAATCTGTTTCCCTTTCGTCACGCTCTCGGGCATCGGCTCCTTGTGCATCTCCGCCAGCTTCGGCTTGTGGTCGAATGTCTCCAGATGCGACGGCCCGCCAGCCATGGTGAGCCAGATGACCCGTTTGGCCTTCGGTGGGAAATGGTGGGGATTGATCACCCCGGTCCACCTATCTTTGCTGGCTGACGCTTTAGCTGTCGCCGCGCGCAGGAGTGCCGGATGGACGAGGGACGCGAGCGCCAGCACGCCGACGCCTTGGGACGCGCGCCCGAGGAAGGCGCGGCGGTTCAACGAAAATCCGACATCAGGCTGTTTCATAGAGTCCAAAGTCCAATGGTCCAAAGTCCAAAGTCAACGAGTGGACTGGCGATCTTCGGTGGAATACTTGTTCCCCCACAGTCCGGAGCGCTTAAGGTAACCCATCATTCCGGCAATGGCCCGGCTTGTTTCCAAAGCGAGGCATTTCAACTCGCGAAACTGTGCCTCCGAAATGTAAACCTCGTCCAAAGCCACATAGAGTTGCGACCGCACCTCGCCGCAGGAGCCCTTGGCCTGGGAAAGAAACTGAATGAATTCTTTGTCGCCACCGCGCTCAAAGCCTTCCGCAATGTTCGACGTGATCGAAATGCAGGCGCTTCGCATTTGATCGCGCAAGGCATAATCGCGCACAAACTCGCCTGTTCGTGACAATCGGTAAACGGCGCGCGTCAACTCGCGTCCCTTCTGCCAGCTAACCAGATCTTCAAACATTTCGATTTTCGCCATAACGCACCTTTAGACCTTGGACTCTTGGACTCTTGGACTTCCCCGCTTAACTTCGGGTAATCGTTTCATGAAGATTCAGAATCACGCGCGCGACATTCGTCCACGCGGCCAGTTCGGCGGGGTCAACGTCCTTCGGCGCCGGCGAGAGTCCGACCTTCAACAGCGCCTCCGCCGACTGTGGATCCCGATGGTATTCCGCGAGGTGCTTGTCCAACAGCGCACGGGCGGTGCTGATTTCGTCCGCGCGCGGAGCGCGTGACAACACCTGTTGCCAGGCCCACTTGATTCGCGCCGTCGTATCGCCGCCGCCTTCCTTGAAAATGCGGGCGGCGAAGGCACGGGCGGCTTCGACGTAGGTCGGATCATTCAGAAGCACGAGGGCCTGCTGTGGAATATTCGAGCGGTTACGCTCGGCGGCGCATTCCTCACGACTGGGTGCGTCAAAGGCGAGCATGCTCGGATGGAGGAAGGTTCGCTGCCACCAGGTGTAAAGGCCGCGCCGATACTGGCTCTCGCCCTTATCGGCCTCGTAGTTGCGCGTGGGGAAATTCAGATTTTCCCAGTAACCGTCGGGTTGATACGGCTTCACACTCGGTCCGCCGATCTTTGGAACGAGCAGGCCAGCGACCGAGAGGGCGTTGTCGCGCACAAGTTCGGCCTCAATGCGCCAACGACTCTGCCGGGCCAGCTCGCGATTGTAAGGGTCGCGGATTTGCAGTGTTTTGGACGCGATCGAGACCTGTTTGTAAGTACGGCTGCTCACGATGAGGCGGACCATGTGCTTCACATCCCAGCCGCTTTCCATGAATTCACACGCCAGCCAATCGAGCAATTCGGGATTCACCGGCGGCTCGCCCTGCATTCCAAAATCGTCGAGCACCCTGGACAGTCCGGTGCCAAAGAACTGTTTCCAGAGCCGGTTCATGAAGACGCGCGCTGTGAGCGGGTTCTCCCGCGAGACAATCCACTCCGCGAGATCGAGCCGGTTCAATCGTCGTCCTTCCACCTTCTTCGCTGAAACGGTCAAATAGGCGGGCAGGGCGGGCTGCATGACTTCGCCGGTCTCGATCATCCAGTTGCCGCGCGGCAGAATGCGCACGGTGCGCGGCTCGTCGGCGGCGACGGAGACCAGGCAACGGGCAAGAGTCGCTTCGAAATCCGCCTTCGCTTTCTTTGCGTCAGCAACAAGGCGTCGCTGATCGATGAGTTCCGGCGCTGCGCTGCGCTGATACGCGGCGAGTTTTCGTTTGTGTTCTTCCGTGCGTTCCTCCGCTGCCACCTTCAACACTTCGATGATCTCAGGCCGCGGCAAGGCGGCCTTTGACACTCGAACGATACTCGGATTTGTGGTCGCCGACAGGCGGAAGCGTCCGAGCACCTGATTGCCACCGCTGTTCTGCTGGATAACGAATGTAGCCGTGACCTCGCCCTCACTGGAGACCGGTTCCTTCGTCGCGAAATAAATCGCGTGCTCAACGCCGGTCACGCCACGAACGCCCCAACCGTTGTTGGCGTCCTGCTTGTCGTCGGTAGCGGCAGATGCGGGAAACCCCGTCGCTTCGAAGGTCGCCCTGGCTTCGGACAAGGCGATCCTGTTCGTGTTGGCGTCTTCAACACTGAACTCAGTGACAACAAAGTTGCCATCTGCCGCACGGCCAGGTCCGTGCGCGGGCAGCTTCTCGTCGCTCAACGCCTCGAGACGAAAACCGACAACGTCCTTCAGATTCGCTTTGACCGTGATGCGATAGGTGTCTTTGCCGTCTTTCGGTTCTTTTTCCGCGCTAACGACTTGATCCTTGTCAGCGGTGAGCTTCACGCGTGCTTCCGACATCATTTTCTCCGGTATAAGCGCGGTCCAGTTTGTCTCGGCGGCAATCGTTTCAAGCGCCGCCTGCTCCCATTTCGCGGCCAACTCCGGGCGTGGCGCCTCGTATTCCTCTTCCTGTCGCGTGGCCTGGCGGTCGAGCCGGGCAAGCTCGGCCGCCTGTATATCGTCGGGCACCAGCATCCCGTCTTCGCGCCGGCCAATGTTCGCCTCTTTGAGGTCGGCGAAGAACGCGCCTATCGAATAGAAGTCGCGCGAGGTGATGGGGTCGAATTTGTGGTCGTGGCACTGCGCACAACCGATCGTTTGTCCCAACCAGACCGTGCTCACCGCGCGGACTCGATCCGTGAGCATGCGCGCTTCGTAATCCTTCGGCTGAGCTCCGCCTTCTTCGGTGGTGAGCAACAACCGGTTGAAAGCCGATCCGACCCTTTGGTCCAGCCTGCCGTTGGGAAGCAGATCACCGGCGAGCTGTTCGCGCGTGAATTGATCGAAGGATTTGTTTTCATTGAAAGACCCGATGACGTAGTCGCGATACGGCCAGATGTTGCGCGGGTTGTCCGAATGGTAACCGATCGTGTCCGCGAACCGTACCACATCGAGCCAGCCCATCGCCATGCGTTCGCCATAATGAGGCGATGCCAGAAGGTTTTTGACCAGGTCGGCGTAAGCATCCGGCGACTTGTCCTTTTCGAAGGCGGTTACTTCCCCGGGTTTCGGCGGCAACCCAGTGAGGTCAAAAGAGAGCCGGCGCGCGAGCGTGCGCCGATCCGCTTCGGGCGACGGCTTGAGATCGATTTCGTTCAGGCGCCGTTCAATCAGGAAATCAATGCCATTCCTGCCTGCGGGAACGGGCGGCTTGGCCGGCGGCACGTAAGCCCAGTGGCTCTGATATTCTGCGCCTTCGGCGATCCACCGACGGAACAACTGCTTCTGCGCCGGCGTGAGCGTCTTGTGCGATTCCGGCGGCGGCATGAGGTCGTCTTCGTCCTTTGTGAAAATGCGCTTGATGATTTCGCTTTCGTCCGGCTTACCCGGGACGATGGCCTCTTTCTTAATCGCCTCCTCGCGCACGTCGAGGCGGAGCTTGCCTTTGCGCTTGTTCTGATCCGGCCCGTGGCAGAACAAGCAGTTGTCGGAGAGAATGGGCCGGATGTCGCGGTTGTAGGAAATTCTGACCGGCGACTTTGCGGCAATAACCGCCGAAATGATTGCCGGCACCAAAACAACGGCGCCCAAGCATCGGAGGATCCGAACGAAAGCCATTGGTTGCGCCGTCAATCGTTGGCCGTCGTGGTCACTTTTGTTCATGGAAGGGATTTGTGCCGCGCAGGATAACAGATTCAACAACACAATCAAACGATGAAAATGCGAGGTCGGTTTCAGTAGTAGTAGTGGGGCGCGGGATTCCAATCCCGCGAGTGCCGCAGACCTTGTCTGGCGGGATTGGAATCCCGCGCGCCAACGGCCCTGTGGCGGCGGGCGTCTCGCCCGGCCGACACCGCCGTCAGCTTTGGTCGTTCGCTGTTTCCAACGTTACTTCCATCTCAGCGATCGTTTCGCGGATGGCTTCCAGGAGAGCGCGGATGTCCGCCTCGAAGAGGTGGCCGATGGAGCCGATGCGAAATGTGTCGGCCTGGCTGATCTTTCCGGGATAAATGACGAAACCTTTGCCGCTCAAGCGGCGGTAAAACTCCGCGAAAGCGAACTTCGGATCGGCGGGAACGTAAAACGCCGTGATAATGCAGCTTTGGACTTCGGGGGGAAGATAAGTGCGGAAGCCCATCGCCCTCATTCCGTTCACGAGAACCTCGTGATTGTGCCGGTAACGAGCGCCACGAGCCGCCACGCCGCCTTCTTCTTCCAGTTCGCGCAGCGCTCCGGCGAAGGCCAGGATCGCGTGCGTCGGCGGCGTGTAACGAAACTGGCCCGACTGCTCCAGCCCCCGCCACTGTTCCAGCAAATCAAGACTCAGGGTCCGCGCCGAACCTTCGCTCGCCAGGAGCTTTTCACGCTTCGCCAGCACAAAGGAAAACCCGGGCACGCCCTGAATGCACTTGTTCGACGACGAGATCAGGAAGTCGATGCAAGCGTTCTCGAGGTGGATGGGGATCGCTCCGAAACTGCTCATGGCATCGACGATGCAGGTCCGTCCCGCGTCGCGCACCACCACGCCGATGGCTTCGATCGGATTGAGTATGCCCGTGGTGGTCTCGCAATGGACCACCGCGACGTGAGTGATGGAAGAATCGGCGGCAAGCAACCGGCGGAAATCGTCCGGATTCGGTGTTTGGTTCTCGGCCGTGTGCAAGGCCTCCACGGGGATGCCGTGGCGCGCCGCCATCCGCAACATCCGTTCGCCGTAGGCGCCGTTGACGGCAACAAGGAGTTTGCCATTGGCCGGCACCACCGAGGAGATGACGGATTCCACTCCGAATGTTCCGCTGCCTTGCATCAGGACGGCTTCGTAACCCGCCGATTGGCTGACGCCGCCCAGTCCTGGCAACTCGTCACGGATGCGGCGGATCAGCGCGATGAATTCATCGTCGCGCGAACCGATGTCGCGGAGCATGGCTTCCTTGACCGAGTGGCTCGTGGTCAACGGGCCGGGAGTGAAGAGGAGTTTGTCTTTTGGCATGCGCGGGGCAGGAGTGGTCAAGGCGTCCCGTCGGCGACAAATTTCATGAAGCGTTCCTTGACCTCGTGCGGTTTTACGGTCGGCCGGCCGAGGTTTTTTGGCGAGCCGGGACGAATCTTGATGTGCAATAACGAAGGTCCGGATTCACGGCGAAGCGACTTGACCGCGGCGCAAACGTCTTCCCGCGAATCCGCAGAAACAGCGTGACGATAGTTGGCGGCGGCTGCGATGTCGGCAAACCGCACGGTGCTCGAAGCGGTCCGTTGTCCGCCCGTCGAATCGTGCGATTCGTTGTCGATCAGGATGTGAAGAAAATTTTGCGGCTGGTAACGGCCGATGGTCGCGAAGGAGCCGAGTTTCATCAGCGCGGCGCCGTCGCCGTCGATGACCACGACCGGCTGTTTGGGCCGGGCCTGGGCAAGGCCGAAGCCGATGGCCGACGCTGTGCCCATGCCGCCGACGACATAGAGGTGATTCGGGCGGTCGGCGATGGTGAACAGTTCGCGTCCGGTCTTGCCGGTGGTGGCTAGGATGGCTTCGTTTCCGTTGAGAGATTCAAGGATCACCTGCA
>Ga0075421_100010196_pt1 | contig 11608 bp, 6 predicted proteins | sample SoiMetdeltSBSDD5_FD_75292 | JGI IMG/M metagenome (GOLD analysis project Ga0075421, IMG submission 75292) | Bulk soil microbial communities from a Populus tree surrounding site in Tennessee, USA - Soil MetaG P. deltoides SBSDD5 | ecosystem: Environmental > Terrestrial > Soil > Tree plantation...
GCAGCGAAGCGCTCGTCACGCATGGCCGTTCCGGGCGGACGCTCCTCACGCGCACTCCTGCGCGCTCGTCGCTCGGCACGAGCGCTGCTCGGGCATCCATGCCCTCGCGGGCGCGCTCGTGACGCCGCCGGAACCGACAATCACGGCCGCTGGCTGCGCGCGCGCGGAGCGTCCACTCCCCCAAGAATCATTAGCCGTCGATGCGGGCGCCTAGGCCGGCGATTTGCCAGAGGGTGAGCGGGCCGTTGACGGTGCTTGGGTCGAAGGTCGCGCCCATTTCCTCGGCTTGGTGCTGTTTCCAGGCTTTGTGTTGGGTTTCGTCGAGCTCGATTCTTTCGACCACGCCTTCGACGACGGCGTGGCTGCCCTTGGCGCTCACGGGGAAGACGATTTCGCCGTCGGTCACCTTGACGCGCAGCTTGGCGTCGCCGTCGGCCAGCTCCAGCCAGCAGCCGCGGCGCTGACACACTTCGTGCACGGTGCCGGCGACTTGCACGATCTTGCCCTCGTAGTCTGCCGGTTGCGCCAAGATGGCGCCGATGGCGGTCGACTTCTGCAGGACGACGCCCGCGCCGTAATTGCCCTTGGGATCGGCCTTGTGCAACGCCGCATCTTCGGTGCTGGGTGAGCCGGGCGCCGACGCATGATCCGGCGCTGTTGCATGATCGTGCGCTGTCGCATGATCGTGCGCCGGCTCGGACACAGCAGACTTTTCTTGTGACGACGCGGAGGCTTGCGGCTGCTGGTCTGCCTGCTGCTCCGCCGCTTTCTGGCAACCGGTCAAAGCGAAGAGTGCGCCGGTGAGAACGATGACAGGGAGTCGAGGCATGGGGTTCCTTTCTCTGGCGCGATCTATCGCCGGAGCCACGAATGGGAGGCGCCGATTTTCGGCATGGAGCCTTGATTGTCGAGAAGGTCTACGAGCGCCGGCAATGCCAGGCACAGGTTCTGCGGTTCGGTCGGCGCGTCGGCGAAGGTGACGTTCACGTTCGCACACGAGCTGTCGAAGACCTCGTCGCCATCGGTGTCGATAGGGATCTCGGTCGTGTCGCCGGCGAGCGTGGCGAGGACGCTATTGTTGTGGCGAATGGAACCCGTGATGTCGGCGATCTCGATGCCTTCGATGTAGCGGAAGTTGTCCGCGCTCAGGCTGATCTCCCACGGCGGCGATGTGGGACTGCGCGTGCTGCCGAACCCGAGCCCGACGCTCGCCGACTGCGTGAGCCCCGATTCCAGATCGGCCACCATCGCGAGCTCGAAACGGACGACGAAGTCCTCGACGCTGTCGTAGAGCTGCACCAGTAGATTGGCGCTGCCGGCCGCTGCCTCGACGCTGACCGCGAGGAGAATGGATCCGAGGTAGGCCGCGCCCGCGTCGCTGGGATCGTTGGCTGCAGGATTACCGAGCTGAAACGACACCAGCTCGCCGGCAGTGTCGAATGTCGCCGCAAGGTCCAGCCGCACCAGAACCGGCACCGACCCGTTTTCATCCGCCGTCGCCGCGATCTCGAGGACGACGCTTGCTGGCAAATCATCAGCCGGATCGGGGGTGCCGCGGTCATCGATTTCGAGGTGCAGGAAGCGGAACTCGCCGCGCACGGGCACCGGAACACCGATTGGGTCGTTGACCGTGATGTCGTCGTCCAGACCGAAGCGGAAGACGAAGCCGTCGGACGGATTGCCGGGATCGGCGAGCGTCCAGCCGGGGAAGGTTCCCGTGGTGTTGGCCAGATCCCGATCATAGGTGCCGAATTCGGTCTGCACGATCCTTCGCTGCGGGCCCTCGAGCTTGCGCAGCAGTTCACGCACGGCTCGGCTGGCACCGGGAGGCTGCGGCAAGGCGTACGTCGCAGTCGGCAGTGACAGCCCTCCCAGGATGTCCGCCAACGCGCGCGAGCCGACGAGCTGTGCTGCGGGCTCGCGCCCGGCGCCAGCGCGGAACTCGGCGAGCTGTCCGATGCTGGTCTGAATCTGATCCTGGGCGCTGGTCGGGGTCCCGGGGGTTCCAGGGCCGTCATCGCCGCATCCAACCAACGAGGAGATGATCGCGAACGCACACCAGCGATTCCGAAGCCGCGCCCCCAACCGCATATCCTGCCTCCTTCCACCCATTGACCAGAGGAGCAATGTCCTCGATCCGCGGGGCACGGTCAACGACGCGCATGAGTCGATTCAACGCGGCCGCGAGCGTCACGGGAAAGCGATTGCAGAGAGCGCAGCGCTCTCCGCGTTGTGGACAGGGGATTCTCGAGGACCGGGCTCGGTCACCGCGCGTTCAAGCGCCGTCGAGGAGCGATTCCAACGTCGACAGCTCGTCACGCAAACCCTGCGGGAGCCTTGGTCCGAACCGGTCGAAATGCTGGCGGATCGAGGGAATTTCGTTCTTCCAGCCGGCGATGTCGACGCGCAGCAGCTCTTGCAGGTCCGCCTTGGGGATGTCGAGGCCAGACAGATCGAGGCCGTCCGCGGCCGGCAATCGGCCGATGGGTGTTTCCACGGCTCCAGCGCGGTCGTTGCACCGCTCGAACACCCACTTCAGCACGCGGCTGTTCTCGCCGTAACCGGGCCAGAGATGGCGACCACCGGCCCCTTTGCGGAACCAATTCACATAGTAGAGGCGCGGCATCTTGTCGCCGCCTTCGGCACCGATGCGCAACCAATGGGCGAAGTAATCACCCATGTGGTAGCCGCAGAACGGCAGCATGGCCATCGGGTCGCGCCGGAGCTCGCCCACCTTGCCGGCGGCGGCGGCGGTTTTCTCGGAGCCCATGATCGCGCCGAGGAACGTTCCGTGACGCCAGCTGCGCGCCTCGGTGACGAGGGGCACGGTGGTGGCGCGGCGGCCGCCGAAGAGGATGGCGCTGATCGGGACACCCTTGGGGTCTTCCCATTCCGGCGCGATCACCGGACACTGATGCGCGGGCGTGGTGAAGCGCGCGTTGGGGTGCGCCGCCGGGCGACCGCAGCCGGCGCGCCAGGGCCGGCGCAGCCAGTCGACGACGGCAGGCGGTTCGGACTCGAGCATTTCTTCCCAGTACACGTCGCCGTCGGGCGTGAGCGCGCAATTGGTGAAGATGCTGTTGGCGTAGAGGGTGTCGAGCGCATTCGGATTGCTCTTGCGCGACGTTCCCGGGGCCACACCGAAGAATCCGGCCTCGGGGTTGATGGCGTGCAGACGACCGTCCTTGCCGAACTTCATCCATGCGATGTCGTCACCGATGGCCTCCACCTTCCAGCCCGGGAGAGTGGGGTTCATCATCGCCAGGTTGGTCTTGCCGCACGCCGACGGGAACGCGGCGGCGATGTACTTCACCTGTCCCGCGGGATCGGTGAGCTTGAGGATGAGCATGTGCTCGGCGAGCCAGCCTTCGTCGTGCGCCTGTACCGAGGCGATGCGCAAGGCATGACATTTTTTGCCGAGCAGAGCATTGCCGCCGTACCCCGAGCCGTACGACCAGATCTCGCGCGTTTCCGGAAAGTGCGAGATGTATTTGTTCTGCGTGTCGTTCGGCCAAGGAAGATCGGCCTTCTTCGGATCGTCGAGCGGGTAGCCGAGGGTATGGATGCCGCGCACGAAGTCACCGCTCGTGCCGAGGACCTCGAGAACGCGCGACCCCACCCGCGTCATGATGTGCATGTTGGCGACGACGTAGGCCGAGTCGCTGACCATGACTCCGATCTTGGCGATCGGGGAACCCACGGGACCCATCGAGTAGGGAATGACGTACATCGTGCGGCCGCGCATGGCGCCGTCGTACAACTTGCTCAACTTCGCTTTCATCTCCTGGGGATCCGCCCAGTTGTTGGTCGGACCGGCGTCGTCCTTGCTCGCCGAGCAGATGAACGTGCGATCCTCGACACGCGCGACGTCGGCGGGATCGGACCGCACCAGGATGCTGTTGGCGCGCTTGTCGGGCGCGAGCCACATGGCGGTGCCGGTGTCGACCAAGAGGTGCATCATGTCCTGATACTCGCGGCTCGAGCCATCGCACCAATGGACGGTGTCGGGTCGGAGCATCCGCGTCATCTCACCGATCCAGGCCAGGAGGTGGGGGTTGTCCGTGTGAGACGAGACCGCGTGTGTGGTGCTCATTGGCTTCCTTCGCTCGAGTGGACCACCGGAATGGCTTCGGGTGGGCAACGGGGCGCCAAGACTACCTGAGGCTACGCGTCCGGGACGCCTGCCGCAAGCCGAAGGCGGCCTCCCGACGCAGGAGTTTGCGCCGGTGTCCAGACCGGGATCCCTCGGATCGCTGCGAAAGGGACTCGCTATTTGTTCAGGTCTTCGGCGGGAGGCCAGAGCAGATTCGCCATGTCCTTGCATCTCACGCGCACGTAGAGCTTTTTGATCGGTCCCAGCGTATTGGCGACCTCGTGCAGACGTGGTTCGTGCTGCAGCAGCCGCCGCACGGTTTCCGTCTGGCAGCCGCCGAGTGTGATGCAATCGAGATCGAGAACGCCGGTGACCGCGGCGCGGAGTGGCTCACCCCGGCTGGAGCTTCCGACGCCGGCGCCATGTGATAGCAGGAGGCGCACGATGTCGGCCTGTCCATAGCCCGCGGCCATCGTGACCGGTGTGATTCCGGAGCGGCCGCTGGCGTCGACATCGGCCCCGAGCGCCAGGAGTGACGTGACCGATTCGATCTGGTGCTTGTGGATCGCGTGCAGTAGCGGGGTCCAGCCATTGCGTCCTGCCGCCAGGTTGGGATCTGCGCCGGAAGCGACCAAGGCTTGGATGGCTGGGACATGACCGTTGCGGGCAGCGTGCACGAGCGCAGTGAAGCCGTTGCGATCGTGCGCGTTCGCCGGCGACCCCGAAGCGAGCAGCTGGCGCAGCTGGCTAGTCTGGCCAAGAGCCGCCGATTCCACCACAGGGTCACTGGGTTCCATCGGTGTACGACAGCTGGCCATGGATGCGCCGAGAGCTATGGCGATCCAGATGCATCGGTGCATGGAATCCACTCCTTCCCGCGTACGGGCCGGGTCCGTCCCAGCTATTTAAAAGTACTTTATAATGCAAAGTCAACGCCAAAATCATCGGTGGCTGGAACGGGTCGGCTCCGGCCCTGCAGGGAACGGAGGGGGCACGGGGAACTCAGGGGGGAGTGGCGCCGAGCTGGAAATGCCGCATGAGAACGTACTCGGCCAAGGCTTTGTGCGACAGCGGGTCGAGCAGGTAGACCTCGAAGCCGCAGAAGGCGCGCGAGAAATGCGACGCAGTGGGATGACCCTTCGCCATGACGAAGACCGGCTGGTTGTCGGCAGTCTGGGGGTAGAAGAAGCCTTGTGCCGGGTTCTCGGGAAACCCGCTTACGTAGCCGTAGAGCGACACCGAGATGCCAGGGGACGACACCAGCGGTGGACTCTCGCTCGCCAGACCATTCGGCATGTTGTAGATCTCGACGTTCGTGCGCCCACCGGTCCCCGCCTGCGGCCAGGCCCCCGAGACTTGCAGTCTCGGCGCACCCCAATGGCCGACACGATCCACCAGGGTGTACGTGTGGGAATGCGGTGACGGCGATGCGCTCTCCGAAGTTCCGACCTCGATGGTCTCGCCATTCCGCAACGCCACGAAGTCGGAAGCGGCCAGCGTGACCGCATGGCGATGATCGAGCTCGGATCTCGTCATGTAAGTGCGCTCGACCGGAACGAAAGCTTCGACGTCGGCCCTGGCGATCGCCAAGTCGTGCGCATGTGCGCCATCGGTGCTCGAAGTGGTGACCTGCGAATCGATCCCGGCACTTTCGTAGCGCTCGAGGGCACGACAGAAGTGATCCCGGTGCCAGCGCGGGCTCTCGATCGCCGAGCCGACGTCGAACATTTCGATCCCCATCTTGTAGAGCAGGCTGGCCGTGCCGACGGAATCGATCCCGGGGGGGTGTGGCTCGATGGGGTCGTCCCAGTTGGTGACGTTGACCGGATTTGCTTCCTCGCCCATGAGGCGCTCGTCGGGCCACAGTTGCTTCGCCGGACGGAAGCCGTTGATCCACAGGCTGCCGCCATTCGCCAAGTAAATGTTGATGTAGTTGAATCCCCTCGCCGCATTCTGGTTGCGTGATGGGATCGGGTCGTAGAACTGCGCGGCACGACGCAAGGCCGAGCCGCCGTTGCGACCACTGCGATTGCTCCACACGATGGCGCGGTAGTCGAACACCTTCTGGATGGATGGCGGCTCGAAGCGATTGGCCTGCACGTCGTAAACGTCCTGGCTGGGTTGGAACTCGAATCCCCCCGCGGCCGCGACCTCGCTCAGGACTTGTAGCCAGCGCGCTTCCTCCTGCGACTCCTGGTCGATGTCGGTTTGGAAGTCGGTGTCGTCCACCCACAAGAGAGAGCGAGACAATGTCACCGTATGCACGGTGAGCTCGTAGATCGCCTCGGTGATCGACTCGGCATTGTCGCGTACTTGCAGATTGAAGCGATGCGACCCGGTGCTGAAAGAGCGAACCGGTGCCGAAGTATTGCTGACGCTCCAGCTCGACCACTCCTGGTCCTCGTCGTGGTTGCGGATGTCCCAGCCGTAGCGGTAGCCGACGATCTCGCCGCCATAGGCCGAAGCATCGGCGCTCCAACGGAAGTTGATCGGCTGCCCGGCCGCGATGTCGAGACGAATCGGGCGGGAGCCGCCGACGAATGTCTGCGTCCCGAGAAATTCCTCGCGTACCGTGAGCACGGGACCGATGTTGCCCTTGACGCGCAAGCGGCAAACATTGTTCTTGCCCGCGGTCTGATAGTCGAACACCGGCGTGATGGCACCGGCCTCGTCCATCGCCTGCACCGCGAACAGGTAGTAGCCGGCTCCGGGGTAATCGCCGATGCGCGCGAGGCCCGAGACGACTCCGCGCGTGCCGGATCTGTCGAGGGCGCCCCAGGCCTTCCATGGACTCCACTCATAGCGCTGCGGCAAGACGTACAACGAGTCGGGAAAGTTGACGTATTTGTCCCCGGTGCCCCCGATCACAACCGTGGTGCCGATGATCACAAAGCGCGAGGCCACGGGGTCGATCGTACTGGTCGCATCCACGGGGTCTTCGCCTTCCCAGTTGAAGACGATGACGGGCGGGCCTTCGAACTCCGCGGTGTGCCCGGCTCGGACCGGTGGCAACAGCGCGACCGTGGGCGCGATGTTCGTGGAGTTGAAAGAGCGATAGTCGGGCGTGGAATCGAAGATGCCCTCGTTGTCCACGGCGCGCACGAAGAACGTGTGCCAGCGCTCGAATGGTGTGTCGCGCACGGCTGAGCCGTCTTCACCCGGACCCGGGCGTGGATCACGGCGCAGGGTGTCCGCGAGCGTGATGAGGGTGGTATCCGACGACGTGGTTCCGGTCCAACGCGGATCGTCCGGAGCCGGGACCTCGACGATGACGCGCGTCGCATCGTCCCCCGGGTCGAGGTGCGAACGGGCCGGCGGATGATCGATGAGGATGAAGTCGAAATGATCGATGGTGCCGTCGCGATCCGATCCAGACCAGTAGAGCTGGACCCGATAGTGGGCGGCGTCCGTGGAGTCCGGCGGTCCACTGGAAAGCAGGGTTTCCGGCGGCTGATTCGGCCGTAGCTTCTGCACCCCGAGTTCGTTGTCGCCGCAACCCACGAGGAGCGCGGTGGCGAGCCAGCCGAGTTTCCACAGCTTCATGCGATGGCCGACTCCTCGACGTGCGTGGAAGGGCTCGAAAGCCGCCGGGCTGTCGAGTCCTGCGCGCATCGAGCCGGGACAAAGATAAGAAGGTGCGGGGCGGAGGTCAAACGAGCACCACTGGCGACGGGGCACAGCCAGAGGCCAGCGCAACCGAATGCCCGACCCCGGGGTGGAAGGCCGCAGCGCACCGTCGACCGGCATCGGGTTGGGATCGTTCCGACGTCGAGGTCAGATCAACCGACATCGAGCTTGGTTCAACCCGACGTCGAGGTCGAATCAATCCGCCGCGTCCTCGACCGGTGGACAGGTGCAGAAGAGATTGCGGTCGCCGTAGGAGTTGTCGATGCGACCGACATGCGGCCAGAACTTGAACTCGGCGAGCCATGCGGCCGGGTACGCCGCCTGCAGGCGCGTATACGGATGTGGCCAATCGTCACGCAGGATCTCGGCCACGGTGTGCGGCGCGTTCTTGAGTGGGTTGTCGACCCGGTCCATGGCGCCGCTCTCGATGGCAGTGATTTCGGCACGGATCGAAAGCATGGCGTCGCAGAAACGGTCGAGCTCGACCTTCGATTCGCTCTCCGTGGGCTCGATCATGAGCGTGCCCGGCACGGGGAAGCTCATCGTGGGCGCGTGGAAGCCGTAATCCATGAGTCGTTTGGCGACATCGTCGCTCTTGATGCCGGCGCTCTTGTCGAACGGACGCAAATCGAGGATGAACTCGTGAGCGACTCTGCCGTTCTTGCCGGCGAAGAGCAAGTCGTACGCGCCGGCGAGGCGTTGCGCCATGTAATTGGCGTTGAGAATCGCCACCTGCGTGGCACGTGCGAGGCCTGCTGCCCCCATCATGGCGATGTAGGCGTAGGAGATCGTGAGAATCGCGGGGCTGCCGTACGGCGCGGCCGCGATGGCACCGATGGCGCGCGAGCCCGCGCTCTCGGGCTGGAGCACCGGGTGTCCGGGCAGGAACGGCGCCAAATGCTCCGCCACGCCGATCGGCCCCATGCCAGGGCCGCCGCCGCCGTGCGGAATGCAGAACGTCTTGTGCAGGTTGAGATGGCAGACGTCGGCACCGATCTCCGCTGGACGCACCAGACACACCTGAGCATTCATGTTGGCGCCGTCCATGTAGACCTGACCGCCGGCAGCGTGCACGAGATCGCAGACGCTGCGGATCTCCGCTTCGAAGACGCCGTGCGTCGATGGATAGGTGACCATGATGGCGCCCAGCGCGTCGCGGTGCACGGCGATCTTGGCGCGCAGATCGGCGAGATCGATGTTGCCCTGCGCATCGCAGGCCACGTTCACCACGCGGAAGCCGGCGATGGTGGCGCTCGCAGGGTTGGTGCCGTGCGCCGACACCGGGATGAGACAAATGTCGCGTTGCGCCTCGCCGCGCGAGCGGTGGTAGGCGCGAATGACGAGAAGGCCGCAGAACTCGCCCTGGGAGCCTGCATTGGGTTGCAGCGACACCGCCGGGAAGCCCGTGATGCTGCCGAGCTGGCGTTCGAGCCGGCGGAAAAGCTCGGTGTAACCCAGAGTCTGCTCGGGGGGCGCGAACGGATGCACGTCGGCGAACTCCGGCCATGTCATCGGTTGCATCTCCGTGGTGCCATTCAGCTTCATGGTGCAAGAACCGAGCGGAATCATCGACGTGTTGAGCGACAGGTCGCGCGACTGCAGGCGCGTCAGGTAGCGCAACATCTCGGTCTCGCTGTGGTAGCGCTGGAACACCGGATGGCCGAGGAATGCGCTCTGGCGCTGGAACGCGGCGTCGACGCCGGCGGGCACCGGCAATGAATCCAGGTCGATGCGCGTCGTGCTCGCGCCGGCCGCGGCGGCGAAGGCGGCGAGGATGCCATGCACGACCTCGCGCGTGGTGGTTTCGTCGAGAGCGATGCCGACGGAACCGTAGTCGAACGAACGCAGGTTGATGCGGCGGGAGACGGCTTCCGCGAGCACTTTGCGCGCGCTGCCGCTGCCGAGATGTACGTGCAAGGTATCGAAGAACGGCTCGTCCACCGTGTGGCCGAGGCGTGCGAGACCTGCCGCGAGCAGCCGAGCCCAGGCGTGCACGCGCAGGGCGATGCGCCGCAGGCCTTCGGGCCCGTGATACACCGCATACATGCTGGCGACGATGGCGGGCAAAGCCTGCGCGGTGCAGATGTTGCTGGTCGCCGTTTCGCGCCGAATGTGCTGTTCGCGTGTTTGCAAGGTCAAGCGGTAGCCGAGTTTCCCGTGAGCGTCGCGTGACACGCCGATGATGCGGCCGGGCATGCGGCGCACGTACTTCTCGTGCGTGGCGATGAAGGCGGCATGCGGGCCGCCGGCGCCGAGCGGCATCCCGAAGCGCTGCGACGATCCGACGGCGATGTCGGCGCCGAGTTCGCCGGGCGGGCGCAGCAGGACCAGGGCGAGGAGGTCGGTGGCGACGACCGCGAGCGCACCCTTCGCGTGCAACTCGGCGATGGAGTGGGAGTGATCGACGACGAGGCCCTGAGTATTTGGATATTGCATGAGCGCGCCGGAGAGCTCGGCCGCGTCCCGGCCTACGTCGTCCATGCTGCCGACGACGATGTCGATGCCGAGTGCCTCGGCACGCGAACGCACGACGGCAATCGTCTGCGGATGACAGTCCTGGGCGACGAAGAAGCGACGCCGAGTTCCTTTGCTGCCGCCGCCTGTGGCGTGGCACATGGCCATTGCTTCCGCGGCCGCTGTGGCTTCATCGAGGAGTGAAGCATTGGCCAACGGCAGGCCGACGAGGTCTGCCACCATGGTTTGGAAGTTGAGCTGCGCCTCGAGACGCCCCTGGGAGATCTCCGCCTGGTAAGGCGTGTATTGCGTGTACCAGCCGGGGTTCTCCAGCACGTTGCGCAGGATGACGGGCGGCGTGATCGTTCCCGAGTATCCCATCCCCAAGCAGGAGACGAAGACCTGATTGCGGGAGGCGAGGTCGCGCAGATCCCGAGTCATCGCTTGCTCGCCACAGGCGGGCTCGAGCGCCAGCGCTTCACGCAGGCGGATCGAATCGGGGATGGTTTCCGCCATCAGATCGTCGAGCGAAGCGCACCCGAGCGCGGCGAGCATGGCGGCGATCTCCGTCTCACGCGGCCCGATGTGCCGTGGCACGAAGTCATCGGAGTGATCGAGGACCGAAGGCGCACGCGGGGCCGCGCCGGCAGTGGAGTCGGAAAGGGCAGTCGACGTTTTTCTCATGGACGCGGGGCGTTTCTCGCTTGCGGTTCATGGGTTGAGCGGCGTCTGCAGGAAAGCCGATGACCGCGACAGCGCCGCGAAGACGACCACACTATATAACGGCGGCGTTGGCGCCAGCAAGCGGGCGACGGACGCACGGCTGCTCACGGCTCCGTCGGCGCCGGGCGTTGGTGCGGCTGGGCGTTGAGCGTCCAATCGTACTCGAGATGTGTGATTTCGATCGGCACGTCGGAGCGCAACCACGCCTGAATCCGCGGCTCCACCGCGTAGGAAGCCAAATAGGCGCGCAACGAGCCGCCGGTGGTGAAATCCTCGCCGAACCAGTCGAAAATCTTGGACAGGCGCATCTTGTTTTCGGCCGGCAGAAACACGTTCCGCTGCGGGTCATTAATGAACTCGCGCGCCTGCGCGTCGAGCTGTGCGGCCAAGATCGGGGCACGATAGGACTCGCGACGCAGCTTCGGGCAGCTGGTCGATGCACAAACCAGGGCGAAATGGATGCGCGGCTCGTGGAAACGCCCGCGCAGGATCTCGTGCTCGATTTCGTCCAGGGTTCGTTGCTTGTCTGCGACCTCGAACTTCCAGAACTTGAACAACTTGCCGCGGGCGAGAACAGGCTCCGGCGTTTCGCCAGAGAGAATGGCCGAGACCATGCCCGCGTTGTAGGCATTGATCCAGAAGGCGAGCTGCTCGTCGCGGGTCCATGCGTCCGGCTCCGCCCCAGCCAATCGTTGGAGGTAACCGCGCAGC
>Ga0075421_100010197_pt1 | contig 11608 bp, 11 predicted proteins | sample SoiMetdeltSBSDD5_FD_75292 | JGI IMG/M metagenome (GOLD analysis project Ga0075421, IMG submission 75292) | Bulk soil microbial communities from a Populus tree surrounding site in Tennessee, USA - Soil MetaG P. deltoides SBSDD5 | ecosystem: Environmental > Terrestrial > Soil > Tree plantation...
CGCCGTCTTCCGTGAATGTCCGATCGATGTACGGCGAAGATACTGTTCGGAATCGGCCCGTACTACCCGACGTTGGTGGGGTAGGAGTCCACCCGACTTTGGTAGGGTGCCGTGAGTCGAGGAGGCCGCCGTGACACCGGCCTGAGAGCCTCGAGCGCAAGCCACGCCGCCGCGACGAGGAAGACCAGCGAGCCGGGCACCCACATGATCACGCCCGCAATCGACTGATCGTCGAGCGCCGACGCGTTGCCGAGTCCGACGTTCGCGTACGCCGGGTAGACGAGGCGGTCGGACAGCGTCAGAATCGCCCCCAGGATCGTATTCTGCAGATCCGCCAGCAGCAGATACGGGATCATCGTCCACCGGGGCCACGACGATCGGGCCGGCCACGGAAGCATCACCGGCCACCAGAACAGCATGGCTGTCGCGAAGAAGCACGCGTGCTCGACGTGATGCCACGCGTGCGACCGCAGGGCCAGCTCGTAGAGCGGCGCCGCGTGCCATACCCAGAACGCGATGGCGAACGACAGCCACCCGACCGCGGGCTGGGCGACGACGTGCGCGATCCGGCGGACGCTCCGCAAGGCAAGCGCGGCCGCGATCGGACGGCGAATACCCCGCGGCAGCCCGAGCAGCATCGGCACCATCGGCGCGCCGAGCCAGAGCAGCGGCGGGGCCAGCATCATCAAGAGCTGATGCTGCACCATGTGCGCCGACAGACGTGTGCCGGCGAGCTCGTCGAGCGGCGACGCCAGCGCGACGCCGAGCACGCCGAGTCCGCCGAGGAACGCGCCGAGCCGGCCGGCGCCGAAGCGCGGCGCCGTCTGCTGCGCGAGCTTCCACCAGCCCCGGGTGTAGAGCGCTCCGGCCACGCCGAGCGTCGTCAGTGCCAGCGACGCGTCGGTCCCGTGCGCCATTACTCCAGGTGCGCGATCGGCCGCATGCCAGCGGGCGTGCGCGCCGGGGGTTGATTCGGCGGGCGAAGCGTCTCGAGAAACGCGACCAGCGCATTCACTTCGGCAGGCGTGAGGTTCTTGCCGTAGGCCGGCATGTTGCCGCCGCCCTGGAGCACCTGACGAATCAGCTGATCGCGGGTGAGCCGTGTGGCGACGCCGTCGAGCGCGGGACCGCGCGCTCCGCCTTCGCCCCCGAGGCGATGACAATTCCGGCATTGCTTGTTCTGGAGCACGAGCGCGCCCTGCAGCTCGAGCGGTGACCGCCCCTGCACGTACGCCACCGGCGTGGCCAGCGCCGTGCTGGCGTCCATCACCGGCGACCACGGCGACATCACGCCGAGCGCCGCCAGCGTCGTGATCGTGAGGACGATCAGCAACGCGCTCAGCACGGACAGCGGCCGGCGTCGCCAGCTCTTCTCGCCGGTGGGCGAGAGCAACGGCACCGCGAGGAGCACGAGGATCGCGAGCGGCATTCCGACGAGCAGGATCGCCGTCTCGGTCCAGGGCGGCAGCAGCGCGAGCAGCGCGAAGAGCGAGAGGAAATAGAAGTCCGGCCGCGGCGACGCGTCGGTGACCGTCGGATCCGGCACGCCGTGAGGCCCGTTGGGGCCGAAGATCGCCGCGCACACCAGCACGGCGAGGATGACGACGCCGACACCGACCATGTCCTTGCGCGCCGCCACCGGAAAGAAGGGCACGCCGTCCCGGTGCACCTCGGCGTCATAGCGGGCACGGTACGTCTCGCGGTCCACCAGCCGCCCGGGCATCGGCCACTCGTTGACGCCGAGCCTCAGGACGAGCCAGACATGGAGCCCGGTGAGCGCGATGAGGATTCCCGGAACCACGAACACGTGGAGCGCGAAGAACCTCGAGAGCGTCCGGCCGGCGATGATCGGCCCCCCGAGAAGGATGTGGACGAGCATGTCACCGACGACCGGCGACCGCGCGGCGATCGACGCGCCGATCCCGAGCCCCCAGTACGCGTCCTGGTCCCACCTCAGGATCTGTCCGGTGAACGCCATGCCGAGCGTGCACAAGAGCATGAACACGCCGGCGATCCACGTCAGCTCGCGCGGATACTTGAATGCGCCGAACACAAAGACCTGCAGGATGTGCAGCGTCATCACCAGCACCATCGCGTTCGAGCCCCAGAAGTGCATGGCGCGCAGGTACGCCCCGAAGGCGGCCTGATCGTTCAGATATTGAAGGCTCTGGTACGCCTGGTCGGCGACGGGAACGTACACGAGCGCCAGGCAGATGCCCGTCGCGATCTGCAGCGCGAAGAGCGCGAGCGTGGCGCTGCCGAATACGTACCACCAGCTCGCAGTGCGGCGTGGAACCGGATGCGTCGCGGCGGGCATGAGCGCGCCGAAGAGTCCCGCTCGAGCCTCGAGCCAGGCCGCGACCACGCCGACGGCCGCCGCGAGCTTCCGCATCAGACCGGTCCTGCCAGCGTCGGCAGCTGGCCGCCGCGCACCCAGAGCTCCCCTTCACGGATCTCGTACTCGTATTCGAACAATCCCCGGGGCGGCGGCCCGGACGCGCGCGAGCCGTCCTCGTAGTACACGCCACCGTGACAGGGACACATGAACAGACGCGACTCCTGGAACCATCGGACCGGGCAGCCCAGATGCGCGCAGTTCACCGCGAACACCTGAAACTGCTCGGCGCCGATGCGACGCACCCAGCACGCGATCTTCGCCGTCGGCCCGTCCCAGGCGACGCGAAACGGGTTGTCATACGTCGCCAGACGCGTCTGACCTTCCGGGAAATTCGCCACGGAGCTGACCTTGATCCACGCCTGCCCGGCGCGGCCCCGAACCGGTCCGAAGATGTAGCCGATGATCGGAATGCCCGCCAGCGTGGCGGCGACGGCGCTCAACGCCGCGCCCAGGGTGAAGAGAAACCCGCGCCGTGAAGGCGTGGACGGCGGCAGGGAGTCGTGATTCGCACACATCGCTCAAGAACCTTCCGGCCGGCCCGGTACCGGCGCGCGTTTCGTGGTGAGCCAGGCGACGACGTCGGACACGTCCACCGGCGACAGCGCGCGGCCCGGGATCTGCGTGCGCCAGTCGGGCATGCCGAGATCGGTGCGTCCCGCGATCACCGTGGTCCTCAGATTTTGGTCGCTCACGAGTGCCAGATAGGACGCGTCCACCACGGAGCGCGCCTTCGGTCCCCCGCGTCCATCGGAGCCATGGCAGCTCGCACACGCGGTGGCGTACACGGCACCTCCGCGCTCCGGGTCGCCCGGCCGCGCCGCGTATGGCGGCAGGCTCTCGCCGCGTAGTACCTCGGGGCGAGCCCACGCCGCGCGGAGTCCCTGCACCAACGATTCGATTTGCTCGTCGGTCAACGTGCCGCCGGCGCTGCGCGCGAAGGCGGGCTGCGCGGTGCCCGGCACGCCCTGTGCGATGACGTGGCGGATGCGCTCCGGCGGCGCCAGCGCGAGATAGACCGGATCGTTCAGCGGCCGCGCCGCGCCGAGGCGACCGTCGCGACCGTGGCAGCCCGAGCACTGACGGTCGTAGAGCGCGTGGAATGCCGCCGTCTCCGGCGACGCGGTGTCGGGCGACCCTCGCGCCTTCGCTCGGCCGGGCCTGACGTCGCAGCCGCTCAGGCTCACGATGAGCAGCATCGCGACGGCGACGACCTTCGCGACCGCCGAGACGGTCATCGTGGTCCCTCGACGCCGGCGCGCGCGGCGAGCGGCCACGTCTGCATGGTCGCGAGCGGATTCGCCCGCGCCACCACGATTCCCGTCGTGAGGCCGAACCCGATCTGCGACACGACGAACCAGAGCCAGTCGACCCGCGCGTTCATCATGGGATCGACGACGCCGAGCACGGCCCAGACCAGGCCGGTCCACAAGAGCGGCGCGACCAGACCGCCCCAGAGCATGTGGCGGCGCGGCAGCATCGGCAGGATCACCGCGTACAGCAGGCCGACGAGCACCGAGACGACGCCGTGAACCACGGTCCCGATCGCGAACGCCGGCAGGCTGAACGCACGAAGCTCGGCGACGCTGGCGTTCGCGAGCGCGGGCAGCGCGATCGCCGAAAGGAGATTGATCGGATACCACAGGCTTCGCTGCACGACGAGCCCGTAGGCGAGCGCGAGCACCGCCATGACGATGCCGCCGACGATGCCGCCCTTGATACCGGCCGAGTACGGCTGGATCTCGACGGGCACGCGCGCGCGATGACTGCCCTCGCCGATGCTCGCACGCTCGACGGGCGGGCGCGGCGGCACGATCGCCGGCGGGCGCAGCTCGATCGACGACAGTGCCAGCGGCTCCACTCGTTGCTCGGGCAGGACGTCGCGCCACCAGCCGACGCCGGCGATCAGCGCGAGCACGAGGCCCACGACGCTGATGGCGCCGTGAGTGATGAGGCCCCCGAAGGTCAGCGTGATGCCGAGTGCGAGGACCATCGGCCACGCGGTCGGCGCCGGCAGATGCACCGTGTCGGAGGACTGCGGACGTCCGTCGTGCGTCGGTGTCATATCCGGTCGAAGGCCAGGAGTCCGAGGAGCAGCGGCAGATAGAGCAGCGAGGCGAGCAGGACGCGGCGGGCGCCGCGCGGCGACGGCGCCAGCGCGTGCGCGACTCCCACGCCCGCGAAGGCGACTCCCAGGACCAGCGCTCCCGCGAGATAGATCGGACCCGTCCAGCCGATGGCCGCCGGCAGGACGCTCACGCTCAGCAGCGCCACGCCCGCCAGCACGATCTGACGCTCGGTGCTCGCGCCGTCCGGATCCGTCGCCGGGAGCACGCGCAGTCCCGCGCGCGCGTAGTCATCGCGATAGAGGCGCGCGATCGACAGCGTATGGGGCAGCTGCCAGAGAAACAGAATCCCGAACAGCACCCAGGCGCCCAGCGTGACGTCGCCGCGGGCGGCGGCCCATCCCGCCACGGGCGGAAGCGCGCCGGGCACGGCGCCGACCAGCGTGCAGAGGGGCGTCCGCGGCTTGAGCGGCGTGTAGGCGAACAAGTAGAGGATCGTCGTGAGCATCGTGACCAGCGCCACCAACGGGCCGACGAGGACGGCAAGGTACGCCGTGCCGAGCACCGTCAGCGCCGTGCCGAAGAGCCACGCCTCGAGAGGCTGCAGACGGCCGGCGGGCAACGGCCGGGCACGCGTACGCTCCATCCGCGCATCGAGCTCGCGCTCGAGGTACTGATTGAGCGCCAGCGTCCCTCCCGCGGCGAGGAGCGTGCCGACCAGCAGGTGAAGAATGCGAAGGTAGTCGGCGGAGCCCATCAATCCCACGTCGTAACCCACGAGCGTCGTCAGGAGCACCATGACGAGCACGCGCGGCTTGGTGAGCGCCACGAGATCCGCGGCCACGCGCGTGCGGCCGCGCGCGACGAGCGTCACCAGGACTTCGGAGCAGGCGCCTTTCATATCCTCACCGCCGCTCAGCGTCCGATCACGTAGACGACGGTCAACACGACGATCCAGACGGCGTCGACGAAGTGCCAGTACCAGGAGACGAGCTCGACACGCTCGGTATGGGCCGGGCGGAGCGCCCGCCTCCACGCGAACAGGCTGATGAGTGCGAGCATGACGAGGCCGACGAGCACGTGCGAGGCGTGCAAGCCGACCAGCGCGTAGAACGTCGTCCCGAACAGATTCGTCCCGATGGTCAGCCCCTCGCGCGTGATGAGCCGCCGCCACTCTGCCGCGGTGCCGGTCAGGAACACGAGGGCCAGCACGACCGTGGCCAGCAGCCAGGCGCCGCAGCGCCGAACGGCGCCGCGCGCGAGCGCGCGCACGGCGAGCACCACGGTGACGCTGCTCGAGAGCAGGCACACCGTGCCGACGACCGGAACCGACAGGACGTCCCTCGGCGACGGCCCGCTGAGGCTCTTTCCGAGGTCATAGAGATAGGCGACCACGAAGACCGCAAAGAGCGACGCCTCCGCAACGATCAGCGCGACCATCCCGACCCGCGCGGCGGACGCCTGCCCGATGCCGTGAGCGCTCATGCCCCCCGTAGCCTCAGTCACCAAGCCACCAATCCAGATAGAGATCGACGAGGTCCGACCATGGCGTCCTCCACGCGGCTCCGTGTCCGGGTCGATACCCTATAGAGATGTCGTGGGGGGGACCGAGGTCACGGCCGCGGGAGAGATTGGCTCCAACACCTTGCCGGCTCTTGGGATTCAGGCGATGGCGGCGTCGGCTGCCGTCAGGCACGCGTCCAGTCGCTTGCGCAGGAACAACCGGGCGCGATGCGCCCGCGTCTTCACCACGGAGACGCTGAGCCCCAGCGTCTCCGCGATCTCCGCGTTCGAGCGCCCCTCGATGTCGCGCAGCACCATCACCGCCCGGTAGGCGGCCGGCAGCTCGTCGATCGCCGCGCTCAACGTCGTTCGCAGCTCCGCCTGGACGCCCGGATCGGCCGCCGCCTGCGACCAGTCGGCCACCGGCTCGGCGTGGCACCCGCGCTCGTCGAACGTCGGAAGCACCTCCTCGAGCGACAGCTCGTGCCGGCGGTTCCGCCGGCCGCGAAGCTTCTGGTAGGCGGCATTCGCCACGATGCGGTAGAGCCACGACCCGAAGGCCGACTCGCCCCGGAACGTGTCGATCTTTCGGATCACGGTCCAGAATGCATCCTGCACGACTTCCTGCGCGTCGTCGGCGTTGCCCGTCATGCGGGTCGCCAGACGATAGGCGCGCTCGCCGTACGTGCTCACCAGACGCTCCGCGGCCAAGGGCTCGCCCCGGCGGAGCGCCTCCAGCAGATCGTGATCGCGGTCGATGCGAATCGGGGCGGAGGTCCGATCGGTGTGTCGCTCGAGCACCACCTGAAGGTTCATGTCAGCTCCTCGCCGTCTTCCGTGAATGTTCGATCGATGTACGGCGAAGGCTATCGTTCGAGCGCGGATGCTTCCACCCGACGTTGGTCGGGTCGGAGCCCCACCCTACGTTCGCTGGGTGCGTCCCGCCGGCAGCGCGAACTGAAAGGTCATGCCCGGACCGGCGTTCGGGTTGGCCCACAGCCTGCCGCCGTGGCGTTCGATGATCGAGCGCGCGATCGCAAGCCCCATGCCCATGCCCTGCGGCTTGGTGGTGTAGAAGGCATCGAAGATCTGTTTCAGGTTGTCCGGCGCGATCCCGACGCCGACGTCGTGCACGGCGACGAGCACGCGATCCGATTCGTCGCGGTGCGAGCGCACGAGCAATTCTCGCGGCCGATCGGCAACCGATGACATCGCCTCGGTGCCGTTGACGACGAGATTGAGGATGACCTGCTGCAGCTGCACGCGGTCTCCGACGACCCACGGCAAATCTTCGGCCAGCTCGGTCCGCAGCGCGACACCGATGCGTCGCGCCTCACCCTCGGTGAGGGCGATGACCTCCCGGATCGCGTCGTTGATGCTGACCGGGATCTTCTCGGTATCGGCTTTCTTGACCAGCGCGCGAATCCGCTTGACGATGTCGGCCGCGCGACTCGCATCGCTCACGATGAACGCGACGGATTCCCGCGCCTGTTCGACGTTCGGCGCGTCGCCCGCGAGCCATCGCTGGCACGCATCGCCGTTGTTGACGATCGCGGCGAGCGGCTGGCTGATTTCGTGCGCGATGGACGCCGCGAACTCCCCCATGGTCATGACGCGCGCAACGTGAGCCAGCTCCGTCTGCGCCTTCCTCAGGGCCTCTTCGGCGTGCTTACGCTCGGTCACGTCCATCACCGCGCCCACGAACTCGATGCCGCGCGCGTCGCGCGTCACGGGGCGCGCCGCAACCCGGATATGCTTGACGGCCCCATCGGGCATCAGCAGGCGATATTCGTGCTCGTAGTCTTCGCCGGCCTGTGCGGCACGGTCCGTCGTCCGTCTCACGGTTTCCACGTCTTCCGGATGCACCCGCTGCAGCGCGAGCTTCACGCTGGGCGCCGTCGTCCGGTCGTATCCGAAGATTCGAAAGGTCTCCGCCGACCAGACGAGCTCGTCCGTGGCAACCTTCCAGCCGAAACTGCCGGTCTGACTCAGCTGCTGCGCTCCGGCCAGGAGCGCCTCGCTGCGGCGCAACTCGGCGGTTTGCTCTCGCACCTTCTGTTCGAGCTCGTTGCGGGCCGTGCGAAGCTCGCCTTCGGCCCGCTTCCGGAACGTCGCCCCGAGGCCCACCGCCAATCCTGTGATCGCGAACGCCAGAAAGCGGGGCAGGTCCAGAAAGCCCGCCGTCAGAGGATAGTTCATGGCAATCAGGCGAGGCAAGATCAGCGTGGCGAGCAGCGCAGCGAGCAGCCCCGGCCCCGCACCACCGAACCATGCGGCGGCAACGACGCAAATTTGGAACAGCCCGGTCGGATGAATGAGCGGCGGTGCTTGGGACCACATCGGAAACGGTCCGGTGACCGCCAGCTGGACGAGGAGCGCCAGCGCGATACACGCGGGGGCGAGCGCATACCGCAAGGCCGTGGATCGCTCTCGTACGGTAGCCATGGCCGCTGTGTGCGCCGTAGAACATACTCCCGCGGGGTCGCGCCCGCATATATAAGGACGGCGGCACCGAGGTGAGGCCGCCCGTAACGAATCCGCGATCCGCAGCGTCCGAAGGTCATGCAGGCGGGGTTCTCGGCGCTGCTCGGCGCGGTGATCGTGGCCGCCGTCCTGACGCTTTCGGCCTGCACCGGCACGTTCAGCGCGACCGCACTCTGCGAACGGTCGGGCGGTGATTGGGTCGCCGGCACGTGCGCACACCACTGGACCCCGGGGGAGCTCGCGGCGAAGGAGTGGTGCGAGACCCACGGCGGCGTGTTTCTCGCGCACGACAGCTGCGAATTCGGGAGCGGCGGCCCTTAGCGTGGCGCGGGGCGCGCGCTCATGCCGTCCCGATGCCGATCGGTAACCGGAGCTGGAAGACCGCGCCGCGCGGCTCGTTGTCGGTCGCCGACAAGCGCCCGCCGTGAGCGTCCACGATCGAGCGGCTGATCGCGAGTCCCATGCCCATGCCCTGCGGCTTCGTCGTGTGGAACGCCTGAAACAGACGGTCGCGACTCGCCGGAGCGACCCCGGGGCCTGAGTCCGCCACGCTGATCAACACGGCGTCGGCCTCGGCCACCGAGGTGATCGACAACTCGCGCGGCGCCTCGGCGTTACCGCTCATCGCCTCGATGGCGTTCATCATCAGATTGAGCAGCACCTGTTGCAGCTGGATGCGATCGGCCAGCACCGGCGGCAGGGTTTCACCCAGGGCCGTCCGGACCGAGACTCCGTAGCGCTGCAGATCGTAGCGGACGAGCGCGACCACCTCGAGGATGATCGCGTTGATCTCGACGCGGTCCCTGCGCGGTGGGAGCTTTCTCACGAGGGCCCGGATGCGACCGATGATCTCGCCGGCGCGGTGGGCGTCGTCGATGACCATTTCCGCCGACTCTCGCGCCTGCCCGACGTTCTGGCCGTCGAGCCACTGCAGACACGCCGCGGCATTGTTCACCATCGCCGCCAGCGGCTGGTTGATCTCGTGCGCGATCGACGCGCTCATCTCTCCGATCATCGTCACGCGGCCGACGTGGGCCAGTTCGGCGCGGGCCTGGGCCAGCGCTTCCTCGGCCCGCTTGCGCTCGATGAACTGGCCGGCCTGACTGCCGATGCTGGCCATCACGTCGAGCAGCTCACGATCGGGCTGCCGGACCTCGCGGCTGAAGAACTCCATGACGCCCAGGACATCGCCACCGAGCAGGATCGGCACGCCGAACCCGGCGTGCAAGTCCTCGCGGGCGGCGACCGGCGCGCGCTGGAATCCGGAATCGCGAACGACGTCGGAGATGTGGACCGGTTCCCGACTGGCCCAGACGCGACCCGGCAGCCCCTTGCCCGGCGCAAACGTGATCGCGCGAGTGGCCGCATCGAAATCCGGGATCGCGATGCTCGCCGTATGCCAGATCTCCACGCACCGCAGCACGCCGGCCTTGACGTCGAGGCGCCACAGCGTGCCGACGTCCCAACGCAGGCACTCGCACACGGCGCGCAGGATCCTTGGCGTCGCCTCTTCGAGTGTCGTCGCCACCGCCAGCGCCTGCGTGACCGCATGCTGGGCGAGCAGTCTGTGCTCGGCAAGCTTGCGCTCCGTGATGTCCTGCAGCGTCCCGAACAGCGAACGGGGCCGGCCCGACTCGTCGCGCAGCACGTCGCCCTGACTGCGCACGAAGCGCACTTCGCCGCTCGGCCGGACCATGCGGTACTCGATGTCGTACCGCGGGCCGCCCTGCAGCGCCTCGGCGATCGCGGTTTCCCGGCGCTCGCGGTCGGCCGGATGGATCCGGTCCTGAACTTCGATCAGCTCGACGGAACGCGGCTCTGGCGACAGCCCCAGGATGCGCCAGGTTTCCTCCGACCACGTGGAGCGATTGGTCCCGACCTCGCGCTCCCAGTACCCGACGTGCGAGATCCGCTGGGCCTCTTCGAGCCGGCGCTCGCTCTCGCGAAGGCCCCGTAAGATCAGCACACTCGTCAGCGCGTCCTCCAGTCGGCGACCGATCTTTTGGAACAGCCGCTCCTCGGGCAGCGTCCATGCGCGCGCGAAGGAGCATTGATGCAAGCCGAGCGCGTACGGACGGTCGCCCTTCGGATAAATGGCCATCGCGATCATGGACTGGATGCCGAAGCGTTGCGCCGCGTTCTCCGGTAACGCGTGGTCAGACCCCGCACCGAACCGCACGGGGGTGGCGGACGCCCGCAGCAGCGTGAAGGCCGCCGCGGTCTCCGAGTCAATGGGCACCTCCACGCCGTGCGCCAACGCGCCCGGGAACTCGGGTCGGGTGTGCTCCATCGGCACCCGCCACGCGCGCGCGTGTGGATCGCAGGGATACACGAGCCAGGCACGGTCGCAGCCGAAGATCGACAGCACCGCCTCGAGCACCGTGCTCATCATCTGCTCGGGGTCGTCCGTACTCTGAACGGCCCGACTGATGCGATCCATGCTTTCGAGGAACCAGAGATGCGCCGCCTCGGCCCGCTCGCGCTCCGAGCGCTCCCTGGCCTCGCGGAGCGCGCGCTGCACGGCGGGGCCGATGCGCGAGAGGCGCTCCTTGAGCACGTAGTCGGTGGCGCCGACCTTGAGGGCGTCGATCGCGACTTCCTCGCCCATCGTTCCCGACACGAAGATGAACGGCACGTCGGGACAGGCGCGCCTGGCGAGCGCGAGCGCCGAGAGCCCGTCGAAGGCGGGGAGCGTGTTGTCGGCGAGGATGACGTCGAAGGGCCGCTCGAGGGCGGTCACGAAATCGGACCGCGTGTCGACCCGGGTCACGTCGACAGCAATGCCGTCGCTCTCCAGCGCCGCCTGGACGAGCTCGGCATCGCCGACGTTGTCCTCGAGATGCAAGATGCGCAGCGGCGACATTTGAGCATCACCCCGCTCTGCTTCGGCAGTCTGCGATCCTATCACCGAGTTGCGCGACGAGCCGCGACGTCGCCGGGCGGTCTCATGGACGTCTTCGGGGCGGGATCGGTCTCACGGCGGGCGGCCTGCGCCCCCGCGAGGCGGACGAGCGCCGGGCACGAGCGGAGGTCAACTGAGCTTCGTCGGCGGCGACGGACGATCTCTCGCGACGGCTGCGGCGCGCGACGAGCTCACTCGTGCGGGCCATCCGGGTCGTCGGGATGCTTGAGATCCCAGAGCGGCCGGCGGCTGGCGACG